>JAABUO010000322.1_pt1 | contig 105824 bp, 106 predicted proteins | sample 5559291 | NCBI WGS metagenome assembly JAABUO01 (sample SAMN10711878, study PRJNA513372) | rock metagenome | isolation source: Antarctica rocks | place: Antarctica: Victoria Land, Finger Mt sud
TTTCGCGATCATCGTCACGAAAATCGATCGACTTCTAAAAACAGCTAGAAATAAACTCGAAGATGTAAATCTACAAGAGCTTTCACACGAAGAGATCTTGAAAGAAGTCAAAGCTAAGCTTTCTTCGGAATATCATGACTATCTAGACGTGTTTGATCGAGCGATGACTGATCAACTATTCTCTCATCGCTTCTACGATCATAAAATTGAGTTGATCGACGAGAGAACATCTTCTCGAAGTCGTCTCTATCATATGTCTGACTACAAGCTTCAAAAGATGAAGAATTACCTGATCGAGCATCTGAATAAAGACTTTATATCTTCTAGCTCAGCTTCATACGCTTCGCTCATACTATTCGTCGAAAAGAAAGACGATAGCTTGCGTTTCTGTGTAGACTACAGAAAGCTCAATGCTTTGATCAAACGAGATCGCTACTTCTTATCGCTAATAGACGAAACTCTCGCTCGTATTCAAGGTAGCAGATATCTGACTCGATTGAACATCATTGTCGCCTTCAACAAACTGCGTATGCATTCGAGCAGCGAAGATTTGACTATCTTTATCACCTCTTTTGATTTCTACAAATATCACGTGATGTCTTTCGAATTAATCAACGGCTCGACTTTCTATCAACACTATATGAACGACGTGTTATTTGACTATCTTCATCAGTTTTGTCAGATCTATCTAGATGACATTATCATCTACAGCAAAACACTGAAGAAACATAAGCGACACGTACGATTAGTTCTACATAGACTACGAGAGACTGATCTTCAGATGAATATAAACAAATGCGAGTTTCATGTTCAGAAGATCTTCTTTCTGAAACTATTGCTATTCATCGAAGAACTAAAGATGAATCTCAGAAAAGTACAAGCAGTAGTCGAATGATCTACTTCTACAAACCTCACTCAGATGCAGTTCTTCGTCGACTTCTGCAATTTCTATCGACGTTTTATAAAGAACTTTTCGAAGATTGTTCATTCTCTGATTCAACTAACTCAAAAAGAGATGATATTTGAATGAGATCAAGCTTGTCAAACGATCTTTGATCATATGAAGAAACGAATGACTGAAGTCTCTATTCTTCGTCATTTTGATCAGAATAGAGAGACTATTCTTGAAACAGACTCATTCGACTACGTCAACGATGACATACTTTCTCAGTATGACGACGAAGAAACATTGCATTCGATGATCTACTACAGCAAGAATCTGAGTCTCGCTGAGTGCAATTACGAGATCTATGACAAGAAACTACTAGCAATCATTCGTGCCTTCAAGCATTGACGATCTGAGCTGAAATTGACTGAGCTACTCATCAAGATGTTCACTGATCATCAAGCTTTAACGTCATTAATGAAAGATAAAGAGCTAAGTAGACGTCAAATGCGCTGAGTACAAAAGCTCGTCGACTTCAACTTCAAAATCATGTATCGCTCAGGCAAACAAAACATCAAAGTCGATGCATTGACTCGTCGAGTCGATTCAGTTTCTAGAAGTCTTGAGAATGAACGATGTCGCTATCAGCGAACTACGATTCTCACGTCGAATCGAATGAAAATCGCTGATCTAGAAGAGAAAGAGAACGATGAACCAATTTATCGATTGATTCTAGAAGCTAACAGAATCAACGAGAATTGTATTCTACTTCGTGAAGTCGTATTAAAAGATGAAGCTCAATACGAGGGTACTAAATTAAGAAATTGTCGAGTTCAGAACGAAATACTATATCGAAGTGATCTTCTATGAGTTTTCTTTGATGAGCATCTTCAAATGAAGCTAATTCGGGAAGTTCACGATCAATCTTCTATTGATCATTCCGGAATTCTCAGAACGATGAAGGTCATAAGAAGATACTACTATTGATCTTCAATGCGAAAGACAATAGATTGATATATTCGAAACTGCTACATTTGTCAGCGATCAAAGACTTCTTGAAATAAATTCAATGAACTACTACATTCTCTACTCATACTCGAACAGCGATGAAAGAACATAGTCATGAATTTCATCATCGACTTATCTTCTTCGAAAGGCAAAAACGTCATACTAACAGTGATATGTAGACTGTCAAAAGAACGACATTATATTTCTTGCTTCACTGATGACGAGAAAATCACAGCAGAAAAAACAGCTGAGCTAATGCTTCAGTGAATATATCGAATACACGATTTACTCGATTTCATTGTTTCGAATCGAGACTCTCAATTTACCTTCATTCTATGAAAGTCGCTTTGCAAAAGGCTAGACATTAATCTTCGACTCTTCACAGTCTATCATTCTCAGATCGATGATTAAAGTGAACGAGTCAATCAGAACGTCGAAAGATATCTTCGATTCTTCTGTTCGTACATGCAGAATGACTGAGCTAAGCTACTACTCATGATCGAGTTCGTCGACAATAATGCTCTGTTCTCAGTCATCTTCTCGATTTCTTTCTTTCTAAACAAAGACTTTCATTCTCGTATGAGCTTTGAACCCGATGTCATCGAATATGAAAGTTCTCGTGAACGCTTGCAGGCGGCTAAAGTCGAGAATATATCTGAAAATATGAACAAAACACTGAAGTTTGCTCGCGAGTCGCTAGTCAAAACACGGGAACAAATGATGAAACAAGTCAATAAGCATAGAAAAGAAGTTGATTACGAGATCGAATCAAAGATGTTTCTGAATGAAAGAAACATCGTTACAGCGAGATCTTTCAAGAAGCTAGATGACAAAATGCTCGATTCTTTTATCAATCTAGATCTTGTCGACTCTTCATATAAACTGAAATTATCAGAGTCTATGCGTGTTCATGATGTATTTCATTCTGATCTGCTTCGTCCTGCCGTCGACGATCTCTTGCCTGATCAAAAGAATGAATTCTCAGGTTCAATAGTGATAAACGACGAAGACGAGTGGGAAATCGATGATATATTGAATTTCCGTCGATATCGAAGACGACTTTAGTATAGAGTCAAATGAAATGACTATGACAATGATCTCAATTGATACAACGCTGATGACGATGAATTTATAAACGCTCAGAAGATCGTTGACGATTTTCATATTCGATACTCGAACAAATCGCGCTAATCGACAATTCAACCAATCACGATTTAACAGGCCTGAGCCTGTGAAATCATGATTGAGCAATCAATCGAGCCGAGCAGAAAATACATTCATGCGGACATGAATCATCGAAGGGGGGGGGTAATGTCACGATCCTAGTCTTGCCAGGCTCAGCCTTCTAGCCTTATCAGGCCTATCCTCGCTTCGTCACCTTGACTAGTCCCTATTGGGCCTAGCGTCGGCTGAGAAACACACATATGTAGCCAGCTTCTTTCTCGTAGCTATCTTTCTTTCTTAGCATTTATCTTCTAGTTAAATGACACCTCTATCTGATCCGCTCTAGACAGACCTCTAACAAGAACTAGCTCTAGCTTGTTTCACTGTTTGTGAAGTATTCAATTCAATTTGAACTTGATTTGCTTTACTGACAAAGTCTTGATTATGATCTCTGACTCAGAAGTCATTTAATGTTTTGTAATCAACAGATTCAGCAATGACTCGTTTGAAACATTCGCTCAAAGCATCAGATGCATCAGAATCGCTTGAACTATCTGACTCGCTTGATTCTAGTTCTGCTTCTACTAGCTTTCTGTAAAGCGACTGATGTTCTTGTTTGATGATCGTCGATAATTTTCATGATCTTCGCATTTTCAGTGATTTTTATCAAGAAAGATAAATCATCGATTTGATCATCAAAGTCTAGTATCGAAAGATCTTCATTATACTTCTCAACTTCGATAACTATCTCATTTTATTGAACATGACTAGATATTAGTACGTTCTTTTCATTTCACAAGCGAAACTGATTGACTTTCTTGTAGCTCAAAAACTGATATTTTAAGCTCTTGTCATCGAGCTTTCAATGAGCTTTCTTCACATGATAATAGACTATGCATTCAAACGTATGTAGATAGCTAAGATCAGACTTCTTGTCATGTCATGTCTCATAGAAAGTTATTTTGTTCAACGCAGTGATAAAACTTCTGTTCTTCAGATAGATGACAGTCATTATTGCTTCATCTCATAGTCGTATCGACAATTTGACGCTAGTCAGTATAGCGCGAGTTCGTTCAAAAAGAGTGTGAAAACATCGCTCTGCAACTTCATTTTGACTTGAGTTATATGATGTCGTCGACTCTCATTTGATTTCATGCTCTTTAAGCAATTCAATGATTTGATGATCAGCATACTCATCTTCATTACCTGAACGTAGTCGATGAATCGAGATGTTTTGAGTCTTCATCAATTTCAGATAGTTTCAAAGTTTATTTTTTAGATCGAACTTTTGTTTCAGTAGATATGTGATCATATATTGACTGTAGTCATCAATGAAAGTAGCTACATATCTGAATTCTTCATCGATCTGAGATATTTTACCATCGTTGACGAGATTCATATGTACTAACTCATTTACTTTGATGACTTTGATGTGAGGTTTTTGACTTGAGACTCAATTTTGCTTGTCTATGACACAAGTCTCACATATCGATTCTGAGAATTCTTCATCTTCTAGACTATTTGCAGAATTCACATTGATGTCAATGCTCATGTTGACTAGACGCTTGATGTCTGTCATATTCAGATGAGCTAATCGTTTATGTCATTGACGTCATGACGTCTTGACTGATTCTGAACTGCTTGTCAGATTGACTCAAGAATTTGAAAGATTGATTGATGTATTCATGAAATATGCTTCTTCATCGTTTCTCGAGTCAATGAGAGCGACGACATCTCTAGAGTTCATGAAACGAAATTCGTTGTTCTTTATACTACACATATATTCTTTGACTTTCATCTGATCGACTGACATCAAATTATAGTGTAGTTCTGAACAGTGATAAACATCGATTAGTCGAATTTTGATTGATTGATTGTTCAGTAAAATGTCAATCATAATCGAACTCTTCTTGATGATGAGTACTGTCTCATTATTTGCACTAACAATGCTGTTATCGATGATCTTTTGATATGACTGTTCATCAAACAAGCTTATGTCATAGCAGACATGATTCTCAGCTTCGATGTCTATTCATCAAACATCTGTGTGACTGTCAGCTCGATAGACGATGAAAATCTTCATTGTTCTGACTATTCTGAATTCGAAGCTTTTTTCAAAGTCATCTTCTTTGATCAGATTCTTTCTTTTCTGAAGAGACTTTCATTCATATGAACGAAGCTTCGAATGTAGAAGTCAGCAGCTCTGTTCGCTGTGACTCTCTTGCTCGCAATGAGCGCATTTTTTCGATTTTCTTCAAAATTCGCTGTTTTTTTCGAATTTTCGCTTCTTGTCATCAAACTGAGCTATAATACTTTTGAAGCTGAAGTTCTTCTCTGAATTTGATCGCTTGTCATGATCGACTAAGACGATAGTCATATCATCGATTAATAGATCGAATTTGTTGATCTTGACGCTCTGTATCAGATCGAAAATGTATGATTCTAGACTTTCGTTAAGATCTAGAAGAAAGAGATTGCTCAGCATTCACGATTGAATTGTTTTTCCGATGTCTGAGCACTTGACGACGGCTTGCTTGAGCGAGTTCGCATAGTTCTGAATGAATTTGAAATTCAATTGCTTTGTTTGAGTCAGTTTCTTGATTGTCAGGAATAGGGTGATCAAATTCGACTGCTCATATTGAGTCTTCAGGATAGATCACATTTTGGTGACGCTTTCTGCTTTGGTTATATGTATTCTGAGTCTCTTTTCGCAGCTGAAGCCAATTATACCGCTGACTCTGTCGTTTCTATCTTCCCAATGTTGAACATCAGTGATATACTTCTTTTTATCTGCTGTCGAGGCGTCGGATGACAGTGGTGCCGATTTCTCCAGCTTCTCTGAGGTGATCATCCAGAGACCTTTGGCTTTCAAGGCATTGGTTATATCCTCCTTCCATGACTCATAGTTCTCGCTTCCCTTTAGCTTCGGGACACGATAGTTCTTCGAACCTTCCATTGTGGTTGAGGTATGGGGGTGTGGAATTGGTGACAGCGAGTTCGATGCTTCGAGTTCTGCCCTTAGGTATGTTTATGGTAGCGGAAATAGAGCTAACCCGGGCTCATAACCTGTTGAGTTTACGAATCGGCCAAAATGTGAACACACTTTGGAACAATCCTATTCAAGTATGTATAGCATATTTCAACACTTTTCACTCTCTCTTCTTTCCTCTTCTTTATCCTCTCATTCTTTCAAAATCATACTTCTTTTCAAGCTTCATTCTAGCGTTGCGTTGATATTTCAGATTACGATGGTAAGGAATACTCAAACATCATGAAGAAGAATGTGAACTCAGAATACGAGTAGAGCTAGAACACAGCAGACAGCTAGAAGGCACCAGAAGAGAGCTAAAATATTGCGAAGTCGAACTCACACATAGCGCTCATCCGCATAGTGTTCTGGTCCAAATCTCAAACGAATGGCCCATCCCGTCTAGGCCATCTACCTAACGATAGTGAGTGGGTTTACCATATAGGGGTACTACGATACTATTAGGTATACTATAATGTGGCTGTCTTATGCTTCTCCCGCTACTTATGTGGGAGAACGGTCAGGCCTTCCATTTCTACTTTCTACGACAACATTGATTCCCTTTTCACCATCACCATGGAATATTCAGGAGACCGTGGGAGGTCTCGGTAGCTAAACATCCGTGGAACGGCACTGGAAGGTGCGAGAATCTATATATAGTCGAGCAGATCTTTGATGTTTCATGAAGCCTGAAAGGTTTCAGGAAGCGGAAACACAAGGTCTTGACCACTCTGCCACAAAAGGCTGATCAGTAGTGGTGGGAGAAGCACTATCTGACTTCTAACCAACAACAGCGGTAGTGCCCACATGTGGACGGCACCACTCTTCAGATTCGTTCGTCACGGAGAACTCCATTTTAGTATCGAGAGCCAAACCTCGAGCACGGAATCATTCATCGCTTGGCTCCGCTGACTACATAGCAGAAGTGCTCTGCGGCCAGCATCACGTGCATCCAGCTTTCGACGCTGGCTTTTGCATTTTGCAACTGGCGGTGCAGGCAGGGCGGACCTCTCGGCTGATCATTTTTCCGGTGCCACAGCGACGGTAACGCTTTCCATTTTCAAGATCGACGTACCTTAGCACATTGACCAGTTGTTTGGCGAGCAGAAGCTTGGGCTTCGGAGAACTAAATTTCGATGCTTATTTCCCCTGGGAACGATAAAACGTGGGGAAGCGAAAGGCAACTGCCGGAGCCAAGACGCCAAGAGTAGACCCTTACCCACTGACCCTCCTCTCCGCTAGGGCGCTACTCTCTCTTTATGTACTCCGTACTTGAACGCCCTTTCCCATTGGCGCGCCTCCGTTCTCAGTCCTGGTGGAATCTCCACCCGCAAACAGGTACCGCTATCGAAGGCGGCCAGGGACATGGGCGTCCCGTTCGCACGTCCGCCATCCAGGCTTGAGCCACCGCTTCCGCTTTGGGGACGCGGCTCGAAGTTAATGTCGAGGCGTGGTGGGGTGGACTGCTTATGCTAACGTTAGTAGAACCAAACAATTTGGCTACCAAAAAACACTCCCTTTCCGAATTCGACCGTCCTCAAAAGGCAATCTATTCCCGCCCTGTCGTTGTTGTTCGCCTTCCTGTACATACCTCCGATTCACCGCGAAGGGCATGTATTTGTGTGCCCGGAGTCGTATGATCACGTCTTGCAAATATCGTCCCCTAGAATAGCCGACTATTTTATTTTAGCAAAGGCATTCCTGCGTGTGATTATTTCCTCTATCGGCTATGCATCCAACGGCGGAGATTATCGCCAGTTGGCCGGCTCCAAACTATGTCAACCCGATCACCAGAGGTTCTGCATTGACCGTGGTGAACATCATATTCATCATTCTTGTATGCATTGTTGTGGGCTTGAGATATTACACCCGCCTACGGATCACCAAGAGCTTCGGCCTGGATGATTGGGTGATTGGTGCATCTGTGGTAAGCTAGATTCCATCCGTGGGGCAAAAAAAATTTATTGCCTCCCTGCGATGCAAGAGTACAACTCGACGACCGGCCGACAAGACGTTATGACGGTCTCGGAAAAGCCCTGCAAAGAGGCAACGACATTTCGATCATTCACCCATCCCTTGAGACTGACCGATCACTGAACTAGATCCCTACGTTTGCCTTGACCTGCGTTGTCCTCATCGCCGATAACCAATATGGTTGGAATCGGCACTCGTGGGATCTCCACGCGGAGAGAGGGCCCCCCGGATACAAACTTTGTCTGACCGCTCAGGTATTGTTCTTCTGGGCAGCGACGTTGAACAAAATCTCGCTTCTTTGCTTCTACAAGCGACTTGCCGGCCCTGCCACTCCAATCTGGTACAACCTTTGCATCGTATGGGGTATAGCGTTCCAAATGGCAATGGTGCTGGCATACTTCATTGTAGCCGTCTGCGCTTGCCGGTCAGTATCCGCGCTCTCCCTTTACGTCGTACTGGTCAGCTGACGTGGCGTACACAAGACCACTCAGTGCTTTTTGGGAACCACTTGCAACGTACCCCTATACCTGTATCGATGAAGGCAAATTGATGCTCTCGTTCAGTATTATCACGATATTCCTCGACTTCATCTTACTTTTCCTACCTATTCCGCTCGTCTGGGGATTGCAGCTACCGAAGAAGCAGCGACTTGCTGTTCTTGCTTTGTTCAGCGCCGGGATCATTGTATGCATTGCAGGTGTCGTTCACGCTTACTATGTTGACCAAGCGCTCGTGAAATCTTACGATGAAACTTGGACTGGGTGAGTCAAACTCACTCCGCAGTAGGGAGAACACCTCAGTGGTCTGACTCGCGATATTAGATGGCCTCTATGGATCTGTTCCGCTATCGAAGTAGACCTCGGTATAGTGAGTACCCGAGAATACAGAATCGTCGAGTGAGTCAGGGTAACTTACCAGTCTCAGCTGTGCGTATCTGTTCCTGCCCTCCGGCCACTGCTCGCTATCTACTTCCCTCGACTCCTGGAGTCTTCGCGCCCGCCCCCAAGACAAATAAAGACGTTTTACGACGCGAACGAATTATCTGACCAGTCACTGTCTCCGTCGAAAGGAAGTGCTCCGCAGCGACAAGGGTCTGAGAACTCTTCCGAGAGCCAGATTAGCAGAAAGAAAGACCTCGAGAGCGGACTTGCCGACCGGATAACGGTAGGCAACAAAACTCACCCAATGGAATATGCGAATATTTCGAAGCCTGGTGCTTAGGGATCCGCAGCCTGTGCTATGAAGGAAGCTAGCCCGTAAGGAATTTGGAGGAGGAGATGGCGTCCTTGGATCGACGGTAGGGCTCGGAAACGTATGTTACTGGAACATACGTATATGTACATAGAGTGAAAGTCTTTAGGGGTCGTCAATCAAAAAAACACGCTTATATAATAGAGGGAAATAATACATTGGCTCTGGTGACTCGCACTACCTTCACGTCAAGCAAGCCGAATTCCTTCCTTGAGCATTCCATCTATCTTACACGGCCCGAGGCGGCTACCTTGCTTTCTCACATAAAATGCACATTAGACTCACATACACGCTGAACGACGAAAGCTCCTTAGTGTTATTCATAAACCAGGTTCATTCATGATCGACCAGCATCAACTTAACGATTAACCACACAGTCATCTATCTCATTGTCTTTTGTTCACGCGCAAAGTATCTCTATATTTTTATTTCCGAGCTCTACCTAAATTCGATCATTCGTATTGTTACTCTTGTGCTATGTCAGTAAATGTACGAAGTATGTAGCGCACTATTTTCAATTGACACTTTTGGATTTTTCTGTACTGTGGAAGAATTGTTTGGGGTGGGATAAGTTACCGTTTCTTTTGTTTATTGGCATGCGTGAGAGGTTTGTTCGGGTGATGTTTAGTGAAGCATACAGAGCTGAGAGAGACAATCGATAATCGTGGTCATCACTACCTTATGCAACGCGAAGCCGTCTACGGTCTACACACCTTACCTTAGCGAAAATATATGGTTTCCTTTAACTGTATATCTATTCAGTAATGGTTCAAATTACCGTCTAAAGGCGGTGTTATAGTGTATATACTGACTTACAGTAGCTCATTATATGTGTGACAAAATGATAACTGAGTATTAAAAAGAATGATACTCTTACAGTCTAGTTGAATATTCGTTTAAAGATAATACACTGATATCAACGTCGCCCAGGTCAAGTATGGTACCCGGCCACAATTCACAAAGGTCAGGCATGTGGCGACAAAGCGTGCCGTGCGGCGATCTCCGTCCAGCCAATGTGGGTCTAGTAAGACAATTGATCCAGAACCAATATGTGGATAACGTGAGTACGACATGGAATTGTCAGTCATGGGTTATGGACGCTTTGGGCTCTCTGCAGGCTGGAGGGCTTCTGGAACTTCGGGGCGAGGCAGAACGACAGCTCCGAAGCATGCTACAGAATTGGCAGTAAGCGCGCGTATGACTGCTGCTTTGAGGCGTGTTCCCCTCCACACATACACCTATCTGCGAAGTATTGCGAGGATATGCATTCTGAGTAGCCGAGTACTTTTCATGTGAATGTCTTTCGTGGTTGTTCCTCGGGCAATGCGCGAAAGTCAGCGGATATTTCTGTTGGATTTTCATGTAGTAAAATGTTGCCCGAGCAAAGGGTTTGCAAGCCTGCTAAGGAATATGGGACTTTTTGGCGCTCCTTGGTTTTTTGCCACCGAGACTGGCTTTGAAAATAATGTCAATCCGAGGCTTTCAACTAAGCTGGCGACTGATCATTAAATCAACTGCGTAATCTGGGCCCCATGATCCAATTACATCGATTGGCAGGTAGGCCCACCAGTCAGCCGTCCCGTCACGGCTGGACGTTGTGTGAAGTGCCTTGACATATTCCCAATAGCTCGGGTACCACCCAACCATTTCCCAGTCCAGAAGTCCAGTCACTCTGATTTCTGAGCCGTGCAGAAGGCCGGAGTCATTAATACTAGCCCTCAGAGTTTCGGTTACCATGATATTCCTTGGATGAAGATCTCCATGTGTCATAACAATCTCGTGGTCAGTGCCCAGGAAAGAATGAATCATCTCTCGCCCGGAAAGTTGAACTTCAACATCGCCGCATGAGAGAATGAAGTTATCGAACTCTTCCTCATTGCTGATTGGACCATGTGCCGTACGGAGTTCTCTTCTCATATCTTTGCAACGTCTTGGGTTGCCACCCCCTAATGTCAATTTGCCGTCGTTATCCAGGTATCTTGGTATAGATCTAAGGTCCGCGAACACCGTGCTCAATTGGTTCTGTATGGACGTCTTTTGCGTTTTGGTCAGACTTGGCCATAGTTTGTCCAGTGGATCGCCCTCTATCCATGTTTGAAACAGATATATGGTATCTTCTGTAGAGAGAATACCGAGCACGTCGGGTATTGGAACTGCGGGTGCGTGTTGCTTAATATAATCCAAGGAATCAACATGTTCCACGTCCAGACCCACTCCCGCCTTGACAACAATTTGAGGGCTGAGTTGCAGTACTGCAAGCCTGCCTAACTCCCATATGACAGAACTCTGAGCCAGTGAACTGTTTAGCTGGACTACTGAATCGGGCCCAAGGACATTGATATCTTCAGAAACCGACGATGTGTCAGTCTTCATACGGAGTAGGGTTTGTGCTCTATCGTGTAAAGGTTTTACGATTTGCACAGTAGAGGATGTCTGCAATTTGATCCTGACATCTTGGCCTCGGCTCTTGCGATAGTCATTGTGTACGTCCATAGCGAGAGAACGATCTGCACTTTCTCGAATTGTTCTTCGAGTATTGCCATACGTCTCCGCAATCTGTTTGAGTAGAGCCGTCATGTCCATAGACGGATCCCTATTGAACTGTTGTGAAAGCGCGTTCATGGCTATTCTGTTGGCTTGTGCGTTTGCTGATGTTTCACCGCCATCGAATTCCTCTCTGGCGCCATTCTCTGGAGGCTCAATACTCTTCGCTGTCGTGGAATTCCAACGCATCGTGGAGACCAAATGAAGGTTGATCAACAGATACAGCTGCTCGCAATCTTACGCGTTGTTATTCTTTCAAGCAGGTCTTTCAACGCTTCGTCTAAGATTAAATCCAAATCAAGAGCCTTGTTTTAGATATCATCTAGCCTGTCTTAGAGTATAGGTCATGATGGCGTGGGTGAGAAACAATTGCTCGGAGATGGGTACCAGTGGTGATTATTTTAGAGAGGAAAGAAATACGGGGTTTCCACGCACACTGGGTTTCCGCGCACGCTAACTATGGCTATCAAGTAATTATCTTAGTGTCCTTTTTAGCACGCTAAACTCGATACTGTCTAAAACTAACCTTTCTAGGTTAGAGTGCGCGGAAACCCGGTAAATACGAGTATCCGTTATATATAAGTACCCCTATATGGGCCCTACCAAATCTGCCTACCACCCCCCCCTAACCAGTCCCTCTGCTTCAAGCCCTCCATCTGACGCTTTAAAAGCTTCCTTTCATGAACCCTGAGCGTTCGGCTGAAATTCGAATACGCCGAAAATGAGGTGTGCTGCTTCTCATAGCTTCAATGTAGCTAAGGCCGACGAAGCTTTCTTTCGATGAATATCGAACGAGTTATTGCCTCATTGCAACGTCTTTCCAGCAGCTAGAAGTGTGACCATAATGACTAACGTCAGCATACACTGTAACGCTCGTATCGAGGAACTCATTACCTCGCACGAGTGTGAGATACGGTATCTGCCATCATATTCCTCGAACTTCAACCTCATTGAGCTCAGTTTTAGTGTATTGAAGGCCTGGATAAGGAGTCATTTCCACGAGATATGACCTCACTTTGATGGGACATTTGATGACTTTCTGCACTATGCCGTAGCAAGAAGTCGCTGTGACAGGTTTCAAAAGCAGCATTTCAAGCATAGCGTCGAAGGTTATATCTTTGAAGCTGATATTAGAGCCTTGGAAAGAGATCTTGAAGCTGGTACTGTAGATTTTGATTAGTAGTGTCTGAATAGCTTCATTTCCACCTATTTGAGCCTGTTTGAGATGTTTTGATGCGATAATAGGTGCTGAGGGGTTGAGATGTCGAAATGTCTATACAAATTTGGTGGGGTGTGCGACAAAATTGAATGCCAAGAATTCGAAAGCTTTCTGCACACGCTAATAAGCAAATATCACGGCCGTCGGCTATCTGACGACAGCGTAGAGATCGATACTATTTTAATATTGTCAACTCCGACGTTTGCCGAGATACTTCTGAGGGCAGCGTCATATCGCATATGAGCGTGTTACCTTTCTCTCCCAATCTGGGAAAGATCGTTTGATTGCTGAAGGATGGAGGACCACTACTTCCCCCCCCCTACAATTCAGCCGCACTCCCCGACCCTCCAGTTCCACTACTAAACGGACGCCTCTTAGCTCTCACTATCAATGTTCACTCTAGAACATCGTCTTTTCATCAATCATATCAAGTTCTCGGTGAAAATACATGAGCATATACTCCCTTGGAAAAGGCCGAAGTTAAACTTCGGTATAAGAGAGTGGTGACAAATTCATCGGCGCCTCCTCAATTTTCCTTCGGACTCGTCAACGTGCGAGTGCGAGATAGACTATCATGGATCCTCTGAGTATCTCTGCGAGCGTTATTACCCTAATACAAGCAACCAACGGAGTGATCCACCTCTGCTTCGACTATGCTAGCACTGTCAAGGGCGCATCCCGGGCGATCTCTGGGTTGCTGGAGGAGATCAAGAGTCTGCGCAACATTCTCGAGTCACTTGAGCGATTACTAGCGAGTTCAGACAATCCTGATACAGCCCCTGCGATCGAACTGAAGGAAGTCGCAGCACTCTGCAACCGTGAATCGCAAAAGAGTTGAAGCTTCTTAACGAGAAGCTACGTCTGCCAGATTGGGCAGGTCAGGATGGATCGAGACGTAAAGCTCTAATGCACTCCTTGACCTGGCCACTCAAAGAAGGTGACACCAAGAAGATTCTTGAGAAGATCGATAGACTGAAGAAGGACCTGGAGTTGGCGTTGACTGTGGACCAATCGTGGGTACACCCTAAATTCTCAAGATTTTTCCCCCTCACTGCCGGGTTAGGGTCAGATTGAGTCAGCTTCAGCAAGGGCAGGAGTCGTTGAAAACGTCAATAAAGTCTTTACACAATGGTACCCAGGCCTTCCCTTTGCCACCCAAGGGAAGATTGTAGGCTGATCGAAAGTACATAGACGAGCGGTATTGGAAGATAGTCAATTGGCTAGCGGCACCTGATGTTTCCATGAACTTCAATGCAGCGCTGAAGAAGAGACATGCGAATACTGGGCTCTGGCTAATCGAAACTCGCCCATTCCATGACTGGAAGGCAGCGCAAACCTCTTTCCTGTGGCTTCATGGCATCCCCGGCTGTGGTACGTTTCATGCATCTACCATCCTTGCTTCTTCAGACATAGCCTTATGTGTTGAGAAGGCTGACTGTAAGCTAGGAAAAACGGTCCTAAGCTCTACCGTAATCGAGACATTGTCGCAGGAGAAATCGAACAGTGCGGTTGTATACTTCTACTTCGACTTCAACGACAGCACGAAGCAACATGTTGACAACATGCTTCGCTCGCTTGTGCTACAACTCTTAACGAGCTTTGATTCTATACCTGGGCCCATGGACTCCCTATTCAAAGCCTGCCAGGAGGGAGCAAAGCCGCCTCAAATCAACGATCTCGAAAGAGTATTCGAAGCTCTTGTGGACTCCAACGACAGAACATTTGTCGTCTTAGACGCCCTGGATGAGTGCGAAAGCCGACAGGAGCTCTTAGACTTTCTAACATCAGCTATTGAAAGGAAGGATAGTGGACTAAGCATGATCATGACAAGCCGCAGATTAAGGGACTTTGATAACTTTTTCGATGATTATCTTGGGGACCAAAGCAAAGTCTCTATCCAGAACGAGAGCGTCGATGATGACATTCGCTCCTATGTACACGGAAGGCTTTTACATGACAGGAGGTTCAGACGTTGGCAAAAGCAACCAAGAGTGCAAGAAGAGATAGAGAGCAGGCTCATGGAGAAGTCTGAAGGAATGTAAGTATTACATCGGTTCAGTATGTGATGACCACTTACCTCCAGTATAGGTTCCGTTGGGCTGCTTGTCAGATTGATGCATTAAGCAGTTGCATCAATCTAAGCAAGCTTCGTGAAGCATTAGATTCCCTCCCAACCACGCTTGATGAGACCTATGATCGGATACTGTGCAAGATTGACCCGCGCTACAAGCTCGAAGTTCTTCAGATCTTGCAATGGTTGACCTGCTCTTTGAGGCCTCTTTCTCTGGAAGAAGTTGCTGAACTCTTCGCTGTTGACGTAAGTGAAGAGAAGATCTTCAACTTTGACAAGCGACTCGCGGATCCAGATGATGTTTTGGAGATCTGTTCTAGCCTCGTTACCTGCATTGATGCGAATAAAAACCATGCTGAGGCACACGATGAAGACGACAACAACGACGCCATGCCCCCATCGACGACGAAGCAGAAGGTGCAGTTGGCGCACTTCTCGGTCAAAGAATACTTGGTCTCCGATCGCATACGTGCAGGTTCCGCGGCCTGCTACAGCATTGACGAGACTCTCTCCCATGCTAAGATTGGACAGTCGAGTATCTCTTGCCTATTGATGTATGACAAGGCCTCCTATACAGACTCAAAGGAGTTTTCGAAAAACTTGCTGTTGGCAGAGTATGCTGCAAAGTACTGGGCCAAGCATTTAGTCAAAGGCGGTGGGAATGTCCCTCATGCGGCAATTGATCTCTTATCGTCAAAAGAGAAGATGCAAAACTGGATAGATCTTCATGATTTGGACGTCGAAATTTCGGATCGTGGACACGCTCCCGAGCTTCGAGGCTCGCCGCTCTACTATGCCGTGCTCACACGCCTTGCAACGCTTGTACGTTCGCTCATAGAGGTAGACAAAAGCAAAAATCAGCAACAGGTAGCAGACGATGGCGTCGAGATAGAAGGCCAGCAGACTGCTAATAACTTGGCGACTTCTCACAGCCAGGGGTTCCTCAGCCTAGTGGGGGGTAGATTGCATACTCCGCTACAGGCAGCTGCTTGGATCGGGCAACAAGATGTTGTAGAGTTGTTACTAAAGCATAGCGCTGACCCCAATATCTATGGCGGAAGTGAAGGTGGTTCTGCGCTGTCAGCCGCCGCACACGACGGCTACCTTAGTATTGTGGAGCTTCTACTGAATGAGGGTGCGGACGTATATGAAGGGCTGTCCACGAGCTTAGAGAATGTCCAACATGTGGGGCTAAACGACGCTGGTGCCGACGGATTGACCTACGGTTTTTTCGTCAGTCCGCCTTTCGATGTTTTTGACCGGCGTGCGAAGGCACAAGGCAGGAAAACTGCCTTATTCGAGGCTACATCTTGCGGTAACACGGAGATAGTCAATCTTCTATTTGATCGCGGAGCAATGGTGGACACAAGGAATGGGAAAGAAGGCCGTACAGCGCTATTTGAAGCTGGCGACCGTGAACATAAAGACATCGTTCGTCCCTGGTTAGTAAAGGCGCGTTGGTTGACAAGACTGATTTTCAGGGCCGTACCCCACTCACGCAGGCTTGCATGAGTCGTGGAGCTGACAACGACGAGACTGTACGGCTGCTCATAGAAGCAGGCGCTGATGTCAAGAGATTTGACCCACAGACAGGCACCGTCTTACGGGCAGCGACGGTGAAAGGCCGCGAGTCCATCGTCCGTCTCCTTCTTGAGTATAGGGCAGACGTAAATAAAGCATCTCCACTAATGGAGGCCCTGAGGCGTGGACACACTAAGATTGCGAGGCTGCTTGTGGAGAAAGGCGCAAATGGCAACCTCCTGGAAGACTTCGATGACGGAGTGCCACTTTGGCTTCACCAGCGGCCTGTTACCAGCTGTATCGCTGAAACTTTACGCAGCATCTGGGGCATAAGTAAGCTTTGCCTCTGGCCTGGTCGCGAGACAAACAATGAGGAGGAAGTGATTGGGTGGGCAGAGACCCCTCTTTGGATCGCAGCGGCCTTGGGAGACATTGAGAGTGTCAACCTTCTTCTGGATAATGGTGCCGATCTTGCTTTTTGCAATCGACTTGTCAATATGACGGCTCTTGACATCGCCTCTTTTGAGGAACACGAGGAAGTGGTAAATCTATTGACGGCAATCATTGATAGACAAGTAAAAGTCCTTGAAGGCTCCGAAGACGAGGACGGAGTGCGGGAGGGCTCGGTAGAGAATGGAAGCTTGAGTCTTCGGCGCGGCGACGCTCCTCGACGCCAGACAAGCGCTTTGAAGGCGACGTCCAATGATCGGTCAGCACAAGAAATCGAGAAGCTGGCAGACACAAACGACGAGATCAAAGCACGCATTAAATCAACTGACCCTTCCAACGACGAGGACTCAGACGACAAAGATCAGCAAGCATCCCCGTCTCCGGATCTCCCCCGGTTCGTCCTCACCCGTCTTCCACTCATATTGAAAATCCAAAAAAAAGAAGTAAAAGCCTATCATCTGGCTAAGTTATTACGCGAAGCCAAAAGGGAGAGCAAAACAGTAAAGGGCAGGAGCTGGAGTCGTTTCGAAATACTTCCAATAGACACGTTCTTACAGCGACCGGAACTATCGGCACTGAGGCTCTGGTGGGAGCCGGATAATCCACTCACTAGGGAGGCATTGGATGAGGATGGCCTCATTCCTGTTATAGCGGAGCCGCCGGATGTAGATGTTGGTGATTTGCCTTGTGAAATTGTTACAAAGATCGAGGGAGATGACGGGGATGAGGACGAGGAAGGGGGGGAGGAAGGCAAGGTGGAGGAGAAAGAGGAGGAAGACGAAGAGACGGAAGGCGAAGACGAGGAGGGAGAAGAGGAAGAGAAGGGAGAGGAGGAGAACGCATGACGCAGGGGCGGAGATGGCATGCTATCTTCAAACGAGCAGATAAACGGAGGAGACTTTTCAGACTTGTTAAGACTCCCTTTTGTCTCGACTCTCTCGGGAATCGGGATATATAATGCCGTTTTCGCTCCTAGCCGCTTTGAGTTCACACATGCATCGCATAGGATATGAATTCGCATCTAACTAAAGATCTGATATACTGAGTTCGATGCCTCTTAGTTGTATCGTTTGTCCTCAGGACCAAAACCATGCTCTGCGACCAACCCGTAGAGGCTAGAGCTTTCATCTATTAAAAATGACCTTCATCTTAGCTCAAGCGGCGCGATCCACCGAATGTAATGGCGAAATACAATACCGAGTTTCTGATCCTGATAACCCCTAGAGCTGCCTTTAGATAATCACAAGAAGGAGCTTGTGTAGACGCCAACCCTTTAAAAAGCTTAAGAAAGGTCGTTATAGTATCGGTGTCATCGATTGGGACCGCTAGGACATAGCAGGTGAACGAGATCTCTGTGGTCGCAAATCATGAGGTCTACAGAGTGTTGGAATACGAGGTCATATGGGGGGCATATTGATATTTTGGTTGTTGCTGTTAGGAGGCTATCTAAGGTGAAAACTCTACTACTGTAGCGGGCCCCAGCCCTACCAGCCCTACGAAGCGAACGTTACCAACTCCCCTAGCATCAAAACTCATCAACACGCATTTGCTGCCATGGCTGAAGAAAGTGATGACGGACGACGAGTTGGAATCCAGGTTTCGATTTTTTTTTTTAGAAATCATTGAGTACATCATTGGATAGTCCGAAATATTCCTTCGGCTGTTCCGTGGGCAAAATACTCTTCATAATTTCCTCACAGGAGAGATCGTCGAGAAAAACTACACATGGCTTCCCTCGAGGAACTATATCTTCGGTACTGCGCACAGAAAATCTGGAGTGGATGGGGTTGACAAACTGGCTCCAAGAACTTCTCGATAGACATCATCAGTTGTTGAGGCAGCAGGGCTGTTTGATTTACACAGGAAGGATCCTGGACGCCTATCCATTGGAGGATTGCGATGATAGTATCTAGGTACACATTAAGTAGCAAAACACATTGGCCGACAAAGAACATTCTCGCGCTTAAGCTACTGGCAATTCGATATCAGGACCTATCTAGTCGTTCAAGAGTATTCCCAACGACTATTTTATCCCTATTCTATTTTGGGAAATTCTGGCGTGAGCAGCGGTGGAAAGAAAATATAGAGGTTTTATATATCACTATTGAGAAACGATGTTAATAATAAGGCAAGATGGCCGAGTTGGTTATGGCGCCGTAAGATCCCGCACTAGTCCACGCATCTCGCCTTTATACTGATTCAATTGCAGAGGTTAAGGTATTCTTACATCCTGGTCTCGAAAGGGGCGTGGGTTCAAGTCCCACTCTTGTCAACTTCCTTTTTTCTCAGTTGGAATAAGTTGCTTTGATTTTTTGATCCATACTCTACAGTAAATCCCTTACTCCCTTTCGAAAAATTCGATAGGACTTAAATAATACAGAAAATTATGAGCGAGAAAAATAACGTTTTCAAGGCGCGGCGAAATTTGCTATTCTCGGCGCCAGGTACAGCTGAATCAACCACAAGAGAAATAAGCAGGGTTGCAAAGCCGCTAAGTCAATAAAACAACCAAGAAGTAAGGTAGAATCAGTTGACGCACTATGTACAAGGTATCAAGAACGATGTTCGGTGCAAATTTTGGTGGGGGGCGCGACAAATGCGATGCCAAGAAAACGCAAAGCGTTCTGGCATAGGCAAAAGTCTTTGGATTCGCAGCCAACTTTGTTTGCGAATACCCTCATGACTATCATAGAAGTACTTCAGATCCTGATTCACGAGACTTTCCAGTGAAATGTACAGAGGGATCTGTAACCACCTATTACTTTCATGTGTGTGCACATGTTGCTACTCGTTGAAATATTTCCAACTTTTGACAAGATGCTTCGTTAGCGAAGTATCATTGCTACTTCGTCCTCGCCGACGTTACTTAAATTGGAGCGACTTGCTCGAAAGTCCGTAAAATACTTATAGCTTTCCAGTAGATGGAACTTTAGCGCACTGTTTCCGCCCTCTCTTGAGCCAATACACGCTGTTTCCAAAGCATTAATGGCAGGGAACTCCTATCTTTTGGGGGTCGTATGGTAATCAAGAGTCCAAAGTATTTTAAAATAATTTCCCCACGTGCTTTGAGTGCAGGAGGATTGCGCCAAAGAAGTCTTTTGAATACACAGGAATCTTCTGAAATCGGCTCTGTCTGATCTTCGTACAGTAAATTATCATGGATCGGCTGGACTGGTTTTATCCTTATAGCCAAATATTGAGGATATTCCGCTCGTGAGTGAGAAAATAGGTCTTAAATCATGGCTACCCAGGGGTAGCATAATTTCCCTCTTTTATGCACGAACTGATTTCGATTAAAGAGCTGTGGTCGGTTCAACGTTCTTGTCTTGGAAAGGAAAGCAGCCGAGGTTTTCGGTTCATTCAAGCTCGGCAGCAAAGACAGCTTGCACAACAAAGCTGGCGCAGTTTATAGGGACATGGATGTTCATATCTTCACTTTTTGCCTAGAGACTTCGGCGACGTGAACGGTCTTCGAGTGAGCTCAGCTCAACATTAGGCGATATTCTTCTGACCAGTTCGATATCAGCCCAGTTCTCTGCAGCAGTTCAAATCTTGTGATAGGCTTTTGTGACGCTGTAAATGCTGAATCTCAAGGCCGTGACTTCAGCCACTGCTGCAATCGCTTGATCGAGGTCTGTGATGAAGCAAGCCGTACGAGGGAAGAAATATCGTGCAAAACGGACTGCGAATTCTTTTACTCTTTCCCCGAGAGACACTTCAGTAGATGTCTTGCTGTGATCTCACGTGCTATGCCAGAAGATAGGCCCCAGAGACGCGACGAACGATAAAGGCAAAAAAAGCGTGGAAACAATCGTGACGAAGTGTAAGTGGCGATTGTGATTCATTTCTAGCCGCTGAAACCTTCCTCTCGAGTCAAGTTGTCTAGCCTGTGTCGTCAGCACAGATCGTCCGACGACAGTTGTTGCTTCAATATGAGATCTAGTCGGAGCAACGAGGGTGCTGAATCTGAGATTCTCTCTAACGTTCAGGTTTGCTTGAGGATGACTGAATCTTTCAATGTTCTGTCCTGAAGATGAAGACTCTTTCTTAGAATTGAGCAGCATTGATATCACGACCAATCCAGTCATTACAGCTAAAAGCTTCATCACCACGATGATAGTAACAACGAGATCTATGAAATCTGCAACGAAAAGTCTGGTGAACGCAGAGTAGTTTTTCGCCAAGGTACTCGGCCTATATCAAAAATCTAAGCCAGCGTAGTTGAAAAAATGAACGTAGCATTCGACTACGAAGCATTGAAGACCTATTAGTGCAACAACGATCGCTCTTCGAATACACAACATCCAGGCAGCAACAAAGAAATAAAATGCCACTGAGCGCCGTAATGTTTCTGTGACGATGAAAGGCGCTTCGGTAGCAGCGATGAGTTGTATAAGACCACGGCCATTGCCGTTGTCATCATCCACTTTGTAGTGTGATAACAATCGGGCCTGCAACATGACATGGCCTGCTGCGACAGCCGGCAAGGTCAGTGTGGCAACAAGATCCATGTCAATAGAACCTGACTTCCGCTTGCTTGGATGCAAAGTCCAGGAGACCAAACTTAATATCAACCACTGTTAGATATAGGTAACGGTGATCAACTGAAGTAGGATGGCTTGATCGCTATCTACCTGTGTGGTGGTGTGTTGAATGTGTGTTAGGAATAAAAAATGGAGGGGGGGTTGCATACGAAGGCCCCAAAATTTAACACTTCCTAGGGCAGCAATTGTAGGGCAATTGCAGCCGAGCTGAACACAGGCAGTTTTGGCTCTTGTATTCTATGCTACGCCTCACCCAATCGTGTGACTAACCTATTCTTGTTCCTAATATTCGGTTCGATGGTTTATTCGGTGGAGGTTATAGGTTCCTCGATGCTCTAGTAGCTTAAAGCGGCTACTGACCTATCTCTTTTCGGCTCTTCAAATATATTGTTATCGTTTGTCACGGCACGGCACGGCACTTGACCAAACTACTATCACAGAACGACTGCAGCTATTGAACATGTTTGTTAAACCTTAGTGATACATAACTCGAACATCTTGGACCGGTCCAGAAAGTTCTTAGTTACCTAACTACGTGTTATAGAAAAAGGTTATCCCGGGGCCGGCATGGCTGAGTGGAAGCTATTATGCTTCTTCTTTCTGTAAATATTTTTCTTCTTCATCTTAGAGTTCTCATAAGACAGTAATCCGTGCTTATTTCTTTACCCGTAAACCAATTTTTCATTTTAACCTTTACCAATAACGCGTTTGCATGCTATAACTAAGCCACTCGTTCCATCAACATCTTCAGAACGGGCTCATAATTTTCTTCATGAGGCTTGTTCCAACGAGACCCTGATTTCTGGGACTCTGAGACCTCTAGAGCTTTGACTTTTGCAATATCTGCAGCCTTCATGAACGTTTCTTTCTCCTCGATGAAGACGTTAGCACCTCTTTCGAGCAAGACCCGCACGGCGTCGATGCTGCCTTCCTGCGCAGCCCAGTGTAATGACGTTCGCCCAGCACGGCCTCGCACATTTACATCGACACCGGCATCCAGGAAGACTTCAACGCATTTGCCGTGGTTGTGAAATGCTGCGGTGTGAATTGCGACTGTTCCCTTATTGGCACGTCGATTGACATCTGCATGGTAGTCGTTGATCAAAATGCGTAGAACTTCTTCATGGCCGGCTTTTGCAGCATGGAACAAAGCCGTCCAACCGTCCGCGATCAGTATGTTGTCAGCTTCGAGGCTTGTTTCTAGCAATCTGCGTAGAACGTGAATGTTGCCGACTGAGGCAGCGCAATGAACAGGGAGTGCAAGAGTGTCGTACTGAGCCTCTTTGATTTCGACAATTGCGGTAGAAGCCCCCTTCTCTAGCAAGAGATCGAATAACTCTTTATTGACTTTTTCAATGCTTTTGTTGAGTGCAGAACTCTCAATGTATCGAGTATTTGGATCAGCACCAAAGGCAAGGAGTAGACGAGCAATCGCGACGTGTTCTCGATTAACAGCAGCCCAGAGACAAGACCTCCCTTCTGGTTGCCACATTTCCTTGTAGTGAGAGTTAGAACTGACGCCTGCGGTGAGCAACACCTGTACTGTCGAGAGATAACCATTTGTAGCAGCTGTAACCAAAGCTGCTTGACACATTTGACTCCCGGTATCCGCTCCACGGTCTAGGAGATATTTCACAACGAGACTATTGCCGCGACTTGCTGCTGAGGCAACCCCGTCGCTAAGCTCATCACCAGAGACGGTATTCTCCACCCTGTTCTCGTAGAGGATTTGCGTTGTCTCCAACGAGCCGGCTGCCGCAGCCTGACAGAAGGCTGTTTTGATTGAACGGTCGTTTTTCGCGTCCCGAGAACTTTCGTCAACCATGTGTTGCACGAGAATATTCCATCCAGCACGAGCCGCATACTCTAATCCCATTTCTTTGCCTTTCTGCGTCTGCAGTAGATTTTCGAAAAGTTCCCGATGCCCTGCGCTGGCTATCTTGTTCAAGGCCACCGCAGCTCCCCATTCGCAGACTTTGGGAAATAGCAGGCTCACTAACTCGCGATCACCCCGGCTGGCCGCTATATAAATTGCACAGGTCCCGCCACTTAAGCCTGCAAACGCATCCATGTTCGCGCCAGCGTTTACAAGCATCTTGACAGTTTCCAGACGCCTGTAAGCCACGGCCTGGTATAGAGCTGAACCCTGACCATCTCCACCCCTTTTGTCCATATGTGCACCTGCCTGCAAGAGTAGCGCCACGATCGCATTGTGGCCTTGTGAAGCAGCTGAGGCGATAGGAGAACCGTATGCGCCTTCCCAGTCACCCCCATCTGGTTTGGCGCTTGCGTTAAGCAAGGCTTTCACACTATCTTCGTCACCTTTGTAAGCCGCTGCGCCTAAAGCTTCCCCAAGATGGCATCCGCGAGCGTCCTCATTGGGATCGGCTCCGTTAGTTACTAGCGGCATTATCATGCGAGAAAGGCCTGTGAGAGAAGCATAATACAGCGCTGGCAGTCCAGGACCTCTTTCTAGTTCAATGCCTTGCCAACGCCTATCTGGGTTATACAAACAGCAACAGTTTCGATACGCTATTTTTGCTGTAAGAAGCTGCAGTGCCAGTCGGTCTAACAGATCTCTCTCCGAGACTTCAGAATGCCTCAAGTGCTCGGTCCAAAATTGCGCCGCGTAGGGCGCCAGTGGAAATTCTTGTAGCCTTGCCATATTCAATCCAGAATGAAATTGTAGAAGGTAGACAAGGCAACACCCCGCCATGACAGAATGTGCGAGTTGCGCTTCGAGGGCAAAATGTACAGATGGCCCGCTCTTGATATGATGGGAGATAAGATAGTCTTTCACTGAGTTATGAGCCAAACGAACTTCCAGCGACTCGATGTTTGAGTCATCTTCACCAGTACTTTTCTTACCAGAAACAGTAACAAGACTCGAGCAGAGAGTAAGCACATCTTCGAGAAGCGGAAGGCGAAGGTGAGGACTGAAAACTGGATTGTGTGGATCGCTTCGGTCAAAAGCAAGAACTTCATTTAACTCGTTTGTTTGCAGCTATGTCCTCATACATTAGCTCTTATAACTTGACGGACCAACCTGCAATAGAAAGTTAACATACTGGACGAGTAGAAAAAACAAGCCACTGCAAAATCTTGCACGCGTCTTCAACGTAAGCTTGATCAATGCTGGTAAGAATTCGATCATATGTCTCATTCAATGTCTTTGGTGGTGTATCAAGCACACCCTTGATGTTGTTGACTCGTAGGCATTTCCGTAGAACGTCTAGTTGACAATCTACCCATCGAAATCTGCCACAGTCAGTAAATTTGTCCTAGAACCTCAAATGCTACCTACAAGCCTCCGGCATTGCTTATTAAAGATTGCTCGATATCGTTCTGTACTCTAGACGGCCAACTCATCATTCTAGGATCAGTGCTCAGTTGCTCTCGGATATAAAGCTGAATGTCCTTTTCGAAGGTATGTTCGTCGAGAGCGAAAATTGACGTTGCGGCTGATTCCAAGGCGCTGCGGGAGCGATGATCTTGACGGCTTGAAACTAGCAGATGGAGTCTACCATCTTTACTCTCCATAAGCTCTTGAATCCATCGTAGTACTTCTTCACTCTGCTCGCATTCGTCGAAAGCATCGATCACAATATGGACCTCACGAAAGCACTCGAGGACTTTTTTGACAACGCTCATCAAGTATTCGTTAGAGAAGTTGTATTTCTCTCGCCATTTCAAGCTCTCGACCGAACTTGGTAAATTGGGGCATTGACAGGAAAGCTGCAAAATGATAGATCGTAGCAAGTTAACAAACTGCTGTTCTGCCTTGCTTTGGAAGTTGAAGTAGTAATACGCAACAGCAGTCCGCGGTCTATTTAACTGATAGTTTTGGAGCAGGTCTTCAATCGTTATGGAGCTACTTCGGTTAAGAAAATAAAGCTCTCTTCAGTGCGTACTTACCATAGTATGGTCTTTCCACATCCGGCTGCAGTTTTGTCAGCTGTGAACATACAAACAGAGATAATTGGATTGGTAACGAGTAAAACATACGGATCCCATTGACCCACAAGACTGAGTCAGCCGTTCCGACCCATTTCGAGTATTGCTCTGATTTGGTGAACCAATCACCACTGCCTTTCTGATGCTTCCTGCGTGCTTCCAGGTGATTGATTGTGGCATCTGTTGGAGAAAGACTTGAAAGGAATGCCTTTTGCTTCTCGTCTTCAGAGGGTTTAGGTCAGCCACTGTAACTATAGGCGGAACATGCTGTGCGTTACCGAATCGGAAGGACTCAAAAGAAGATGTCAAAGCATCAATACCATCCTTGGTTTCGAGTGCTAGCGATCTGGCGAGAGCTATGAGCAATAATCCAAAGTCCTAGACCAGAAGAATCACGTTTGGTCTACTGTTAGAGCGAGACCAAGGCTTGCTTTAGCTGTAGCGATCTCATCGAGAGTACTCTTTACGTATTTCTGCTTCAGAGGCCATATTAATGATTGCTTGACCGCTCGCCAGCCATTTTCTGGCTGAAGCTTTGCGTTCAAACGTTCAAGTATCTTCTGACACGATTCTAAGGATCCATCAGGCTTGGCAAGGCCCTCTAAGGACGCCAATCGAGTTACTGTGGTAGATCTTTCTTTCTCGATTACCTGTAAGAGTTTCTCAAGAATGTGCGACAACCCGGTCAGATCTTGTATGATCTTGGCAGCATCTTCTGGTGCATTCTTAACACTTTTTCTGTAATTGTAAACAGCAGAAACGACCGATCCTGTGAGCTGTATGACCGTAATAATGCTTGCTGTAAGACTTAGTGGATCCATGATAGATGCAACATGCTATGTACGCCTGTAGGTAGGTGGAACGAAACCTGAAAGCCTACATCTACGCAACGCAAAGCTCCCAGATAAGCCAGGACAAAGCAATGAATAGCAAGATCAAGGAATAGCATAGACTAAAGGAGTTGTTGATGGGTTTGCTAAGATGAGGTTGCCTCAGTTTTCGGACGTGCGCCTGCTAAGCCCCTACGGGTTAGCTTACGCAGCTGGAAAATATCCTGAGGAGTCGAAGTTCTTCATTTCTTTTGTCTAATTACTATAATAGATAAAACCACCCTTAATACTTATGTAGAGGCACGATTAAATGATTCAAACTACGTCGGCATTTCGGGAAGACAGCCCGCAGAATTGATGTTGCTAAAACAGTCTCAAGCAACATTGTGGGCTGATTTCTCATCTTTGATTGAATCTTGCTTGAAATATTTTGCCTAAAATCTTGAATCAAAACATGCTTCATGCAACGCGTTCGAACACACGTCATTCGCTGCTTAATGCCACTGCCCCAAGTCTGAAGTGGCCCCTCTCGCATTTTAGCCAGTGACCTTCCTCCCCATTCTTAGCGTACCCGAAACACTCCTATCCTCGAAGGGGTCAAATTCTTCGCGGTCTGTAACTTTGCGCACTTTAAAGATCAACAGCTCTCCCGAAGCAGTTATTTTCCTTTGCCTTGATAAGGAGAAGACACGTATTTGCGTGCTATACATGTCTGTTATCCGATTTCCTAACTCAGTCCGCGGCAGGGGGCTCAGTATTACTCATGCTGCGTTCGCCGGCACTCTTACATATAACAAGTCTCTTCATAGACTTCTTCTCTGTAACGATGTTTCCCACTATCTTATAGAAATCAACCAACGCTTAGAATTCATCACCCCAGCCCCCCATCCCATCCCGACGCCAAGAAATATAGTAACAAGCACCTGTACTACAAGTCCAGAAACCTCGGCCGGGGACAGCCGATCCCGCGCCGGCAGCATCCTGCCTCGCACTGCGTTGGCAGTTGCACAGCGGGTTCCCCGGTGCCACGCCCACGGTATCATCCCACGTAACCCACCCTCTGGCGTGCTGGCCTGCACCCTGTGTCGTGACATTAGAGCAGTGGGGATTCACGCAGACATAGTAGGGGCGGCCGATGTTGCCGTTCCGGTTTCCAGGCTGGACAATCTGATACAAGAGGTTGGTGGAACCGCAGTATCGGCATCGGTATGGCGAGGGGAGGGGATGATTGGGTTGTCCATAGGGAATAATCGAAGTGTGGGTATTCGTACACTTTCTCCATATCGTCAATAGTAGTATTAGCACGAGTGGGCCGCCGATGCCGATGCCGACGTAAGCGTATATTGGGAGGTTGGAAATCGTGGTCGGGGTGTGGGAGGAGGCGGAGGCGGAGGCGGAGGCGGAGGCGGAGGCGGGAGCGTTGGTGGCGGTGGCGAGGTAGATGTGGGTTGTTTGGGTTGGGCCGCAGGAGTAGGAGAAGATGGTTGGGGAGAGGCCGGCGTTGGCGGCAGAGCCGGAGGAGGGAGGGGGTTGGGAGTAGGTGATGCATGCGGGAGCGGTCGGTACTGTGGGTGTTTGCAGGTTGTGAGTTGGACTCTCTTTTGGTTTGAAGGTGTAGGCAGTGACAGAGAGGTGAAGAGGGAAGGATTGAAAGGGGAAAAAGAGTTTTTGGCCTTTTCGGTCTTTTGCCCTTTTTTGGTTCTCTTTTGCAATGTAATATGTGGGGGGAAGGGGTTTTCCTTCATTCACCACGGTTACGAGAGACAGACAGAGACTGATGGAAGGAGAAGGAGGGTTTGCTTCAGTACCAGAAGAGCAGACTTGAGTATTCTTCTATACAGCCACTTGACAAGTGGCTTGTGCAAGGAATTGTGCCGGATTCCACGGTGATGCAGGTATGAGCGCCGGAGCTCGGGGCGCAGTCGACAGCATTGCAACAGCCGAGGTGGGAAGGCAGGAGGGAAGGACCGGTACTACAGGTGTATCCCAATCCACAGGTCAGAGGATTGGCTTATAGGAGAGTGGCTCGTCAGTGGCGAGCAATATCATTTGTAACCAGGGACGAACAAGGAGGAATATCGATGAAGACATCGAGTGTATTCTCGGGATCATACCGTAGTCGCCGCTCAGATATCCACACGTGGCGAGGGCGCCGCTGCTGTTACTGCTGCTGCTGCCTCGTCCGTGCAGTAACGCTCCGCGTGGAACGGGCGCGGCAGTGATCATAGGTTCCATGGCGGTTTATCGGGAGGGGGAGAGGGAGAGGGAGAGGGGGGAGGGACTTGAGTATCGCGCGGCAGACTCGTGCCTTGTCGCACGTCGTTGGGCCGCCTGTCAATTGCAAGCAACAACGATGGGTGAGAGTGAATGTGTGTGAAGGAGAAGGAGGGGGACGAGGAGGAGACGGCAGGATTCATGTTGTCCATTCTGTAACCGCCGTTCAGCCTGTTCGCAGCACTCGGACCTGCAGCCACAGGCGGGCGCCGAGCGAGGTCATGGCCTAGAGCGGGTGCTATATTCTTCGGGGTGGGGGATACCTTTTAAGCGAGATTAAATTGAACGATACCTTAGTTGAACATTAGCCCTGTATCATACATCTAGCCCCATTGTCAGAAGAAGCTTATTTAACCGGTTGTTCTGAACCCTCTGTTGACCTCTTCTACGTAAGACTAAACCCTAATAGAGCTAGTGCCTTCTCGAAAGCATAAGGTATAGTTTTAACAAAATTATTTACTTAAACTGAGTCGGGGTGAAAAGGTAGCCGTTTCCGAGGGACCTGGACGCTGTTTTTACGCTCCCTCTGCACCGGCCCCCCGGCCGTGCCCATGCCGCCCTATATTTTTCATGCGCCCGAGATTCGATGCCTGCGATTTTTAATCCCCGCAACGTCACGCCGTCCCTGCAGTTAATTCCACTTGTGTCTTCAACCCACCTGTTCAACATTCGAAGCTCGACCTTCCATGTCTTGTGTGAGCTCGAATTGTTCACGGACGTTGCGGCGTGAAGCGCGAAGGATGAAAAGGAAGAGAAGTGCAAGAGAGAAGAGAGGAGAAGAGGAGACGAAATCACGCTAAGCGTCGCATTCGTTTCTGAAGCACTTCCACGCCTATAAAGATCGGCCTTCTCTTTCCTTTCTCTTCAGCTAACTTTCCCCTTTGCATTGATGTACTTGAGAGTCTTTTTCTATTCAGTCTTTACTTTGACTGCTCTCAGAATCATCTGAGATGATTCATCAAAAAGCATCGCTTCAAGTTCAGAATCAACACTCAAACTCGTTTCACGACGCGTTCACTAAAATCAAGCTCTTCGCTTGAGAATATTACAATCAACGATTCGAGAAGATTGATAGAAATCATCAATCGATCACTCTCTACGCTGATATGATTAATCTTCACATCGATCATCTTGAGAAATTGTGAAGAGAATCAGTCACTTTTAATGTTCATTCTCTGATGATTTTACTCACGTCGTCGATCTTCTAGATATTGCTCTGTCATCAATATCGATTCTTACTACACACTCAAGAAATTTACAAAAAGTCGTATCAAGAACTTTTTTCATTGATTGTGTAATAATTACTCTGTCAAGAAAATCAGTTCGATCGAGATTTACTGACATCAACTGAGTCAGTTATATATCAAATAAAAGAGTCAATGAATCAACTCATTAATCTTGAAATAAATCTTCGATGTAAGTGATTAAGAATGTCAATGCTTTCACATGATTAACAAAGAAATAGTTCATCAATAATTTACTAATTGAAAAACATAAGCTGAACAACAGCGAAATCAACAAATCTCTCTTAAATGCAAAAGACTTTCTGAAGATTTTGCGCTGTCATTGAGTGATGAACACAAATATCTTTTCTCATGAACGACAATGAATTCAACTTGCAACGATCTTGCTGATCGCTGCGTTCACTGAATCTTGATCAAAAGTTCTTCTCAAAATCATTTATTGAGATCTGAATTTGTTCGCTCAGCGCGATAAGATCATCGAGAAAGTGACGCTCATATTGCAGCTGAAACTCATCAGAATCAAGTTTCATAAAAGGTGCAAAAGATCATGAGTGACAGTCAGAAAATTAAGTTCATCAATCTGACTAGTCTATAGTAAAATCTACATATTCTTCATTGATACAAATTCTTTTTTCTGTGTGATATTTCACATCATCAGTCTTGTCTGCTACAATGATGTTTATCTTACTTTTGATTTGACTTTCAAGAAAGTTCTGATGCTGAGCGTTTGAAAGAGATTAAACTGTCAACTCATTTCGTGAAAAGAGAACATGCATAGACTGATCGCGTCAAGTTGAGTCATTGAGATCGAGTCGAGTTTTCGACTTGTCAAGACTCGATTCGAGTCAGAATTCTTGACTTGAGTATTCGAGTCGAGTCAGAAGATTCGACTCAAGTAATTGAATCGAGTCAGAGAATTGAAATCGAGTATTGATCTGAAATTCTCGACTCGACCCGTCAAGACATGAAGATAGATAGATAGATATTCTATTATGACTCTCTATTATGACTTTCTATCATGACTTTCTACCAAATAGTCTTCATGTTTCCTCTTCATGACTTTTCTTCATGACTTTTCTTCATGACTTTTCTTCATGACTTTCTATCAAACAGCCTTCATGTTTTCTCATCATGACTTTCTATCAAATAGTCTTCATGTTTCTCTTCATGACTTTCTATCAAAAGGATAATGCAAAAAGATAATGCAAAAGCATAAAATCGGAAAATTTTTCTATATTTAGCTCTCTTGACGTCATATTCGATTGCTTGACGAGTCGAGTCAAGTCAGCGAGTTCTGACTCGGCTCGAGATTGATATCGAGTCGAGTCATGAGATTTGACTTGAGTATTCGAGTCGAGTCAGAAGATTTGACTTGAGTACTCAAGTTGAGTCAAAATGTAGATATAAAAACTCGGCTTGACGTTCAGTTTAAACATGCAAGACGTTTCAGTATTTCGTTTGTCTGTGAAAACAACACAAGAATTTCAAATCTCGCTTGACATGATGCTTTTCTATGATAAGTATCACGACTGAGTAAAATGATTAGAAGAAGAGACAGACTTCATGCAAGTCTTCATGATTTATTGTATTCAATGAGCAATGAGAAATGTCATCAATGATGAGTCTTGAAACTTCTGATTCAAGACAGCAATGATGACATGATTATTCATCAGACAATTTTAATTTCAATGAGACTGTTTGCAATTTAATCATAAATTAAATCAACTTGATCATTTTTCATTGCAACTACTTGTTTTGCATGATTCAATATCACACTTAAGTTGCATATTAAGACATGAAGTCTTGTACGAAGTTGATTCAAGTGATTAATCAAATGAGTTAACTGATTGATTTACGACGACTCAAGAGACTGATTGATGAGCAGAGAGAGTTTCTTCATCAGAAGACAGAAACTCAGATGCTATGCTATCATCAAGATCAACTTTACTATTGCATTCAATCATCAAAGTTTAAGTTTCTGTATTGAGCAGAAAAAGAGTTGATTTACGACGAGTATTGAAAAGTCAAACGCGTCGTGAAATGACTCATTAAAGCATAAGAGTAAGCGCTCAAGAAGCAGATTTAAGCAGAGTATGATATCATTGCTTCAATGAATGATATTCAAGCGTAACTTGAAGAGAATGTGAAGTCAATTAATTGAATGATTCTCATTTCAAAGTCTATTTAATACGTCTTTGTGAAAAGATCTTGCATCACTCAGATCTTCTTCAATTTGTTGTCAACTGTTACAAATGTGTCAAAGATTAAACTTTAATCAATTCACAGTGAATGCTAGCGAGTTCACTGTGTATTAATTAAAGCTAGTTAATAATTTAGCAAAGATCTGATTTAAATCTGACTCAGATTTGACTTAAATATGACTCAATTTCTTTTCTCTTTCTCAACATCTTCTTTATTTACATCATATTCTTTCTATGTCACAACACATTTTCTTCAAGTTTAATGCAGTCTTTGAACATTATATAAATAGAAGTTCTTGTATCACTCTTCTTCTTTATTCTTAATGTTCAGTTATAACTATCTTTAAAGATCAAGCATTATTAATTTCGTTCTTCACTGATTGAATCATTTAAACATGATCTCAACATTACATTTGTATTTGTAATTCATACACTCTTGTGACATTGATTTAAATTCAACTCATGAAGAAATCTATGCTATGTATATCGAATGAACAAAACTCTTTGAGAAAGAAAATCGCTCATCAACTACACAGCAACTTCACGTCGTTGAAACAATGAGTATTGAAACTATGTACTCAATAATGAATCTATAGCTTCTATTTAGCATATGATGCTTGAGTAAACTCTTAATGAGTGTCTGTGCTGTTTGTTGTAACACATCATTCTTGCTCTGCTTTTTATTGATAATATTTTATACAATAATGTTTTGATTTTCAATTCTTAATCATGAAGATGAACGATGATTTCTTTGCACTTGTGATGCTCATAATTGTAATGTTGAAAACTGTGTTCTCTTGCTCAATGATTGTCATTTATTGAGCAAAGAAATATGTGATGAAAGAGAGATGCACATGATGAAGAGATAGAGTATGATTGTACTGAATAACTCTATTCTGCTCTTAACTTGTGTCACATAAATGTTGAATAGATTGTTGATATAAATGTGTGATTGCAGTCGTTCAATGCTTAGCTCTGATCAATAATAAAGAATGCGTTCTGATCATTCTTCTGCGCTCTCAATTTTTCACGTAGATAGATGTATGACTTGACGTCAAGTAAAGAAGATGAACTCAAGCTCTTTCAGTATATCAGCGTGATCAACGAGTCACTACTTCTCCGAGCACATGTAGTCATGAACTCAAGACTTACCATCTGAATCAATTATTCTATCTGATTAGACTGATCATCGAGTCGAGTTTCGAGTTGACATTTTGAACTTGAATCGAGATCGAATCGAATTGCTCACATTTTCAACTCGACTCGAGTTGAATTGCTCATATTTTCAACTTGACGCAACTCGACTCGACTGGAAATTGGATCAATTCGACTCGACTCGCCAAGAATTCGAGCTTGACGTCAAGAGAGCTAAATATAGAAAATTTTCCGGTTTTTGACTTTTGCATTACCTTTTTGCATTACCTTTTGATAGAGAGTCATGAAGAGGAACATGAAGATCGTTTGATAGAGAGTCATAAAGGGAAACATGAAGGCCGTTTGGTAGAAAGTCATGGCGGGGAACATGAAGAGAAACATGAAGGGAAAACATGAAGGGAAACATGAATATTGTTTGGTAGAGAGTCATAAAGGGAAACATGAAGATCGTTTGATAGAAAATCATAAAGGGAAACATGAAGGTCGTTTGATAGAGAGTCATGACGAAGAACATGAAGAGAAACATGAAAAGAAACATGAAGAGAAACATGAAGGGAAACATGAATGGAAACATGAAGAGAAACATGAAGGGAAACATGAAGGGAAAACATGAAGGTCGTTTGACTTTGGTAGAAAGTCATGACGGGGAAACATGATAGAAAGTCATAAAGAGAATCATGAAGACTGTTCGACCAAGCTATTTACATCTATCTAATATCTTGTCGAATTGAGTCGAGTTTTCGAATCGAGTTATCGAGTCAAGCTTCTCAATTCGACTTGAGTTCTCGAATTCAACTTCTCAATTCGACTCGACACTTTTTCAAAAAAATTTCAACTCGACTCGTCACTTTTCAGGTCAAGTACTCGACTTGAACTCAAGTACTCGACTTGACACGATCAATTTATATCTGATATCTTTTTATCAATTACTTGACAGCACTGTTGATATGATGAAGACGTTTCAGTATATCGATGCAGTCAACGAGTCATCAATTCTTCAATCACTTGTAGTCATATTTTCAAACTCATCATTTGAATCAACTTTTCTACTAGTAATATCTTTTCATCTCTTACTGACTTCAACATGTCATTAATCTTCTTCATAAATCAGTTGTGACTGTTAGAAAGAATGTTGTCACGTAGATAAAAACTCTGCATGACAGCTTTCATGATCACGTAACATTCTAACATCATTTGAACTGCGTTGAATTGAGATCTCTTGACTCTTCTGACTTCTATTTGAACACAGAATAGAATCAAAAGATTCGTAGTTGATATCATGTATAAATGAATCTTGTTGTCGATCTCTCAACATTACATTAAGAATTCGTTAATCATACAATATAAATGTCATTATTCATTCAATATACTCATTTAGACAGAACGAGTTTAAAGAAATTTGTTTATCTGATGATCAAAGCAATCAAAAGACAGAACAACATTAGAAAGTTTGATAGAATCAGTAATAAAGCACTTGAATTTCTAAATGATTTCACTACTCATTAAGTATGTAAAGTTCATCTGATTAAGAGAATCTACGATAAAAAATCTTCGTGAATTGCTTAAGAATCAAATCGATTAATAGAATCAATGATAAAGAATCTTCATTGATTGCTAGAAAATTATCTCAAATCAACAAACAAAATCTTTCTTTTCTGAAGATTAAATGCTTGAACTATGATCTCATCTTCATTCTGTTGAGCATTATTCTTCGTTCAATCAATTAAACATTCATCATGACTCAATCATTTGTGAACGATCGTTTCAAAGAATATCAAAGTCGCTACTCTGAAACTTTCAATTCTTCTTTTAAACAATTTACTGAATCAATTATTTATCTCACTTTTCTTTCAAGAATAGTCATTTATCTTAGAATCAACTTTGTATGAAATTGATGTTAATTCATGTCGATGTCAAAGATTCTTGACGAAGTATTTGACACTTTCACTCTCTGAAATGTCAAGAATGTCAAACAGTTAAAGTGCTGAATTGAAGATGATTCAGATCGATTTATGAAAGTTTTTAATGAGCTTTGAGTTCAACAAGATTTAAGCATGAAAGTTTGTAATCTATTTGACAAGTTATTTAGTAATCAAGTATGAAAGACTCACTACGAAGAGCTTGAGCGAGCTAAACAACAATCAGACAAAGTCAATCTATGAATTCAAGATAAGAATTAAAAGCTAGAAGAAAAGCTTTAAGTGATTAAAGAGTTCATCTTTATCAATTCAATCTCAATCTATTTTGATAGATTTCATGCTCAAAAGATACTCAATTCTTTTCTGTTTACTGATGAAAAAGATTCAATCTGAAAGAACTGATATGCGAAAATTCAGAATAAACTAAAGATAAACATCAATCTCTTTTTCAGCAAACGAGTCACTTTAAACTATGTATATTCTAGATTATTTGATGATGCAGCTTAAGTCACACAAACTAAATGAAAACGTGACTGTGTCAATCTTTATGCATTCGCTGAGAATCTTCTGAAGAAACTTGCTCAGTTGTTTAATGATTCTGATAAAGAAGTCAATTTTCGTAGAGAATACTACAATTTGATTCAAGAAGCAAAGAAGTTTAGCGAATTTTATACTTAGTTTCAACGATTGTCTTTTTATCTGAGTTATCATGAAAAGTAACTGATCATTGATTTAAAAGATAAAATAAATCTTCGTCTTCGATTTATTTAAGTAGATCAATTAGTTCAATTTGATTTTCTCAAGAATATTCATTTCTATCTGATTTGACTAAACAATGATCAGCGAGTCATTTGAGACATCAAGAATAAAGTCAACATCATTAAATGAATCATCTTTGCTGAAGAAATTCATACAATTTCTTATAAGAAGATTGAATCGACTAGATTCAATGAATCATCAAAGTCGCATGACGCGATTTTAACTAACGTCAAAAATATGAATATACAAGCTGAAAATTGCTTTCTTTGTCATAAATTAAATCATATTTCTAAGAAGTGTCTTAATTAACTCACTAGAATCAATGTCTTGAGCGAAGATGAATACAATCATTCTGATTTCAAGTCAGATTCTGATTCAAAAAACTAGTCATTTCTTCAAAAGTCATTGAAGAAATAAAGATTATTTCTTTGTGCAATCTAAATAAAATTCTATTGAAAGAAAGTTACTTTAAGAAGTTTTTTCTGATCAATGCATTACTTATTTCTCAGAATCAATCTTTCAGTCTTCAATCTTTGATAAACAGTGATTTTATCATTTACACGCTGATACATACTAGACTAGTCAATAAATTATGCAAGAAACTCAAAATACAATCTATATTACTAGTCAAAGAGAAGTTAATACAAGACTATGATGAGAAGATATTTAAAAAAGCTATTACTCATAAAATTCTATCTAATCTCATGATCAAAAGTCATAAGAAACTGACTGTGCTTATGCTGATAACTGATATTGAGCATCATGAAGTTATACTAAACAAACTCTGAATGAACAAAAACGAAATATTGTTGAATATGTGACATGATATCATTGTCTTTTTTGATCAACTAAATATTTCTATTTCTATTTTTTCAATCTCGTTTAATTCAAAGCACTCAAGTTGATCATGATCAACTTTGACTTCTTCAACGACTTTTAATAAAACTTTTATGATGCTCAAATGATCAGTTTTGATTGCTCAGAAAGAGTTCTTCTCAATTTAAAGCATAGACGTGATTCTCTTCAAAACTTTGTTAAATCATTCAAGAAAGAACAGTACTGAGATTTTTGCTATCTTCATTAAAGACATTAATAGAGAAATCATTTACAATACTCAATGCAAGTTAAATGTTCTAAACGTTTTCTCAATCGATGAAGTTACTCAGAATCTAGAAGATATTAAAATCAAACTATCATCAAAATATCAAGACTTTTTAAATGTCTTTGATTAAGCTCAAGCAGACAAACTATTGTCTCATCATTCATATGATCATAAGATAGAACTCACTAGTGATTTAACATCATCTCGCTGTCGAGTCTATCAAATGTCTCTTTACAAACTTCAGAAGATAAAAAAATATCTGAATGAGAATCTTTCTAAAGAATTTATTACTTCTAGCAAAGCTTCTTATTTCTCACTCATTCTGTTCACTTTAAAAGCAAATGAAGATCTTTAATTCTGCGTTGACTATCAAAAGCTCAATGCTATTATCAAGAGAAATCGCTATTTTCTATCTTTGATAGATGAAATGATTAATAAAATAGTTGATTGCAAACATTTGATTCAATTGAACATCATTTTAACATTCAACAAACTACAAATGCATTCTGATAGCAAGAACTACACTATTTTTATTATTGTTTTAAAAGCATATAAATTTAAGATGCTATTATTTAAACTTATTATCAGAAACTGAGTTAAACTAAAGATACTATTAATATAAAAGACTGATATTATTATTACTTTGATAAAATTTAGGTACAAAACAATACATCAGATAATGTACAAGATGAAAGACAAAGAGTGAAAGAAAAGAATGAAAACTCAACTTTTATATACATGAATCAAGCAGAATTAAGACTAGACAGTAGTTTTATTAACTTAAGATTGCAAAAGTTCATGCATATAATTGAGATAATTAAAACAAAATTGTTGAGATTAAATTAAAATAACGATGACTAAATTAATAACTTGATTCATTGAACTGCAAAACAGATTCAATGAATCAAGATTATTTAAAATATCAACAATTTATATTTTAAATTGAATTAATAATCTGACATTATGACAGTAACTTTTCATGAAATGAGAAAGAATTGAAGATGAAGACTGAAACAAGATGAGAATTAATGTGAATGCATTTTAATGTAATGAAGCACAAATGAAACTAAAATAAATCTGAGTCATATTTAAGTCAAATCTGAGCAAGATATTTGAATCAGATCTTGACAAGATTTAAAAGATGAAACAAGATGAAATGCATTTTAACATGATGATGCATGATGAAATTGAAACACATTTGAGTTACATTTGAGTCAGATTTAAACAAAATGTTTAAGTTAAATCTAAATAAGATCTGAGTCAAATCTGAGTAAGAGAAAGACGAAATGCAATTTAATATAATGATGCACAAATGAAATTAAAATACATCTGAGTCACATCTGAATCAGATTTAAGCAAAATGTTTGAGACAAATTTAAGTAAAATCTGAGTCAGATCTGAGCTGAATTGAAATGATGAAGATTGAACTTAAAGTTCTTGACATTGATATTGAAACATCATACATGACAGTACATGTGATTTTTTGATGACAAAGTTGACGAGATAATATTCATTAAGCATTTGCTCACAATTATTCAGAAGATTGAAAGACTTTTAAGTAAAGAAGTGATCTTTTCAATCAACATAATACTTAAGTAGAGATGAATTATAACATCTATCATGCTTGAAGTTTAATATGCTGTTTACATATCAGAATCTTTCATTATTCTCAATGATAACAAGTTTTCAAGATTTCTGATGTTGATTTGAAAGAAGATTACTTGTGATATAACTCAAAAAAGTGACATGAAAAACTGAATAAATCTTCATGAATACTGAAAGATTCAACTCAATAATCAGAAAGTTGTTCTTGAAAACATGCTTGATCTTGAAGAGATCAACATTATGATCATTTAGCTTGATTGCAAAATGAGTGATGCTGAGATTGCAAACATTCAGTCAAACTTCATCTTCAATGAAGTATTTAAAACAAGAACGACGAAAGAAATTGACATTGAATTCATAAATGATCTGAGCTATAAGCATCTCATCATGTAAATGCTCAGTTAGTTTCTTCATCTTCTTGATGAACTCTTTGACATTAATTAACTTGTTTCAAGCTTGAAACATAAGATTCTCAAACAAAGATTCAGAAAGCTTGAAGTTTAAATGTGAGTTTTGATTCAAATTAATCAAGAAGAGTGATGTTAAAGTGATTAATAATGATGCATTATTGATGATGAATTCAACTTCAGAAAGTCACTTAGCTTAATCATTCTGCATGTAGTTGACGAAGACTTGAAAATAATGCTTCATGATAGCATTGACTTTCTCAATTTGATCATCAATCTCAAAGTGATATATCATTGATAACTTAGCATTTATCTTCAACATTTTACACATATGCTTTCAAACATCGAAGATGAATTGTATGTTTCAATCAGACATGAAGAACTCAAGTAAATCATGATGTTTTCAAACATGAGCATAGAAGCAGTTGATAACTTCTTCAACTTTTATAGAAGTAATGAGAACTAAATGTCTCATTTTGATAAAATAATCAATAAAGACTAGAACATATCTATATGTGATACTCATGAAGATACTGAGCAATAAAGAATCTACATAGTTCATAAAAACATTACGTCAACAACGTTCAAAAACTGAAAGAAGATGCAATCATTTTTAAGTTCATTGTTTAAAGAGTTTGAAACATGTGTACATGTAACAGTTTTGTATAAAATGTTGAACATACTTATAAATGTTTAATCATCAGTAAACTCAACTGATCAGTTCATAGCTTTTTGCTCTTTCTGAGTGATCATTCATGACATTATCATGAGTGAGCTGAATGATATAAAGACATAGTTTATCTGAGTTAAGCATGTACTTTCTTTCTTGAAAGTACAGATGATTCTTATGTTCTTTACACTCAACTAAAGAAATCTTGTTGTGATGTTGTGCTTCATTGCGAAGCACTTCAATTATTTGAACTGTGAATTTATCATTGATTTCAACTTACTCTCACAATGTCTGAGTGAGAATATCAGCAGAATCTTCATCAAGATTCAGAATGTCTTGATTTAACTGAGACTTAATGTTTTTAACGTTGAATTCTTCGATTTCTAGATTCATGAAAACTAAAATTTGAAAAAATGCTGAAATAATTGAAAACAAATGTAACTGAACTGAATCTAAAGTGATAATTTGTGACTGAAACTTCATGACTTTAATGTTGAAAATGTTGAAGATGAGATTTAAAACATGAGTTTTCAGAATTGTTTAATGTTGATATTGATGTCAAGAATCAAATATATTCTTCTCTTTAAAGAGATTTTCTGAGCAACATGTCAAAGCATTCAACTTATCATTAATCTTGTCGAGATGATAAGCAATGTGATAGTTAAATCTAGACAGAAACTCACTTTAATGAGCTTAATAACGACTCAACTGCTTAATTGACATGAAATACTTAAGATTTTTGTAATTTATGATCATTTTAATAGAATAAATAAAGTCTTCAAGCTCTGATCATCATTTCTTGAAAGTGCAAACAATGATCATACATTCTTCATCGTAAATTTCATAGTTATTCTCAACTGAATTATGCTTTTTCGAAAAGTAAGTGATTGAATGAAGAATCTCATTTTTATCATATTGAGAAAGAATGTTTTTAAACACATAGTTCAAAGCATTAATTTCTATCACAATCTTGTGATCTTGTCACGAACTGAGGGCTGAATGAAACCAGAATGAAATTCTAATAACTAGATTTTAGATACAAGACGTTGCACGAAGAAGAAAGAAAAGAAAGAGATCATTCAGAGATTCTTATACCCCATGAACGCTGAGTACCATTCGTATCGGGGGGCCCTCATAACACCACTGATAATCTCACGTCTATCATCATCTATAATATTGTTCAACACCATCTAAGTGATCTAACATCTCTTTTTCCAACATCTTTCGAGTAACACATGCTAAAACCGTGACAATAGGTTTCTCTTTTTGAAGTCGAAGCTTCTGCGAGGCTTTTAATTCTCTGACTCATATTCAGAGTCGCTGCTTTCTTGCACGTAAGCGGTTCATGAATTCTTATCCGGACGATCGAAATTTCGAGCGTGATAGGCGTTCATGACTTCGGTGGCATTCACCACATCCGCAAACTTTACTCAACTGTTTTCTTCTATCTCAGTTCACTTAATTAAATACTCTAGCTGAGAGTTCTTTACTCGAGAGTTCAATATTTCGTTCATCTTTCAGCTAAGCACTTCTTCGGCAAAGACTATCGGAAACGGCGCGAGAGGTATTTGTTCAGATAAGAGATCGTTGATCGCAGAATGAAGCAGATAAGTATGAAAGACGTCGAAACAGAATCAGTCATCGAGCAACTCTAGCTGATAAGAATGAGAACTAACAATTTTGATGATTCTGAAAGATTTCTCGAATTTATTAGATAACTTCTTGCTGAGTCGATGAATCATCAGATTGCGAGCATCTAATCAAATCATATCATTAATTGCATACTTGAGGACGTGTTGTCGATGAACATTAGCGAATTGTTTCTGATATGCTTGAGCTAAGGTCATTTGTTCTCGCAGAATTTCATTGATTCGATTCATTTTCTGAACAAACAGATCGGCATGTATTCGTTCCGGATGTTCAATAACGTTCTTCTGAGTCTTCTTTGATTTCAATCTCATTCGAGGATGCTGTTCGAAGTTAGCTAGAAACGACGTGCACTGAGTGCTTTCGAAGAAGTGATTGTTGATGGCAAATTCAGCTGATGGCAGTCATGCAGCTCAGTCGTCCTGCATAAAGGACACGAAGACTCGAAGATATTGTTCCAAAACGTCGTTGACGTTCTCGATTTGATCATTCGTTTCTGAGTGAAACGCAGTTGACAATCGGGCTTGAATCTTCAATCGGGTACAAAGTTCGTTCCAAAAGTGACTGACAAACTGAGTTTCATGATTCGAGACGATTGAATCAGGTAATTCATAATGTTTTCATATTGCACGATAAAAAACTCGAGCTGTATCTAGGGCTGTAATTTCACTCATAGGCTCGTAATGCACTTGTTTAGATAGTCTGTTCACGACTATCAAAATATTGATTGTCGAATTTCCGTTTAGATTCTTACTTTCAGATACTGCCACGATGAAATTCATGACTATGTCTTTTCAGCGACGATTGAGTACATCAAGAGACTTCAAAGCTCCCTGATATTTTTCTCTAGAGATCTTCACTCGAGAGCATAGATGGCAATTGCGTACGAAGCGAGCTACTGTCTTGATCATTTCGAATCAGTAATAATGACGACTGAGTATTTCGTAGATCTTGACTCTTTCTGAATGACTCGCAATAGACGTGTCATGACTTAACTGAAGCAGACGTAGTCGCAGTTCCTCATCTTCGGGTATCAATAACCTATCTCTATAGTAGACTCGATCACTTCGCAGCGTACATTCCGCTAACAAAAATTCTTTAAGCTTTCGTTGACCGTCTCTTAACGCAGTTACCACGATCTGTACCCATTCATCATTAAAATAGACTGCGAAGAGTTGTTCTTCTAGCTCATTCATAGACGTTTTCTCTGATGGTTCAGACTGCTCAGAGATCACTGATTCGCCCTTCGAGTCACTTGATTCGGGTGCTTCAGAGTCACTATCGTCGAGAACATTGATTAAGACTTGAATTTCCACGTTTTTTGATTTTAGCACGATCTGTCACTGATGTTCTCGACGACTATCTCTCTCGTTCAAGGGAAGATCTCCTGATCGACGCGTGAGTGCATCGACTCGAGTGTTCAATTCATTCGAACGATACACGATTTTGAAGTTAAATCGAGAGAGAAATTCTGACCATCTGGCTTGTCTTCGGCTAAGCAGCTTGATTGACATGAAATATTCTAGATTCTTGTGATCGAAAATGATCTCAACAAGATCTAACGTGCCTTTCAGTTCGAGTCTTCATTTCTCAAAAGCTCTGATTATAGCTAGAAGTTTCTTGTCATAAATCTCGTAGTTGCATTCTGCGAATAGCATTTTGAAAGAGAAATAGATCACAGATCTTAACTGCTCATTATCATCTCGCTGAGACATGACTTCGATCACAACATAGTCGAAGGCATCGATTTTCACAGTCACGAGTAGATTCGAATTATAGTGCATTAAGATAGAGACAGTGATGAACGTCTGCTTAAGTCAATCGAAGACGAATTGACACTTCTGAGTTCAATTAAATTACTGATCTTTTCTGATTAAGACAGTCAATGAATCGATCAGCTTGAAAAACTTCTTAATAAATCATCTATAGAAGTTGCCGAAGCTTAGAAAGCTCTGAACATCTTTGACGTCTTGAGATGCAACTCAATTCATGATGACATTGCTCTTCTCAGAGTTCATTTTGATTTCGTGAGTGATGATTATTAGGCTCAAATACTTGATCTCGATAACTGAAAATTCGCATTTCTCGATATCTATCTGTAGTTCGACGACTCTAAGTCGCTTCAGTACTTGATGAACATGCTGAGTATGCTTCTTTTTGCTGTTGCTATAGATCAAGATATCATTCATGTACGCGATGCAGAAAATGTTCAAGAAGTCATGCAGAGTGTCATTAATGAAGTTCTGAAATGATGATGATTCATTTGTGAGTTCGAAGAGCAAAACGTTGTACTCGTATAAGTCATAACGTGTTCGAAAAGCGATCTTTCACTCATCTTCATAAGTCATTCGCAGTTTATTAAAGACTGCAATGATATCTAACTTGATGTAGTACTTGATCTTAGTCAGTTGATCTAGAGTTTCTCGAATGAGAAATAACGAATATCAATTCTTAACTGTCATGACGTTCAGATCTCGATAATTCACGTAAAATCTGAGTTCTTCGCTTGATTTTTTAACAAAGAGTATCGAAGAGATCGCGAAGAAAGAGCTGACTTGAATAAAGTCTTTGATCAAATTATTCTTCAGATATTTCTTTAGTACTCGAAGCTCATCTTGAGACATGTCATATAAAGATTCGAAGATAGAAGTTTTGCTCTTCTGCAGCTGAATTTTATGATCATAGAGACGTCGTTCAGATAAAATGATTATCAATTCGCAAGAGAAAACATCTAGAAAGTCGTGATATTCGAGAAACAATAGCGTGACAGAATCAACGAAAGACGTGATTTTCAAAGCTTTGTCGATATTTCTCATGAATATGACAAACAGATCATGATTCTTTTTTCTAGCGAGTCGCAGAAACGAAGCACTATCTATAGCGTAGATCTTCAGATGTTTCGAAAACGAAGACGTCGAGAGAACTGATACTGACACAGTTGAGATCGAGATGCTCGAGAGAGTTTCGAATACGAATTCTGAGTTGGCTTGAGATTCAAAGATGAGCTGATTATGACGCAGATCTATAATTGCTTTATGACTTTTTAATCAGAGCAGATCTAGAACAACTGAGAATTGCGAAAGTTGAGTGACATAGAAGAGAGTTTCTTCGAGCTTCTCGCTTGAAACTCGAAGTTTGACAAGAGCGTAATGAGTGATTGAATTGAATACGACTGATTGATCATCAAATCTCTGAAGAATACAGATTTCAGACAAAGAAAAACAGAGCAGAGAGTGTCTTTGCGCGAAAGAGTCATCAATAAATGCATAATCGATGACGTCGATATCAATCAAAACAGAAAGATTGACATTGATTTTATTGCTTTCTAGATTATCTGAGAGCACGAGATGATCATTGTTCATCTTCTTTTCTAATCGATGAATCGAGCTAACTGAGAGTGCAGAGATTTTCAGACTGTTCGATTGTCTCTGCGAGCGACTGTACGCAGAGACTAGGCTTTTCCCAAGGCGAAAGAAGTATCGAAAGCGAGATTGTCGATAGAGATTGCAAGAACGAATAATGAGACGACTCGTAGCTGAATCTTGAGCTTTGAATTGCAGATTGCAGTCTGATGCTCAGGCTTATCGCAGTATAGGCACAGATGATTGATCATGCGATGCTAATGCTTCTTGAGAATCAGTGAGTCTCGTTTCTTCATGTTGATGATCGATAAGTTCATGAAATCTCTCGAGCTCGAGATCGTAGCTTTCGAGCCTGTCGAAAGTGTCGCATATTTGACGAGATACGCGAAAACTGTAGAGATCACAGAGACAGAGTGAATCACTGCTTTTGACTTGAGAAGATTCTGTACTGTGACGTGATATCGACTATTCAATTGCTGGCATTTGATAATCAACTGCTCATAGTTCAGGCTGCTGACATTCATCTGAATCAATAGAGCTTTGAGCTCGCTGAATAGTTCATTCTTCAGGTTGAATTTTCGAGTTACGACGTCATATTCGATTGCATCAATGTGCTGCTGAAAATCGAACAGATATTCGATGAAGGTGCGATTTCGCATTCTTAGAGCTGAAATGAATCGCTGAGCGATTCCTTGCTTGTCTGAATCATCGAAGGCTTGTCTTAACAAGACAACTAATTGCTCAATCGTGACTAGCTTGTCATGCTGAGCAGTCATACGCGGCAACGCTTGAGCGACAGCGTTCCTCGATAAGCGACTGTATTCATACAGAAGGCGAGACTCGAGAGTTGAATAACGATTCGCGTTCAACTTCAGCTTGCTGATCAGCTCGAAGATGAACTGATTTAGCTTGTTTCCTCGCTCTTCGATATAGAGTTCTGAATTCGAATATTTCTCTGATTTGATATCGATTCTGCTCATGCTCTTGAGTTCTTGAACCATTTCTGACAAGGTTTCATTATTGGCCTGAAACTGCTTAAGTTCGATCTGAGTTTGCTCATGTTCTTGTTGACAGGCTGAGATTCAGTTGATATACTGAATGATGATGTCGTTGAATCAAGTTTGAAGTTCGATCAGGAAAGTGTATCACGCTTCGGAAGCATTGTTGACGTGGGTTCGAAACTGAGCGACAGTGATGAGTTTGTTGATCGAGGCTAGAGATGTCGACGGCAGAGTGTTGCTGATATTCTCGAATTGACTCATGATGTAGTGTGATGCAACGTAATGTCATGAACTGAGGGCTGAATGAAATCAGGATGAAATTCTAATAACTAGATTTTAGATACAAGACGTTGCACGAAGAAGAAAGGAAAGAAAGAGATCATTCAGAGATTCTTATACTCCATGAACGCTGAGTACCATTCGTACCGGAAGGCCCTCATAACATCACTGATAATCTCACGTCTATCATCATCTATAATATTGTTCAACACCATCTAAGTGACCTAACATCTCTTTCCCAACATCTTTCGAGTAACACATGCTAAAACCGTGACAGATCTGAATTATAGTGATGAAGAATAATCTTGAAAGTGAAAACTTTCTTAAGAATGTTGAATGCAATCTGACATTTCTGAAATCAGATAAAGAGTACATATTTTTTGATGAGATGAGTGAGCGAGATAATTATTTTACTATATTCATAAATAAATCTTTTATAAAAGTTCGCGAAATCTAGAAAACTTTGAACGTCTTTAACGTTGATTAAGATGAATCAGTTGACAATGATGTTTATCTTAAAAGAGTTCATCTTGATCTCTTCAATGATGATTATCAATTCTAGATACAAAACTTGAGTGATGTGAAACTTGCATTTGATTATATTCATCTGAAGGTCTGCTTCTCGCAGCTTTCGCAGAATGAGCTTGACATGAATCTCATGCTCAAGTTTATTGTTGAAATAAATCAAGATGTCATTCAAATAAGCTGTACAGAACTTATTTAAATGTTCACAAAGAATATTGTTAATGTACTTCTAAAATGAGACAGATTCATTACATAGATTGAAGAGCATGACTAGATACTTGAATAATTCAAATCGAGTGCAAAAAATGATGAAAGCTTCATCTTCTTCTTTGATTCAAAGTTGATTGAACGCAGAGATAATATTCAGCTTGATAAAGATTTTAGCTCAACTTAGATGATTCAGCGTTTCTGAGATCAGAGACAAAGAATATTAATTCTTGACTGTAATAATGTTCAGATTTCAATAGTTCACGCAGAAGCAAAGTTCTTCTTTGAGTTTCTTGACAAAGAGAACAGAAACAATTGTTCGAAAGTGATTAACTTGAATGAAATCTTTGCTCAGATTCTCATTCAGATAACGTCAAAGTTCTAGAATTTCATCACGACTCATGTTGTACAAAGCGAAGACTGAGAGTTGAGCATCTTCTTTAAGATGTATGACATGATCATGAGCTTAATGCGAAGACAAAATATCAACGTTTTTCTTGAAGAAGATGTTTAAAAACTTGAAATATCTGAATGATAAAATTGTGACTGAATCAACGTTCTTACTTTGTTAATAAACTTCAAGATCTTCTTGTGTCATGAATGCAATCAAATAAAATTTCTTTTTCATTTAATGAAGATTCAGATGATGATTTTATCATACATACTGTCTTAAGAATAAGACGAGAACTGAGCAAGAATTAAGCTGTTCTTTGAATAAACAGTCAAAGTTATGTGACGCGATTTTGACTCATCAAAATCTAAACTAGAAGATGAGATTAATTCAAGATTCAAGAAAATATCAATTTTCTTTAGAATAACGCTAAACACTTCAATTTTTTGGACATGAGTAGCATGATTAAAGCTTCGAGCTTTCAACTCAACTATGTCAAAATGTATAGAAGATTGATTGAATTAATCTGCTTAAGAAACAACAGAAGTTCTAAAGAAGAAAGAATTTTGACACTTGATTTTTGATGAGTATTTCTTTTGAATGACTTAAAGAATATGACTAAAAGCTTCTTATTTCAGACGAGAAACAAGACTGAATGAGATTTATTTCTTGTAAATGAGCTGAATATTAGTTTGCTTCTTGTAAGCGAATGAAGAGTTATATTGCTTCTTGCAAGCAAATGAGAAACTGAGTTACTTCTTACAAGCAAATTAAGAACTGAATTGCTTCTTGTGAGCGAACTGAAAACTGAGTTACTTCTTTCAAGTGAATTGAGAACTAAATTACTTTTTGCAAGTAAATTGAATGCTGAATTGCTTCTTGTGAATAATTTGTAGACTGAATTGCTTCTTGTAAATGATCTGTAGACTGAATTGCTTCTTGTGAGTGATTTATAAACTGAGTTGCTTCTTGTAAGTGAATTGAAAACAAGATTGAAGAGAAGTTACTTTATTAACTTCAAGCAAGAAATTTTCTTCTTGTTGATTAAGATCATAGATCTTGATGAGAGATTGACAACAATGATCAAGACAGAAGAAGAAAGATAAAATGAGAATATTGTGTTCAAAATTGACATTAATGACGTGATGACAAAGTCATGATAAATTCATGATGATGAGATATTGACTTAATTCAATAACATAAAAGAATAGTCTTTTGATGTGTTTATCGAGAATCCTTGTGATTTCAACGACATGAATAATGTCATCAATTAAAGTGACTTGATCATCAAATTCTCAAAGTTTGCGAGAGTGAGTTAATTGATGCAAGAGAAGATGATGTTGTTGCGCAAAGAATTTATTCATAAAGACATAAGTAGAGACTTCACTATCAATCAAAGCGAAAGTGAGAACTTTAGATTGAGCTTGACGTAGAATACAAAATACTATCATGTAATTATTCTTGAATGTTGAATCGAATTCAAAGAGTTTCAAGACAGATGTAGCAGAAAACTTTCTATATGATTAAAGTGAGAATGAAAAGATTGAGACTAGTAGATCAGATGATATGTATACAGATTTCTGAGCATGACTTAGCTCAAAAACTAAACTTTTCTTGCAGACAGCGAAACTTCTTCATTTATATTGATGACATCACTGTCATAAATGTTCATGATATGCAAAGTGAAAAACTTCTTATTTAAGCATTCTTTAGCAATTTTGCTTAAATGTTGCAACTTGCAGTAGTAGCACAGCTTTCACTTGTTGCAGATTTTCTTAATTTCAGAAACGATCAAAGTCTTATCTTGAATGATGATAATAACAAAACTTAGATTTATTGATTCATCAAGAAATGAGAGAGAGAAAAATGAAGATACTGTTGAAATAACAGTCACAAAAGTAATGATTTTTGAACTTAAAGAATTACTAATTGATGCAGAGATGTTCTTGACTTTGACGAACGAAATGATGATGAAGATAAAGTAAGATTGATGATGCTTAAGCTGCTGAAGCTCTTCATTGATGTCAGAGAATACTTAAATTCATTGATGAAAGATGAAAGATTAAGTTTCATCAAGATTTCATCAGAAAAAGATGATGACTTGAATGAAATAATTAACATTGCGCTTCAGACAGTCAATCAACGAGAGATCTTTCATCAAAGAACATTTTTTCTTTTGATAGAAGAGATTGTAATAATCGACAAAGTTATTCATGTCTTACTTCAGAGTTTTGTGAAAATATAAATGAGCATCTTCTATCTTGAAAAAATTGTCGCAGTAATGACGTAATTTGTGTCATTAATCTGCAAAGATGAAATTGATACAAAGATCATTGACTTAATATTGATTTATTAGATTGTGAATTTTCTTTTCTATAATAAGTTATGACTCAACATAAATGATCTTGACTTGATGAAAGAAGTAATGATCATCGTTCATGTTCATACGTTGTATCAGACTCTGCTCTTTTGCATTCAATTGATCTTTGTTTCTTTTATATTCAGATATGTTGAGAAGCTTCTTGAATTTAAAAGCGATAAAGACAGCGACAGAGTTTGCAAAGAGATGAATGATAAAAGAAGATTGATTGTTCAAGATTTGTGTGATAATCTGAGCTATCATCACAAGAAACTGAGAATTCAACTTTATATAAATTGAAGAACTGAAAATGATGAATGAAATAATAACATCATGTTGTCAAACTTGATTTTGAAGCTCTTGCATTGCATAAAAGATCTTGACTGAATTTTCAATCATACTTTGAGTGAACTGTTCAACAGCATGCTCATCATTGATCAAGAGATTGTGAGATGACTTCATTTGAGTGAAAGAATAACTAGACGAGATTTCAACATATAAAAACGTTGCAGAAAGTGTAAATCTTTCGTAATGTCAAAGACTGAGCTAGACTAAAGAATCTATTAATATAAAAGACTGATATTATTATTACTTTGATAGAATTTAAATACAAGATAATACATCAGATAATGTACAAGATGAAAGATAAAAAGTGAAAGAAAAGAATGAAAACTCAACTTCTATATACATGAATTGAGCAGAATCAAGACTAGACAGTAATTCTATTGATTTAAGATTGCAGAAGTTCATGCATATGACTGAGATGATTGAAACAGAATTGCTGAAACTAAATTAAGATGATGATGACTAAATTAATGACTTGATTCATTAAACTGCAAAACAGATTCAATGAATCGAGATTATTTAAGATATCAATGATTTATATTCTAAATTGAGTTAATGATCTGATATCATGACACTTATCAATGATTTAATCTTGTTTCAGCAATATATGAATAATGTTTTATAAAACTTTCTAAACGACTTCTGTCAAGTCTATCTAAATGACATTCTTATCTACAGCAAAACTCAATGAAAACATAAACAACACGTCAAAATGATATTGAGTCGACTATGAGAAGCTGAACTACAAGTGAATATTTGAAAGTGCAAATTCAATGTAAAAGAAATCGTCTTTTTAAAAGTCATTGTTTCAGAATAAGATCTTCGTATGAATTTTATCAAAGTGAAAGTCATAGTCAATTGAATCACTTCAATCAATCTAAAAGAAATTTAAAGCTTCGTGAGATTTGTCAACTTCTATCGTCGTTTTCTTAGAGACTTCTTGAAGCTAGTTAAATCATTCACTCAGCTGACTAGAAAAAACACGTCTTTTGTTTGAAATGAAGTCTGTGTTCAAGTCTTTAACAATCTAAAGAAACAAGTCAGCTCAGTTTCAGTACTACGACATTTTGATTTCAAACGACAGACTATTCTGAAGATCAATGCTTTGAACTATGTAAAAGATGAAATACTATCTCAGTATGATGATGAGAATGTTCTTCACTTGATAGTCTTTTACAGCAAGAGTATAATTTTTGCTGAAATCAATTATTACATTTATGATAAGAAATTGCTAGTCATTATTCAATGTTTCAAACACTGAAGACTTGAACTAAAATGCACTGAATTACTCATTCAGATATTCATCAATCATCAGACTTTGAAGATCTTCATGAAAAATAAACAGTTAACTCGATGTCAAGTCAATTATCTAAACATTCTATTCAAGTTCAACTTTCAAATTATTTTTCAATTAGACAAAATAAACACTAAAGTTGATGCTTTAATCAGAATGCTGATAGCGAACATCTTTGAATCAGCTCAGCGCATTAAAGATCATTATCAGACTATTTTGACTTTTAATAGAGTTGATGTTCTATCTATTGAATCTGAAGCTAATCTTTATCAATGAATACATCTTGTCAATCAAATAAATGAGCTTTGCAATGAATATAAACAAGCTATGAGCGAAAAGAAGCTCAAATTTCATAACACTAAACTAAAAAACTGCGAGATCGTTGATGACATTCTATTTAGAAAAGACTTACTGTGAATTTCTGAGAATATGCATATGAAATTGCTACAGAAAATTCATGATCAGTCATTAATCTCTCATTCAGACAATAGATGAACTATTGATTTAATTCAGCATTTTTACTATTGATCAAAACATCAAGTCATGATCAGACAGTATATTTGAAACTGTCATGCTTGTCAGCAAAGCAAGCACATCTAAAGATAGCATCAATGAACTTCATTATTTTCTTTCGATTTTACAGAAACGCTGAAAAGATATAGTTATGAACTTCATTACTGAACTATCTTTGTCAGAAGATTACAACGTCATTTGCATGATCATATGTCATTTCATCAAGAAAGATCACTATGTCTTCTGTCATTGAAGAGACAATGACATTTCAGTCGAAGAAATGATTTGAATCAAGTTATAAAACGTCTATTGACTTTATGATCTACTCAGTTCTATTATTTCAAACAGAGACTCTCAATTCATATTAATCATGTGACAAAGTCTTTGCAAGCGACTAAGAATTACAGCTAGTTTATTCACAGTCTATCATTCTGAGATTAATGATCAATCAGAGTAAGTCAATCAAGACGTTAAATGCAAACTTAGAATCTACTGTAATTATCTGCAGAACGACTGAGCAAAATGACTTTTCATGATGAAATTCAGCGAAAATTTCAATATCTTCTCGATCATCTCAATGATTTCTTTCTACTTCAATAAGAGCTTTCACTTTTGAATGAGTTTCAATTTAAATACGACTAATTATGAAACAATTCGTGAACGTATTGAAGCTAGAAAAGTCAATGATATTATTATGCAAATGAAAGAACTTCTTAGCTTTGATTGTCAACAGTTGAAAAAGATGAAGCAGATCATTGAAGCTCAGATAAATAAACATAGATGAAACGTCATCTATGAAGTAAATGACCGAGTTTGATTATTCTTCAAAAACATCAAAACAACAAGATCATGCAAAGATTTGAAAGATAAACAGTTAGAACTTTATCAAATCATTGTCAAAGCTGAAATCTTCTATCATCTTCATTTATCAATAAGTATGAAGCATCTGCACTTAATGTTCAGCTTGAAGCTATTACGTTTCTATTCTGATGACTCTTTATCAAAACAGCAGTCAGAATCATTTAGATTGATCATTATCAAAGATAATAAATATTAAGAGATAGATGACATTTTAAACTCTCAATGTTATCAAGATCAAATACAATATAAAATTAAATGAACAGAACTAGATCAAAATGACAAATGATACTATGTTGATAAAGAAGAATTCAATAACTTTGACGAAGTTTTGAACAAATTTCATAAGCTTTATTTAAATAAATCACGTTATTGCTAATTTGAATTGACGTTGTATTAATCAGTCAATCAGAATTTTGCAGACTCAGATCTGTGAAATCATGATTAATTAAACAAGCGAAATGAGACAACATTCATGTAAACATGAATTTTCAAAGAAAAAGTAATGTTATAAATATGTCAAAGATCAAATTCTAATCAATTCACAATGAATGCTAACGAGTTTACTGTATATTGATTAAAACTAGTCAATGATTTAACAAAGATCTAATCTAGATCTGACTCAGATTTGACTCAGATATAATTCAATCTCTTTTTTCTTTCTCAACATCTTCTTCATTTACATCACATCTTTCTATGTCACAACATGTTTTCTTCAAGTCTAACGCAGTTTTTGAACATTACATAAATAAAAGTTCTTGTATCACTCTTCTTCTGTATTCTTAATGTTCAGTTATAGTTATCTCTAAAGATTAAGCATTATTAATTTCGTTTTTCACTGATTGAATTATTTGAACATGATTTTAACATCAACACTTAATGAAAAAAGCAACGTGAATTAATGAATCTCGATTGTGAATGATCTGATATTGCTTTGTACTCTGCAAGAAAGTCAATTCAGCAAAGTCAGTTGAAGAATAAAAACTCAAGTCATCAAAAGTTATTTAAATGATGTTGATGTAAAATCTATCTTGAACGCTGTATTATTCAAGTCATTTGAGTCAGAGTTAAAGTCTCAGATCTGTCATTTCTTTTCACTGAGATGCAGTTAATATTAATGTCTTCATTGTTTTGAAAGTTGCAGTTTATTTTTAAACGAGCGACTTCACAATCTTGATAGTAAATTTTCGTTGCAACAACACTTCAATCACTGTCATATCTTTTGATCAGATGAGTTCTGTTCATTTTTTCATCTGAAATGTGCTGTTGTTACGCTCAACAGCATGATGTATTTCAAGAATCATACAATCAAGATTCACGAAATTTACATGTTTAAGAAAATGTCACTTGTCTTGATGAGAAATGTTTAATAAGTCATTGCTTTATCTCGCTTAGTTGAGTGCATGAGTTGATTGTAATATCTTTATATCATCATATTATTCTATAGTTTTGCACTTTGTAAAACTGAAGCGAAATTTTCTTAGCTATGATGTTGTTTACTGTTCTCTTTATATATCATTGTTGCAGAAGTCACTTTGATAATCGAATTTACTTTCATGATAATTTGATCTCTGAATTTCGTTTCTGAACTTGAATCTCAATCTCAATCTTTTATTTGTTGATTTATGTGAATTAATTGAAAGATTTCTTATAAATCAAAAGCTGTTCAAGTCAATAATATGCTACACTTTTTCAATGTAGTTGATAATAAAGTAGAAAAATAAATGTTTCAAAGAATTAAATGAAGTAGAAAATTAAATGAAGTAAAGAATTAAATGAAGTAAAAGATTGTCAGAACTCAGATTTATGAAAATCATAGTTCATCAGAGAATAAACATGAATGCTACTGTTGAGACTCAAATCTATGAGAATCAGAAGATAAAGAATATGCTACAATTGTCAGAATTCAGAATTCAAATTTAAAAGAATAAACATTGTTGAGATTTGAATCTATGAGAATCAGAGAATAGAGAATATGCTACTGTCAGAACTCAGATCTACAAGAATCATAATTTATCTTTAGAAACTTCGCTATCATTGATTCTTTAAAAATTATATGAATCACAGAAAGAAATAATGTTTCTGTCAATTTTCATGTCTCATTAATGATAAAGATTCAAGTCACATGCAATCTTGAGACACTTTGCATCAGTCACATGCAATTTACTTTGCATAAGTTGCATGCAATCTTTCTTGTTTCATCAACAATGCTTGAATTTGATCTTTCAAATATATATAAAATGATGTGCTTCTGTACTTGATAGCTTAATGTTAATTTTTCGTATTATTAACTTTATTAAGCTATTTATTGAATTTGACTCTATTATCTGTTACGAGCGTATCAAGATTGATAAGACTGAACAAGGCTGAAGCTTTAATCAATTCGCAGTGAACGCTAGCGAGTTCTTTGCGTAATGATTAGAACTAGTCAACGATTTAGTCGAGATCTGATCTAGTTCTGACTCAGGTTTGACTCAGATATGACTCAATCTCTTTTTCTTTTTCAACATTCTTTTCTTTCATCAACATCTTGTTCATCTACATCACATTCTTCTCATGTCACAAACACATCTCTTTCAAGTCTAGCGCAGTCTCTGAACATTACATAAATAGAAGCTTTTGTATCAATCTTCTTCTGTATTCTTAATATTCAGTTATAACTATCTTTAAAGATCAAGCATTATCAACTCTGATCTTCATTGATTGTATCATTTAAACATGATTCTGACATTATATTAAGAATTCGTTAATCACATGATACTGATCTCATTACTCATTCAACATACTCATCTAAACAGAACGAGTCTAAAGAAATTCATTTATCTGATGATTGATGACAATTGAAAGATAGAACAACACTAGAGAGTTGAATAGAATCAACGACAAGACTGTTTGAATTGCTAGACTACTTACTGCTCATTAAGTACGCAAAGTTTATCTGATTATGAAAATCACGATAAAGAATCTTCGTGAATTGCTCAAGAATCAAATCGATTGATAGATTCAATGATAAAGAATCTTCGTTGTTTGCTAAAGAATCAATCAAATCAATCAACAAACAAATCTCATCTTCTTTGTTGAAGATTGAATCTCACTTCATACATCTTTCTTCTTCAATCATCGAGCATCGTCATTCATTCAACCTTTTTTCAAACAAATCTTATCATGTCTAGTCATTCGTCTACTGAAGAGCATTTCGAAGAATTTCGAAATCGTTTCTCTCAAATCTCTGATGCTGATTCATTGAAATCACGAACGAAATCATCAAGTGCTGCATTATTCATTCATGAAGATGATGAATTATTCGCTGAAACAATAATATTTCTCGTGTTCTATGAAATCTGAAAGGCTCGAAGTCTAGTTCTTGATGAAGAAACAGATCAACTCTATGAGTTAGATAAACAACAAGAAGAAGAAATCAAAGAGTTGAAGACTAGACTTCAAGCTAAAGAAATTACTTCTTCTGATTTCATTTACTCTGAGCGTTTTAGATCTCAAAAAATATCTGATTCTTCACTGTTTACTGATGAAAAGAACTCTACTTGAAAGAATTTATACTGAAAATTTCAGAATAAACTAGAGATCAACGTCGATCTCTTTTCTAATGAACGAGTCAAATTGAGTTATATACATTTCAGATTATTCAATGACGCAGCTAAGATCATTCAAGCTAGATGCAAACGTGACTGTGTCAACTTCTATAAGATCAGCGACGATTTTTTGAAAGAGCTAGCTCAGTTGTTCAATGACTTGAATAAGAAAATCAACTTTTGTAAAGAATACTACAACTTGATTCAAGAATTCATGAAATTCAGTAAATTCTATACTCAGTTTCAACATCTATCTTTCTATCTAGACTATCACAAGAAGTAACTGATCGCTGATCTGAAAGATAAAATACATTCTCATCTTCGATTCATTTGAGTAGATCAATTAGTTCAATCTGATTTCTTAAAAAATATTCGTTTCTATCTGATTCATTTGAATAATGATCAGCGAGTCATTCAAAAGATCAAGAACAAGATTAAATGCGTTAATAATGTTTCAAAGACTATCTTTTATAGAGCAACTGTTATCACTCAGCAGTCATTCAATCATTTGAAGTCTGATCATCTAAAGTCGCGCGACGCGATTTTAACTAGCATCAAAGAAACAGATTTTCTAGTTGAAACCTGTTTTATATGTTATAAATCAGATCATAGTTCTAAAAAGTGCTCAGATCGACCTGCTAGAATCAATGCAGTGAATAATGAATATGATCAATTTGATTTTGATTTTGATTCGAATTTCGATTTAAAAAACTAGTCATCTCTTCAAAAGTCATTAAAGAGGTAGAGATTATATCTTTGTGCAAACTAGACGAAATTCTATCGAAAGAGAGTTACTTTGAAAAGTCGTTTCTAATTAATGCTCATCTCATCTCTCAGAATTGATTTTTCAGCCTTCGTTCTCTAGTAAACAGTGATTCAGTCGTCTACATGATCATACATGTTAATCTAGTCAATAAAGTATGCGAGAAACTGAGAATTCAATTTATATCACTGACAAAAGAGAAGCTAATAAGAGATTATAATGGGAAGATATCTAAGAAGATCATCATTCATAAAATTCTATTCAATCTCATCATCGAAAGTCATAAGAAATTGACTGTATCAATGTTGATAGCTGATATTAATCATCATGAAGTCATAATGAGTAAGTTCTGAATGAACAAGAATGAAATATTATTAAATATGTGAAATGACATCATTGTTTTTTCAAATCAATTAAATACTTCTATTTCGATTTTTTTGATTTCGCTCAATTCAAGTTAATCGCGATCAACTTTGTCTTTTTCAATCATTCAGACTAAGATCTTTATGATGCTCAAACGACTCGTTTCAATCACTGCTCAGAAAGAGTCATTCTTGATTCAAAGCATAGACGCAGCTTCGTTCAAAACACTGTTGAATTGTTCAAAGAAGAATCAGACTGAAGTCTTTGCTTTATTCATGACAGACATCAATAGAAAAATCATGTACAATACTCAGTGCGATTTGAACGTTCTAAACATCTCTTTAATCAATGAAACGACTCAGAATTTGAAAGATATTAAAGCGAAGCTGTCATTGAAATATCATGAGTTTCTAGATGTTTTTGATCTAGCTCAATTGAATAAACTACTTTCTCATCGCTTCTATGATCATAAAATCGAGCTCATCAGTGATTCAATGCTCTTTCGCTGTCAAGCATATCAAATGTTCTCTGTCAAACTTCTGAAAGTAAAGAAGTATCTGAACGAGAATCTGTCAAAGAAATTCATCACTTTCAGTCAGACCTTCTATTTCTTTCTCGTTCTATTCATTCTCAAAGCAAATGAAGATCTTCAATTCTGCGTGAACTATTGAAAGCTAAATGTTATTTTCAAAAGAAATAGATACTTTCTATCGCTGATAGACGAGATCATTGATAAAATAGTGAGTTGCAAGCATCTGACTAGATTGAACATCATATCAGCATTCAACAAACTTTGAATGCATCTTAATAACGAGAGTTACATCACTTTTATCACTGCTTTAGAAGCATATAAATATAAGATGCTGTCTTTTGAACTGACTAATGAATTGATCTCATTTCAGCAATACATGAATGATGTTCTATGAGACTTTCTGAATGACTTTTGCCAAGTCTATCTAAATGACATTCTCATCTATAGCAAAACAAGAAAGAAACATAAAAATCACGTTAAACTAGTATTGAATTGACTACGCGAAGCTGATCTTCAGATGAATATTCAAAAGTGCGAATTTGATGTAGAAGAAACTGTCTTCTTAAAAGTCATAGTATCAGAACTAAATCTTCGTATGAACTTTAGCAAAGTGAAAGTCATAGTTAGCTGAACTACTTCAATTAATCTAAAAGAAATTCAAAACTTCGTGATATTTGTTAACTTCTATCATCATTTTATTAAAGACTTCTCGAAGCTAGTAAAACCGTTCATTCAGCTGACTAGAAAGAATACATCTTTTGTTTGAAACAAAGTTTGCATTCAAGTCTTTGACAATCTAAAGAAACAAGTCAGCTTGACTTTGATACTTCGTCATTTTGATCTTAAACGACAAGCTATTCTGAAGATCAATGCTTTGAACTATGTAAAAGATAAAATACTATCTCAGTACAATAATGAAAGTGTTTTTCATTCGATGATCTTCTACAGTAAAAGCATGATATCAGCTGAAATCAATTACCACATCTATGACAAGAAATTGCTAGTCATTATTTGATGTTTTGAGCATTGACAACTTGAGCTGAAATGCATTGAACTACTCATTCAGATGTTTATCAATCATCAGACTTTAAAGATCTTCATGAAAAACAAACAATTAAGTTGACAACAAGTCAACTACTTGAACATTCTATTGAAGTTCAACTTTCAGATCATCTTTAGATCAGGCAAAATAAATACTAAAGTCAATGCTTTAATCAGAATGTCTTTAGCGAATATTTCTGAATCAGCTCAAAGACTTGAAGATTGTTTTCAGACTATTCTGATCTTTGATAGAGTTAATGTTTTATCTGTTGAATTGAAAGCAAATCTCTATCAATGAATATGTATGATCAATCAAGCTAATGAGTTTTGCAGCGAATATAAACAAGCTATGAACGAAAACAAGCTCAACTTTCATATCACTAAATTGAAAGACTGCGAAATCATTGACAACGTTCTATTTAGAAAGAATCTTCTATGAGTCTTTGAGAACATGCACACGAAATTACTACAAGAAGTGTATAATCAATCTTCAATCTTTCATCTTGATAATAAATGAACTATTGATCTAGTTCAGCGTTTCTACTATTGATCAAATCATCAAGCTATTATTTGATGATACATTTGAAACTGTTATGCTTGTCAGCGAAGCAAAGTCTTTAAAGATAGCATAAATGAACTTCATCATTCTCTCTCAATTTCACAGAAACGCTGAAAAGATATAGCTATAAACTTCATCACTGAGCTATCTTTATCAGAAAGCTATAATGCTATTTGCATAATCATGTGTTGTCTCATCAAAGAACATCACTATGTTTTCTGTCATTGAGAAGATAATGACATCTCAGCTGAAGAAACAGTTTAAATCATGTTATGAAATATTTATCAACTGCATGATCTACTCAGTTCTATCATTTCAGACAGAGACTTTCAATTCATATCAACTATGTGAAAGAGTCTTTGTAAGTGACTGAGAATCACAGTTAATTTATTCACAGTTTATCATTCTGAGATTAATGATCAATTGAAACAAGTTAATCAAGACGTTGAACGTGAACTTAGAATTTATTGCAATTACATGCAAGATGACTGAATTAAATGAATATTTATGATGAAATTCAGTGACAATTCAAATATCTTCTCAATTACTTCAATGATTTCTTTCTACTTCAATAAAAGATTTTATTCTTGAATGAGTTTTAATTCAGATATGACTAATTATAAAACAACTTATGAACGTCTTGAAGCTAGAAAAGTCAATGATATTATCATTTGAATGAAAGAGTTACTGAACTTCAATCATCAACAATTGAAAAAAACGAAGCTGATCATCAAAGTTTAAATCAAGAAACATAAATAAAACATCACATATAAAGTAAATGACTGAGTTTGACTATCTTTCAAAAACATCAAGACAACGAGACTATGCAAAGATTTAAAAGACAAACAGCTAAATCTCTATCAAATCACTGTCAAAGTGAGTATCTTCTATCATCTTCATCTATCAGTCAGCATGAAGCATCTGCATTCAATGTTCAGCTCAAAGTTACTGCAATCATATTCAGAAAATCTTCTATCAGAACAGCATTCAGAATCACTCAGGTCAATCACTATTAAAAATGATGAACATTGAAAGATAAATGATATATTGAACTTCAAACGCTATTGAGATCAAATACAGTACAAAGTCAAATGAACAGATTTAGATAGAAATGACAAATGATACTATGTCAATAAAGAAAAATTCAATGACTCAGAAAAAGTTTTGAATGAATTTCATAAGTTATATTTAAACAAATCGCGCTAAATATTGAAATAACTATCAACAAAAGTGAGCAAATGAACTACATTCATGCAAACATGAATTTTCGAAGAAAGAGATAATGTTACGAGCGTATCAAGACTGATAAGACTGAACAATACTGAAGTTCTAATTAATTCGCAGTGAACGCTAGCAAGTTCTTTGTGTAATGATTAAAGCTAATCAACGATCTAGTCGAGATCTGATCTAGATTTGACTCAGGTTTGACTCAGATATGATTCAATCTCTTTTTCTTTCTCAACACTCTTTTCTTTCATCAACATCTTGTTCATCTACATCACATTCTTTTCATGTCACAAACACATTTCTTTCAAGTCTAACGCAGTCTTTGAACATTACATAAATAGAAGCTTTTGTATCAATCTTCTTCTGTATTCTTAATATTCAGTTATAACTATCTTTAAAGATCAAGCATTATCAACTCTGACCTTCATTGATTGTATCATTTAGGCACGATTCTGACATTATTTACGCGCATATTCTTTAGTGAAGTCAAGCAATTCTCTAGCTATTCACAATTTTAACACTTTTTTCTATTGCAAAAATAATAGTTCATACAATCAAAGATAAATTAGTATCGCTGTTGATCTTCTTGATGCAATTCGTAACTTAATTTGAAATGAAAAGCATTGCAAAAAAAAAACAAAAAAAAACTTATGAACAAAAATTCTTTAATATGACACTCAATCTTCGAAGCGAGTCTCAAGTTCTTCTCATTCTCGAGATTTTCTTTCTTTTCATTCAAGCAGTTATCATCATCAATGTTGCAAATTTCAACGTTGAAGAAATCAATATTTTATCTTCTAAAGTTTCTGATCAAGTTATGATTTCTCTCAATGTTGAAGTTTCATTCTTTCAGAGTTCTACTTACGTGCTCTTCAAAAATGTCACTTTCTTTATCTTTGTTATTCTTGTAGAATTGAAAATCACTTCGTTGATCTTGATTCTCAGTGATTTCATGAAGAAACATTTCTTAAATTCAACAATAACTCTTGCTCAGCATCAGACAATCATCATGAACATCATAATCTCATCATTTCATCCTCTATCAAATTATACAAACATCATTGTAGAAAATTTGTTAAAGACTAAATATTATGCAGTCTTGAACAAGAAAATTAAAAGTGCTTGCACTGATGTGAAAAGAGAAGAAAGATAACATACACTGCTTCAGATCAGAATGAAAGTCGTTGAACATAAATCTTCTTTCATTACTTTTGCTGAGTTTCAATTCATCATTGATGACATGAAAGTCTTGCAGAAACAGCAGAACTACTTAAAGATGTGCGCTCAATGAAAAGCACTTTTCATTGAAAACACTACTCTGCTGAAGAATCTGAAGCAAGTCTTTAGCACGTTGAACTTTAAATACTTCTAAACACAACGAAATCATGCATTCAATCACTTTGATTTGAAGTTTTGCAAGAAAATCATTATCAAAGTTGTGAAGAACTTCTTTGATGATGATTCTTTCAAAAAGAAAACAGTCATTCTTAAAATAATTTTCTTAGAGGAGTTTTCAAATGAGAAAAAGTATGAATTCATCATCAATGAGAATTTAAAGTTGTTTCTTCAAAAACTGAAGTTAAACTTCATCAAGATGAATTATGTCAAGAGTGATAACAAGCTTGACTATGTTATTGAATATGTGAAAGTCATGATGATACATTATCTTCAACAGACGAAGAAAATAATCAAGAAGAAAGATTGCAGAATTACTTAAGCAGAGTTTCTCAAGACTCTTCAGAAGTATTTGTTCAATACTGAGTTACTTCAGAATTGAGCAAACAACATGTGAAATATTATTACAAAAAAAAGTGATCAAACTTATGTATCATTCTTTCTTGAATTCAACAAGACACATTTTCAAAATCATGTTAAAGTCATGAAATTCAAGAAAGTTTTCTTATTTAAATTTCTGAGTGAATTACTTCTTCTTGATAAGATCAAGCTGATCATACTAATTTTTACTCAATGAAGCAAAATGTTTTATTGAGAATTAATGAAGTATATTAACACTCAGCATACATTAAACGAGACACAGCGAGATTAATATTTCAAGATGAACTCACTCTTCAAGAATTAATCACACAAGAAGAATCAGCAGAGAAGTGATAGTCAAGAAAAAGAGAAATACTCTGATGATTAACAAGAACAATAAGATTCAAAGATGAAAGAAACAATCTTTCAAAAGAAAAAACATTATCACGTCAATGAAGAAATGTGCATCAGATGCGAGTTCAGAAATCATATGAAAGCAAATTGTTTAAACTCATGATTTATCTTTTCAGAAGTTTTCTCTGTCTTCAATAATATTTTCATTGTTGATGTCTTGAAAAAAGATTTAACTTGATAAATTTCTTTCATTTATTGACTGTTAAAGCAATGAAAGCAACTGCAGAGTATAAAGCTCAATGAGTCAATTCAATTAATCAGCTGTCTGTTGAGCTGAACATGTTGATGACAACAGAGAACTTAAACTCATTGATGACATCATTCATTCTCAGAATCAAGATCAAGTCAAGTTATTTTAGTTTTATTGAAACTCAAGTTATAATGAACATCAAGTGTATGCTGAACATGATTTATCACAGTCTCATGAAAATTCAAAGAAATTTTCTTCAATAATAAGTCAATGCAATTGCATGAAACAATCATGCTTGACATGATCATTCAAAACTTTGATGATAATAACTTATGCATTTTGAAAACTTTTATCATCATTGAATACACTTTCAAAGATCTCATGCTAAATCTTTCATTCTTCAAAAAACATAATTCTATTCATGAGTTTATTCATTAATGCTTATGCTGAAGAATCTTGTGTACTCAGAACAAAAGAAAAAGAAAATCTCATTAAAAGTCAATTTCAAAATCATGTTATGAAACATTTCATCAAGCAAGACTTGCGTCAAGTCTCTTTGCATGTAATATTCATTAATCAAACTTTGTGAAAAAAGTTACACTTAAGTTTCTTTACAGATGCAATTATCAGAAGAAATGAGAAGTTGAAAATGATTGATCACTTCAAACTTTTGAACAACAATGCATGAAAATACACATTTGCTCACATTTAAATGCTCTGTATGATTCTCTGAGTTCTTCAATGACAGAGAAGAATTATTGATTTGCACAGCATAAAAATATTATTATTGAGAATTCTTTAACTGTTTTGAAAGACTTTAAGAATTTTGTAAATTTCTTGTACAATCTTTTTGCAGTTGAACTTATTACACAGAAGTCTTATATTGAAGAATAGCTTCAAGCAGACATGATATGATACTTCATCTTCTCAGCTGAAATGTTTATGCTTTTCACACTCAAGAAGAACGAGACGCTGCGTGCGATCATGTATTGATTATCAAGAACTCAACATCATTATTCTAAAAAATAAATGTTTTTTTTCATTAATTAATGAATTTCTGAATTATCTTGAAAACATCATGTTCTTTATCAAACTTAACATCAAGAACGCATTCAACAAACTTTGCATAAAAAAAGAAAATGAATGAAAAATGTGGTTTTGTACAAGATTTGATTTATATGAATATCTCGTGATGCTCTTCAATCTCATAAACACATTGACTTTCTTTCAAATTTATATGAATCAAACTTTATTTAAATTTCTTGACATTATTTGTCTCATTTATTTGAATGACATTCTAATATTCAGCAAAATTCATAATAATAATAATAATAATAATAATAATAAATTCATACACTTTTGTGACATTGATTAGATCAACTCATGAGAGACTTTATGCTATTTTTATCAAGTGAACAAAACTCTCTGAGGTAGAAAATCACTTGCAGTCTATATCACTGCTTCACGCAGTTGAAACAGTGAGTTTTGAGACTATGTATCAAATTTGTTCATGTTGATTGCACATTAAAGAATGAGTGTTCTAGTCACTTTAAATTGCTTCAAGAGCTTCATTTTTATCATCATCTTCACTACTGCTTTGAGATTCTTTATGATGATGATGATTATTCAATAGTTCAAGAAATCAGCATCTTGTAGCATTCTTGATTGCAGATGCAATCAGTTCAAGCAATGCATGAGTACATGCTTCGTTGTCTAATAACTTTATTTGTAATCACATCGTAAGCTATTCATATTTGAAACAATTCTAGAGTGCAGATAAGCATTCAAATCTATGCATTCAATTGTGATGTGCATTATGAAAGTGCTTTCTGCTTTCTGAATATCATCACGCATCTTTATGTTCTTATTGCTCAGATGCAATCTTTGTGCTGAGATTATATTGATGTCTGCGACGCGTTCTCTGTACTTTTCTCATCGTTAATTTCATTGATCTTTGTGATACTGCGCTATTGTGATGCTATTGCTTGTTGAAATCATTGTGAAGAAGAAGATGCATCATCTGTGTCTTGACTGTATCTTTGCATCTTCTTGAATGAAAACATTCAGAAGTACTATTTTCTTGATGATGAGTAAGCAAGAAATAACGTGATTAACTTTCATCAGATGAACATATATTAATTTGCATGCTTGTCTGATATTTTGCATTCAATCATTGATTTGACTGCGTAGCGTGATCTTGTCTTGTAACATGTTCAAATGAACATGTAGCGAGCTTGTGTACATTTCTGCCTTCAGAGTTTCAATGCTTACTCTTTTGAATGCTTCTGTTACGTGACGCAGAGTTTGATTCTGAAGTGTTTCTAGTCTGCATTCTTTGCTCAACAGTTCTTCTTCTTTGTCATGTTGATGTTAAATTGATGCTTCAAATGCTATTTCTGATCTCACTATTGCTGAGTATACTTGTCTTATCTTTGTGAAGATTGCTTCTTATGTGAAGACTTCAAGACAACTAAGTGTCAGAATTTTTGTAACGTGACTCACTTCTATTTGTTGAAGATGCATGTCTCATCATAGTTTCATGTTCAGTTGAATCTTTAGAACTTGCATGTCTGATTTCAACTTAATGACTGAGCTTTTTATCTGTATGCTAGTCATCATGTCAAATTTTATTGAAAATATGTTGCATATGTTGCATGCAACATACATAAAACATGATCTCTATGCTGATTTCTTTCTTAGGCTCAAGAAATCACTCAAAGAGTTTTTCTCACAGCAGATTCACAGTTCAAGATAAACAAGATCTTTTGCTGCTCAGATTTTGATAGTTTACTTCTTAAGCATGAGTTGCAGACGTTTTGTCAGCAATACACATGCATATCACAGTTGATTTCTTCTTTAATCACATTGACATATGCTACTGTTCTTTCAAGCTATACAGATAATATCTTCAACTAGAAATTGACTTTATCATTAAGACATTCAAAAGTCAGAACTCAGTGAAGAAATAAGATTCTTAAGATCGACAGTCATCGTCATTGTATATTACGCTTTGCAGATGCTCACTTCACTTGTAAAGCATGCAACTTATCTGTTTTACATTATCTGTAGAGATTTTTCTTATGCAGATTGATCATGTCTTGCAAAAATGTTCATCTGCTACACTTTTAATCAGACAACGTAGTTCGATCAATTCTTTATTAACTCGCTTATGTTTTTCTTCTTTTAACAAAGTCTTTTCATCAATGTATTATCTACATATAGAATGTCTGTATCTGAACATCTGTTAAATGATATTAATGAGACTTTCAAGTTTACTTATGTCAAATTTAACAAGACTTGTGAATTGTTCATGTTGTAATAACAGACACGCAGTCTTAATAAGACTTATACGTAGTTAGCATGTAAATTTAAAGAATGTTCATGATTCAAGTTCTTTCTGCTAATCACTCTTTACAGATCAAATGCAAGAGTATTCTGTCTCAGTTCTCATCATCACAAACGCAGCGACAAGATATTGAATTGAATGATTTTCATAAGCGATTTTCCTCATAGTTCTGCGTTCTATTTGACTTTCTCATCTGCATGTAAATTGCTTATAGCATGCGCATTGAGATTATTGAAGTCTGCGCGATCGCGAAAACTCTGCATGCGATCAACGCACAGCGCTTCATCATCACGTAGCATCTCGATGTCATTCAAACTTTTGATAATCTTTAAACTTTACTGTAGCTAAACAGTAGATTTATAGTCAGCATCGCGTACAGATGAATTTCATCGCTGATCTCAGCAAAATTCATGAAAAACATGTTCAATATATAAGATAAATTCTTGAGAAGCTGTAGATTTTGAAACTGTACATCAAGCTCTTTAAATGTAAGTTCTTTAAGAAGAAACTATTCTTTCTGAAATATAAAGTAAAGAAAAGAAAGATTTCAATGAAAGAAAATCAAGTGCAGATCATCAAGAATTGATCACAATTGAAAATGATAAAGAAAATTTAAACATTTCTTGACTTCGCGAACTTCTATCAATGATTCATTAAAAACTACTTCAAGATAATCTTATTTTTGATTGATTATCTTAAAATAAATCTCTTTCTCAACGCAAAGAAAAGACGCATTTCTAAAAATCAGATGAAGTAAGTTGAACTCACTGACAGCGCTTAAAATATCTTTCAGAAGCTAAAAGTCTTTTTCACTCAAAATGTTGTTCTTCAACATTTCAATTTAACAAAAGTAATAAAGCTTGAAATGAATGTTTTCGAATTTGCAAAGAAGATGATGATGTTTCAACAAGCAGACATCATACTTAAGAACTTGCACTGACATTCAGTAATCATTTAATTGAGAAAGTGATAACTTGTTGAACATAACTACAACATGCATGATCAAGAAATGCTGACAATCATCAAAAGTATGAATCATTGAAGACATTATTTGAAAGAAGTTCAACATCAAATAAATGTGATCAACGATCATGCAAATCTTCAGCACTTCATGATAACAACAAAATTCTTTTGCAAACAGATGAAGTGAATCAACAAGCTTACTGCATACAACTTCAAGATCATTTATCAAAAAGAAGTAAGTAATTTCGCTAATAATTCATTAAGAAAATCTGATTACAAGAAAGATTTTAATGCAGATGAAAGAAAGTTCACTCATGATTTAATATACATATGAGAACACTTGAAATCTGAATTCATCGCTACGTCAACAGATTTCTTGACTCAATCAGCATCAATGCTCATTATCTTCACTTGACAGATTAAGATTCTGATTGTCAAGAATCATGAAAAAATAGTGATTAAATCATTTAAAAAGATTATTAACTTGTTTGCATTTGCAAAAAGAGTCAGAGAAGTCTCACAGATTCTGAGAAAATTCTTGACTGATGATGAAAAGGCTCTGTAATTTGAAAAAGTTGTTATTTCTCGTTGAAACAACATCTGCTTTCGTGAGAATATTGAATTCAGTGAAAACGTTATTCAGATGAAAAGAAAATACAGAAGAGTGAATTACTCTGCTGAAGAAAGCAAATGTTTGATCATGAGTCAGAAAGTGAGTTTGACTATGCATTATTCTGTCGAAGAGAGTGAATGTTTGATCATGAATCAGAAAGTGAGTTTGACTATGTGTTATTCTGTCAAAGAGAACGAATGTTTGATCATGAATCAGAGAGCGAGTTCAACTATGCATCATTCTGTCGAAGAGAGCGAATGTTTAATCATGAATCAAAGAGTGAATTTGACTATGCGTTGTTCTGTTGAAGAGAGCGAATGTTTAATCATGAGTAAGAAAGCGAGTTTGACTATGCATTATTCTGTTGAAGAGAGTGAAAATTTGATCATGAATTAGCAAGTGAATTCAACTATGTGTCATTCTGCTGATGAGAATGATGTGAATAAAGCAATGAGTTGTTCAGTTGTAAAGCAAAACAACTCAAATACAGCAATCAACGCAATTCTTAAAGTTATGAGAATTCACAAATTCTTTAATTTGAAGTTTCTTGACAGCACAGTAATATTTAACAACATCACGACTTCAAATCTTACTGATTACACAAGTTATTCTTTCAAGAATCTGACATGATTAATTTGCAAACAACAGAAGATGAATAATCTTGTCATCACAGTACAAGAATTAATAAAAAAAGAAAGTTTAAACATGCGTAACATTGAGATTGACTTCAGCATCTTCATGATCAACTGATTTAGAAAGATCACAGATGATATCATGATATTTCATGAATTCATTTATGTCTTTGCACAAAATGAATTTAGAACGAAGATCATGAGATGACATCATAACAGCTCACTTGCAGAACATTTCAATTCTCAAAGATGTTTAAAGCTGATTCAATGAACATTTAATTGATTATCTGCAAACAAGAACATTAAGAATTACTGCAGAATTTATAAATCATGTCAGCAACATAAAACATTACATCACAGAACTTAAGAACTTCTGAACAGTCTGTTCATTTCTTGAAAAGTATAAGAAAGCATCATCATGAACTTCATCATCAATTTTTCTGACAGCATAAGCATATTTGACATCTTCTACGACAGTATCATGATTGTAGTTGATCATTTTTTCAAGATGACACATTACATTTTCACTTGAAAAACAATGATTGTTTTCAACTTGATCAATCTCTTTCTTGATAAAGTAGTTCATTATCATGAAGTTTCTGATGATATAGTTTTCAACAAAGATTTCATATTTACATTGTACTTTTGAACATTACTGTGCTATTATCTTTTTATCAAGTAAAAACTTAGCACTGCATTTCATTCTTGCATTGATGATTAAATTGAAAGACAAAATCAAATTCTTGAAACTTATCTTCAAGCATACTGCAATGATGTTTAAAATGATTGAATTCATTTTCTTGTCATGATTGAGTTCTTCTACAATAACAACGTTCACATTACAACTTTAATAATATCATTTTTTATTATCACAGAAAAACACTTGAGAATGAAGTTCTGCGTAAAGAGTCAGTCAAAGAAATCGAAGTCAATCACAAACTACACAATGAGAATGAAAAGACTGCATGAGAATCTTTATTACAGACTTGCAGAGACAAATTTTGACTATGCAACTCAGCATGACAAAAGACACTTTGCTAAAATGTATTTCATCAATCAGTTAATACGATTGAATGTTAAGAACATTTGCATCAAGAAGTCTTTCAAGAAACTTGAAGTTAAAAAATATGAATTGTACAGAATTCTGAAGCGTCTGAGTAAACAAGTTTATCGTCTGAAACTGTCTTTGAAGATGTGTATACATTCAGTATTCAATGTCAATCTGCTAAAATCATTCTGTTCAAGAAAAAAAATCAAATGAGTTGTTGATGAAGAATCTGAAACTAAAGAAAAAGATACATGATAGTTGAAAAGTCAATGATATATTAAATAATTGCATACAGAATGATCAGTTGCAATATTTGTTTAACTGAAAGAACTTTGAAGCTTTTAAAAATATCTGAGAATCATTGAACTGTCTTAATAACTGCAAGACTTTATTGAGATTCTTTCATTGCAGACATCTCACTAAGCTTGAAAGTAAATCATTAACATCATCATGAAAGATCATTAGTATGCATAAAACAAAGTAAAAAGATTGATAATTATTTAACTATCACTAAGAAGAAAAAAAAAAGAAAAAAAAGATTCAAACAAGACTTTCTCGCTCAATCATTCTCATCAATACTCATCTCAACAGTTTAAAAGTCATTAATAAATGCAAAAATTGACACATAAATAGTTTATGAATTTCATATGATATGTGTATCACTCAGCTCTCACTTTCTCGAAAATTCAAAAGTTGATGAAAGTAAACTCTTGCATCTATTAGTCAGATTGCACAGAAACATGCACAGCTATCATATTGACAGAATAAATGAAATAAGAAGTTCATATCAAAGCTTATTGTTTTCTTCACGTCTTCGCTGATAAACTGCGTAATCATTGTGATCAACGTCAAAGATGATGAAAGTAAAGATGAGTTCAATCTCATTGATTCAAAAGAAACTGTTGATAAAGATGAATCAGATAAGAATGAATCAGATGAGAATGAAAGCAGAAATAAAAACAGAAATGAAGAAGAAGATCATGATAATAAGAACATTGCTTCAATTCTATTGAGAAGTGTTAAAGTCTTTTGCATCTGAACTATGAGAATCAGTTAAAAGATATACTTCTCAGTCTGCTTTTGCAGATCTTTAATGATCTTGTTCTGTCTTGCAATTTGACACAGCAGATCATTAATTTAAGTCTCTTATGTCATCATTTGCTTTCACATCTCTCTGCAATTGATAGTCACGTCTTCAACATTCTTCTTCATTTCATTAATGTTATCTTTATTTATCTTGAATATCAAGAATGAGAAAATGCAGCTTCTTTTCAACATATTCTTCAAATTCAAGAAACATCTGACTTTGAGTTGAGTTGAGAGAAAGATTGCAAGAAACGATCATTATTTTCTTGATCACAAACTCAGAATCAGATGCAATAATGAACGAAGAGAAACTTGCGTGAAGTCGAGAAGAAAGAGAACTTAAGCAAAGTGATGAAGAGATAAAACTGACAAGATCAGACTTGAAATTAAACATAATCTTAACATAAAAAGAGTTTGAGCAAGAAAAAAAAGTGCTTAAGTCAGACAAAGAGAAAGCAAAGTTAATAGAAATGAGCATTGAGTTGTTCTTGAATGCTTTAAAGCATCAATCAAACTGCAAAACTCTCATATTTTAAAGCATTGAAGATTACACTTATACTTCGTACTTGCAATACTCATTGAACACAATGCAAAAAGCATACTTCTTGAAGTTCTTGCTCATAAAAAACTTTATCTTGACGCATTTCACGTCTCTTTCAACGCACTTCTTACATCTATTCTCGCGTTTTACGACAATTTCTCTGTCGTACAGATTCAATGTGATTTTGTGATGCTGAATAAATGACGAGAAATTTCTCATATAAGAAGAAAGAGAAGCAGATCTCTGATCAAAGATGAGATGAGAATGAAAGAAATGAGCACAGATGACAGATACAGTGAGCGCGCTGAAATAAAACGAAGAATCAACAGTAGAGAAAGCAAGCAAATGTAATGCAAAAATGTTACAAGTCTTAAGTAATAAAAACGATGAAAAACTGCGTTGTTCACTTTTCTTCTTCTTTATCTTCAGACGTGATACAATCAACTCATCATGCATCAAATCTGAAAGTTGATTGATATTCACTATTGTCATTGTGATACTCAGAGAACTCGTACAAGATAAACTATTCTACAGAATTAGTAAAAGATCAGATAAAATAATGAAATAAAGTTTGAAGATGAAGATGAAAGTTGAAGAAAAAGAACTAAAGCTGAAGATCAACATGAAAGATATATGAGATTAATCAACTACAAAACTTCACTTCTTTACAACAAATCAACAATCATCATTTCTTGCATTAATCACAATAAACAATAAAAGAATTAATCTTCTGTTTATTGTTTACTTCTACTATCTGATACTATCTTTCGTTCACTGTTTACTTCTATTATTGAGTATCATCTAAAAAAGAAATTTCAAACTTGACAAAATCTCAATTCTTGTGATAATTGTTCTTCTTAAAATTTAAGTCTAGTCAATGTACATGCGTTAATGAAAGAAAGCTTTAAGATCATGATGATACACTGCATAATTCTTATGCTATGCATAATGTTAACAAAGAGACAATCAAAATAGAATTGAATAATGAGAATGTCATTATTAAGAAGAAGAATAATTAAGAAGAAGAATAATTGTCAGAACTCAGATCTACAAGAATCATAGTTCATCAGAGAATAAATACAAATGCTACTGTTGAGACTCAGATCTACAAGAATCAGAAGATAAAGAATATGTTACAATTGTCAGAATTCAGAATTTAGATTTAAGAGAATAAACATTGTCAAGACTTAAGTTTATGAGAATTAAAGAATAAAGAATATGCTACTGTCAGATCTCAGATCTACGAGAATTATAGTTCATCTTTAGAAACTTCGCTATCGTTGACTCTTTAAAGATTATATGAATCACAGAAAGAAATAATGTTTCTATTGATTTTCATGTCTCATTGACGATAAAGATTTAAATCACATGCAATCTCAAGACATCTTGCATCAGTTACATGCAATCTACTTTGCATAAATTGCATGCAATCTTGCTTATCTCATCAATGATGCTTGAATTTGATCTTTTAAATATATATAGAATGACGTGCTTCTGTACTTTGTAACTTAGTATTAATTTTCTGTATTATTAGTTTTACTAAGTTATTTATTGAATTTGACTTTATTATCTATGTGCATACTCTCTAGTGAAGTTGAGCAATTCTCTAGTTATTCACAAAGATTAAATAAAGTAGAAAATTAAATTAAATAAAAGATTAAATAAAGTAAAGAATTGAATTGAATAAAGAATTAAATAAAGTAGAGAATTAAATAAAGTAAAGAAATAAATGTTTTAAAGTCTGACTTGTCTCAGAGTCTTTTTTAATTTAAAATGTTCAATTCTTTTCTGAGATTGAATGATATATTATTTTCTCAAATGCTGACAATTCAAGATTCGCTGATTTATATCATACTTTATTGACTGTATGATGAGATTTAATCATAAATAAAAGAGATCTTCTTGTTGATCTAATCTAAAATTAGATAACAATCTCAAGTGAATCACTTTTCTGCTTGAGCTTCAGTCAAAAAGTGCTCAGTAAAGAACATCAAAACTTAGTATATTTCATTTATTTAATAAAACAGTTCTTGATGAATAAATGTTAAATTACTACGCATGATGATGAATTTAAACACATTTTGAGAAAATTTATGCAAACATTCAACTGCGTTAAGTCTTTGTGTAGAAAGATACAAGACATTTTATTTTCTCATCTTGAAAGTGAAGAATTGTATATCAGAATCTCATAAAAGAGAGCATTTTGATTTGTTGAACATGTTCAGTCTTAAGTAAGAAGAAAACTGCGTAATTTAGTTAAAGAGTATAATGTATTTGATTAAAATGTCTGATCAATTGAATTCAGCTACTAGCGAATGTCACATGCTTCTAGAAGCTTCTGATTTTATGTATTAAATACGCTTACACTGCTGATTTTCAATCTTTTCAGAAGAAATCTTCTGAGCTCATTTTCTCAAAAGATTTAATACAGTTTGCTTTCTTTTGATTCAATATTAACTTACTTCAGCTGTATTCTTAAGCTCAGAAGAAGTCTTCTGAGAGAAATTAGCTAAAAGAGTTGAAATAATCAGATAGCAAAAGAACATAAACACTATTTCATTGACTTAATCATGAGTTATTCAGAATGTCTTCTGAGTTAAAATATCTTGAAAATGTTAATGAAGCTGAAGAATTCAGAATTGAAGCTGAGTAGTCAAAAGTGATGCTGAGTACAAGAAGTGAATGCTGAGAGCGAAAAGTGAATGCTGTGCAGTAAGATGATGCGCAGTAAGAAGAATCAAGAACATTTGTGAGTGATCATGATTAAATATTGCACTGAGTGCTTAAAGATGAGACAGTTAGTCAACAACAGATTGTAAGCAATACAGTTAGAAAGATCTATCTGCAAATTAAGTAAAAATGAGCAAATCACAACACTGTCTTGCTGCATTCTAATTGTAAGAGAATTAAAAAGACTTCATTATGTAATCAGATAATGAAAAGTTCTGTTCTTTGATAGACAGCATCTGCAACATGATCACTTCTTCTTTCAATGACTGTGTAGAGAAATCAGAGACAGCATGCAGATATGAAATACATAGAAAATAAACTTTATTAAAAATTAAGATGAGATATTGGGAAATTAAAGCTTAAACATCAAGATTTTAAATCTTAGCTGTTCTTTCATGAATGTTGACACTGCATGTGCGTTGTTTAATGTATGTCTGAGAGTGTTTTTGAAGTAGAAGATGAACATTGAGCGAATTATTGCACTTAATGAGATACACAAGATAAGTGAGCTTAACTTTGATTCAAACTAAATCTGTGTTGCAAATGCTCAGCATGAATTCAGTATATAAGAAAGTTCATCACAATGCAGAAGCTGATGAACTTGTTGATAATGATCATTCGTCTTCAAAGACACTTAGTTTGTCACATGATCATCATCACTCAAAAGCTCATCATATTTTTCAAGCTTCTTGATCTCTGTACATTTATTCTGATTCATTAATTTACATTTTCAGACTGATTGCAGACTTTGAAAAGTTATCTGATGATTATCTCACTGAAAATACAGATGAAAACTAGTAATAAGATGCTTCAGCGAATTTTCATTCATATTATCAATTTAAATGTTGAAGAAGCTTTACTTTCTGCATCTTCAATTATTCTTAATGTTGAAAAAACAATTAATCAAGATGAAATTATCACATGAAAATTAAAAAAAACTAGACAATTCAGATCTTAAAATTGATATTTAAGATCAATTAACTTCTAATGAAGAAAAAAGCATTTTAACTGTTTAAGATTGAACATAATGTTGAAATAAAGTTTGTAAATTCTAGATGATAAAAGTTTGCAATGAGAGTTTCAAGAATGAAAACAGATGTATGTAAGAACTTTAGAATAATGCATTATAATAATATTTATCTTTCTCTTTTATTCAGTTCTGACTTTCACTCTTGTTATTTCTTCTGATCTTTAGAATTTACTTCTAAAATCATATTTTATTTCAGAATATATATCTTTGAGAAGTATACACTTGCTGAATGTAAATAAGTTTTAAGATTGTAAATGTACAAGTACAAAGAAAATATAAAATTAGAAAGTGTACACATTCAGAAACTTAAGCACTATCTCATTACTTCAATCAAAGATCATGTCAGAGTGTTTCATAAATTATTGTATTTAGAAAAACTTTGTAAATCTTATTCACAACTGTTTTCTTGAGAATCAGAAATGAAGCGAGAAATAGATTAATTACGTTGAGTTGAATCATTGAGATCAAGTCAAGTTTTCAACTCGTCAAGACTTAATTTGAGTCAGAATTCTTGACTTAAGTATTCAAGTCAGATCAGAATTCTTGATCTGAGTATTCAAGTTGAGTTAAAAGATTGAGATTGAGTATTGACTTGAAATTTTCAACTTGATTCATCAAGACATGAAGTGAAGTACTACTAATATTTATCTGAATGTTTGATAATGCAACAGAATAATGCAAACAACAAGAAGAGAAATAAATTTGTTTGTTGTATGAAAGTCTTTTAAATATAATGATGTAATAGATTCAAAAATAGTAGATCTTGACATTTAATGTTATTTTCAATTGCTTATTAAGAATCAACAACAAGATTCATTTATACATGATGTCAACTACAAATCTTTTAATTCTATTTTGTGTTTGAATAAAAGTCAGAAGAGTCAAGAGATCTTAATTCAATGCAGTTTGAATGATGTTAAAACACTGCATGATCAGAAAAGTCATCATGCAAAGTTTTCACTTACGTGACAACATCTTTTCTAACAGTCACAATCAATTTATGAAGAAGATTAATGACATGTCAATGTTGATGAGAGATGAAAAAATACTACTAATGAAATAAACAATTCAGATGAAGAGTCTGAAAGTTGTAATTACAAGTGATCAAAGAATTTACAACTCATTGACTACGTCAATATTGAAACGTCTTCATCACATCAACAGTGTCATCAAGTAATTGATGAAAAAATATCAGATAAAATAGTTGTTTCAAATGATGAGTTTGAGAATTGTGACTACAATGCTTGAAGAAGTAGTAACTTGTTGATCATGCTGATATACTGAGAGAACTTGAACTCATCTTCTTTACTTGACGTCAAGTCATACATCTATCTATGTGAAAAATTAAGAATTCATGAGAATGATCAGAATGCATTCTTTACTATTGATCAGAATCATGCATCAAACGATTGCAATTGCACATTTATACTAACAATCTATTCAATGTCTACGTGACATAAGTCAAATCAAGAGAAGAAAAGAGTTCTTTAATATAATCACACTTTATCTTCTCATCATGTGCATCTCTCTTTGATCACATATTTCTCAACTCAATGAATGACAATCATTGAGTAAGAGAACACAGTTTTCGACATTACAATCATGAGCATCATGAGTGCAAAGAAATCGTCTTCGATATTCGCGATCAAAGATCGAAAATCGAAACATCGTTTGTATAAAATATCATCAATGAAGAGTAGAATAAAGACAATGCATCATAATCAAACAGTATAGACACTCATTAAGAGTTTACTTGAGCATCACATGCTGAATAAAAGCTATAGATTCATTATTAATAACATTGTTTCAAATTCATTGTTTTGACAATGTGAAGTCATCATGTACATCAGGAAATTTCGTCGAGTGTCTAATCACGTAATTAGTCGGTAAATTAGGTGATTTATTATTTTGGTCGACCCTTCTTCTTATAAGATCACTTTGACGTGATTAGCTGCAAGCGCATGCCTAATAGCTTAAATGGCATCGTTTACCACATTGGCACGAATCATCAAAATGACACGAATCATCAAAATAACATGAATCATCAAAATAACACTGCTGACACTGATTATTCTAATTCTATATGCTCAATTCTATATGCTCAAGCGCATGCAAAAGCAAGGTATTAAATCAATGAATTTATTATCTAACTAGTTATCTAATCATCTATTTGAATGAATTGTTGACTATGTAGGATATTCGGTAGGGAATCATAAAGGGAGCCATGAAGGGTGCTCGGTAGGGAAACATGAAGGGTGCTTGGTAGGGAAACATGGAGAGTGCTTGGTAGGGAAACATGGAGGGTGCTCGGTAGGGAAACATGGAGGGTGCTCGGTAGGGAAACATGGAGGGTGCTCGGTATGGAAACATGGAGGGTGCTTGGTAGGGAATCATGGAAGGAGCCATGTAGAAAGCACTGTTCGACCCATGTTATGCGCCCGACCGACGAGTAATTTGAAGCATGTAGGAAGTTTGGTAGGGCGTTTGGTAGAAAGCTCGGTCGGAAGCTCGATCGGAAGCTCAGTAGAAAGCTCAGTAGAAAGCTCAGTAGAAAGCTCGGTCGAAAGGTCAGTAGGAAGGTCAGTAGAAAGGTCAGTAGGAAGGTCAGTAGGAAGGTCAGTAGGAAGCTCAGTAGAAAGCTCAGTAGTAGAAAGCTCGGTCGGAAGCTCAGTAGAAAGCTCAGTAGTAGAAAGCTCAGTAGGAAGCTCAGTAGGAAGCTCAGTAGAAAGCTCGGTCGGAAGGTCAGTAGAAAGCTCGGTCGGAAGGTCAGTAGAAAGCTCGATCGGAAGGTCAGTAGAAAGCTCGATCGAAAGGTCAGTAGGAAGGTCAGTAGGAAGGTCAGTAGAAAGGTCAGTAGAAAGATCAGTAGAAAGCTCAGCAGAAAGGTCAGTAGGAAGTTCGATATCGAGTCATGAAGAGTGCGTTCTATTGAGTCAGTTAGCATTATTTTGTACGAAATAGAAAGTAGAAACTGTTCTACGAAGGAAGAAAGAAGTGGGAAGAAGTAAATACCCTGAATCCCCTGAATTTCCTGGCGTCGGCCTTCGGCTGGGAGCGAAGATTACTAACCACAGGGGTAACAGTACTGTTTCCAAGCCATGTAGAAAGCATTGTTTGAAGCACTGTTTGACGTGTTTTATGCGTTCAACCGACGCGTTTGATAGAGCGTTTGGTAGAGAGTTTGGTAGGGCCTTTGGTAGAGAGATTGGTAGGGCGAGTAGGTGAAGCGAGTAGATGGGCGAGTAGGTGGGCGAGTAGATGAACGAGTAGATGAGCGAGTAGATGAGCGAGTAGGTGAGCGAGTAGGTGAGCGAGTAGGTGGGCGAGTAGGGTGGTGAGTATGTAGGGTGGCGAGTAGGGTGGTGAGTATGTAGGGTGGCGAGTAGGGTGGTGAGTATGTAGGATGGCGAGTAGGATGGTGAGCATGTAGGGTGGCGAGTAGAATGGTGAGCATGTAGGGTGACGAGTAGAATGGTGAGTATGTAGGATGACGAGTAGGGTGGTGAGTATGTAGGGTGACGAGTAGGATGGTGAGCATGTAGGGTGGTGAGTAGGATGGTGAGCATGTAGAATGCGAAGGACGAAGATGTTGTCAAACTGTTTAATGATGCTGTTCTTGGTATACGAGGGCACAAGGGTAGAAAGGCATATAGATATATTTGACTGAACTATCTAGTAGGTAGAGCATACGGGATGAAGAAGGAAGGAAAGAAGTGGGCGAAGGGTAAATACCCATCCACTAGCGCCGGATAAATGCGGAGATTACTAACCACAGGGGTAACAGTACCGTTCCCTGTTTCCAACATTTCCAACACTTCCTCTTAGGAATTGGAGCTCTATATGAAGCTATTCAGGCCCTCTACTGACTGTATATTCATGCTCTTTTACTCGCCGGCGCCATGCTCGGCGGGGGTAGCTTCATTCCTTGAAGCTAGTCCCATGACTGACCTGAACCTCAAGAATTTGCCTGACTCCAGGGGCTTGGTGAGGCCGTCGGCCACCATTTGATCGATGGGTATGTATTTCAACCTAATTGCTCCCTCTTCTACCTTGTTCCGAACATAGTGATACGACGTATCAATGTGCTTGGCCCGGGAATGATTGACGGGATTGCTACCCATTTTTATAGCCGTCTGGTTGTCAGCTAAAATGATAGTTGAATTCGTATCCGAACCATCATATTTCACCTCTTTCAATGCTTGAACCAGGAAGATCAATTCCTTGGCTGCATTACATTCGTCAACGTATTCAGCTTCAGCAGATGACGTGCTAACGCATTGCTGACGTTTGAAGCTTCAGCTAATTGATTCATTTCATAGAAAAAACATATAGTCGAAGATGAATCTTCGGAAATTCAAGCAATCCGCATGAGCTGAATCGATATATTCAAAGAATTCAGCTTTCTCAACTTTCTTCACTTTGAAAGATTCATATCGAAGTTTCAGCTGAGCAGTTTCGGCTAAATAACGAATGATTTGTTTGACAGCTAGATCATGATCGAGAGTAGAATTCGCCGAATATCTGCTGCATTTGCTCACTGCATAGACTATGTCTGATCATGTTTGACAAACTATTCACATCAGTGTTTTGATGATTGATTGATAGCTTTCTATTTCTTCAGAGATAGCTTGATACTTGATTCACTTCTTGAACTTTCAATAAACGTTCTTTTTGAGCTGACATCTGTGATGCATCGATGTTTTAGTTGAGCTGCAGTCGCTCATGCTCAGAAGCTCGATGACTCGCTTGATATAAATGCTTTGATTGATTCAAAGAGTTCGTTCAACTCTATCACGAGTTATGTGCATTTCTAGATATCATTTGATTGAATCAAGATCTTTCATTTGAAAGTGCTTTGCAAATTGCAGCTTCAGTGCTTCGATATCAAATATGTTCAATTCTAGAATGAGTAAATCATTCACATAGATAGCGATAATGATGTAATTATCATGAATGAACACTGAATGAACACTGAATGATCAATTTCTATTCTTTGATAGTCGATGAAGAGGAGATAAACTTTCAGAATTGCATATCATTCTCAAGATGCCTGTTTTAGTTCATATAGAACCTTGTTTAGATGACAGGTCAAAAAGGTTTCATTTGATTCTTTTTGCTTAAATCTCGAAGATTGCTGCATTCAGATCTCTTTCTTTAGATGTGCTTCTAGAAAAGCGATGACGACGTTCATTTGTTCGACTTTGTAATCATATTTGACTGTCAATGCTAGAAGCATTTTGATGATCGTGACTCTGATCATCGAAGCAAAGATCTCGTCATAGTCAATTCTCTGCTTCTGACGAAACTTCTTACACATTCATCTAGCTTTGTATTTGATCATCTTTTCTTTGAGCTCTCGCTTAATGATAGTTACTCAGCGCGTCAACAGTATTCGTTGATTCGACGAAGATGTTCTCAGAATAAAAATGTCATTTTTGATGTGAGCGTTGAGCTCACTTCTGAATGCGAGCTTTCATTGTTTTCAATCGAAACTAGCTCTAGCATGTTTCACTGTTTGTGAAGTATTCGATTCAATTTGAACTCGATTTGCTCTACTGACAAAGCTTCAATTATGATCTCTGACTCAGAAATCGTTTAGTGCTCTGTAGTCAACTGATTCAGCAATGACTCGTTTGAGACGTTCGCTCGAAGCATCAGAAGCATCAGAAGCATCAGAATCGCTTGAGCTATCTGACTCGCTTAATTCTAGTTCTAGTGATTTGCTTTTAGCTTTCTGTGAAGCGACTGATGTTCTTGTTTGATGATCGTCGACAATTTTCGCGATCTTCGCATTTTCAGTGATTTTTATTGAGAAAGATGCATCGTCGATTTGATCATCAAAGCTTAGTATTGAAAGATCTTCATCATACTCTTCGACTTCGATAATTATCTCGTCTCATCGAACGTGACTAGATATTAGTACATTCTTTTCGTTTCACAAGCGAAACTGATTGACTCTCTTGTAGCTCAAGAACTGACATTTTAAGCTCTTGTCATCGAGCTTTCGACAAGCTTTCTTCACATGATGATAGACTATGCATTCAAACGTATGTAGATAGCTAAGATCAGGCTTCTTGTCATGTCAGATCTCATAGAAAGTTATATTGTTCAACGCAGTGATAGAACTTCTGTTCTTTAGATAGATGACAGTCATTATTGCTTCATTTCATAATCGTATCAACAATTTGACGCTAGTCAGTATAGCGCGAGTTCGTTCAAAAAGAGTGTGAAAACATCGCTCTGCAACTTCATTTTGACTCAAGTTATATGATGTCGTCGACTTTCATTTAATCTCATGCTCTTCAAGCAATTCAATGATTTGATGATCAGCATACTCATCTTCATTATCTGAACGCAGTCGCTGAATCGAAGTGCTCTGAGTCTTCATGAATTTCAGGTATTTTCGAAGTACGTCTTTTAGATCGAATTTTCGTTTCAGTAGATAGATGATCGTATATTGACTGTAGTCATCAATTATAGTAGCTACATATCTGAATTCTTCATCGATCTTAGATATTTTATCATCGTTGACGAGATTCGAATGTACTAGCTCATCTACTTTGATGACTCTGATGTGAGGTTTTCGACTTGACGTTCTATTCTGCTTGTCTATGACACAGATTTCACATATCGATTCTGAGAATTCTTCGTTTTTCAGACTATCAGTCGAATTCACATCGATGTCGATGCTCATGTTGACAAGGCGTTTGACATCTGTCATATTCAGATGAGCTAACCGTTTATGTCATTGACGTCATGATGTCTTGACTGACTCTGTTCTGCTTGTCAGAATAACTGATCGAGAATTTGAGAGATTGATTGATGTATTCACGAAATATACTCTCGCATCGTTTCTCGAGCCGATGAGGGCGACGACATTCTTTGAATTCATGAATCGGAATTTGTCGTTCTTTATACTACACGTATACTCTTTGACTTTCACCTGATCGACTGACATCAAATTATAGTGTAGTTCTGAACAGTGATAAACATTGATTAGTCGAATTTTGATTGGTTGATCGTTCAGCAAAACGTTGATTATAATCAAATCTTTCTCGATGATGAGTACTGTCTCATTATTTGCAGTAACAATGCTGTTATCGATGATCTTTCGATATGACTGTTCATTGAACAAGTCTATATCATAGCAGACATGATTCTCAGCTTCGCTGTCTATTCATCAGACATCTGTGTGACGATCAGCTCGACAGACGATCTTCATTGTTCTGATTATTTTGACTTCGAAGCTTGTTTCGAAGTCATCTTCTTTGATCAGATTCTTTCTATTCTGATAAGACTTTCATTCATCTGAACGAAGATTCGAATGTAGATGTCAGCAGTTCTGTTCGCTGTGATCTTCTTGCTTGCAATGAGCGCATTTCTTCGATCCCTTCCGAAAAAACTTCGGCTTCTTGTCATCAAACTGAGCTATCATACTTTTGAAGCTGAAGTTCTTCTCTTGATTTGACCGTTTGTCATGATCGACTAGAGTGATAGTCATATCATCGATTAATAGTTCGAATTTATTGATCTTGATGCTCTGTATCAGATCGAAGATGTACGATTCTAGACTTTCGTTGAGATCTAGAAGAAAAAGATTGCTCAGCATTCACGATTCTACTGTTTTTTCGATGTCTGCACACTTGATAGTGACTTGCTTGAGCGAGTCTGCATAGTTCTGAATGAATTTGAAATTCGATTGCTTTGATTGAATCAGTTCTTTGATTGTCAGAAATAGAATGATCAAATTCGACTACTCATATTGAGTCTTCAGAATAGATCACATTTTAGTGACGTTATCTGCTTTGAATATATGTATTCTGAGTCTCTTTTCGCAGCTGAAGTCAATTATATCGCTGGCTCTGTCGTTTCTATCTTTTCAATGTTGAACATCAGTGATATGCTTCTTTTTATCTGCTGTCGAGACGTCGAATGACAGTGATGCCGATTTCTTCAGCTTTCTCGAGATGATCATTCAGAGATCTTTGACTTTCAAGACATTGATTATATTCTTCTTTCATGACTCATAGTTCTCGCTTCTCTTTAGCTTAGAAATCCGATAGATCTTCGAACCTTTCATTGTTGTATGATGGTTGAAGTATGAGAGTAGATCTAGAAATTTGGTCGAAAGGGAAAATTTCGCCTTTTGATGACAGTGAGTTCGATGCTTCTGTTCTTTGTTATTTTTCCGGTAGCGAAATAGCTAATTCGAGCTCATAATCTCTTGATATACGAGGGCACAAGGGTAGAAAGGCATATAGATATATTTGACTGAACTATCTAGTAGGTAGAGCATACGGAATGAAGAAGGAAGAAACGAAGTGGGCGAAGGGTAAATACTCATTCACTAGCGCCGAATAAATGCGAAGATTACTAATCACAGAAGTAACAGTATCGTTCTCTGTTTTCAACATTTCCAACAGCTGTTAGCCATCTAATTATCTATGCGCAAAGATAAATGGTTCAATTTACCAGCTATTAGACCTAGGTACGAGATTAATGACGTAATTTAGTGATGTTTGGTTGAATCTCTGATTTGATTACCTGCCAACGATGCCAACGATGCCAACGTGGTGATTAGCTGCGTGTGATTGACTAATTAGCACTCGAGAATTTGTCAATGTAGTCGACAAGCGATTTTCTTTCTCAGAGAATTTTGTTCATTCGATACACATAGCATAGTTTCTCTCATGAGTCGAACTTAAATCAATGTCACAAGAGTGTATAAATTCAAATCAAATTAAATTAAATCAAATTGCTTAATGAGTTAAGTCAAGAACTCAAATTAAACTTTGATTCAAGATTGATATCAAGTCAAGTCATGATGTTGAAATCAAGTATTCAAATTGAGTCAGAAGATTGATATTGAGTAATTGAGTTGAGTCAGAATGTAAATATGAAAACTTGACTTAACAATCAGTTTAGTGAGAATAGACTGATCATCAAGTTGAGTTTCAAGTTGACATTTTGAATTCAACTCAATTCAAAGTAAAATTGCTCACATTTTTAACTCAATTCAAGTTGAGTTGAGCATATTTTCAACTCGATGTGACTTGACTCGACTAGAAATTGAGTCAATTCAATTTGATTCATCAAGAACTTAAGATTGACATCAAGAAAGCTAAATATAGAAATTTTTCCGCTTTTTTGCATTATTTCTTTGCATTATCTTTTTGCATTTGATAGAGAGTTATGACGAGAAACATGAAGACTGTTTGATAGAGAGGTTTGATAGAGAGTCATGATGAGAAACATGAAGACTGAATGATAGAAAGATTTGATAGAAAGTCATGATAGAAAGTCATGGTAGAAAGTTATGACGAGAAACATGAAGACTGTTTGATAGAGAGGTTTGATAGAGAGTCATGACGAGAAATCAGATAAAGTGATTTGATAGAGAGATTTGATAGAGAGTCATGATGAAAAATCATGAAAACTGTTCAACCAAGCTATTTACATCTATCTATTTACTTTTTGTCGAGTCAAGTCGAGTTGTTGAGTCGAGTTGTCGAGTTCAGCTTTTCAACTCAACTCAAGTTCTTGAGTTCAACTTTTCAATTCAACGCGACTTGAATTCAAAAATCTTTCGACTTGACTCAACACTTTTCAAGTAGAATACTTGACTCGAACTTGAGTACTTAACTTGACGTGATCAGTCTAAGCAAGAAAAGAGAATCAGAAATGAAGTTTGAGAGAATCAGCAAAATAGAATAGAGATGAATCAGAAGCGAAGCAGAAAGTTCAGAGATACATTAATACTTGTTTTTAGAATCAGTCTTTGACTAAATCTTAGATAAAGACAGTTTCATTGAATGATTTGCATATTGTCATGTTTGAATTATCTGAAAACATACAGTATGTCTTACGCAGCAAAAGCAACAACACAGCAGTTCATCAGAAGAAAATCAAATCTAATGAAAAAGACAGATCAGCTGATTCAATTGTGTCACGCGAATCTTGCTCTGATCATTTGCAAGAATGAAAGATATTATACTTATCAATCGATTGATCATGAATGATAATTTTCTATTATAACAGAAATTGTACATATGAATTTGATACATCGATCTTGAGCTGACTCAAGTCTAGAAAACATCGTATTCGTTGTCTATCAACCTTTTATTCACAGACTTTGATCTCGTTGTTCATAAAGACTTGTACAAGTTGAAGATGAATGTGTCGTTGAACAAGAAGTCTGATTCGATTGAGAAGAAGTTCTCAGAGACATCGTAGGATTTGCGAGATCTGATGTTGCATTGCAAAGCGAAATAGACAGGGATCGATAAATTCTAGACGGAATGCATTTTGCTGTATAAGTAATGTCATGCCTTGACGATTTTAATGAAGCCGAGAGAAATTGTGAAGATCTTCATTGGTCTAGGAATAGAAACTTGTTGTTTCGACCGCGAGTAACAGTATTCGTTTATGTACTGTACCTTGGCTTCCTGACAGTAGTACCCTCGGAGTAGGCGGCTCGTCGAGATTCTTGCTTAACCGGGCAATTGTGCTCGATGACATGTTGAAGATCCTGAATCATCTCGACGTGTCTTGGCTGCGGCTGGTAGGAGCTTTATTTGTAGAAGAAATACTGGACTGAGTACTTTTGGCTGATGCTCAAGGAAGGACGGCTGTGGTAACCGTAGGAGATTGTGCTCCGAAATACTGGATAACGATCATTTATCATTGAAGTAGAGACTTTGACCGCGAATCGCGAGAAATAGAGCTACCTGGGCATCTTAATCCGAGGGTGCTAGAGTCACTCTTCCGTGCGCAGACCGTCAATTGGGACAATATTGCGATGAAGATGATCGTCGACGAGTGGTATTGATAGTGGCGTGACATTTCTACCGCGTGACTTAATATACGCAAAAGGAATATTTGATCATCGCAGCGAAGCGATGACTCACCCTCAGGCCCTCCGACGACGACTTACCGCTTGCGGTTAGTGTGCGTCTACAGGCGCCCTCGTCGGCCAGGGCCTGAGCTTGCTGAGGTAAACTCCGGAGTAAATAACTTCTATCACGTGATCTAGCATCCGTTTCGAGACGAATTTAAGTCAATGCTCTGTCCGACTCATACAGTATGGATCAAATACTTGAAGGCTCATCTGTGGTAGGTGAGGTGATGCAGTCTTGACTATTTCTAGTTGACCATCTTTAGGTGTTGCGTGAGATAATAGAGACTCTCTCTGTCTACTTGAAATTCAACCCAGAAGAAAAATTCGTCGCGCTTCTTAAAAAAGTGGAATATGTGATTAAAACATTCAAAGAGAAGGCATAATCTTACAGCTAATCGTACTCATCACTTACTGCAGATTGTAACAACGAATGTGGATCTTTCTTTAGTCTACACAATATCAATCATTCGTATTAAATCTGTTCAGCCCTCTCAATGAATACAACTATCTTGTCTCAGCACTCATAAAATCTGGTGGCTACTACACACTGACAGTACTCTTAACCTATCATCGTGTATCAGTGACTTTATAGGTGGATTTCCTTCGCTGGTTCGAATTCTTTGCATATATGCAGAAATTGTTGCCTATAGTATATCTTCTAAAACGGTCATCTCTGCATATCTGTAACTACTAAGCCAAATGAAGTTGAAAATCATGGGCGCTGTCGATCTATCAATTTGCATTTCATTAGCCACTGCAAGATTATCTGTTCACAGCTGGTCATTCTTTCGTCATTTCATACTCTCTTCACGAAGCTGTTGAACGTGCTTTTTTACGTCTCTTCTTCCTATTTCGAGCTGCTTCTTGCACTCGAACTTTGCTCATTGGCAAACATCTGCTCATTTTCTCCCGCAGTCAATACGTGAAGATTGTCGGCATTTCGAGTCACGAGAGCTAATCGATTCCTGCAAACGAGAAGTAATCGTTTCGGTCGTGACGGGCAACGAGCGCTAATCAACTTTTGAGAATTCTATATCAGACGATATATCTGTTGATCTCTTCCTTCCCTTGATGTGATTGCATGAGCGTGGATTCTCTTCGCGAATTAGATTCCCTCACGTGGATAAGATAATCAGCGCCTTCTCTCTTAGAATATGACATTCTTCGACATTTCATTGAGCTTAATCCTACGAGATTCTCTTGTGAGAAAAGCAGCTTTGATGAGGCGTTCGTCGTCATCGATGCATGCACAGACAGTTACCTCAGAACCCGGTCAGACTAATATCAGTGACATCATTCAGTCACGACTAGGGATAATAAAATATATTCTCAGTCTGTTTGACTTCACGCTTGCATAGTTCTCAACCTTCGAATTCAAGAGAAAATTCCAGCTTTGGTGACACTCAACTTTCAGACCCCGCTATGCAAGCAAAGAACTGCGAGATCGGCTATTTCGTAACGCTTAGCATCACGAAACCTCATACTATCTATACAACTGTCTATCAGTTAGGCTCCTCAACGAACTGTGCAACAGCCACAACAACTGAACAACAAGTCATTGTAACTACAACTCAGAGTTCAGCGTCTGTCAACAGCCAGACCGCAGTCTCTAATAATGGCGGTAACACCTCGGCTACAACGATCGAAATTATTGTGAGATGTATCATTTTGAGGGTTCTATTGCTACTTGCCCTTTGCTGCACTCTAATACAACAGGAAAAGTGCTTCTACCGTTCATCACGGTTAATAGCGAGGCCTACGGGGCCTTCGGGACCGTCTGGACCACGAGAAGCACCAGGTATCCAAGGACAACCAGGTTCGCAGAGAGCTCAAGGTTATCCTGGACCATCAGGGGCAGCTGGTCCCGCTGAACCAGCGGGGATACCAGAAGTACGTGGTAATCCTGAACCATTCGGCTCGCCAGAAGATCAGGAATATCGAGGACCATCTGGACCACATGGATCACCAGGATCGTCAGGATCGTCAGGATCAACAGAATCGCAAGAATCGCAAGAATCGCAAGGACCACGCGGGACTTCTGAGATAGATGGATCGCGAGGACTACATGGTCCGTCGGGTCCACATGGTTTGCAAGGGGTGCAAGGGGTGCAGGGTGTGCAGGGCGTGCAGGGCGTGTAGAGTGTGCAGGGATCGTAAAGAGCTCAGGGCTCGCGAGGATGACGAGGATTTCTCTTTACCTGCTTTCTTTACTTATAGAGTCACGCTATACATTTTCCTTTGCTGACATCAGATTCACGACGCGTGTAGACTTACTACATCTGTTTGCACAGTAAAGGATCGTACGGGTAGGTAAGCTTGTGATACGCTCAGTCATCTCGAGTCAGGCGCTGAGATGCTACAATCGGTCTTAATGGGCTCGCAATCAAGAACGCGATCGCGCACAGCCCAATTCATAGCCCTCAACGAGCATGAAATGCTAAGCATGACGCATCTTCTTCGAGTACTCTTCGTTGGCAACGTCTTTGCCAAAGACTTGAAAGGATCAGAATATGAGAAGACTCTCAAATTCTACACGTAATTGGGAGAGTGGTTTTAGGACTCAACCACAAGAAGAGTAGATTGTGTGAGGTTTTCTAGATCAGATTAATAAAAACAGATAATTTTTGGCTCAATGTTTAGGGTGAATCTTAGTCTTAGAGTGACTTTTATGAGTTTCGAGATAGTCTCACTAACTACATACGGGAAGTCTGGCCATTAGTTTCTTCAACACAAGAAGGTGTATCTCTTATCTTCTGTTTGTATAGTCTCTCATCAACAATATTGCCTTCTTCTCAACAGCTCTGCTTGCTCTTCTAAGTTTGACTTCACAAGCTCACACAATAATTGCAATTTCTGTGACATTCACAGCTGTCAGGCCTACTTTCAGCGACTTCAGAACTTCAAGCATTCTCATTGACGTCAGTGTAGCGAAAATGTCTTCAGCAGATGTGAAGTCTTCGTAAGCAAAGAATTGAAAGGTCGCGATCAGAGTATCTGTTGCATAAGAATCAGTCTTACGCTCAAGAAAAACAAGTACGAAAATAATAATATGCTGATCTCGTCAGCCAAGAAAGTCATATCTGCGTCAATGTCAATAGAGTTGAAGCTCAATGCAAACAACAGCAGAAGCACGATCGTAAAGATGATTCATCATGTCATGATAAGTGTCAACACATCTGCAGATCTCGTCAGTCAACGTTCATTCTGTTCAATTCACTTCGATAGTTGCTCACGAGATTGCTTGAGTCACTTTAAGACATTGTTGCCTTGATCAGAGACTCAGGATCAAATTTGCAGAAACAGCGAGCAATCATGAACGAACTTGTCAATATCAGCATCGATGCTGTTGATTTCAGTGAAATTAAAGCCTTCATAGAAGAGATGTATCATGCGAGTCTGTGTTGACAAAGTTTTTTTACGAGATGTTGTTACAAGATGTTTTTACAAAGTAGATCGAAATATGATGAATCACTTCTTAATAATCGTGTCAAGACTTTTACTCGAATCGCACAAGAAGATCATGAGTATGAGTGCTTTCGCTGTCAAAAGAAGTCTCTCAGTTCTTTCTACAAGTCAGATCTCAACGACTCTGAAGCAGACGTTGAAGTCAACGTCAATTTCAGACAGTTTGAACAAGCATCGTAATACTCGCGATCATCATCATCATGACGACAAAGAAGACGATCATTTTTCAATCGTTGAGAAGCTGCTATTCTCTCTCGAAGAGATACAAGAGTCGGAACGAGCTGACTTGAAAGATGAACACATGACGAAACGCATCATCAAGTTGTTCTTTCTGCGTCAACTCGAGTAAGTCGAGCAAACGCTCAAGGCAGTTCGTATGATGATCTCATACGATAAATAACTTTGAACATATGACTGAGCAGTTCTACTACTACAGTATTCTCGCTTCTACTTTCTTCAGATTTCTTGTCGATCATGATAGATGACTGCTCACGCTTCATTCTTCACTCATAGCTCATCATTCGAAATTCCTTGATCTTCTTGTTAATGAATACATTTCAAAGACAAAGATGAAATGTGCATTATTAGAAGACATCAAAGAGCAAACATTTGTTCAATTCAATCAATACGCATATATTGAGAACTATTCTGCTGCAGATTCAGACATTCATTTCAACACTTTATGATCAGAATCTTTTAAGTCTTTAAGTGCTTTCTCATCAACTTTTTCACTGACGAAAGTCTACATACTCGAAACGCGACTCAATATGATTGTTTAATTGATCACTTAGCTAAAATTGTTTACACTTAATCTACGAAGTAGATGCAAGAGCAGGTTTTGTAGAAGCTAAATTATTGTTCATACTAGACAACAGCAGTCTCTGCATAACGATGATCATTGAGAAGTATAAGTTGTAGTAGCAGCATTATGCGACACTTCAAGAGATGAAGAATCGAAAGAACTTCTAGAAAGTTGTATTTGAATTGATACTCTTTCATCTTCAAATAGATTCATCGATTCATGAATTTATTTTCAAACAAAAAAGAGCTCAAAGTCTTTCATACGCTCTCAGTATAAGAACACTTCTTCATCGTCGAAGTCTTTCTTGAACTTATCGACAGTTTCTATAATATTCGAATTCAGAGACTCGTGTGTCGACTTCTTCATGTATTCATCAGACATCAATTTGATTTCTTCTAAATTATACACGTCTTCATCACGTTGAGACAGAGTCGATCTTGCGTGATGCAAATCTGCTGAAGTATATGTTAAGCTATGAAGACGACAAGATGATATCTCAAATTATCACGACATGTGTCTCTCAAGAATAATTCTTTCATGTCATTCGCGAATATTGAAGTTCTCAGTCTCGTAGTTGAGTCAGAGTGAGCTTTAATTCTCTGATATTCTGACACAATCTTGTTCAACACAAAAAGTCGAATTTCTCTGATTATCGTGTTTAAAATATTCTCTTGTTCTTTGATCAACATTGACAAGTTCTTCTGAACATAAAGAGACTGTCATTGAATATATAAGTTGTTACTACAGCTCGATGTTTGAATCTGCAAAGAATGAGCTTGAAAGTATTGATAACACAAGAAACACGTCGATTTACTAACGTCGATATATTGAATCTCATCTCAAAATCGAAATTTTTGATGATGAAACAGATCTAGAAGAATGATCTTGACGTGAATTTTCAGCTTAAACTTGAGGTTTTGATACTCATCTCGAATGCGTTTTTCTAGTAAAAGATGAAACTTTTCATTCTGAAATTAAAGCTCTTTTTGATAGTATTGACAGATCTGAGAATCTGTCATCATTCGATTGATGATATCATTAATCGAAGACTTCTTTCTATAAGACGACGATGTGAAGCTCAGATGTTGTGTTGCAATTTCAATCGAATAGTTCACAAATAGCTGAGAATAATGTCTCTCAGCTTTCATCAAAACTCATGCGACTTTCAGATGTGATTCTATACGATCGATAAAGTGTTGAATACGCGCAAATCGAGCTTCATACGACATGTTATCTTCGTGTATGCTACTGTTTTTGACTCTCTGTTCGACTGCTTTCAAAAATTTCGAGTCTCTAACTTCATAGCATAGTTGACAAAAGCTAAGAGAATTCAATTTTGAGTTCGAGAGTGAAACGAGTCACTTCTTCAAAGTATTTGCTTCTGTGATTGATGTTAGTGTTTGATCAATGAATCAGTGATGCATAGAGAAGTTCTCGAGTATGTGAAGTTAATACAATCTTCTTCATTTTGCTTCTTCAATATTGAGAGACAGATATTGATCATACGTTTCAGCATAAATCTATAACGTTTCAATTTCTGAGCAGAGAAGATCATTGTGCGATCAGAAATTTGATATTCTAGCGTAGAAACTCGCTCTTCACTTGCATTATACATCTGATTGAGTAATTGTAAGATGTTGAAGAGAAATGACTTGATTTTAGATTCTTTGCTAGTATTTGCGATCATTTAATAGATCAAATGAGATTCGTTCTGTATCGCAATTGTCGTCACAGTATCTTCATCGAGCGAGTAATCGCATATATATGCAAGCTCGTTCAGAAACCTTTTGCTCAGTGTCTTATTACTGTCATCTAAATACTCTTCGAATGATGTCTTGTTGAACTTGACATGCATCTTCTGTGATTTTTCATAAGTCAATAAGAGTATCAAAGACTCATAGAATCAATTTCAAAGCTTTTTGTTGATCTGCGAAGAACAAGTATTCATTTGAGAGATAGCTTGAGACTGAATAGCTGAGATGCTTATCTGAGATGAAAAAGTAGTGTCACGTTTCTTTGACTGTGATACGAGTATACCTTGCATCATAGTAGATTTAGACGAGAACGACGAGAGAAATACGAAAGACTGTTGTTGTTTTGATTTTCTCTTTCTCTTTCTCATATTGATACGACGCGAATCTTCTGATATTACAGAAAAGCGTTCTCTGAACTTAAGATATCATCGCGTCGTGTCATCATCATCAGCTTCGTCTCTATCATCTCAATATTTGCTGTCATCGCGTCTAATACGTCTCTTCTTTGTCTTTCAGATCTTGAAATCTCGTCTTGTGCAATCTCTGACTCTAATAGTGACTTGATTTAGAAGCTACTCTACTTCATGCTTTAGTGCTATGACAGCGAACTGTGAAGAATGCGTAATTTGAACATTCTATGTATATAACATTGTGTAGAGTAGTGTCTTTGTTTTCTCTTTTATATGTAAGATTGCTTGCACTGACACTTGAACATTAACATCAGTGTGACAGAAATTGACTCATGAAATCTTCTTGACGTCATACTGTAGATTAAACATCAAACAAGCGTACGAGTGATACTGAAGCTTGCTCTCTCAAACGAGAATTATGAAAGAATTTCTCTCTTCTTCTCTTCAGCATTTCTTTCAGATTTTTCTACACATCATTTGAACTTCGACGTCAGTCTCATGTTTTATTTCAACGCTGACTATTCAGTCATCTGCTCTAATCACTCGTCTATTCTCAGCTTGAGCTCTCATACTTCGAGCATCAGCTCTACTTCAAGTGTCATCTTCTTCATCTTCATCATTTCTAATCTTCTTACGATCTACTACAGTTGCATCATCAGCTCTCTCGCTTTCATCAATGTCATCGCTTCTTCGTTTCTTTCTTCTGCGTCTCTCTTTTCTCTTTTCTCTAATCGTCTTCAACTCATCTCTGTCAAGTCTTTCTTAATAGTCAAATTTCGTCAGCGTCTCATCATGCTTACTAAGCTAATCAAGAGTCTTTTCGCTCATGCGCTTCTTCGCGCTCACTTCGTAATCGCAAACGACATCATCGCTGACACAGTGCTCACTTTACATCTCAAAGTCACTTGAATTGAAGTGCTGTAATTCAGACAGATTCGAGAAGCAGCGACGATAGCGACAAGTGAGAGAGTGAGAGAAGAGAGTGAGAGAAGAGAGAAGAGCATGCGTCGACAGTGTGAAAGATTGATGAGAATGATTCTTTGATGAGAGAGAAACTCGATGTCATAGAAGAAGAGAGAGAAAGAAAGAAAGAGAAAGAATAAGACGAGAAAATTAACATGAAAGAAGAGCATGTCGTAGTCTTTGTCTCGAAGCAACAGAAGATCACTCTCAAGCTATATTTTTCTTCATCAAGATTGATATCACTGTGATCTCTATGATCTAAAATGTCATCGTCTTTTCTTTTTTCAGATCGTTTTCTAGATCAATTCTATCAAGCTCTCAAATTTCTGATGATTCGAAATAAGTAGAGACGTTGATCATCTCTACTGAAGAATGATAAGCTTAGTATGATTATCTCAGATTCTTCTTTGCTCAAATACTCATCATTTCACACACATGTCTCTAGCACGTCGTGATGTCGCATCTTTCATGAAATTCTCATCAGAACGAAAATTGTTCTGTTCTGTCACATCTAACGTTCAATGTATTGTTTTGTTACAATCACATCTGTTTAGTTCTTCAATAACAACGAGAATATCGCTCGCAGCTTCAATCATTCGTAGATCGTAAATGATGACAACAGAAGTCTCTCTTCGTTCACTCTCGCTGAAGACGAGAATTCTTTGATGAGTTTTTCAAGAGATTTAAATCGCTGCACACGATAGATTTGTTCTTTGACTGATTAATAATTGTCAACTGAACGTCTAGTGCACACTTACATTTCATTGTAATAACAAAGTTCTATCTCATTTGCAGATTTGTCATCTTCGAGATTGATGCAGTTCTGACGCTTTTGATATCTACTTAAGTCAGCTTGAACTGAACAGAGACTTCGCGAAAGCGTCTTAATTTACATAGTCGTCTTCTTGCTTTCTTCTTTTTTCATGCTCATTCTCGTCAGTCTCTGCGCATTCTCTCTCGTCTTTGTCATTTTCTCTCAAGTCATTCATATTAATTTGTAACTCGAGATTGTGTTCGATCATTGCAGCGTTTTCACTGAATCAATCAAGAATCACGAGCGTGAAGAGAAGAAATGTTGAGAGATCGTATCAAAGAAGTACGATGTATGCAAAGAATGATTGTCTGCAAAAGTTTGCTTCATATACAAACATGTCAATATTTCAATGCAAGAAGAGAGCTTTCAGTGCTCTTGATTGAGAATAACTGAACGCATTCAACCCTCTTGCTCTCACTTCTAAGCAGCTACTTGAATCACGCGTTTTCTGAAATCTAATCATTCTCACATCTTCAGAAATCAATGAAATATGCAAGAAGAATGCGAAGCTTCTTAGATGATCTCAGTTCTTCAGTGCTGCGTTAAAGAATGACATCTGAGAGATGTCAGAATTGTGTCTAGATGATACAATTAATGAAGATCAGAGTTGATAGTGCTTGATCTTTAGAGATAGTTATAACTGAACATTAAGAATACAGAAGAAAATTGATACAAAAGCTTCTATTTATGTAATGTTCAGAGACTGCGCTAGACTTGAAAGAAAGATGTTTATGACACGAAAAGAATGTGATGTAGATGAACAAGATGTTGATGAAAGAAAAGAATGTTGAGAAAGAAAAAAGAAATTGAATCATATCTGAATCAAATCTGACTAGCTCGCTGATTAGTTCTAATCATTACGCAGAGAACTCGCTAGCGTTCACTGTAAATTGATTAGAGCTTCAATCTTGTTCAGTCTTATCAGTCTTGATATGCTTGTAACATTACTTCTTTCTTCGAAAATTCATGTTCACATGAATGTAGTTCATTTGCTCACTTTTGTTGATAGTTACTTCAATATTTAACGCGATTTGTTTGAATATAACTTATGAAATTCGTTCAAAACTTTCTCTGAGTCATTGAATTTTTCTTTATCAACATAGTATCATTTGTTGTTTCTATTTAAATCTGTTTATTTGACTTTGTACTGTATTTGATCTTGATAGCATCTGAAATTCAACATATCATTTATCTTTCAATGTTCATCATCTTTGATAGTAATTGATCTGAATGATTTTAAATGCTGTTTTGATAAAAGATCTTCTGAATATGATTGCAGTAACTTTGAGCTGAACATCAAATGCAGATGCTTTATGCTGATTGATAAATGAAGATGATAGAAGATACTCACTTTGACAGTGATTTGATAGAAATTTAGCTGTATGTCTTTCAAATCTTTGCAAAGTCTCGTTGTCTTGACATTTCTGAAAGATAGTCAAACTCAGTCATTTACTTCATATGTGATGTCTCATCTGTGTTTATTGATTTGAACTTCAATGATCAGCTTCATTTTTTTCAATTGTTGATGATTGAAATTCAATAACTCTTTCATTTGAATGATAATATTGTTGACTTTTTTAACTTCAAGATGTTCACAAGTTGTTTTGTAATCAGTTGTATTTGAATCAAAACTCATTCAAGAGTGAAATCTCTTATTGAAGTAAAAAGAAATCATTGAAGTGATTGAGAAGATATTTGAATTGTCACTGAATTTCATCATAAATATTCATTTGATTCAGTCATCTTGCATGTAATTGCAATAAATTCTAAGTTCACGTTCAACGTCTTGATTAACTTGTTTCAATTGATCATTAATCTCAGAATGATAAACTGTGAATAGACTAGCTGTGATTCTCAGTCGTCTGCAAAGACTCTTTCACATAGTCAATATGAATTGAAAGTCTTTGTCTGAAATGATAGAACTGAGTAGATTATGCAGTTAATAAATGTTTCATAGCATGATTTAAACTGTTTCTTCAGCTGAGATGTTATTGTCTTTTCAATGACAGAAAACATAGTGATGATCTTTGATGAGACAACATATGATTATGCAAATGATGTTATAGCTTTCTGACAGAGATAGCTCAGTAATGAAGTTCATAGCTATATCTTTTCAGCATTTCTGTGAAATCAAGAGAGAATGATGAAGTTCATTGATGCTATTTCTAGAAACTTTGTTTCGTTGACAAGTATAATAGTTTCGAATATATCATCAAATAGTAGCTCAATGATCTGATCAATAGTAGAAACGCTGAACTAGATCAATAATTTGTTTATTGTTGAGATGAAAGATTGAAGATTGATCATGCACTTCTTGTAGTAATTTCATGTGCATGTTCTCAGAAATTCATAGAAGACTTTTTCTAAATAGAATGTCATCAATGATTTCGCAGTCTTTCAATTTAATGATATGAAATTTGAGCTTGTTTTCATTCATAGCTTGTTTATATTTGCTGCAGAACTCATCAGTTTAATTGATCATACATACTCATTGATAGAGATTTGCTTTCAATTCAACAGATAAAACATCAACTTTATCAAAGATCAGAATAATCTGAAAACAATCTTCAAGTCTTTGAGCTGATTTAAAGATGTTTACTAAAGACATTCTGATTAAAGCATCAACTTTAGTGTTTATTTTGCCTGATTTAAAGATGATCTGAAAGTTGAACTTCAATAAAATGTTCAAGTAGTTAACTTGTCATTGACTCAATTGTTTGTTTTTCATGAAGATTTTCAAAGTCTGATGATCGATGAACATCTGAATGAATAGTTCAATGCATTTCAGCTCAAGTCATCAGTGCTTGAAACATTGAATAATGATTAGCAATTTCTTGTCATAAATGTGATAATTGATTTCAGCTGATATCATGCTTTTGCTGTAGAAGATCATCGAATGAAGAACATTCTCATCATTGTACTGAGATAGTATTTCATCTTTTACATAGTTCAAAGCATTGATCTTCAGATTAGCTTGTCTTTTGAGATTGAAATCACGAAGTATTGAAGTCAAGCTGACTTGTTTCTTTAAATTGTCAAAGACTTGAACGCAGACTTTATTTTAAACAAAAGATATGTTCTTTCTAGTCAGCTGAGTGAATGATTTTACTAGTTTCAAGAAGTTTCTAATGAAACAATGATAGAAGTTAACAAATCTCATGAAGCTTTGAATTTCTTTTAGATTGATCAAAGTAGTTCAGCTGACTATGAATTTCACTTTGCTAAAGTTCATATGAAGATCTAGTTTTGATACTATGACTTTTAAGAAGACAGTTTCTTCTACATTGAATTTGCACTTTCAAATATTTATCTGAAGATTAGCTTCACATAGTCGACTCAATACTAGTTTGACGTGATTTCTATGTTTCTTTCTTATTTTGCTATAGATGAGAATGTCATTTAGATAGACTTGACAAAAGTCATTCAGAAAGTTTCATAAAACATCATTCATGTATTGCTGAAATGAGGTTAATTTATTAGTCAGTTCAAAAGACAGCATCTTATATTTATATTAGACTGATCGTCAAGTCGAGTTTCGAGTTGACATTTTGAATTCGACTCGATTCGAAGTCGAGTTGCTCACATTTTCAATTCGACTCGAGTCGAGTTGCGCATATTTTCAACTCGACGCGACTCGATTCGTCAAGAACTCGTGCTTGACGTCAAGAGAGTTAAATATAGAAATTTTTTCGACTTTTGCATTATCTTTTTGCATTATCTTTTTGATATAAAGTCATGAAGGGAAAACATGAAGATCATTTGATAGAAAGTCATAAAGAGAAACATAAAGAGAAACATGAAGATCGTTTGATAGAAAGTCATGATGAGAAAACATGAAGATCGTTTGATAGAGAGTCATGATGAGAAAACATAAAGATCGTTTGACTTTGATAGAGAGTCATGACGGAAAAACATGATAGAAAGTCATGAAGAAAAATCATGTAGACTGTTCGACCAAGCTATTTACACCTATCTAATATCTTGTCGAGTCGAATCGAGTTTTCGAGTCGAGTTGTCGAGTCAAGCTTCTCAATTCGACTCGAGTGCTTGAGTTCAACTTCTCAATTCAACTTGACACTTTTTCAAAAAAATTTCAATTCGACTCGACACTTTTTGAGTCGAGTACTCGACTCGAACTCGAATACTCGATTCGACGCGATCAGTCTAACTTATATGCTTCTAAAGCAGTGATAAAAGTGATGTAATTCTCATTATTAAGATGCATTTGAAGTTTGTTGAATGCTGATATGATGTTCAATCTAGTCAGATGCTTGCAACTCACTATTTTATTAATGATCTCGTTTATCAGCAATAAAGAATATTTATTTCTTTTGAAAATGAGATTTAGCTTTCAATAGTTCACGCAAAATTGAAGATCTTTATTTGCTTTGAGAATGAATAGAACGAGAAAGAAATAGAGAATCTGACTAGAAGTGATGAATTTCTTTGACAGATTCTCATTTAAGTACTTCTTTACTTTCAGAAGTTTGACAGAAGACATTTAATAAACTTGACAGCAAAAGAGCGTTGAATCACTGATGAGCTCGATTTTATAATCGTAGAAGTGATGAGAGAGTAGTTTATTCAATTGAACTCGATTAAAAACATCTAGAAACTCATGATATTTTGATGACAGCTTCGCTTTAATATCTTTCAAATTCTGAGTTGTTTCATTGATTGCATAAACGTTTAAAACATTCAAATTGCACTGAGTATTGTACATGATTTCTCTATTGATGTTCATTATGAATAAAGCAAAAACTTCAATCTTGTTCTTTTTTGAATGATTCAACAGTGTTTTAAACAAAGCTGTGTTTATGCTTTGAATCAAGAATGACTCTTTTCGAACAAGTCATTTGAGCATCATAAAGATCTTAGTCTGAATGATTGAAGAAAGTGAAGATAATCATGATTAACTTGAGTGCTTTGAATTAAGAGAAATCGAAAAAATTGAAAAAGAAGTATTCAATTGATTTGAAAAAACAATGACGTCGTTTCACATATTCAGTAATATTTTGTTTTTATTCATTCAGAGCTTACTTAATATGACTTCATGATGATCAATATCAACTATCAACATTGATATAATCAATTTCTTATGACTTTTGATTATGAGATTGAATAGAATTTTATGAGTGATGATCTTCTTAAATATCTTTTCATCATAATCTCTTATTAGCTTTTCTTTTGTCAGTGATATAAATTGAATTTTCAGTTTCTCGCATATCTTATTGACTAAATTAGAATGTATGATCATGTAAACGACTGAATCACTATCTATTAAAGAACGAAGACTGAAAGATCAATTCTGAGAGATGAGATAAGCATCAATTAAAAACAACTTTTCAAAGTAATTTTCTTTCGATAGAATTTCATCTAGTTTGCACAAAAATATAATCTTTATCTCTTTAATGACTTTTGAAGAAATGACTAGTTTTTTCAATCGAAATTTGAATCAAAATTGAAGAGATTATATTCATTGTTCACTGCATTGATTCTAATAGATTGATTAAAGCACTCTTTAAAGCTATGATCTGATTTATGACATATGAAACAGCTTTCAACTAAAATGTCTGCTTCTTTGACGCTAGTTAAAATCGCGTCACGCGACTTTAACTGATCAGACTTCAAGTGATCAACTGATTGAGTGACAATAGTCACTTTATGAAAGATAGTTTTTGAAAAATCATTAACATGTTTGATCTTGTTCTTGATCTTTCAAATGACTCGCTGATCATTATTCAAATGAATCAGATAGAAATGAATTTCTTTTAGAAAATCAGATTAAACTAGTTGATTTACTCAAATGAATTGAAGACGAAGATTGATTTTATCTTTCAGATCAATAATCAGTTGCTTTTCGTGATAATTTAGATAGAAAGATAATCATTGAAACTGAGTATAAAACTTGCTGAATTTCTTTGATCTTTGAATCAAATTGTAGTATTTTCTACAAAAGTTGACTTTCTTATTCAAGTCATCGAACAACTAAGATAACTTTTTCAAAAGATCATCAATGATTTTATAAAGATTGACACAGTCATGTTTGCATTTAGCTTGAGTGATCTCAGTTGCATCATCAAATAATCTAGAATGTATATAGCTTAATTTGACTTGTTCATTAGAAAAAAGATCAACGTTGATCTCTAGTTTATTCTGAATTTTTTCATATCAGTTCTCTTAAATAAAGTTCTTTTCATCAGTAAACAGCGAAGAATCAGGTATTTTTTGAGATCTAGAATGCTCAGAATAGATGAAATCAGAAGAAGTGTTTTCTTTAGCTTGAAGTCTAGTCTTCAACTCTTTGATTTCATCTTCTTGTTGTTTATCTAACTTGTAAAGTTGATCTGTTTCTTTATCAAGAGCTAGTCTTTGAGTCTTTCAGATTTCATAGAACATGAGAAATATTATTGTTTCAACGAATAATTCATCATCTTCATGAATTAATGATGCAGCACTTAATGATTTCGTTCGTGATTTTGATGAATCAGCATCAGAGATTTGAGAGAAATGATTTCAAAATTCTTTGAAATGCTCTTCAGTAAATGAATGACTAAACATGATGAGATTTGTTTGAAAAAAAATCAAATGAATGATGATGCTCAACGATTGAAGAAGAAAGATGTATGAAATGATGTTTAATCTTCAACAAAGAAGAAGATTTTTTTGTTTCATTGATTCTCTAGCAAACAACAAAGATTCTTTATCATTGAATCTATCGATCAATTTGATTCTTGAGCAATTCACGAAGATTCTTTATCATGATTCTCATAATTGAGTGAACTTTGCATACTTAATGAGTGATAAGTAGTCTAGCAATTCAAACAGTCTTGTCGTTGATTCTATTCAATTCTTTAATGTTGTTTTGTTTTTCAATTGCATCAATCATCAGATAAACGAATTTCTTTAAACTTGTTCTGTCTGAATGAGTATGTTGAATGAGTAATGAGATCAATATTGTGTGATTAACGAATTCTTAATGTAATGTCAGAATCATGTCTAAATGATACAATCAATGAAGATCAGAATTGATAGTGCTTGATTTTTAGAAATAGTTATAACTGAACATTAAGAATACAGAAGAAGATTAATACAAAAGCTTCTATTTATGTAATGTTCAGAAACTGTGCTAGACTTAAAAGAAAGATGTTTGTGACACAGAAAGAATGTGATGTAAATGAACAAGATGTTGGTGAAAGAAAAGAGTGTTGAGAAAGAAAAAAGAGATTGAGTCATATCTGAGTCAAATCTGACTAGCTCGCTGATTAGCTTTAATCATTACGCAGAAAACTCGCTAGTGTTCACTGCGAATTGATTAGAGCTTCAGCCTTGTTCAGCCTTATCAGTCTTGATACGCTCGTAACAAGAGATTGAATTGATAAAGAAACGTTCAACAACTTATCATCATGCTTGTAAATTGTACCTCATAGTATCGAGATCGCGACGTCATTCAGAACGTCGACAATAAGTTGATCAATATGAGGAAGGTTTCTTCGCGCAAGATACGAAAAAAGACTCATTATTCTACTTCGCAGTGTGACTGCTAAGCGTCAACAATACGATCAGCAGCTCAGACTGAATCTTTCTTAGCTTTTATTATCATTCTTCTCATCTGTCTGTCTCTTCTTTCAGGTTCTGCATCTTTACTGAAACAACTTGTAACAATACTTTCGTTCTGCGATGTCTTTGATTCAGAAATTGCATTGCATGAAGAGTCTTCGAACAGTCGAACAGATTCAGCTTCTAGATCTGATTGACTCTCTTCGTGCGAAAGGCTTGAGTGAGTTCACAGCTCTGTCTCAGCTGATCGTCTGTGAAGATCAATCAAGTGGCAAGAGCTCTCTGCTTCAAGCAATCTTCGAAGTCTCATTTTCGAGAAAAGATAATCTCTGCACATGATTCGCGACAGAGATCATCTTACGTAGAGCTTTAGACTCTGAAATCAGAGTCTCTTTGATATGTTTCTAGTCGCATCAAAACACATATGTTCAATCTTTGCTGTGTAGATGTCGAGCAAGAATAGATCATTAAAAGACAAAGATTGACTTTGACTGTTTCAACATGAAGTGTCTTTCTTCAATGACTTCGTGACACTTTTTGAGCAGACTAAAGATGTCATGAGTCTTTTATCTGTTAATGAAAACGCTTTCTTTGAAGATATTCTACGAGTCGAAATCTCAGAATCAAAACAGTCACAGTTAATCATAGTTGATCTTTCTAACTTGATACATTCACACAACAAGCATCAATCCGAGCATGATGTGCAACTAGTTACGAACCTGATTGCTAAATATATGACAAATTCGAGAAGTATCATCTTAGCAGTCGTCTCTGCTAAAAATGACTTCTCAAATCAAATCGTACGTTTTCTGACTTATATCAGATTGCGCAATTTTACCCTAGTTTGTAGCTAACATACTCTGCTGTCTAGATTCTCAAACGAGTCAAAGAGATTGATTCTCAAGATCTACGAACTTTAGATGTCATTATCAAGTCAGATCAGCTTGAGAGTAACATTGATGACGAGAAGATTTTCTTGAATCTTGCTAGAAATGAGCAAGTCGAATTTCATCTGAGTTGACACGTGATCAGAAATCTGAACTTCGAATCAAGCGACGAAGTTCAAGATCGAGATGCAATCGAGAAGCAGTTCTTCGCTGAGAGCAATTTTCGATCTTTCTCGATCACGACTCTTGATATTGAACATTTTCGTCAGCGACTGAGCATGATGCTCTTTAGTCAAATCAAGATCGAGCTTTCACAGTTAATCGAAGATATCAAATCTGACATATCGAGCTGTTGCTGAGGGTTGAAAAAGCTAGAATCTGCTCGTATAATTCTCGATGATCAGAAGAATTTTCTTGTTGATTTGAGTGATGATTTTCAGAAAATCTGCGAGACTGCGATCAAAGACGACTACGAGCACGACTTTTTTGCAGATCGATCTCTGTTTGATAGACGTTTTTCAGCTATGATCGTCAATACGAAAATGAATTTCAAAGAAGAAATTCGAACTGAAGAAGCACAGTGAAAGATCGTGAAGAATGCAAGTCGCAAGAAACGTTGTCGAACTTGAGCACAGGCAATTAAAGAAGTGCGCAAATTATTGAGAATGAGTCGCGAACGTGAAGTATGAACTTCTTTTCACTTTTGAATATGATACGTGCACTAATTATGTGCTTGATTAGTTGTCGAACTTCTCAAATTCACTGTTGATTGATGAAGTCTTTCGCAAGTACAGTAGATCTTGAGAAGATTTGACACGTCGATACATCAAGAACGTCTGAGATATGACTAAGAGCTTCGTGAAGCAAGCATTGCAGTATTTAACAGATGACACGGTCAGCGATGCTTTACTGCGATATCTTCTCGATTCTATCATGAACAACAAGCTAAAGTTAGCTCATGTCAAACTCGAGAAGTTGATGACAGTACACAAAGAACATTCTGAGATCAGAAATCACTACTTCACAGATATCTACAACGCTCTGCAACAATAGCAATCTGAGATCGAGATCGTCGACGTGCTTCAAAAAGCATTTGAAAATCGAAGTCACATGACAGACGATGATATTTCGTCTCTTGTGACTATTCTGCAAGAGAAGCGTGAAGCTGATATGAATCTCGTTGCTGTCGAATTCACATACTATGCAATGAAGGCATTCTACAAGGTATATCGTCAGAATTCATTCTATTGATGCTTTTCTAATCATTTCGAACTTTAGATTTCAATGAAATTGTTCATCGATAACGTATCAAATCTAATCGTTCGAGCGATTATCGCTTCCCAATTGACATTCATGTTTTGTCTCAAGTCAGTCTTTGGAATGAATTTCGACATGGTGACGAAGATTGCATCAGAGACAGAGGACAAGAAACTTCGCCGCCAAGAAATAGGTGGAAAGCTCAAAGCCTTGGAAGCCGGCAACACTCTCTGCAAACAATATGCTCTTCGTGTGACTTCTGGTTAGTCGTTGTCAGACTCTATCGTTCTATGAACCTTTCAGCTAACAGATATAGTTCGATTACCACAAGATCCGCCGATAGTCAGGCGAAGAAAATCATCATCAGGTCTATCGTCGATTGAAGAAAACTTGGCTGAAAGAATCTCAGAAGATGAAGCCTTGAATTCTGCGATTTCTGCGGTTTCTGAAGTAGAGTCTCTATAGACTGAGATTTCTCGATTGGAAATAGTCTCTTATTTATTTTCAACAGCTACACACAATGAAACACGATCATGATCGTTTAAAGAAATCAATAAAGACAACTAATTGACTTGAACGAAGTCGAGATTGTTTAAGGTGCTAATTTTGAATAATATAAGCCTCGTTCTACTCTGCATCAGAGTGTCTATATTGTGAATGTCTTTCTTGACATTTGAGTGGAGTAAGCAATGCTATTCAGGATTAAGAAATTGATTGCAGCATGTTTTCTTCGTTGTATGAGGCATTTTCATGCAAGAGTAAAGACAATCTGCTTTGGCGAATAAGTCACCTCATACGTATTGACTCTATTGTCGTTATCGAATGCCCGATCTCGAATTTGGCCATAGCAATGGCTTCAGATTCAGTCTGTGTTCTCAAAGGTAGTGCGATTTTGTTTTTATTCAGAAATCGCGAACGAAAAGGCCGTCACACTTCAAGAAAGAGAGAAAATTTCTCTGATCCTGAAAGAACGTTCATCTCGCATATCATATAGAAGACAACAAGTGCTCTGAGTTCGTCGATCTGCTGGTCTTGGTCTGGAATGTTCTTCGTCGAGTAAATATACTGGGCCAATTCAATCACGTCGTCAATTCGCGTCTCGTGTAATGTGAATGAAACAAGTGTCTTGTGAATTTTGTGCAAAACGAGCTTTTTCAGATGTTCAACCCCGTACTTTTCTGCAAGTACATATAGGCGGGCATGTTTCAGAAACACTCGCGTGAAATCTTTCTCAGGCTCATCATTGGCATGAATACTGTAGTTCACATACATCTGTCCAGAAATTGTAGAACTGTATTCCCTGTGATTAAAAGATTCTCGTAGCAAAACTTTTTTGGTTTTTTTCGACTTCTTAGACGACTTCTCAAATCCGTTACCCAAATCAAATTGCGATTCATCAAGCGATGCAGATGGCTTCGTGTCTGATACTGGCTTCGCCCAAACTACAGATATAGTGACGAAAGCATTCGATATCGCTGCAACCTCAGAACCCTCAATCGACTCTTTTTGAAGAATATCACACGATGGTGTCTCATAATCTTCAGTATATGCAAACTGACAGAAGAGAGTAAAGGTGTCTTCCTGCACGTCGTCTAGAGTAACAAGTCTTGTCTGTGCCTCTATCATAAAGCCATTCACGAGAGTGTTCAAGATACGTGACAATCGTGATATAGCGATAGAATGAACGACTATGGGCACCTTTTCGGGATCGACATTAAAGATGAACACATGCGAGCGCAGTAGTCTAGCGATTTAGGAACAAAATAAGCCTTCGCAAGATCAACACGTCGCGTGAAGCAAACTTACTGCTCAAACGAAGTCATCATCACATTCCAAGGTTGTGTCACTGATGTGTATGTTTACAGGTCATAATCTCATCTGGTTGCTATATCCCGCAGGCCTTAGAGCTAAACCGTTTATGGAAAAAAAGTGCCTCGCCGCGGCGCTTCTTCCTTCGCTATGTGCTTTAAGCTAAACTGCTGTTAACTCGCTGTCGGTCGAAACTATATTTCATCATCATATCCATAAAGG
>JAABUO010000323.1_pt1 | contig 105758 bp, 93 predicted proteins | sample 5559291 | NCBI WGS metagenome assembly JAABUO01 (sample SAMN10711878, study PRJNA513372) | rock metagenome | isolation source: Antarctica rocks | place: Antarctica: Victoria Land, Finger Mt sud
GTAGAAGTTCGACCTATATGACGGATTGACCGGGGGGCATATGACGGATCGCCGCGCCAAGGCGAATCGCCGCCGGGGGGGTTGGGAGCGTCATATGCCCATATGACGGTCGGGAATAAGAGGTAGAAAAGAGATCAAAAGATGATGAGTAAAAGAGTGAAGAAGAAGAAAAACTTCGCTCGAGAAACTTCTATTAATAGTAGTCAATGTTCTCATGAACTCTGAAGGTGCAACTCAATAGCTCTGCTCGAAAAATCTCTATGAATGATAGTCTATATTTTCATGAATTCTGAAGATGCAACTGAGTCATGCTCAGAAAACCTCTATGAATGATAGTCTATATTCTCATGAATTCTGAAGATGCAACTGAGTCATGCTTGAAAAATCTCTATCAATAGTAACTAATATCTTCATGAACTTTAGATGCAATTAAATCAATGCTGTTTCATGAGTCATTAAGAGATAAGACTTCGTCTCACGACAATGTAAATGCATTAATTGAATACATTATATATTTTGCTTAAGAGTGCAAAAGCACTTATGTTACATATATTAAAATGAGAGAACATAGTGTTAAAAATGATGCAAGTGCATAATAAGAAAAGAGTAATAATGTTAAAAAGAACAACAAAGATGCATATAGTGACATTGATTACTAAAGAAAAGAAGATGCATTAAACACTGTAATCAGTTTGCATGATTTTAAAGCTATGTTTGCAATAAATGATGATTACGTTGTTAACAGCATGATTATATTTAATGAATTTAATGAAGAAAGAACATGCAAAAATAACAGTGAATTGCATGTTTCAATGATATTATTCAACATCATGACTATCAATGCTACAAGTATTAAGATCATGTTTGTTGAATCAAATGACAAAGATGCATACTGTGCTCATATGAATTTTATGAATGTTAGAAATTTTAAAGATATTAGAAATTCTAGAAATTCTAGAAATTTTAGCGCTTTTATGAATATGTCTCAGTTAAAATCAACGCAAATCTGAAACATGAGATTAAACTAATATTTGAAATATTAATCACTAAAAGCGCTAAAATCTGTCCCTGTCACTCTTTACAAACTGTCGATGTCTGTTGTTCAGAAGCAATCACAAAGGGTAGAACATCTTGAATCGTCGAGAAAAGAGATCACTGGTGTTAGAATCAGAAGGGCTTGACACGAGAACGTAGCAGAGTGGTCCCAAAGGGTTGATGTGTGCAAATGCATGATTGCTACTACTTGATTCTTTTCTTCCCCGAGGTTTTTGAGCCCTCGAACCTGTAGGCCGTTATTCTGATTACTTCGTAGGAAAAGCTCGTATGTGTGAGAGTCTTCACTCGGTGATCCATGAGAGATACCGTCAACCGTATGTTTACGTCCCATTGAATTCCTTGGAGCTGGTGAGTTCGAACCCCGCCGTATAATGTTCAAGTCGCTTTAACGCTTTCTGTCAATTCACACTGAGTTGGTTCCGGAGACAAATACAATAAGAACAGCAACGTATCTGTATTCAGCACCCTGTTAGTCCTCGATACCTCGAGCTATAGGAATAGCTTAGTCTCGAAGAGTCTACTTACGTTGCTCCAGCAATAAATAGTTCTACAGTCCTCGCTTTCGTCAAGTTTGATAATGTTGCGATGAAAAGAACAATAGCAATTATAACGATAATCAGTCGGTCCGTTGCACCATCCACGGCGCGGCAGACTACCAATGGTATCAACAGGAGAAAGATTACAAGGGAGATTATCAGTGATCGAGTAGCCCTCATTGTCAAGGTGCCGGAAGATATGTAGACGTGTGAGTCCCTTGATATACTGTCCTGTCTCTATGATAAGCTCACACTTTTAAACAGACTGGGAAGATATATTTAGACCTCATGAAAACCTTGGTAGAATCGAATCAACTTATCTTCCACCCAGGGTCTGAGCTGCGTCACAGCATCGTCGCCCGATGGAGCTATGCTGAGCAAATCCTTGCAATGAGTCAGGTATGCAGTTTCCTCTCTAGCCAAGCAGGCATTGCCATTGACCCAGTTTTGCAGACTCGACACATCTCGTGACTTTGCAGCTTCTAACCCTAGCATTCGATGGTTTCTTTCTACGAGCGTATCTGCAAAATTTATCAAACAGCTGCCTTGCAGTACTCTAGGGAGTCAGGCACACCATATTCAGCTAAGGCAGCATCAATGTCCGAGAGAACAGAACTTCGCTCCTTATTATTATCACACCGACTACTCCCGAGGAATAGAACGGCAGTCTCTTCTCGATCGATTCTCTCTAGTTGCTTTTCGAGTATGGACAGCCTGTCCTGCTTTAGCAAGAGTAAACGAGTTCGTAGGTTGGAGAAACGACGACAGAGATTGAACGAGTTGTCCGCTGCGACGAGCGCCGAGAATCGAGGATAGCCAGGACGATAGTCTTCGACTGAGAATAATGAGTGATATAACTTCATGTATTACACCAGGTTGAAGAATCAATCATACTCTGGTACTCTTGGATATCGCAGACTTTGGTTTTATTGGTATATTTTGAGAGCGATGCTTTCCAGCACAAAAGTCCACTTTTGAGTAAACTTTTGTATTTGGTGGTGCGGAATACATTATTCCTATCAATCAACTCACCCATGGTGGCTGTTACAGCTAAAGCTGTAAGAAGTGCTATACTGGAAGAGGGATGGCTAGGACGATGTGAATCCTGAATACAATTGAAATATAACATGTGTTCTTGAAATCCCATCTGCTGCTCGAGGGATTCTGCGGGATCCAATCCTTGTATAGAAATTATCATCTATTATTCATGGGCCTGAATTTAGGGACCTTCATTCGAATTCAGGCATAATTTTGATTAGTAAGCTTCTTATGGATCCACATACTTTCATCATTCCATATATCACCCAAGGCGACCAGTAGTGTCCAAGCTGACATTTGAGGATCCCAATCGGAGATGTACACGACGGTACATGCGGGCGCAGTCGTGACTTCAGCAAGGCGCAGTGCAGGAATGACGCCCCGTTTATACAGACCCGGCAAGACTTACCCGAGGTAGTGATTTGCCTCGTTTCAGGTTAGCCTCATATTTTGCGGATGATCAAGTCGACTTCCTGGCAAAGTCTTCATTGTCAACTTCTTTTCCTAACAATCTCCTAGACCTTGTACAGAAATTATTGGTGCCTGACACGCTTCTATTACTCGAAAATCCGCCGTCTGTAAAGCCAATCAATGCAATGGAAGCTTCTAAAGGGTGTGTACCTAAATTCCTATTGCTATGGGTGTACTAATATACTCGGCCGAAGCGACCAGAGCCCAACATTCACGTTCTGCGATGATGGTGGTCGCCCCTTTGTTACAGACTACGGTGCTGTAAGTATTTGATTCTAAAATGTTCAATCTCAGTGCTTAACACCTCTCTAGATAAGCAAATTTCGACCGGGAGACATAGTGTATTTCTGCGCTCCTGGCACAGTAATACGCGAAGGTCCATATACGATATCGTCCGTACCCGTGACCGGACAATATACGTTGGTCCTTCCAAACGGCCAACAAGCTAGGAACGGGAACGTGGTGGAGGAGAAAGACCTAAAAGCATCGGGAAGTACTTGAAGTACGGAGGTAGTAATAGCAAACGGACACATTCGAGAGGTGGTCATGGGTGAGAATGTATTTTGGCTTTGATTGATATTTATATTCTCTCCGCAAAAGTGTGCACAACGAAACTCCGAGTCGTCCAATTATCTGATGTATTATCTTCTTCGCCTCGACGGAATGCAATTAAACTTGACAGAAAATTCGATAGCTGTCTGTGACTACCACGTAAAGGCTCCTGAAATTCCTCAGCAGAAGTGTGGAGTTTTGGCAACTGAAATGTTGTGAATGAGCTTGGTTTGTTGGTGATAAAGACTTTGAAAATGTCTTCGCATTCATATTGATCCTGGTCCCTCAACGACTCTGGAATGGTCATTTGGAGCGAAATTTCCCTCTTGCCAGTGTGCTTCGTCTTATCGTTTCTTGGCGGCACCACTATCGAGTCCCCTCCACCTGATCCAGAAACAAGGTCATCGATTTGCCATGATGGGCCCAAGTAAAGAAGAGCCATATACAATGGCTGCTTGCCCAAGTTTTGGACTGTTAGAACTACCTTCTCACCATCTTTAACGTCTAAGACACCTCCTGATTGAAGATCATTGCCAATCGTGTCGCTAAGGCAAGTTTTCAAAGATTTCTCAAAGGACTGTTTGGGCGCTTCATTCTCAATTCCCTCAATATACTTGAAAGTTGCCACGTGCTCCAATATACTCATGGCATGATACATGGCTCTGTTTTTGTCTGCTGGTATTTTCGGCAAGCTGAGGATTCTTTGATATGACTCATTGAGGAATTCGTATTCGTTCAGTGTATTGCGGGTGAGATTGAGTAAATAAGGCTGCCCTTCACCATACTCGGTGAAAAGACGTAGGTAAGGTCTGGATTTTGCAATTTCCATCCACTGAGTCTGATTACCATCATCTATCATGAGCTGTACAGGAATCTTCCAAGGAGATAGGTATTTGACCCGTCTCGCCTTCCACCTTGTTCTAGTCCCGATCGCGATAGACGTTTTGTTGGTCGCTACCAAGTCCGACTGAACGCTTCCAACCATGGTAACCCTAGCATGGAACGAAGCTTGATCTATGTCCTTGAAGGTCTCTTCTGACGACTCGAGTGGATACACGGCATATTCCTCGTCCTCGCATACGCCATGTACGTGTCCCACTCCCAGGTACAGCCGATTACCTTCCGGCTTTCTTAGGACATGGATGAAGGCTGTATGCTCTTCTGACCTGAGCTTCCCGAAAAAAGACAGGTCTTTATTTCCATAGCGCATTGGGGTCTGCCGTGGCCAATACACATGAAATTTCATGCGCAAATGGTCGTAGACTAATTGGTGCGTGAGGTCTGTACCAGTTAGGGAGATGAGTGCACGAACTAAAAAGTACGATAACGCGCCATGCTTCATGCCATCAAGTGTAAGCTCCTGGGCTACCTCGTGTGGACCACAGGCTGTGAGGATTATGTAGCCGTCAGGGTTTATCAGCCAATTTGGTCGGATGCGAGCATTGCGTAAAGTTGTACCACCAACGCAAAGGCTGATACTCGGGTCGAGCTGCTGTGGATACGCTGTATCGACGGCAGAGTCATAGACCATAGCTCGAACGCCATTCTTCTCTCGCTCGTTACGGCGTATAACGCTTCCCGAGAAACAGCAATCGAGGATGACTGTCACCAGAAGACCTTTGTTGACCATTTTACTCAGCAAATTTGCGAGTTCCCGACCATGGAGATAGCGGACACCATTGGCAGTGAATTGGTCAAATAATACTAAAGCCAGATCGCCTGTATCTTTATTGCTGTATTCTTCAGAAGAGGTAGTTTCTTCCTGTGTTCCATGTCCAGAGAAATGGATGTATACGAAATCTCCAGGTTTCGCTTCATTTGTAATCTTTTTCAGGCTAGAAGTAACGTTGTCGTACGTTGGCCATAAATTTGGGGTTTCAGTCGGATGACGGGAGCTTGTATCAGCGGGTTTGCTCGCCTTAAAGATATCAATGTGCGTAGGTGCATGTCTGGTCTTGAGATATTGTTCCATGCTCTGCACATCTCGGACACATCCCTCTAGAGGTTTCGCGGGGTTCATGTAGAAATTGATCCCAATCAGAACCGCCCAATGACTTGGCGCAGCATCCACTTCGTCCATTGCCAGGCGAATTTTGTCAGGTCTCTCGAAAAATTGTCGATACTCGCTAGGGGATTAGATTTCTAATACGAGAAGATGTCTTTCAAGCCAAATTGTGGGGAACTGTGGGGGCGACGTTGCCCGATACCACCAATGCTCACAGTCAAACAACCCAGTTGCAACAAACAGGGTTCTCGAAATGTGTTGAGCTTACGAATCGGCCAAAATGTGAACACACTTTGGAACAATCCTATTCAGGTATGTATAGCATATTTCAACAAAATGGTAGGAGGAGCAGTGTAGTAGTAGAGTGACTCAATGTTCTGGAGGCAGTGCTGGGGGTAACTAGGTATCGGGATGTGATACACAGAGTTGAGCACGGCTTTCCCCTCCGAGGGTAGGGCGTTGAAAGACCTCTAGTCTGTATGATGGTTCAGTTGCTTCGAGTAAGATGGTCAAAGGGTTGGTGGTGCACACGGATTTCATTGTCTGTCAGGTACGACTAACACTGCGAGAATTTTAGGTAAGCTAATACTCTACATTACCCCGCTCCTTCCATCCACAGTGTCGGGGTTAGGTACAGTAAACCCGAGCCTGAATGCCTCATTGTCGCAGTCCGTGGAAGGAGAACAGAATCAATGAATGACTTCGACTTCAGAAAGAAGGACTCGAAGGATGACTTGGAGGAGGCTATACGCGCGGAACATGCAGCTGTTAATGCTACGTCTGAAGGCCATCCAGATCGAGCGGTCCGTTTGTATAATCTCGGGAGCGACCTCTATCAACTCTACCTTAAAAGAGGATCAACGAGCGATCTAGACGAGGCGATACGTATTGGGGAAGCTGCTATCGATTCTACGCCCGAAAACCATCCAGATAGGGTGCAATATTTAGCCACCCTCGGAGTTAGATTTCAAAGTCGACATGAACGAACAGCTTCAATGGACGACCTTGAGAAGGCTGTACGCATTGCACGAGCTACCGTTGATGCCACGCCTGAAACCCATCCAGCTCGAGGGGCAGCTTTGCACAATCTTGGGGTTGGGTTCCTTGGTCAATTCTTAAGAACAAGATCAATGGACGACCTAGAAGAGGCGATACGTATTGGACAAGCTGCTCTTGATGCTACGCCTGAACACCATCCAGATCGAGCGGAGTGTCTATTTCAACATTCAATTAAATTTCGTTTTCAGTATCAGGAAACCGGGTCAATAGACGACCTAGACAAGGCTATATGCATCGGAGAAGCTGCTATCAACGCTACTGATGAAGAAAATCCACTTCGAGCGTGTTTTTTAAACAATTATGGATCCGGATTTATGCTTCGATATGATAGAATAGGATCAGCAGACGACCTACAAGAGGCTTTTACTCAATTTACCGAATCTTTGTATGAATCCAGCAGTCTTCATTTGGATTGTCTTATTGGTGGACTACAAGCTACGGATATTGCTATAATGGATAAAGACTATTTTCAAGGCGCTCAGTTCCTAACAGAGTGTCTTGCATTGTTTCCATCAATCATCCCACGATCCGGTTCATATGAAGACCATTTGTATTTTCTTCGCTTTATCTCGGGCCTAGGCTCGCTAACCGCATCGGTTTTTCTTAGGGATAGAAGACCTGCTTTGGAATCCCTGCTTGCTCTCGAACAGACTCGGGGGGTGATTTCCAGCTTACTATTAGACTCAAGGTCGGACGTCTCGATGCTACATGAGCGCCAACCAAATATATGCTCTGAATATAGCCGAGCGCGAGAATCTATTGCCCGATCGACCTTAATTGCGCCCTTTAACAACGCTGACTGTCTGCAAAGATTAGGACTACCGGGACTACCAGGATTCCCAGCAGGGATCTATACGTTGGGAACGCTTGCACGCTCACTTGAGATCAGAGCACTAGATGTGCATAAAGCGCTGATTCGAAAGCAACCTGAATTTGACAGATTCCAACTACATCCAACAGACCCAGGACTTCGTGACCTAGCTCGGTACGGTCCTATTGCTATATTCAATGTCACCCATGTTGGTAGTGATGCATTGTTAATAACGGAGAATAATATTCAAGTGCTGCCGCTTCCTCAACTCATTCTCCAAGATTTACAAGAATACGTATCAAGGGATATGGGTGGGAATAGATCGCGCAGAGACGCTAAACTTGTTTCAATAGACGGTAGTAGTAACGTCACGGAAGAGATAAAGAAAAATACTCAGGCAGAGAGCATGCGCTGGATTTGGGACGTCGCCGTTAAGCCTGTCCTGGGAAAGCTTGGACTCTTATGGCAGCACAGGCCTCCGCCTGTGCTACCATGCCTATGGTGGGTAGGCGGAGGATTGATGGCACTTCTTCCGCTGCATGCTGCGGGAGAGCATTCCTTGGGCTCGACAGAAAACACGATGGCCCACGTCATATCCTCATATGCCCCAACGCTCAAGGCTCTCCAATTTGCTCGAAAGAAGACTTGGGTACCACCTATGGCCAAAAAAAGCAAAGTTCTAGTTGTAGTAATGCATAAAACACCGGGTCATGATGATTTAAACGTGGCTGATGAAATTGCTGCAATTCGGCAACATATTGGCTCCTCTGCATCAGTTGAAGTCCTCGAAGGTCCGACCGTTACAGCTGTCCTCGACGAAGTCATAGATTCTTCCATGGTCCATTTCGCTTGTCATGGCTTCTTAGATACGGAACGGCCCTCAAAGAGTGCTCTTCTCGTCGGGACAGGAAGTGTCGAGGAGCTGAGATTGGAAGATCTTCAACAACTGGATCACCAGCTTGCACAGGTCGCCTATCTTTCAGCATGCTCAACGGCTGAAATAGGCGCCCGGAATTTTATTGACGAGAGTATTCATCTGGCCAGCACCTTTCAGGTTGTCGGCTTTCGACATGTGATTGGAACGTTGTGGGGAGCTTACGATAGGGCAGCTGTGGTTGTTGCAGCCAAGTTCTATGAGCACTTACTTAAGCAGGACTTAAATACTGTCTCTTCCGTGCCACGTGCATTGCATCGTGCTGTTTTAGATCTGAAGGCCAAAGATGGTAACAGTGACAATATCTCACTTTGGGCACCATTTATCCATATGGGGCCTTAGACGTCGATACCGACAGTCTTATGACGTTTCTTACGGAATCTGTAGTGATAGAATTACATCGGGGACCTACGCTGAGTAGATGGGCGAGGACTCTAAGACCTGTGGCAGCAGGTTTGAATAATAGTGCAGCGCAGACAGCTGCAAAGAAGATCCAACTGTGGGCATGACGTGCTCCCTTCGGAGTGCACATTCGCGTAACTAACTAGTTTTCCATAATTCGAGGTTGTATGTGCTGCTTGAGTAGTATATATATCAAATGAATTACTTCACCCTCCTCCCCAACCCTATCTGGACCTTCTCTATCTAATACTCCTCCTTCTCAACAAGCACCCATTTTCTCCGCCCCCTCCATCAACCGCATCCCTTACCAGACCCCTTCGTCACCTTCTTACACCCATCTCTGAACGTGTTAGCCCGAGCAAGGGCACTTGCCTAGCTCCGAGAAAATATCTTTCCCACAAGATCACCACAACACGACACTCCACTCAATTTCTTCCTCCAATGCAGCTACGCATTTATCTCTGATATTTTTTGCCCCCGATAGCTTCTAGTCTAATCTATAACATGTTTTACCCCATTCACTGCTCGTCCTGATAAAATGTAGATGAAGATTTATAACTGACCAACCGTGGCATCTCAGCCACCAAAGCCGCCACATCTCCAGCACACCCGAATGACAACGTCATCCGGATCTGCCGTGGGCCGTAAAAATGCACAATGCAACTGGGCGCTGCTGCTACCGTCCCTGCAGTCGATGGCTTACGAATCATTAGCTCTCGTTCAACGAGCACATTGAGTTGGCGGAAGGGTCTTAGGCCTTGCGCTAACGGATAATCGTGGTCCAAACGTGCGTTCTTGAGACCTGGCAGGAATGCCTCGTAGCGAGCCCGCATGCGTTTGATGATAGGCGAGTCGACGGTGAGCGACAGTTCATGCTTATTCGGCTCTGTGATGCCATCAATCAATAGGATCTTGTCATTTCTAGGGACAACGAAGAGGATCTCGTTCGAGTCATGAACGGCATTAGCACCAATAGTCAGAGCGTGATTTAGCTTCGGAAAATCAGAGCCATCGTTGATAACCCCGGGAAGACTGCCACGGATGGGACAGCATGCGGTATCACCTGCGAGCTCAGCCTCAGCAAGGCCAGCGGCATTGAAGATTACATCGACATTGTACTTTGCACGCAAGCTAGTCTCCTGGTTAAACAAGTCTCCTGTAATGGTGCCGGTGATCAGTCCGGCTCCCTTTTGCTCAACAAGTTTCGTCAACCACTGCATAGCTCTGTCAGTATCGATAATAGGTGCAAAAGTTCGTACGCGTCGACAGCTCCATCTTTCTCACCTATGCCTCGCTCTCCGATAATTTGAGCGTCATGACGGAAGCCTCTGACATCGCTAGAGATGATTTCCAGCATCTTGGACATTTGTACCTCGTCTTCTTCGACACAGCTTGGGAAAAAGAAGTCCGCGCCCTTCATGCGTACACCAGAGACATCAGCCAGCTCTTTGAAAGTAGCAATTGCGTCCCAGATGTGATGGGTCACCATGCATCAATTCTTGGAATACTGCAGAGATGTGGCGTCCATGGATTATCCGCAAAGCGCTGAAGGGTACTCTCACAACGCACCAGCTATCTGGAACGTCAATCGTTGCTGCTTGCCCCAGAAAGCCCATTCTTTAGCCACTATGGTGACATGATAGCCTTTATCGAGCAGTACCCAGGCAGTAACGAGACCAGTAATGCCTCCTCCTACGACCAGAATTCTCGATGGGACGAGACAGGAGTCCTCAGAGATACTGGGAAGGGCGTGAGATCTCTCCAGAAGAGAAGGCCACCATCGATGGGACTTGACATATTGGATATTCAGCAAAAAGCGTCACCTCCCGTTAGATCTCCCTCGGATATTCAACAGCCAGGAGGTAAAAGGAAAGTCAGAGGACTGTACCTAGAAACTTTGATGGGTGAGCACACTATTTAACATGGTTGAGGCTGAGAGTCAGACATCGTTCTAGGCCTGTGGGGTCTGTCGAATGGCATAGAGTAGGTCGCAAAGCCTTAAACAAGTCCGCAAGATTTCTTCCTTTCCAATAGCAGTAAGTGTTTTATCAATTCCGTATGCCATCGCTTGGTTTCGCCTTCCTCCACGCAGAATTGGGCCCCTCGATGAATGGAGCGCATTCGAAGAATTGCTTTACACGATCATCTGCCGCCGGTATGTTTCTGAACCTATGGGTAGTTCATTACGCATATGTTTATGCAAGTCCTCAATCAATCACATGACAATTCACGGGCCATGTCATGACAAAAGCTCAGATCAGTACATGTGGCAAAGATATCATCAAGGTGTCATCTTTAACCTCCCTGGCTATTCTTCTTCTTATGAATGCTGTGTGCATGCCAGGCCGTTTCGGACTGGGTACTCGGCCCCGTCAACACTCTCACACCCGTAGCCTTCGTTGCCGGTACATTTCTCTACTCTTGGGCCACAATAGACTCAGTAGGCAGCCTATTCATCTTCTGCGTCATCTATGACTTCTTCGCTACAGGCGTCCAAAGCCTCTTCCCAGCCGCATGCGTCAGTTTGACCACCGACCTCATAAGGAATCGAACATGAATGTGATTCTCCGTGATCTCTGTGACGTGCTTGACCGGCTCGTCGCTGCCAGACGCTCTGATCGAAATGGATCATCACGATTTATTGTTCGCTTAGATCTTTGGCGGCTCCACATCTATGAGTGGCACTTTCACACTGATTTCCGCAAGATCGTCAAGAATGGTTAGGACTTTGAAAAATTGCATGTAAAACATGAACAGATGATGACTCGTAAAGCTTATATGTTGCGATTTTTGTTGAAGCATAAGTGATGAAGCAGTAGAAGCAGTAGAAGCAGTGTAATATCTGGCACTAGTAGGGTGAGCGGAGAAATTTTCGTACAATTTTCCAACATAGATATTGTTTCAATAGATACCGTGGATATTACAACTCTATGCACGCTACACACCCGACCTACCTACATAGTTATAGCATCGTGGTTGTTCAGGTCGCGTCGCGATATTCCAGTCCTGGCATGAGTCGTAATCTCCGTTAGACATGCTCAGCTGTGTTATAGTCTTCCACTTTACGAATCTATCTATCAGATTCTCATGTTTGGTTGAAGAATGCAATCAGTAGTGAAAAGGATGGAAAGTAAAAGTACATCGCTCATGTCGTTGCAGCCATATTGACGGCAACAGGGCATGAACATAGATAGAGCCATCGAGGGCAGTTGAGCTGAATCTACAGCTCATTCCGACGAAGGAAGCAGAGATATCGCTGTAGCTGCTTTCCCCGTAAGCGGTAGAGCTAGATGTCCTACTCAAGTAAAATGTTTTTGAGACGATGGAATGCGCTGAACCTGGCAAGAAGTGGGATTTAGCAAAACTCATGAAACAATTTGCGTTGGCGTTGTACTAGGATTTTATCAGTCACCTGCAGTGCTTCGCAAGGGCTATGTACGAAGCTCTAGCAGCCGTGATTTTCAACCGTGTGAGGATCAGACTATTATGACATTAGTAGACTGGGTATCAGGGCGGCAGCGTCACGCCAAGGAGTCATGGAGGGTATCAAGCATGTTCCTAATTGAGTCATGAAGATGAAGCTATTCACGCTTTCCGGATAAAGTCACATCAACATCTGATCGAGGGGTGAATTTCTCCAACTATACGAGTACATGAGAGTATGACTCATAACAGGAACGGTGGTCTTGCTGTAAGCGTGGGCATCATGAGGTCGCAGCGGTGTTATGTCTCGATTAAGGTAATTAGGGTTCTTGGTATAGGCGGGGGATGGAAATAATGCTGCGTTGCGATTGGTGTAAGAAGAAGGATTTAATCTCCTTCAGGCTAGCCGGTTGAGCCGCCCTGCGGGGAAAACCTTAAATCACTGCGACGCTGGGTTTTAGTGAATCCCCCTCGTTTCCCCGCTTTCTCAAGAATTTCCTACTCACTCATATACTAAAGTAGTAGGTCTGTCACCATGCCGACAATGTCGTATATACAACGATACGCATTGTCTATAAAGATGGCCTTCCCGCCGGGTTCCAAATGCCACCTAACTTTCTCCTCATCATTCCTCCACCATGGCGCTCCTCTACCGCTTCGTCCTTGCCCTCTTCTCTCTGCTGCAGCTTGCCATAGCTCAGTCAATGTCCGGCAATGCTACCTACTCCAATCCAATTCTAGACGGCGTGGGCGCTGATCCGTAAGTGGAAGCATATGCAAGAGAAAAGTGCCTTGAGCTAATCCACGGTTCGCAGATGGGTAACCCGATATAATGGCTACTATTACCTTACCTTTACAAATGGTGACAACATCACAATGTACCAGAGTAAGAGCTTGACGTGGGTTCCTATAGAAGCCTCCCGTACCTCTACAGTACTGATTGCTGGAATAGCAACTGGAACAATGCTTCTGTCAAGGCCGCTTTCATTCCACCCAAGGGTATGAATTACTCGACAGACCTCTGGGCCCCGGAACTCCACAACATCAACAAAAAGTGGTATGTCATCTTCACGGCGGACCCGCACTCCGATGGACCACCGCCAGAGACCGACATGTTCTGCGAGTTTTCGTGCCCTGCAGTGAACCACAGGTGAATAGCAAAATAATCCTTAATAAACGTCTAGAAATTGAGTCGTATAGAATGTACGTCTTGGAGGGCAGCGGAGCCGACCCGTGGGCCTCAAACTACACGCTCAAGGCTCAGCTCAATACCTACGACCAATTCGCCATTGACGGAACATACTTCCAGCATAGCACCGGTCTGTACCACATTTACAGCTGCTGGTACCGACAGTACGACGGCTGGCCATCAAACTTGTGCATCACTAAGAGTATGTACTCCATATGCATTGGCATAGAATCACCGGCCTAACATTATCTAGTGGACAACCCTTGGACTGTCGCCTCCAATTTCACGGAGCGCCAAATCCTGAGTGTTCCGGACCAAGCGTGGGAGAAGACTCCATACGGTCGTCCCTTCAATGTCCGACTATCTTCGAACGAAGGTCCCGAGCAGCTGGTGAACTCCAAGACCGGTCAAAACATTGTCATCTATTCTGCGGCGCGGTCTGACAACCGCAACTACTGTCTCGGTCAACTAGAGCTCGTTGGCGATGACCCCATGAACGTCCAGGACTGGCGGAAGAATACCCAAGGTTGCGTGTTCTACCAGAACCCTGCCGCGCAAGCTTATGGCGTAGGCCACGCTAGTTTCACCACAAGCCCTGATGGAAGTGAGAACTGGCTCGTATACCACGGAATGCTAGACCCATCCAATGGTTGGGGTGCAAGGACGATCCGGACCCAGAAGTTCACATGGAACCAAGATGGAACTCCAAAGTTCCCTCGACCTGGCTACGGACCCTATCCAGTACCCAGCGGGCAGTGAACGAATTGTATGTTCAATTCTTCGTAGGTTTAGAATAGCTAGATAGATATCATGAAGCTTGATGTAAAATAAACCTTGGATGAGGCGGAGAACAATCTGCTCGAAGCACAGTCCACTCTGTATTCCAGCTCCCTTCGACAAACCTGCCTTGAATTGAACCTCAGAAGTTGCACTAAAAATATCTCGACTGCAAAAGACGGATTGTCCTGGGCGCAAGATTGTGTGTCGCTTCCAAAAGAACCACACTCCACCATTCAACTACTGTCTGATCTCGACAACACTTCTGATTCCACCAGCATGAAAACAGTTGCTCAACCGAGAGCCTATGTCCGCACTGCCAAAGCCCTGTCTCGCAGTCGCCCACAAGACTGTCTAATCTCTGGTGCCCTAGTCTGCAGGACACAATCAACAGTGACGAACAGGAACCAGTACACAACTCTGAGAACACACAGAGTGCTGGAGAAACACTCATCGCCGCATTCTTCGCCTTCAGAGCTACTTGGTCGCTTGAGCACTTCCACCCCAACGTCCGCTTCGGATCGTCAAGGTCCTATGTCCACCATGCAACTCACGGATCTACCAGCAGAGCTCATTGCCAGTCTTCCTAACTATTTACACTCCCTCGACGATTTATACTCTCTGACCAGTACCTCTCGCATCTTCTACAATACCTGTGCCAACACCTCCGCTACTTTTCCTCCAACATTTGCCAAGAAATACGGGCAAAACCTGCTACCCCCTCATCCACATCTTCTCCTTGCGGGCACCGCGCGCCAGATAGCAGATTGGGCAGTACAGAGCGAGAGGAATCAGCAGGAATTATACGATGCGATCACACGGGGCAACGAAGGGCTGCAGGACCATGCCGTACAGCTTGCACGCCTGAGCTTGAATGACGTCCGAGCGCTACACCAGGCCAAAATCGACGTCGTGAACCCGTTGAGCCGTGTGCTAGATCTGGAATGTGGACAAGGGGAGCGTCGGCGGTACCGAGATGACGAAGATTCTTCCGTCTTGACGGTATGCGAGGATGTTGATCAGGCTTTGTACAACTATCTGATCTACTGCGAGCTCTTCCACCACAGCGTCGATGCAGCGCTTGATCCTTCCCTGGATATCGTTCCCCTCAGCACAGAGTTGCGGATGCATTGGATTGCGCAGTGTATGCCGGATAACAATTGCAAGGCGTCGCCAGCGGGGAAGGAGTATCAAATGCTGGATTACCAGCACATGAGTCAATCAGACGGGTTCCTTAATTTCTCCAAAATACCAAAGTTACTGCTAGGCAAACCTCAAGCATTGGCAGGAGTCAATGGGCCTGAATACGAAGGGCTTTCGCCTCAGGAGATCCTCTTTGTGAAGGTTATGGAACACCAGGGGCTTTTGACTCTGAGGGTACTCCAAGCAGACGAAGCGACAACGCAAGACTTGTCGAAAGGAATCCGAAACAAGGCAGAAGCTGTCCCCACTGCGAAAATTCGGCTCGGGCCAAAGTACGATGAGGCGGGGGAGACCCAAATTGGCTGGTTCGACATAACCGAGGATGTGTCTTCAAGCATGGACAAGTATTCATGATAGTCACCGAGGCGGAAACACGGGTTTGAATGCTGTCACCATCTCTGCTCTGCGCCAAGACTTCTCGTCGTGCTAGCTAATCTCAGGATTGTAGTTGTACCTTGGGACCACCAGGGGAGTTCAGGAAAGATTCCACAAGCTGCCCTCTCGTGCTGGGCGCTTTGAGTTGCTTCGATAGTAACCCATCAACTACTCGAAGACTTTAGTTTACTACACCTCTACTCACCAACTAAACGTAACGGAGATGTATACTCTAGAATGACTGTGCCCGATTGATTCGAGTGTTCATTGCGTAGACCAGGAATACCGATCGATGATTCAACGATACGTCTATGTAAGATATCTACATTGTTGAAATCTCTTCACAGATATCTTTTGCCGACATTTATGTGGTCAGATTCAGGTTTTATCTCCCTATCAAATTTGAATTGCTTGGCTCGTTTTGTTTCCACCATAAGATTGTCCTCCCGCGGGTCTATTCATTAATGCAGATTTGCAGGAACCTGCCACATCCGTACCTTGCAGCGAAACCTTAGTGTGAAGAGCATGCATAACTTGGATAGCGGATGGAGATCTTTTGACGGTTCCGTCCCGGTGTTCGCCATCTTCCTGGTGCCGAAGCCCCGGACTCCCCAGTAGCGCATCCATCGGTCTTGCTTGTCGGCTTTGCTACAAAACCCGAGAGCCATTGACCCGGTAGTCTACATTGCATTCATCTCTTGCCATTTGGAGTAATATATCATGGTATTCTGTACGACCTTTTCCCAAATCTACAGTACAGCGATATCAACGAAGCTGTGATAGAGTATGAGCGGATCCTGTCGGCACGAGGCGTTGGCGGATGCATCGGCTATTTAAAGTTGGTTTGCCAACCCACGTCACGCCTTCCACGTTCCCCAAACCCGCTTGTCACGAACCTTTGCACCTCCTTCAACTATGGCGCCACTACTACTCTCTAACTCCTGCTTGTTGGATAGTTCACTCTGCAACAGAACCAACTCAACCAACACGCATCTGCCTCTGCCTCTGCCTCTTGCCCGCCAGTCTCGTCGACGCTGCCATCCATGGTCGGCACCAAAGGGACAAGCGTAGTCGGTCCAGTTCCAGAAAATTCCTCCGGCTTCTCTACCCTTCGTCCCGAATTACCTGAACTACCTTATTCCATACGCGATCACCTCAAAAACATCATTTTCATATGGACATTGTTCACTCTCGATACCGCCGTCCTCCCGCTCCTCCTGTTCTATGCCTTATGGTACCACTCATCGCAAAGTCCCACCAATATTTTGACCATTACCACTTGCGTCTTTGGCCTCTTCGCCACGATCGAATGGGCATTTAGATCGTTAAGGTTATGGAAAAAGGAGGAAGTGAGACCTATCGGAGGCGGACGAAAAGGAGTGCGTATTCCTCGCCAGTCATCCTTGCAGATTGCTTCAATGACATATTTCCATGGCGCTACACCCATTAACACGGAGATTTCAGTTTGATTTCTTCCATTACAGCTACAGCATAGGCTACGCCATTGGTATTGTCAGTATTCCTTGGTGTCTTGAGCTTACGATCACAATCCTAACCCCTTACTGCTGTAGGTTGAGCTGATTATCGGCACCGCTCCTGAACAACCCTCTATTCGCCTTTGTGCTCTGCCCGGGCCGTCCTTCATTCTCTTCTTCGGCTTAATCCTCCTTCTTACTTGCTTCCTCTCGGCTCTTGGTGCTAGAGCGCCTTTTCGAATTTCATCCATACCTAAAGGAGCGCCCCTACGTCCAACCGTCTACACCATTGTCGAAGATGTCATCGGTGTTGGCACAGAGACCGGCAGGCGATACCGCGAGGCACTGAATGCTCGATACGAAGCAAGTCCGAGGTTCCGCCGCATGCTGGCTCAATTAAACATTTTCTGGGGGCTGTCGGCCATCCTTGTTGGGGTAGCTACGATAGCTACGATTTACGTATCGGATATACCCCTTACAGTTGGATATGGAATTGGTATGGACACCATCATGCGCTCTGCTTAAAGACTGTTGTTGATTATGAAAACAGGTTGGGCAGCCCCTCCTGTATGGGCCATGCTATGGGCTGCTATAACGACCTTGTGGGTGCAGAGGTCCTTGCGCAAGGAGAAGGCGGAGTGGCGTAAGGGCGAGCTGGTTTGAAATTCTTATACGCGAACGATACCCATGATTCAACTGCTAGGATAGCATAGCGAGGAGTTACAGGGTTGAAGCAATCGTGCAGCCCCATTTCTAGATTCAACAAATCAGACAACACAAGCATATATTCCTCCTATCTTACTTCTATACCCCTTACTCAGGACGGTTTTGATTATCCGTTCGCAACGATCATTCATACTACGCCAGATCTCGCTTAGTTTCAAACGGACAACATAACCGCCCTGATATAGGTCTAGGTACGATTACAATTACTGCATTTAGGATAAGAGCTACTCACAACTCTCACCAAGCTCACAGTTCGACAACTCGCATAATTCTTTCATACAATCCATCATCGTCATACATTACCCGCATTCTGTCATTTTTCCAACGAAATATTTCTCTCGTCGAAAGGGGATTAACAGTCGAAAAATTTCGGAAAATCTAGGAGTGGCAACATTGCAGATCGAGCAGGTAGGTCCCAGATGAAGCCATCAAATGAAGGTCTAAGCTAGAGCAACATCTCGCTCGCTGTATCGTCCTGGAAAATAGGGGGCAAAAGCCGCATCTACTATTCGTTGGGCAGCCATGACCATAAGTTTGCTTCTGGTATCTCAAACTTTGCGAGTGCTGTTTTGACGTATTGATTTGGAAAATACTAAGCCGATCCAAACGATGCTATTGTGAAGGAGCAAACAACGAATGATAAAGCTCTCGCAAGCTAATTAGACTGCAGAATGTCCATTACTACAGCCGAGAATGACTACGTGGGAACTGACACGAGAGCCAGAAGCTACTGCTGGACCCTTGTACCAATAGGATGACTAGAATCCCCGGAAACGCTTTTACGGGACGGACGGGACTTGGTCAACACAGCAGCGCTACAGTATACACACAGCGGCCAGACAATGATCACCTGATTGCAGTAAACCTCGATGCAGGAAAAAGGAGTTTTTCTAATGAGCCAGGAGGCTGAAGGGTTTTAGCCTTCCATCGTGTCCCGAGTCACAAGCATAACACTTATGCCACTGTGAGTGTAAGTGGTTCTGAACAATATCTTGCTGCACCTGCATCGCCTGACTGTATGCCTCAACTTCTGCCCAACCTCTACGAATATTGTCAGGTCATCGTTGATGACGGATTGATCCCTTCAACCACAGTATCTGCAGGCTTGATCGATAGTCTGCAATTATTGTTAGCGATGGCCGCATCCTCTGCTCCTGCAGACTCACTCGCTCACGCGCTTGATTGTATCCAGACTGGGTTTTGGAGACCTCATGGAATTTCAAATGGGCGCAGTATGTTTTGTCCTTCGCAGAGTCCGATCAACCTTTTATTAACCGTTTTAAGGTTTTAGAGAACGAGGGATGATAGTAACAGTCTTCTATGATCCTGCATACCCTATATACTCTCATAACGCCAATCTTAAGCATCTTGAAACGGTGGTTTTGGTTCATTCTACCGTTGAAGGTAAGGACTCTCGAATGCTTTGCGTGCTTTTCAATCTTTCGTGCTTGAAGTCTTGACACGGCTCACGGCTCACGGCTCACGTCTCACGTCTCACTCAATGTCGTTCTACGGATACGTCTCAGAACTTGACTGATCCGAACAAAAAGCTTACTTCTCATGATAACTACAACACTCTTGTAAGCAATTCCTCATAATTTACAAAATGTGAAAGATAGCATGTTTCATATTTTCTCGTAAAGTTTTTGAATTTGTTCTTCCTTTCAAGTAAATGAACAATACCTTAGATTCTCGAAACTGTTGAAAATAGAGAACAGTACTGCTACCAAGGGAGACATCGATCATTAATCACGAAAAAGAGTAGTAGCCGATTATGATACTAGCATCAACAGTCAAGTATGCAGCTATTTCCTCAGCTAGCTATCGGGTAACCTACTGAATCACCTTATGGAAAGAACGTCTTCATCTAAGTTGCACGTCGAAATTCGACAGTTTATCAGTCCCACCTTCTTCTTCTTTTCACAAACTCTTTCTTTCTCGCACTCTGCATTAACGAGAACAATCGACAGTGCTTTCCTAAGCTGAATGACAAAAAGCCGAGTTTATCCCCATCCGTCATCAAACCCCATATCTTCTTCCCTAATCATCCCATCTGCAGACCCATCCTTCCATCCTCCTCCCATCCCCTATCATCCCAGAGCCCATCTTCATTCCAAAGCCCCACTCTTCGCTACCCCTCACGCCATCAATTCTCCCGCATCCCGCACTCAACCTATCGCGCTGACATCCGGGTCCCAAGCCCTTCGTTCCTCGTCCTTTGACCCTCCATCACCTCAAATCCTTTCAACCCCCTCGTCATCCCCCAAGTTCAACTGTTCGAATGCGCAAAAGTCTGGAATGACGGAGAGCGGTGTCGAGGTGCTTGCGTGGTGGGGTGGATGGGTGAGGGAGACGGAGATATTAGAGAAGGTGGTGGTGGGGATGGCTGTGCAAGATGGTGGTGGTGGAGATGATGGTAAGATTGATACATATGTGCTAATGATTTGGGTTGGTTGTGATAGATTTGACAGCAGGTGAAAGAGTCCTTGGTTTGCATATGATAACACTCTTCCACCACCGCTTCCTTCCCCCGTACCCCCCCTTCCAGCCCCTTCCACCGCTTTTCAACAACCCACCCCAACATCACCAACCCAGGTCCCTTATCTCATCGCTATTGGCTACGCTAGTCTTGTAAAAGCTATAATAACCCCAGTGAGTAAGGAACAACAAGAAAATTCTGAGAATGATAGGTACGAAGTACTAGGAGGAATGAGGGAGGGTCCATGCCGAAAGAATAGAAGAGGAGATAGGGAAGGGGTAGTGGTGCAGTGGTGCAGTGGTGCAGTGGTGCGGTTTACCGAGTTGTATCAAGCGCGTCCGGGAGTTGGTGGCGGGGTCAATAAGGGATAGCAGATGCGGAAGGGGGGAAAGAGAAAGGAGAAGGGCAATCTCAGTAAAGATATATGGAAGAGACGAACACTGGTTCGTAACCAACACCCTTCTCACCGCCCGCCCCCTCTCAAACCCGCCGAAAACCCCCTCCATCAAACCTTTTCCCCTCAAGTAGTCTCTTCACCTCTCGCATGCACAGAAATACTGATAGCATGAATATCAAGGAAGTCAAGGGAGTAGAAGGTTTTAAGGGGTGTGATTCGAGAATTAAAGTCAGGGATCGAGAAAGCTGTTGAGCCGTTGAGCCGTTGAGCCGTTGAAGGAGATGTGCGAATGATGATTAGAAAAGTCGAGAATACAAAAACGACGTTTAAGAGTTGCAATTAATGAAAGAACGGAAGTCGATGAAGACGTCGCAAACGAACCGAAAAGAAAAGACAGCGAAGAAGTGCTACCTCGTGAAGAAAATGTTCGTACGGGAAAAGACATGCTTCATGACCCCATCTTCACACCATCTTTTCCGCTTGTTCCCTCTCCCCACACCTTCTCTCCCCCTCAAATCAAATCCGCCCCTACCCCTCTGCTAAACCCATCAATAACCCTCTCGCACCTCGCTCTCTCTAGCCCTGAATCATTGAAACCCACAGACTTTCACAAAACGTACAAACGCGTTAATCCATACTCGCTAAACGCAACAACCGCCACCCTCTCTCACAACCACCCCCAACCCTCACACAACCATCAACCCGCCACCCCTTCTTCCCGTTCCCATCAATCCCCTTTCAAACACCCCTCTATATCCCATCTTGATTAAACACATACATAAACATAAATTATCTGATCGAAGAAAGATCAAGGGATTTGAGAGCTTCGATGTTTTGGTATAAGTGGTGAATCGGGGGGGTTAGATAGAGAAGATAGAGGAAGGGGAAGGGGAATGGGAATGATGCTGAGACTGCTGAGGATTGAGGGGTTGGACTGGCTGGCTGGGGGGATGAGTTATATGAGTTGAATGACTTAGATGACTTGAAATAAATCGAACAACTCAAACAATTCAAACAAAAACCAACCCAACCCAACCCAAATAAAATAAAATTAAAATAAAATAAAATAAACAAACAAGAAAAAAGTAAAAAAATGCATATTCCAAAAAAATCGAAAGAAAAGAAGAGTAAGAGAGAAAAAAATATATACATGGAAAGAACGTGTGAGAAAGAAAATAGTTTGAAATAGAAAATAATGATTGAATCGCGAGGAAGATGTGAGAGTGAGTGAGAGTGAAAAGAAGAGTCAAGAATGAGGTGTGAGGGTGAACAGAAGAGAGGGTGGGAGGGGAAGAATGTGAAAAGGGGAGGAAAAGGTGGGTTGAAGGAATGGAAGAGAGAAAGAGAGATGGTTTTGTTGTGAAAGGTTTTGATTATTAACAGAGTATACGAACGCTAACTACCTCCCCATGTATCACTACCACATCAGCCTATCCAACCCCAAGTCCAACCTATTCCCCAATTCAAATTAAAAAATATACAAACTCCCTCTCACATCACAGCAGCACAGCCAACCCCGCCACAACACCACACACCACCGCCCACATCCCCAGACCCAACCTAGCTCCAGCACCCTGCACCGCCGTACTAGTCGGTTTCCCTCCCGCCGATGTCCCCGCAGCCCCAGTCGGTGTAGACCCACTCGAATTCCCTGTGCCAATGGCACTGGTGAGAAGCGCGCCTAGGCTTGTTTGCGATGCACTGGCCGTCAAGGGGATAGTTGAGGAACCGATTTGGAGGCCTGAGGAGCCGAGGGAGATTATCGTGCCCGAGAGTGTAAGAGCGGAGCCGCCTACGGAGAGGGAGGTTCCGGCTATAGAAAATCCGGTAGGGGCTGCGGTGAAGGTTTGGCCTGCGACTGTGAAGATGGATTGGGGGGATGTGGGTGTTAGGGGGATGGTTGAAGGGCCGATTTGGAGACCCGAGGAGCCTAGAGAGACGACTGTGCCGGAGATGGTGAGGGCAGAACCACCGACTGAAAGGGAGGTGCCGGCTATGGAGAAGCCGGTAGGGGCGGCGGTGAAAGTTTGGCCACCTACGGTATAGACAGATTGTATGGGAGTGGGCAGAGCGATGGTGGAGGAGCCGATTTGGAGACCTGAAGAGCCTAGAGAGACGACGGTTCCTGAAATGGTGATTGCTGAGCCACCTATAGAGAGCGAAGAACTTCCAATAGCAAAGCCTGTCGGAGCAGCTGTAAAAATCTGCCCGCCTACAGTATACACCGACTGTATAGGGGTAGGCAGAGCGACAGTAGAGGAGCCGATTTGGAGACCTGAAGAGCCTAGAGAGACGACGGTTCCTGAAATGGTGATTGCTGAGCCACCTATAGCGAGCGAGGAACTTCCGATGGCAAAGCCTGTCGGAGCAGCTGTAAATGTTTGGCCGCCTAAGGTGAAGATCGGTTGGGTTGCTGAAGGCGCTGCAGGTAGAGCGACAGTACTGCTGCCGACGACGAGACCGCCGTTGTTCGGGAGGATGGAGATAGGGGTTCCAGACACTGTCATTGCGGGACCACCGGCTGAAAGCGTGTTCGTACCGAGTGCAAAACCACCACCATTAGGAGCGGCTGTTAGCGTCTGCCCGGCCACGGTAACAGATTGGGGTAAGAGGTTCGAAGGAAGAGCGACGGTGCTGCTGCCGACTTGGATGCCATTGTCATTTGGGAGGACAGAGACGACCTTTCCAGAGACGGTCGCTGCATTGCCACCAGCACTGATGATCGCGCCATTGGGAAGTGTGACAATGCCGTTGAACGGGCCGTTCGAATTTTGGACGCCTTTTTGGAGGAGATCTGGACTTGGGGTCGTGGCTGGAAAGCCGAAAGTGCTAGCATCAACGATAATGTTGCTTGGGCCAGCAGAAACCACATGGCCAGAAATTGTTGCTTGACTTCCTGGGGCAATAGTCGAACCAGCAATTACGACACCGCCACCGGAAGCAATCTGAACTGACTGACCGTTGACGGCAGGGAGATTCGTCGGTAAGCCAGCAGGAACAGAATAGGTATTAGCGTCGACAACGACATTACTCGAGCCGGCAGAGACCACGTGTCCCGCAATGGTGGCTTGAGATCCTGAAGCAACAGTTGAACTTCCTACAACGACACCACCACCACCAGCTGTTTGAATGGACTGACCATTCACGGCAGGTAAACCGGATGATGGCGCGGCAACTGGAGCTGCATATGTGCTGCTGTCCACAATGACGTGACTGGAAGAATCGACAGATATCACGCGGCCGGAAACAGTCTGTTGAGAGCCTGGATTGATAGTTGCACCAGCAACAACCAAGGCGCCGTTGGAATTGACTTGAGCACCTCCACTACTACCAGAGCCTGTCCCAACGCCTGGTCCGGTTCCGGCTCCTGCAGTATTGGCACTCGGAGCAAAAGCCACAGTACTACTGCCTGCGACAAAATGATCACTGGCAATAGAAATTGGAGTACCACCTATCGTAGCTGCTGCACCAGCACTTAGTGTAGAACCACCAACAATAGCACCTCCGCCAGGTGCTTGCTGGACTACTTGACCTCCAATTGAAGGGAGAGGAGCGTTCGAAGCAGGAGGGGAACTTCCAACCGAACCAGGTTGGTTAGGATTTTGAGTGCCTGAGTTAACAGTGTTGCCTCCAGGGGTGGGTATGTTAGACCCTCCAGGACTCATGATACTGCCGCCCCCGGATGCAGCAGGTACTGCAACGTTTGAATAAGAGGGAAGTGCAGCAGGAGATCCTACAGCCGGAGATCCCTGGGCGGGGGCACCTTGAGCCGGTACACCTTGGGCTGGGGCACTTTGAGCCGGCGGATTCTGAGCAGGGACACCTTGAGCCGGCACACCTTGGGCTGGGGCACCTTGAGCCGGCGGATTCTGAGCAGGGACACCTTGAGCCGGCACACCTTGGGCTGGGGCACCTTGAGCCGGCGGATTCTGAGCGGGAGACCCTTGGACTGGCGGATTCTGGGCGGGAGAACTTTGAGCCGGCGGATTCTGAGCGGGAGACCCTTGGGCTGACGGATTCGGGGCAGGGACACCCGGAGCAGGAGGGCCTTGCGTTGGCGGGTTCTGGGCCGGAACGCCTGGGGCAGGAAGACCTTGGGCTGGAGCGGTCTGTCCAGGATTTTGGACTGGCGAATTCTGCCCTGGAGGGTTCGGTGCAGGCCCATTCGATGCAGGGGGGTTTGGTGGTGGGTTTTGCGCAACGGGTGGGTTTTGAGCCGTGGGAGGATTTTGGGCCACAGCGGGATTCTGAGCAATAGGAGAATTTTGAGGAGCAGCAGCCGGGGGATTTTGAGCGGGAACAGGATTCTGGGCAGGCGCTGGATTTTGAACTGCTGCAGGACTTTGAGCAGGAGGGGGATTTTGAGCAGGCGCTGGGAACCCCGTAAAGACCGGAAGAAAGCTGCTTGGAGTACCCGCAGCTGGACTAACTGCAGCAGGGCTATTAGCCGGCGGATTATTCGCTGCTGGGCTGTCAACAGCTGGATTGCTCGCTGCTGGACTATTCACAGCTGGGTCGTTGGCCGCTGACCTAGTCACAGCTGGAGTATTTGCTGGACTGTTGGCGGTTGGGGCGTTGGCGAAAGTAGTGTGAAACATGGGCCCGGTCAATGCTGGGCCAACGGGAGACGCCTGCGTCGGATCGACTTGCGGAGACGTAATGAATACCCCAGGACTAGGCGAAGCCGTTTGAGGGGCTGGAGACGCCGGATCAGTCGGGGTTGCAGATACCACGTCAAGACCGGTGGCCTTGATCATTGGTCGAGGTGGGTCAAAACCGCCGTATAGCATTGGCGTACAAGTACTCCAAGCGGGATCCACCAGGGAGAGATCTGGATGTTGAGACATCCTTGGGTGAGCTAGGATGTCGCTAACCATTGACTCAAGTTGTGTATTGACCAAGGTCAGACCACCTCCGCTTGTCGAGATATCAAAGCAAGCACTGGCGCTACTCAGGAGATCAGTCATTGGAGGAGGTGCATATAACAATGAATAGTTCAGTGGCTTCCAGCTGACGGTATAGTAAGGACAGCCCCAAGTAGAGAGATCACTTGGCATATATGACCTTGTTACAAGATGGTGCACATCTCCTACATTCCGTTCTGACTGAGTTGCAAAGACGCCAGATTCCGTTGGGACGCATGAGGCGATTGCACGAAGAGTACTATAGACCACGTAGACGGAAGGCGATGTGCTTGATTCTAGGTCAGCAGAGGTCATCTCGGCGTCTCTAACAATACTTACTAAGTGAATCCCTCTGAAACCATTGTGTATGGCGCGCTGACTCTGGCAGCCAGTTTTGTGTTGACCGTCGCATTATTGACCGGAGCATGAGCGATTGTACCATTGCCCGCAGTGGCATTGCCCGCAGTGGCATTTCCTATGGTGGCGTCGTGAGGCAAAAGATCGTCCGGTGGCCAGTAGAAAAGCCGCACCGGTTCGGCTAGAATTCTGCATTCATTGCAGCACGCAGCCGGAGGGGTGTAGGAAGCTCCGAGCTTGGTTGTCGTTGCCGGAAGTCCAGTGACCAGACCTGGAATTGTGGTGGTCTGCGTAGCCTCCCGCGCAAAAAAGGACGATGCGTCGGCTTTGCATGAACATGTCTTTGATTCGTACCCATCCTTTGTAAAACAACTGGCAAAAGCACTCGACGAGGCCCAGTCCGCATAGGCGGTGTTTGTGACATTTGATTGTTGAGTCGCGCTTGGCGCACCGGTGATGTAGGCGGCATTTGACCCAGTAGCAGAAACTCCCGTTCCCGAAACTGCGGTACCATTTATGGTGGTGACATTGGCGAACTGCGGAGCGAAGGATTGTTGGTTGAAGGAGAACGTGGATTTGGGAGCCCACGAAACTCCCGACGCTGTATTACGGATCGCAAATCAGCATGGAAGTAGAAGAGGGAGGTAGCGAATGCTTTTCTTAGAGAGGGGCAAACGGGAGAGACACATGTGGCCTTCTCTCGTCTTGTCATGTCAAGACTTGTAAAGACATGATCGCTGAATGCAAGGGAAGCTCGAGGGAATATGGTGGATCGTGCGAAGACAAAGAACGTACAGTACGCGGTGGCGTAAACCCCGCCAGATGTATGACTCTGTGTTACACCCATATTATTATATTCTATTCAAGCAATAAGCCAGTTATGCTCGACAGCATTATATCGTAGAGATGGTCATGATGGGTCGGTAGAGAGCGTGAGGTGTAAAATGAGCGTGATGCTGAGAATCAGCTGTAAAGACAGTGTGGATATAGCTATGAGGACGACATAATTGAAATGAGAGAGAGAGTGAAGTCGAAGATCACGACGTGGAGAAGATGGTTAGCGCAGACTCAAGAGGCATGGGAAGCTTGGCAACGAAATTCGTCCAGGGCCAGAGTCGGACAGTTCCGTAAAGACAGGAAATAAGGCCAGCTGCCGCTGTTGACTAGAGATGAATTAAAGACATCTGATACGGAATCCATAGGGCGTTTACAGAGTGACGACGCCACTCGGCAGCATGGAGAGCACTTTGGACACAAGACCCGGCATTAGCGGCATTATTATCTTGGGGTGACTCGGTGAGAAGAGCTGATCGTCAGGGGAAAGAGGCACAGTTGGCGGCTGAAACAGAAGATGAAAGCCGGCACGCCTCGTGGCTTGTTACACTGATTTGGACACGAGCCTTACCAGGAATGACTAGCTTACTTCTACTACCTTGGTATCTCCAAGCTATAAGACTTCTTGATTGGGTACATCGGATAGGCTTCGTCAGCATTCAGACCCGTATCCGGTCATGGAAATTAGTACATCAGCACTATCAGTTAGTGCACTTTACGTAGTACTCACTCGTGTCACTGTACTGGGACGGTGAGAGCTGAAATTGGAATTGGGGGCGGGAAGTCGTGGAAAACAAGGTTTTCCAGTATTCCTGCCCCTGACTGCAGGGGTCTGGCTCGGTAATACTCTACTGTATGTACGCTCGGTGCTCGGGACAAGCGTCCGACAACCACGGAAAATATGGAAGATTGGACAGGATTCGCAGACTCCTTCAAAGTGCCTGCACCTGCACTTTCCATCATCCAGTACCTATCTACGGAGGTAGGTACGGAATACGGAGGAGTACTTCAGCTAGACGCATGCAGAATGCTTGAAGGATCAGACTATTTGGCCTTGGAACGATGCTACTGGCGGTTCTGAAATTCGAGGTCAATCATTGGGAAGAAGACAACACTCATGGTAACACCAGTAATGAAAACACAAATACGAGCGAATCTCTACGTGGCTGGGGACACGCGAGATTGAGAGGGCATTGACCAACACTACAAAGTTGTCGCACCAATGTCATATGTTCGATCCCCATCGCAGAGGAGTCAAACACAGTGGATGGCGAAAAAGCGATTCAGCTCCGTGTCCGGGTGTTGAATTAGTTTCTGCCTTGAACGGATGGAACAAACTCGTGATAACGCACATCACATGTATAGATTGGTACGGGTAAAAAAGGACCAACACGATCAAGTAGAGACCGGACGAATATGAGCGGCAACCACAAGGCTGAAAATACGCTCCGTGAAATGTCGAGGCCACAATCACACCGATTCTCCTCAGCCTCTCGGGCGTGCCGTAATCTGCACTCCGAGCCCAGTCATTTGCTCTGCTGGCAGGCCTCGTAATCAAATCACGAATTGTTCATGACCGGTTGCGCTTCTTGAATACACGAGAGGTCGTCAACGACTGAAGTTCGTTCTAGGCTGTTCCGTGGCTCCTGTTGGGAGTCTATGCAGAAGCTATGCCGCTCTGCTACGTACCTGTACCTAAACGCCGTGCCATGCATTACCATTTCTCTTGAACAAATCCCGATCATACCAGTAAAACTCTGCAATTCCATTAGTCTTGATCCACTGGACATCTCGAAAGAGCAACGGAGCTATCATACGCATTTAGGCACCCGTCATTTTCTGGATTATTTGCTTAGGTCCATGTCAGCAGCCTAAACGTCAGAAGATGATACCCTTCCCACTACTTACTAACTTGCGCCCACCTTCCCCAGACCACTTTTCCACCAGCTGTTACCAATCCTAATTCGCTAACGTTGACTTCGATGATGGTCCCTTTCGTCAATACACCTAGTTGTGTGTACATGGGGTTTTGAGGGTTCTTCTTGACGGATATGATAGGGAGCTGAACAGTGACGTTAAGCTCAGGATGCGTGACGTTGGCCTTTTTGTACCGCAGTCCCATCGGTCGAATGAAACGCTCGTATTTGACAGGTCGTCGGGTAAAGTCCGGTCCAACTGACAGAAAGCATCATCAGCAAGTGTGTTTCCAGACCCAACCTCCTTCAAAGCGAAGAGTCGGCATACCGAACGTCGGCTTCGTAATCATCCTCTTCCATCCCTTCTTTGCCGTCTTCTTCCCCGTCTTCACAACCTTGAACATCTCCTCCTCCGCAATCCCCCTAACCTTGGGCAAGGGCACACTAAATTTGGCCGCCTTCTCCGCCCTTTTGTTCTTGATCGCACTCGACAGTGCCTTTGCGTTCGTAGGCTGTGATCTATCAAGCAGATATTGTGGGAGCGGGGTAGACGAGGGTTCGGCGGGCGCAGATGACTTGACATTGCGTTCTTCGTGGGCTTTGATTTGTTTTTTCATTTGGATCTTCTCAGCGTGGCGTTTCTTTTGGTAGAGTTTGGCACGAAGGCCAGTGAATTTTTGGGCATTGTCGGATTGTTTGTGGGATTCTCGGGCGATGCGTTTTCGAGTGCGCTCTTCATGATCGAATCTGTAGTCATGGTCAGCGCGGGCACTGTAAAAGTTTGACAGAATGTGCGAACTTCTTCCCATGTAGCTTCTGCCACCGCTCAATATACTCGTTTTGAGGCTGCGAAGAAATTTGATGTTAGCTTTGTAAACACATCTCGGAAGTTGTAACCATCATCACCATTGTGTCCACTGGTAGGAGCTGCTACTGTTATTGTCAACTTGTCTTCAAAAAATTGCAGCGAGATTTCGAGTGGGCGCCAGGGGTCTTGGCTAGCTTCTTACTGTACTCTGTTACTCCCCACGCTCCCGTAGCAAGAAGAGGTACCTTAGCGGAATTATGAGGAATGGCTCTACCGTAGCAGCACCGTAGTACTACCATAAAATATTGTTACTGTAATTCCTGAGTTACATCGCCTTTAGGCAGTCCTCTTAATGACACGTTATTATAAAATATACGCTTAGAATTTCTAAACGATCTTGGAAAGGAACGGTGATGAAAATAAGCATATGTAAAATACAGTATCATGTATCATGAGCAATACCTGCATCATCCTCCTGCAATGCCTCTCTGTAGTCACTCATCTATCATCTATGCTCTGCATCCACCCCCGTACCAACCTACCCAATACTCGCAGTGATCATGCGCAATATGCCCAAGCTCGTGCGATGCACCCTCGCGCAGAAATTGGCTAAATCGATCGATTCTAAGCTTGAAAATGCAGAAGCGTTGATGTTGTCTGAAATACAGTCTATCCGAAGATAAGGCTTGGCAGTATTGTAGCAGTTATCTTGAAACTACACAGAGCTTCAGGTTCTACCGTAGCAACACTGTTTTGTTTGATATCAGTGTATTATCTTTAAACGAATATTCAACTAGACTGTAAGAGTATCATTCTTTTTAATACTCGATTATCATTTTGTTACATATATAATGAGCTACTGTAAGTCAGTATATTCACTATAATACCGTCTTTAGACGGTAATTTGAACCATTACTGTATAGATACAGTTAAAGGAAACCATATATTTTCGTTAAGGTACGTCAGTCACATGATTACGCAGTTTATCGCTAAACATTCTTTATTCGGCTCAAGTGAAGTTGCTAAGCCAAACAGCGCTTGATGCGTTCGAACATCAGATACCGGCCTGAGTACGTACTTTGTGAACAGCAGATAACATTGTTGTTTGTTCAACGTAGTATATCTATCATATATAATCACTGATGGTATCATCTTATAACAACCAAGCAAGGATTTACCTATAGCCCGACGTTGGTCTTCGTGCGGCTATGCTCGAAATCAGTCTTTGTCACAAGGCTACTGTATAGCAAGGCTGTCGTTTGAAAACTGGAAGCTGATCTTACAAGATGTCTCTCGCCATTGACGATCGTGACTATAGTGTGAACGGCTTGTTGACATCTCTTGGTGTCGTTTAAAATCAACTGTTCTCGCGTGATTTCCCTGTGATGAATCCTCTGTCCATCATTGCCGCTGTCACAGGCATACTGGCAGCAGCGGCCAAGATAACAAACTCTCTGACCGCCTTCCTTGATCGAGAACGAAAGGCGCCAAAGACGGCACGCAGCATCGTCGCAGAAGTCACCGAGCTCAGGATCTGTCTCGCGCAATTGTCTCCCTTCCTCCACGATACGGAAGCTGTGCCTCGGTCAAGAAGAGCAGCCATCTCCGTAGAATCTGTCGTCGTCATAAGTACATCTTGTGTCATGAACTTATCCGACTTGGAGAAGATGTTGGATTCATTCAAGCTGAATGAACCGTTATCGAAGATCACGAAGCTACGCTGGGCCCGGCAGGAGCAAAAGATCAACACCCTCGTTTCCCGTATTCGAGAGTCACGAAATTCTTTGAACCTCATCCTTACGATATTGACGTGGTAAGTGCAGCCGAAATCGGCTGGGCGATTTCGATGACCGTCAAGTTAATTCTTTAAAATTACAGCGAGATTATGGTGAATGTTCGAGGCTCGGTCGAGAAGCTTGCCACGTCGATTGAGAGTATCTTACAGAGTAGCGAGGATGTGGCCCGACGTTTAGCAAATACGGAGCTTAGCATGGCAGGAGCAAACGATGATACGACTTCATCAATTCCGCTTGTCCATGGAATCACAGACACCGCTTCGGAAATAACGATCAAACCATCTGCAGATTCGTACGATCAGTCTATAACCCCATCAGTGGAAGACTCGGAAGTCAACCTGGATCCTCGTCTGCAATCTGAGATCCACGCCTCCCGGGTCTACCGACGGACATGGAATGGGCATTCAAACTCTTCTATCTCTTCGAGTTCTCAGTTTGGGACTAGCTGGTCTATACTTTCTGGACTGAGCCTCTCGCAGATATCTACTATAACTGTCATACAACTACCGATATCGTCAGAGGAACTATGGAACTCCCAGCATTACTCCGGTTCTGCGTCAGTTGTCAAGCAGACGTCAGATGAACCGTTGCGTAGAGAGAGATTTGGCCCTAAACTTCAGAGGAAGAGTGAGTGGAGCTTAAGAGATGACCTTTTCAACCTTCGCATTAGATTTCCTTTGCAATCGTCGACGAGTAAGATACCTTTGAACAAGCAATCGCCGGGCCTCCAGGACAAAGAAAAGCTTCAAGCTAAGATCCTACTTTTAGGTAAGTGTATTACACTGCTGAATAGATCCATCATACATGAGACCGTTGTTAACGAGCCCGGCCTAGGAGCTGGTGAAGGAGGCAAGACCACACTGCTGAACCAGATGAGACTCATACATGACTATCCCTTTTCATTAGATGAACGTGAGGAAACGCGAAAGCTCATCTTCAGTAACATACCAGTTGCATTCACAATCATTTTCGAAGAAATGCCGAGGCTGGGGCTCAAGTACCAGAACGTTAAATCCGAAGTAAGTCTTTTAGAGGCAAAGAATCCGGGCCGTTCTGATATTTCAGAAGTTGTATGAGCGAATAATCTACGAAGCTCGGAAGCGCTTCGAAGACTGTAGGTAATGTGTACGCCCACGCATCAAACGTTGTGAGGACTCACATTCATCAAGCAGATGACCTCAATCTGGACGATCCCTTCCCCCCGGCATGTCTGACATCGATGAAAGAGCTCTGGCTTGACGAAGCCATTCAGACAGCGATCCTGCGGGGTGGGGAGTTTGCCCTTCATGATAACATCCAATAGTATAGACTTTTCCCGGTCCAAGCTATAGAATGGCTGAAGCTGATTGAGAATTAGTTATCTGGCAAATCTTGATCGCTTGTTCTCGAAAGGATACTTGCCAACCAACCAAGACGTCCTGCACGCTAGAAGAAAGACAGATGGAATCACAAAAACACAACTCTGCCGCAACGAAACAGACTACTATGTTTTTGATGTAGCTGGTACCCGCTCTGATCGGAAAAAGTGGATTCACGCTTTTGGTGCCGTGGATTGTTTGGTCTTTGTTGTCGCGCTGGGAGCATTTGACTCATGTCTTATCGAAGACATGACAGCAGTCAGTAAACACTAGATCTAGATGATGAGATCAGTTTCGGTTCTATCAAACCTAAGGCTAACTTTCTCGCTTAAGAATCAGGTATCAGAAGCGGAAATACTCTTTCAAGGCATTGAAAGTCTGCCGTGGTTCAAGGAAGTTCCGATCTTTTTGTTTCTAAATAAAACAGATATACTCCGTGAGAAGCTCGAAGGCAACCACGCTCTGAGCGACTTCCCCAATAATGTCGAAGAATTCAAAGTTCTCTACGCTCAACGCTTTCGTGATATGGGGAAAGGACGGGGCCAACAGAACAGGATTCATGTTTATCACACAAATGCCACAAATACAGAGTCCCTTCGATGCATTTTGAATGAAGTATTCAAAGTAGCTACGCGACATGCGAAAGAGATTAAGAGTTTGAAATGTCATCACGCTCAAGAAGGCGGTTGGATTTGACGAAGATTTGCACTATGTTTATGTTGGTATCTAAGGTTTTGATGGGAGCATGTATATGTGTTTATTGACTGTACGGTAGACACTATATGGGAAACTACCTATTAAAAAGAAAAAACTCTGCTTTGCGCTGGCTCCGCCTACCAACAACAGGGCAACGAGCTGCGCAACAGCAGTGTCCACTCTTTCCGAAGCTTTGTTCAATGAACATCTTAGCTCAGAGCTGTGTTTCGAAGGAAATGAGTCTTTACAAATGACCGTTGAAGGTTCTAGTTCGTATCTGTGCGCAGTGACGTGACGCTTCACCCTCCGTATTTCCTAACCCTAGCCCGATTTCCTCCGGACTCTCTTATCCAAGCAGCCAGAAAACAAAGCCCTCGAGACCACCTGGCATATCATCAAGGTGCTTGAGGCCAGCTGGGTGCGCGGAATGCTTTTATCACTCTTACCTACGATGTATTTGCTATTAATGCTGGGAATGTGGAGCATGCTTCAAAGATGCCGTTTTGTGTATAAAACATGTATAAAGGCATCTAAGGAGCTATCTGGAGAGCTATCCAGGGGACTGTCCAGGAATGTATATGGAGAGCTGCGTGGAAAGCCATCTAGGGAGCTCTGTAGCAAGCTATGTAAGCACCTACAGCCATGAAAAAGTCCCCGATTCAGCACGCAAGTCAATCCAAGCTCTGGTTTCAGTGTAATTCCTAGTGTACTGAACGTATGTATATGTACACAGAAATGGCTGGCTCCACCAGGGGCTTAAAAGCTTCAACCACACGCCCCATGCCGCAGACGCCATACCATACAATCCAGACGCTCATGGCCAATCTTGCTCTCCCACAGCGTTCTCCCCCGGCCCTTCGGCTAGCGTAGCCAGGGCCCGGGTCTCAGAGCAGTCGACAGTCGGCTGGCTATATCTCTCGATCTAAGATCATACGCATCAACACTGCACTGTCAACAGTCGTACGCCGTGGAGGATCCCACATGCTCATATGGTGTGAAAGGAAATCAATTGGAATGAATACATATGACAAAGCACTATTATATGTGAATTAGCCTTGGGTTTTCATGTTCAGGCTGCTTCGAAAATCGCAGTTGTAACAAGTCTGGAACTCGCTCTTTTGAAGAAGATAATCATTTGAAGGATAGTATTCTAGCTCATTTCTATATAGTTTCAAACCTCTCGCAAGCCCTATCAATTGACCTTCATGTTTCTAAGCACTGTAAGATATTCCGGCAATAAACCAGTTTCTAAGCAACTCTCCTGTCTCTTACTAGCTCTTTTGAGAGGTTCATGTTAGAAGAAGCGATCAGATTTAATTATTGTTGGGAGACCAGTGTACTTACCGCAAACAAGTGTTCTCTCGACTATCAGAAAAGCGGGTCATAGGTCTTCATCAAGAACTCCTTGAGTACTCGCAGCACTTAACCTCACCCATCCTCTCTGACCTAGCCTCCAGAAACTTCGCATAGCTTTGTTGATTTCTCACAGTATCCCTATGCCCCGGCCCAAGAACAAACTCACTATCCCGACAGACCCTGTGCCATGCCGCCTCCGCCTCGTCCCATTTCTCTTGCTTGCCCAGAGCTCTCGCCAGATGATGTAACGAGACCAAAGTACTGAGACCCCTGGATCCATACGTGCTTTCGCGTTCCGCCAGCAATCTTCGGTACAGGACCTCGGCTTTCTCATACCTGCCTTGATGGAACAGTACTAGCGCGAGACCTTCGGTGGCAACTGAGATTCCGTGACGTATTGAGCCTATCATAGCCTGTGAAGCGTCGTCGGTGTCGACTGAGCAGTCCTCAAAGGCTTTTTGGTATAACATCAGTGCTTTCTGATAGTGTTCTTCTGCTGCTTCGTACGTTGATCCGCGGAGGTATCTCCGTCCTAAAGTGACAATAAGGCGATAAGATTTTAGATCGTCATGCGATGGTTTCTGTAGAATACTTGCTGCAAGATTGTCAATACACTGATCCGACAGGACGCTCCGTACCAATTTCTCAGCAGACTTGAGCTCGTTTTGGCTTATCAGCGCTTGAGCAAGCACGTTTGCCGCTTCTCTCATCAGCCCAATTGGAACAGTGCCTTCTTCGATGAGGATGCCTAGCACCGGCTCGATAGTATCTCGAGTCACAGAGTACTGGCGCAACCTATTACTGATCCATCCCAGGCTACTGAGGCTGGCAATGGTATCTGGATGGAGGCGACCAAGAGTTTCAGTTCGTATGTTGTGTGCTTTTTTTGCCCTCGCTTCAGCTATGATCAAGTGGCCTGAGCTGCAATAATACTTGGCTGTCTTATGCAACAATGTCGCTTGATTAAGCTTGTCTGGCAGACTGATTTTCTTGGTCTCGGAAGCCAAAACCTTGTCTGCATGAGGTAAGCACCTGGATGCTGCCGAATTTCTGATAAAGTCGTCGGTTAATTGTTTGGCAAGCGTGCGCAAGGCCTGCATTGCATATTTATCGCAATCTCCTGCATTGCTGCTGGCTAACCATGAACAAGTGGCTATTTAAACCAGGCGGTGCATGCTGTATGTGCCGTCGCTTTCATTGATCTTGATTAGGGAGAAGGCCAGTAAAACTTCCAAAGCATCCAAGAGATCCCACTCGTCTTCACCATCGCTAGGAAGGAGGGAAGGGTGCACACTTTGCGGGTCTAGGAAGCTCATTAATGAAATTAAATCTGCCGCTCGAGGATGATTCGACTTGATGAGGTCGAAGGATATCATCCATGTTCTTGCTACTGAATCCAAAGCTCTTGCCTCTCGGCCATGATCGCTAAACTCGTAGTTCAGGAGACGAGCTTTAGCGGTGTCGCTCTTCTCGAATAGCTCAAGATATTGAGTGATCGATTTCCGACGTTTCGCCATGAATGCCACGGCTTGCGTAATTGCCAAAGGTATACAGTTCAAGGCTTGGAGGAATTCTAGTCGCTCGTCGCCTGTGCTGGCATCGCGAACATACTTGTCGAGGAGCTGATTAGCCTCCTCCGTACTCAATGATCCTACGTCGATCGGGTCTTGATCTGAGGCAAGATCGACGGCTATGTCACGACTTCGGGTGGTATATAAGACACTACCATTCGAACTTTGTGGCACATACTCGTACATAGATTTCCTGAGCAGCTGCGTTTCGAAAAAGTCACTGGCATTATCCACATTATCGACAACCATGAGCCATTTGCATGGGTATGTTCTCTCTAGCCAGTCACGCACGATTTGCAGCAAATTAGCATCGGGGTCTCGATGGCCGGGTATGCCGCATATTGAAGCGATTCGTTTATAGGCATCTTCAAATCTTGTTTCATTACTCGCAAAGACCCAAAAGACTGACACACTTGGTGAGCGCTCTTTCAGCCGAATCGCATACTCCAGTGCAAGCTGCGTCTTGCCTACACCGCCAAGCCCGCAGAGGGCCACTTGAGGCTCTCCCCGACCGAACTTCTCCTCCAACTTCTTGAAGATTTCTGAACGTCCGACGAACTTCGCGTTTCGCACAAAGGGGATAACATGCTTTACTTCTGTCTCTCCCGCTTGCTCATAGATCTTCTGTTCTTGTCGAAGGTCTAAGTGTAAACGCTCTATGCGACGGATGATAGCCTCGGTGCTGTCGTCAAGCTTTTTGTTCGCCTTGACTTGTAGTTGCAATGCCAAAAGAGCCAGAAGTCGATCAAGAGAAAGCTGAAGGGCCTCGATTTTCTCATCTCCATGAAGGGTTTTGAAGGCTTTCCAGCCCGTTTCCATGCGATTTAGACTCCGCTGGAGCCACTCCCGACTCGTGGCTTTACCTTCGAGGGGTCTTGGTGTCAACTTCAATGCATCCAGGATCACGAGCAATTCCTTGATCTTAGCGTTGCAGTCTTCCATTGTCCGCCTCTCCTGATCAAGCTCTGCATCTTCGACATCCGCGAGGGTAGTCTGAATCAATGATACGCGTCTCTCAATATCTGTGATTTTCTGTGGAGCTCGCCCGAAGGCGCTGGAGTATTCGTGGATTTCTTTGCGCAGTTGAATTGCAAATTGAACAAACTGTACTACGCTGCTGGCAAGCCCGACGACCGCAAGAGTTTCCATAAGACCTTGCAATTACGTGCTGATCTCGTTTCAGCTGAACGAATCCTATCGCTTGAAGACTGCCTTGTCAATAAAATGCGTAATTCTGATCACATGATAGCAGCGTTAGTTACCCTCTAGAGTGCCAAAGCAACTTCGTGTGAAAGGCAAATAAGTGTTGAATAGAAATGCATAATGTGGATCCAGGGTTTTTGCATTGACGCGTTAGTGGTACGGTACTACTGTTGAATAGTAAGGTAGGGCCAAAAGCGGACTGCTATTGAGGCTATTTACACTCCCCTATCGAAGTATGTACAAAGGGGCCAGACGGATTGCAGTTCGTAGGGGGTTGGAAAAGCTGAGCCAGGGCCGGAAAACGTTCTTGGCATCGTTTGTACTTAGCGTGGGCGAGGGGGCCCCGCATATGCGAGACTTGACGTCGGGTTGGAATTATTTCGAGATCAGCCCGATGCGAAGCATATGCCGATGAATTAAACGTGCAATTGTAGAATAGGTCTCTGATCCTAATCGAGGGTAAGTAGCTCAAGCCGAGATCAAGGAAGTGCATGCATGCGCTTCTCTGATCCCTCGGCTGCTCTCCCTGCTCCCTCGCTGCTCCCCCTTGCTCCCTCAATGTTCCCGCCAAAGCTACCTATGCTCCCCTTCCCGAACCAAAATGGTAATTGCTAATCCTAAGTTCGGGGTGTATATAATACACAAATATATATTCCGAATTAAGAACACGAGAATCCCTACGGGAATTTATCTAGATGAGACTCGATCGGGCATTAAACTGAACGCCGCCCTAGGGTGTTGCGCTCAATGTTGGTGTGAGTGATTTGCAGCCTAATTCTATATTTAGTCCATTCAATACAGGAGCGTTGCTCTGGCTCCATACACCCGAAAACTTCATCAACTCGGAAATCAATATCCATATCATGAAGACCAAGATCAGTACTTATGGCGTACATTTCGTTTCCCCAAGGTGTTCCTGGTGCTGGTGCGAAGATCTGATCGCCGATAGATAGCCGACAACGATCTAACGGTTTCCTTTCTAGCCTAGGATGAAATTTCTTGATCCATCATTCACTACCTAAGAAAGTACATACCTTCTTTGCATTCCTATGTGAGGCTTCTGTGCTATTGACTACTACTATGGCCCAATTACTATAGGAGTGACACTATTAAACATAAACAAGCCACATCCCCCACACGGCTCTCTCTAACCCACCACAACAGCTCCTGCCCTCCTTTTCAGGTCAGGAAAGCTTCGCTCTATAGCCTCGAAGCAGTCTCATCAACGCACCAGGCCACCTTTAGGCAATCTGATATCGGAACGACACGACATCACCGATTTTGGAATGAGCTTACGGAGAAAGAAATGTTTTTGTCCGTCTCAGCACGGCTGCCTAACATAGATAGGAGCGAAAGAGAGTAAATCGGTCAACTTCGAACAAGATCAACCCCGAATGAATTAGTCTTCAAACGAAAAATAACAATATTTCGTGACAACGGCAAGCACGACATTCCTCAATCAAAAGGTGGGTCATTACCTCCCTTTCTATCCGCACTCCTCACCGAATAGCGGCATCTTCGTCTGAAAAACCTCAGTAATCGTTAAGCCATGAGAAGGAAAGTGTGAGCAGTACAGGGATTACACGTTCAAATGCATGACCACGTTCGTAATGGCCGTCATTCAAATTCTTCCCAAAGGCCTACAGATCACTTGAAACCGGCCCAGTTGCACGAATGCTGGCCTCAGTCAATGGCATTTGATATGCCTATGCTACTGTTTTATGGAGCGGTGTCTCCTCGGCTTGCCATCAGGACAGCCACGAAGCTTCTTGCAATATTCAATGTTCCTAATTGTACGGTCCCACGATTGAATCCCAGACTCGTCTCTGATCGCTTGGAATCTGAGCATGTCTTCCCGTAGGAGGTATACAGTATTCCGCACACTTCCGACCTCGAAGAGATAATGGGGTACCGTTATAGCAATGCTCATGTCTACGAGAAAGCCTCCTCTGTAGTTCCGCAGTCTTATATCCCTCGGGAAGACACCTAACCTTCGCATCCTTACGAGGTCTCTTTGCATCTTGTTGAGTAGCTTGTTACTTAGCGGGACTGTATCTGGAATCAGATCCTTAAGGATTGCACGGAAAGGCTGTCTCTTGGAGACTGGGACTGAGGCATCTTTGTGGGACCTATCCCATACGGACACGCCAAATCTCTCACGCAGATGTGCTTCCTGGTCTGCTGAGACAGCCATATGACCATAGCAGCGAGCGGCAACCGCTCCGTTCACCTTAGACTCGATGAGTCGGCCATAAGCACGACACTCGTTGTAGAAAGGGTCCGATAGGGCGCGAACGACGCTGATAGAAAGGTCGGCTTTTTCTTGCTGACTGAGAAGACATAAAGCTTCAGTAACATCATAGAACTTGAACTGCGAAACCTGTCAGCAGGGTAACCGGAGTTGAACACAGCAAGCTCACAATCTTTAGCGCGTAGGCCTTCCCTTTGATCGAGACTTCAAACACATGCGACTGGCCATCCTGTTCATTGTCGCTGAGCAGCCGCACGAAATCCACGTTGGCTTTCCTGTCCTTGAAGGGGGCGAGTTTTGGGCCTTCGCATTCTGGAAGAGGCTTGCTGAAAGCAATGCGCACCATCATGGATTTTCTCAGGTTTCAGGACCAAACGGCATGGTAAGGAAGCCAGACAATGATCATGGCTAATTGAGCGACGGAGCGTTCACTTTAGACGTATGCGAAAAGCCCCGAATCCGCGCGATGCAAAGCTCATTCAGTGATTACTTTACGAGGAATGAACCTGGGGATCAGTACTCGTGGCTAGCGACGCGGGGCCCCATTCTGAGGATGCACCTCCCATGCACCTCCCACGCCTCCTTTCCTCCCGGGCATTGGTGGTTTGTAACCTTAACTTAACCAATTCAAAAATGTCTCTTATTCTTTTTCGCTTAATTGGACGCCTCTTTACTGCTGTCATGCTGCTGCGTCTTTGCCTTGCGATGATACCCTAATTGTGGCATGGCGTTTCAACGAAAAGATTGCTACACCGGTTTGTTTGACCTATCAGGCTATTTCAACCACCTCACACCCAGTTCTCTACTCCTGTTCAGCCCAATTTCAGGCGATGTTGTTACCACCCCCTCACTTCTAGCCGCTCAGAAACTTATGCAGGGCTATATCTGGTTATTTACTCCTGCACGAGCTTCGAGTATTTGGCTACCGTTCATTCGGGGCTCGCATGCCTTTTTTTGCCTTTTTCTAATTCAAGACTCCACATGCGAGTTTCATTCATAAGTATGGTCGTCGTATGCAATATATCTCTCATATGTGCATTGCGGTTGACCGTTATTCCAGCCTATCTCTGTGGCTCTGGCATACGTTTTTTACACTTCGTGCATATCTCAAGCTTCATAGGTTCAACATGCCAGCCTCCACCACATCTCTTTTAGAATACCTTAGAGTTGACAATCCTCCCTTGAAGTGTCGACTTCATTCATCGGACTCGAGCGGCGGAGCTTCGCAGAAAAACACGACTAACGGCAATTGGAAAACTCCAGATGTTATACAGATGTGGGAAGATTTCGACTTCGATACTCTCCAAACAAGCTATGGGGGCGTGTTACAAACGGCGTTGGACCAACAACCCTACAACTTACCCGTCCATTCAGGCATAGCTCCATTCCCATTTTGCGAGATCCATGATGAAGATTCTCTTAATGCTCTTCTTGTCAAGTGGAATCAATCGATGGTGTCTGATGCCTTGGTAATAGCCCAAGACTTCCTGCAGGGTCATCTAGGTCTACCCTCCTATCAGCAGGTATTCATGGTACGAGGTGGTCAGGCAGACTATCCTGCATCTAGCGCCACCTTGCGACCTGACTGGGCGGGGGTACAGCGGGTGCAACTCGACGCCTCCAGGGCGAGGAATATCTTACCAGGAGACACGAAGGTGGGGGGCAAATGGTCAAGCTGTAATATAGAAGTGGGTCCCGTTGCCGACGCTCACATGGCCAATGATTGGATCGAGCCAATCAAGCAAGTCTACTCTTATTGCCTCAAAACCGAATCACGATACGGGTACATAATTACCGAGAAGGAACTTGTGGTGGTGCGCATCCGACCAGCAACAGAAGGGGACTTCATATCGCCAGACAACTCCCAAGAAACCTATCACGGGGCTCAACCGTCCACCGTGCGCAAGTCAAAATTTCTAAAATCTGCTAAACAGCCTCCGTCATCACCGTCAGGGCGAATTTCCCATTCAGGGATGTTGGAGTACAAGGCAATCCCTTGGAAGGACAAGAGCTCGTTGTCGATTGGTGGACAACAGCCGTTGACAGTTAATCTGGCTTTGTGGTGGCTCCACCTAATGGCTTCTGAAAACAACTCCATCAAAGACACCTACCCACCTCTGCCGGGGTCCAGCTGGAACCCTCAAACAACGACGGCCAACGACGGCAGCAAGCGCCGAAAACACAATGAGTTCAGGTCGGACGGTGAGTCTGACCTGGAAGACAGAGGTGCCCCCAGACGACGTACTCGACAGCAAACAAAGTCCTGGCGGACCGACGACATGAGTTTTACCTTCGAGCAGCTTTGACCGCTATCTCTTGCAGGCCAAGTTTCCGGGTAGCTTGCTATTTGTTAGAACTTATAGGATGATTGAACGACAGAACAAGAGGTGATGTACGACTTGACATGAAATGGCGCGTAGGCTTACGACTAGCGGGATGTTTTGCTCCTCTTGTGTGAGCCTCCAATCTTCTTGTATGAGTTTTTTTGACCTTTCTTTGTATAAATTTCAAGTATTTTCCTATCAAAGCATACCGTTCATTCTAGCGAATCAGGACAACATACCACCTGCTGTCCCCTCCATACTCAAAATCTGCACCCGCAATGGCTATGCGCGTTTGAAAATAGTGCCATCTTCCTCACACTGCGTGTCATCTCCCCCTATCTGCCGGACAAAGACGATTGAAGCCCGTAGTCACCGTATTCCCAGTGCTTGCGCAGGAGCTTGCGATGCTATCTGTTATCCAGATGGTGCGCGCAGTTCCGGATAGTAGATGGCAGTTCTTCCATAGTCGACAGCAGAGTTTGCGCTTTTCGGCCCCTGGAAGTGATGTCATACATATCTATATTTAACATACTCCTACCTTATTCAGGCTCTTGTTTTCCCCGAGAACAAGGTGAAGCTACGTATAAGACTCCGAAATGATTCCTATATCCGGCTACGTACGATTACTATAATTGCCCAACGAAAAGAGTGCTGCACTTGGAAACCCATGCCATTGCTAGCGAATGGGGCATCTGACCTCCTCAATTCCCAGTACTGCATCGCGCCATCCTAAATATTCGAGCCCTAAAAACTCTTCCGAAAATCTCGTCGTCGTCGCCGGCCAGCGTTCCTTTTAGAGACAGCTGTGGGGCCTTCCAACGTACTGTAGCGCACTACTCTCAAAAGCACAACACAGCTCAGGAAGCTCGTGGGATCTTCTACGCTTTCCATTTGCGTAAGTAAAACAATGGCATTGGCCTCCATCATCGGCGCTTGATGTAGCCTGCAGTCCAGTACGCGTTCGATAAAGTCAGTTTCACAGAAAAGCCTATCCCCCCCTGTTTGGCATGTCGTTACACTCGGCTCTCCATGACGCATGAGCGGTGTGCCTGGAAAAAATCACGAAGCCGGATTAGCACTGGGCATCACGTTCATGGTTAGCAAACCCGTCCACAAAGGCCAGCGGGGAGCTGATCGAGGCGTTGCCAACTCGGTAGCTTGGGATGCAGATCTGAGCGAACAGCTGCGAGACGGAGGGATAGAGATGAGGAAAGGCTGCGCAAGCTCTTGGGTCCGGTAACGAGGTGATGGGAAGGGACGAGACATTCTGGGTGATCGGAAGGGGGCGAGATCGGAGGGTAGAAGGAAGATAGCAGAACACGGGAGAGTTTTGAGGAGCTTGAGGTAGCGAGGTGGACATCAGAACGCCTCTCCATCGCCACCATGCTTTCGGTACACACGCGCTCGAAGCTACTCCTGGAAGGTTTTGCGCCTGGATCTTACCCACAGCCGCCAAACAGTCCGTCCGACTACTCTACAACTACAATTTATAGTAGCAGCGCTATGTAGCAGGACCCCGCTGACCTGGACGTGGACGGGGATTGTGATGGTTGCTAATAACCAAGGGGCAGCAGCCTCACCCACACATTCGAGCCTTGAATACCTCAGCCGACTTACGAACACTGTTTACTTGACTGTACTGATCTCGACGTCGACCATTGATAGCCTGTTGCAGGGTTCTACCTTACAGAAGCGCAAGGAGGGGCTGTCGGAAGAAATTCGTTGTAGGCGCTTTTTGCTCCAGACGCGCTTGAACGTTGATTTGATGGATTGCATCGACAAGCCGTAATTGTTTCATGTGGGGTACATATTTTATAGATGATATATATTACTGTGTCCCTCATTGCATATTCTTTATTTTCCGAGTTCCTTTGTGATTGCTTTGGACCGCGAATAGAAATGCTATCTGTAATCTTGTCTTCGAATGCATTTATCTTCTTCCATCTCCTAGTTACTACGACATACGCATTTCCGGCATATCCGCAATTGGTCCCATCCTTGGTCGCTGACAGACACAATGTCTCCTCTCCCAACATGCTCGACAACCTTAATGTCAACAGAATTCCCTCTACCGAAGCCCTCAATCTCCCTCCGGAACCGGTGTGGTCAATAACTTGTGAGACGGAACCATTTACGCACCGTCCCGTCATTGGTACAGATTGCTTGCAAATCGCCACGCAAATCGAAAATAGTGCAGGCGCCACGGCGTACCATCTCTATAAAGCAAGTGACCCCGGCTTGGGATGGAGGAACGGTGGTTGCTATATTTTTCTCGATTCCATGCTCCCGACAGACACGGACGTTTTCAGACCGATCTCGATAGCCCTTAATATCAGGCGCGTGGTGGAGAAGTGCGATACCCTGGGAGGAGCAACGGCCATTGGTCCGAGGCGGAAATTCGACCTGCTTATAGAGCCTTGGGATCTGAACAGTGCTACGACGGTTGCCACAGCACGATCATAGCTGCGAGGTTGAAGAGACATTCTTATACTGGACACTATCACCAGATCTATCATGGACTAGCAAAGTCTTGTCAGCCCGATCATGTATGGTCTTCTCATGTCCGCTATTTGAACTTCAATGTATGGTATCCTCATAGCTCATACCTTCTAGAAAGACTCGACGCACTCCGTCAGGCTCTCGAGATAGACTCCACGAACTCCGCGAAAGGAATCGAGCATTTAGCTATCCACAGCCAGACGACCCGGCAGCTAGAGAAACCGCTCTTCGGCCGTAGAAGATCTTGTAGATTATCTCATCCTGATCGCTTCTTCCCCACTTATCCCGCCAGCCCTGAAGGTCCGATAGTCTTGAGGCTGCACACACCTACATGGAATCGCCCGATATTCATGGCGGCTAGAATAAATCTAATGCCGCGATTTATGTAGCTGTTATTCCAAATGCAGATTCTGAATAATTCCCGGCTTTCCCGACAAGATCTTCAATTCCACGCCCCCCATTGCCAGAAAGAGACCTACAGATCTCAGAACCTATCACTGGGTGCGAGTCCTGCTTTTCCAAAAAAAAAGAGAGGTGTAGTAGTATTCCTTCGTCGGAGTAAGACAATGTTTCAACCCCAGCTCGCTTGGTCATCAACTGTCTGCATCAGAAGCCCAAAGTAATTGTTTGAAATCGCGTAAGCAAACAAATAGCAAGATCACACGGTATGGCCGGTATAGGCAAGTCTCCTTACGCCTTGTTTGTAAACGCGGAAGACGTAACACTTGAGATGAGCGAAGAATCGTCCAAGCATGTCGTGTTATACAAGCTGACCCGAGACAGACAATCAGCCACAGGCTCGCCCAGAATTGCGACCGTGAAGGTGGCATTTGGGACCTCTATCTTGCCACAGATGCCTGCAAAGACGCCCCCCAAAAACGCACCGATAATCGCATCAATGAGAGAACCACGGCGCCCGTCATATCCTTCCCCATACCTTCACCCTTTGCGGGTCAAACAATTGAAGCAGCGGCCAAGTGGCTGAAAGCCGCAGCCGATGATGTTGACCTCGACCGTGGCTTCTTTGCCGTTCTTCATGAGAATTACCAGATGGGCCGGAATCTGGACCGGGAGGCTGACCTAAGCAAAGGAGAGCCGTACAGCGGACCACGACCGAGGAAACTGTTTGAATAGAAGCATAAGCAGTTCGCTGTCAGCAGTGTATCCGGGCTCTGTATGCCAATTTGCGTTTGCTCGAGGGTTGAGACGCCGTGGACGCCACGACCTCGGTGGATAATATCATCATTAGCATCCCACTACTTTTTTGTTGAAATACGAAGGCGATACGAGGTTATATTGATATGTTGGTTGTTGCTGTTGTTAGATATCTATCAGTCTTTCAGCAGCCACAAGCAGTAAGCGAAAACTTTACTAGCAGGTCTCAGTCCTATGAGACTCAGATTACCAACCTATGTTCGAAGTAAACCTGAATTTTGCCATCTGAGTTCGATTATCTAGCCAAAGCGAAGCAGTCGTTCCTCGAACAGGGGCAAAAGTGATTTAAATGAAAGAACTGTCGTTGTTCACTGACTTGCTTGAAGCAGCACCTTTTTAACACACATGCAATATCCTCGGTTCCTAACCCGTTTTATGTTCGAAATACAGGGGTTCCTAAGGTAATCCTGTTGTGGCTTGCTCAAGAAGCCTTAGTTGTTGCACAATTAATTGTATATTCCTTGATTCCGTTTCGACGGAAAGTAATGTTACCAAACTTCAGTTAGAAGATGACCACCAGCAGATTTTGCATCTTCGATGACAATATTAGGGGAAAATCTGGTGAAAGTCTAAAAGCAAGGGAGATTAAAATTCTTAGATGGAAAACGATATGCACAAAAACAACATTCAAATAAATTTCATTTGACGAAAAGGGTATTTCGAGTCAGGCAGGAATTCTTCCAACAGACATAAGGAACCTGCAACATATGCACCCATGACATCATACCTTATAACCAGCTCATATACACCGTACAAGCATTACAATTCTCGTTTATTGCCGTCCATATCCCGCACTCCTTTCGTCCCACCAACGGCTGACATACCGTCCAATTCTGCTTGTACATCACTTCCACGCATTTCCTGGATGTTACCGCCCATTGCGTCCAACTCATGTGCCTCCCCGCCGCCTGTTTCATGCATTCCCTTCAACTCCGCCTTATCCGCCGCTTTCATCGCCATCAACCCTGTATCCGACCCCATGTCCTGAGCGCTATCTCCCCTGTCGGTTTGCCGCCGCCTCCGCATACGGAAAATCACAAAGGCGACGGCCGCAAGTAGCAATACTCCCATGCTTACTCCAACACCTATGCCCGCTTTGGAGCCTGTGCTGAGGCCGCCGCTGGGCGCTGCTGCTTTTCCTGTGCTCGTCGGCGCTGAAGTCGGTGCTGTCGAGCTCACACTCGTAGCCGAGCTTGTGCTTGTTGTTGTACTGGAAGAAGTTGTATTAGGCGAGGTTGCGAGACTCCAAGTCGTAGGCTTCAGCGTCGAATCCTGATTAATGTACCAAGCACCACTATTTGTGGAAAACGGCGTCTCGGGAGGCGTAGTAGGCTTGTTTTCCGCATAGATCTCAGCATGGCATGCCCCAGCGCCGTTGCAATCGAGACTGACTGTTTGGCTTCCTGTGGAGGGGACGGAGGTATTAGAGCCTAGGATTAGGGCATTGTCTTAGCTTGAGGCGAAAAGGGAGGGATGGAGAGTAGGGATGTTATACATGGTGTGAAACTTGTAAAGTCGGGGGGGCCACACCAAAGGACGAGGTAGGCGTTGGGGTAATTTGATGCCCAGGAACAGTTCACAGTGTCGAGGTAGTTGTAGGTTGGTCTGTAATTCGAATCCGGGAAGAGCCATTTCCCTGTAGCTGTAGAAGGAGCGGCGACGATGGTGGGTGGGAGGATGAGGAGTAGTACTGCAAGAGGTAGGAGAAATGGGCTATGACATGAAAGGCGCATCATCTTGGAAAACTCTCGCGGCCGAGATCACACCACAGTGGTGGATTAAAGAACGAGATGATGCCAAATATCGCTCTTCACGATTCTCTCTTCATGAAGAGACTCGACTTCGTCGCGCAAGAAAGAAAGCTCTACGAAAGATATAAAAATACAAGAGGAAGAGGAAAAGAGATGGACACGCGAAAATAGCAGGAGGCAAAGCGACACACCAGCCAATGCATTGCCTGGATCGCTCCAGCCTTGTTTCACCAAGGCCCTCAGCCGCAGCCGAAGGATCACAGAACATCAGCAACCTATCACCAGTCATAGAACCTCCATACCTCAACGAAGTGGCTCGAACAAGCAAGCAGCCGACAGGTTCATAAAACTGCACTGGTATGTTTCGGTGTCGTGGGTGTATGGACGGAGTATCTCTTACAGTACGGAATAGTAAACCGGCGTTATTCCTGCCATACCAGGATCAACGGCGCTAAGTCTGTTTAGAGAGTAGATATCACTAGCGGCAGATCCCCGAGCCTCGAAATTCCACTGCGCCAAATCCTATCATCACCACCAAACACCAATCTCACAACAATGCTGAGCACCAGCATGCGCCGAGCTTTTGCTCAATCGAATCCGCACATCCTCTCACTACCACCAACATTCCTCCTCCCCCTCCGCGCACGCCTCTCAACCACAACCAGTACCACCGGCCCCAACCCCCCCGAAAGCGCCTTCCACACCACCCATCTCCCCAAACAACCCCCAAAGGCCTCAAACCCCGAAACAAACCCAAAAACTCCCCAACCCTCTCCACCACCACCCCAACAAACTCCCCCCACCGCCGCCAACCCACCCCCCTCCCTCCTCCCCCTCCTCGCCGCCCAACCCCCCCACTACATAATCGCCCACCTGCACGCCCGCCCCTACCTCCTCACCGCGGGCGACACCCTCCGCCTGCCCTTCCACATGCCGCACGCCGTCCCAGGAACCATGCTGCGCCTGACGCGGGCCTCGAGTCTCGGCTCCAGGGAATACACATACCGCGGGAATCCGTGGGTGGACGAGCGGGATTTTGTGTGTCGAGCGCGGGTGGTGGGGGTGGAGGGGGAGCCGATGCGGGTGGTGGAGAAGACGAAGAGGCGGCAGAGGCATGTGAAGACTGTAAGGAGTAAGATGCGGTTTACGGTGTTGAGGGTTGTGGAGGTGAGGGTTTGTGTGGGGGGGGAGGGGGAGAGGGAGGATAGGGGGGAGGAGGGGGAGGAGTGAGGAGGGTGATGGTGATGGTGTGAATCCTAAAGCATAGGGATGGATTGGGGGGGGTTTTATACGCGGGTGGAGGTTGCGAAGAGACAATAGAGACGGGCTATGTTGAAGCCCACGTTCGAGATACGGAATAGAGCAACAGGGACTACTATACCATATCATCACCACATAGAGCAACCTCGAAAGCTAGCCGTGCTGGGGGGTTGGGAATGAAGGTGCATAGACCTTATTCCTAACCCATACACAAGGGTCTTGAAAACCAATTCCAGATCCCCCCCTCAATTGTGAGCATTGAGTTTCACACAGGCCCTACCTACCGTACATAAGACATCAAAGATCCTTCGCATTGCCTCCAACGAACCAAAAGGTAATCAAAGCAAAGGGGGGTATACATACCATCAAAGTATCTACAAACGTCGCTCTCAATCGCATAAACCCCACTTCTTTCAATGCCGCGCCTACGCTGAACCGGCACATAATGATACGCTGAATCGCCCAAAAAAAAAACCCTGCTTATACCCAACCCGATACCCCCTCAAAGCCAACACAGAACTACTCAAACCCCCCTCCACCGACCCCAACCCCTACTCCAACATATCTTATCAAACCATCCCCCCCACCCACCCAATCCTCACGCCCTCCCCTCCTCAACCGCAGCCCTAATACTCGCAAAAAAAAGGCCCGGCCACGTCGCCAACTCCGCCTCACCAGGCATGCCATCCTTCTTGATATGATTCACAATATTCTGCTGGATCCGCGCCAGCATCTCCTGGCTAACCGGCACCGTCCCCCTCACCTGCGCGTCCGGATGTAGGAACGCATCTCCCTCTGCCAAAAGCTGGTCAACCGTGGGCCGCTGCTTGGCATCGCGGTTTAGACAGCGCCGGAGGGTTTTGATGAGCCCGCTGGAGACGGGGACGCCGCCGATGGCCTTCGAGGGGAAGTCGATGATGTGGCGGGGATTGGGGATGGCCATGATGCGTTGCATTTGGTTAGCGATATGGGCAAAAGGGGGTTTGCCGTAGACCATCTGGTACAAGATGCAGCCGAGACTCCAGACGTCACTGGGTTTGCCGAGCTTCATCATTTTGCCGGCGGTGGAGGGAAGACCGCTGGTGGCGTTGGAGTCGACGAGGGCTTCGGGGGACATGTAGTTTGGGGTGCCAATGTGCTGTTCTCGGTGGACGTTAACGGTGTTATCTTGGATGGCGTTGGAGATGCCGAAGTCGATGAGTTTGAGCTTTCCTTGTAGGAGGAGGAAATTGGCAGGCTTTAGGTCTGAGTGGACGATATCGTGCTGATGCACTGCTTGGACGCATTCCAGCATTTCTTTCCAGTAGTAGCGAGTGAAAGTTACATCGAAGACGGCGTCCTCGGCGTTTAGTCGCATGGTCAGCACCCGGTTCAGGTCAGATTCACCCATCTCCATTAGCACGCTCAGTGTGTGTCTTTCCTCATTGACTTCCCAGTCGAAAAGCCGAATTACCCGATCTACGTTCTCCAGCTTTTGAAGAAGGTCAATCTCGCCTTTGTAGCCACGAATGGCTGCCTCATCCTGATCTTCGAGTGTGACTCTTTTCAACGCAAAGACCTTGTAATTCTCTGCCATGACTCGATATACCTTTGAACTGCCCCCTCGGCCGATACAATCCATACGCGTGAATAGCTTCCCATTCACGGAAATGTAATTACGCTTCTTCCTAGACTGGGAAGCTGATGCTGCACCTGCTGGAGCAGTTGCAGTCTCCAGAACAGTCATCTTGGGTGGTGGCGGAGCTGGCCGATGAGGAGTATTCTGGCTTCGCGGAGCCAAAGCTGGCCTTGGAGGTGAACTGGTAGCAGGAGTGTTGATCAGCATTTTCTCGTCAGCCATCGTTGGCAGTTTAGCATGTCTTTCAGATAGAGCAAGACCGTTGGGTTTGTTGCGTTTGAAAGTAGGCGGTGGTTCATTCTCTTGGTCAAATCTTGACGGCAAAGGCGGAAGTGAGGGGACTCTGAAAGCTGGTGCAAATTTCTTTTCTGATGGTCTATCCTGGCGTGGCGCAGGCGCAGGCGCGGGATTGGTCTTTGCTTGAATCAAAGGCTGCAACGGCTTAGGCAATCTCGCGTCCTTAGGAACCGGGCTTCCTGTGATGATGCTACCTTGGCTTCCGAGACGATCATGGTCATGAACAAGCTGTGGGCGAGGCAAAGGTTCTGGTTTCGATGGTGGAGGGTAACTTTCCGGCTGCTTTGTTGCGGGTGCTTCCTCGCGGTCCGCTGGATCATGAAGTGCTCCTCCTGATGACAGGACATCCTCCTGTATCGGACTTCGGTCTTCTTCGCTTTGCCTCCGCTTCATCCCTCTTCTTGCTGGTCCGCTGAGATATCGACCTGTCACCTTACCCACTCTTTTAACCCGCAATGATCCTTGAATACCCGTCTCTTCTGCCTTGGATCTATTTATAGAGAGATTGCCTAGTTGCGAAGCTGCTTCGTGAAGCGCATTACCCTCTTCCATTGGCACTGACCTTGGCTGGGCTAGCTCCGTAGCAGGTGCTGATCTAGGCTCAGTGGTCGTTGCCTTGTTGGACTCTGAAGAAGTGCCTTCAAAGGGTCTAGTCCCAAGGTGTGTCTGCAAGTTCCGCGATCGAGGAGCAGGCGTAATCAGATCATGCGGAGGATTTCCGTTGCGATAACCCTCCGAATTTGATATCGGGCTGTTTCTTCGTAGTGTCGCTGCTCCTCCACTCAATCGTACTACTCGAGGACTACCAGGCCGGGTCGAAGCAGGTGAAGCAGTCCGCTCTCCCAACGCAGACCTGAAAGTTGAGGGACTTTTTCTGAGTGTTGTTTTGGGGTCCCGTGTCAACGCACGATCGTTCGATACACCATTGCGTCGCGACGGAGATGATCCGATGGCTGAAGCTTCATCCCCAAGTATGGCTTTTGCCTCCGCACTGAATTTCATTGGCGGCACTGGTACATCATCATCAGAGCTGTCACCGATCGAAAACTTCCAAGCTTGGGGTAAAGGGCCATCATTGTTGGTTGGAACATGAGACAGAGGGGAGCCGCGCTTGAGGGTCGGTCTTGAAGGCTGGATCCGTCCATCTTGTCGCGAAGGGGCTCGTCGAGGTCGGGGGAAGCTATCGTAGTTCAGCCCGAAGGGTGTTGGCGATGCTGTGGCCATGGCGGCGTGGCTATTGTGAACTCAGCATGCAAGCATTGGCGATCTTGGGGTTTGGTTGAACCAAATGAGCGACAAGCATATCCAAAATGGTGAGCAATGTTGCTAAGCAAAAGATGTGATAGATTGAATTGCGATGGTCACGATAACCAAAGTTGTTTCAAGATGCGCGTTGATTTTCGCAGGGGTGCGATGTTGTTTACTCTGCAACTTTGGCGGGGCAACAGGCCGTTTATTATCCAGTCGTCAGAGTTACCTTACCATGCTTACTCCCTCTCACCAAGAGTCTGAAATTTCAAGGCAATCATGAAAGGGTATCAATAGCCTAACAAGCCGGGTCAAATGTAAGAGTCAAAGGCAGTCTTGTATCGAGGTCAACCTCGAGCCCATTCATGTGTTTCTATTTCCCATCCTTCTTATCACACACGCTTTGGATTACAACCGAATCATTAATAGTCTATATCTCGAAGAGAGAGAGTCCACTCAAAAATCTTCCACTACACGAAACTGTAGTGGCTTATTGGAGTCGGCAAGCATCAGATGACCGCCCGGTCGACGTCTATACTCTTTGCGTCTAATCGAATACGAAGAGCCTGAAACCCCCGAAGTCTCTCTCGGACAGTCACGGGATGCAAAACGTCAAGTCCCTACCTTATATACTGCCATGACTCACCTTTTCTCGGACCAAATTCACTTTCTTTCATCTCTCCCTGTCCAGATATCCTCTGCCGTTGCCCAATCCCTAACCAATTCTTGTTCGCGTCTGCGTGACTTAATGTACTTGGCCCTCGAGCTGCCCTAATCTAACCCTTGATACAATGGCCACGTCGTCTGCTGCTGGCCTCAGGCTTATCTTTTTGCCTAGCGCCATATCTCAGGCTTCCAGCCGTCCATTGCTGCGTTCCGAGCAGACGAAAGGGCGGTCAAAAGCATCAATGCAATTTTTTAAACCTTGCCTGAGCACTTTGGGTATATTGTGCCCTGTCCACAATCAAGTCAATTCCTGACAATACCTACCAAAACAGGACTAACACCTATGCTACATCGTGTCCATACTGTTGTTGCAGGAAAGAACGGTCCTGCCGCTAGCAAGAGGAGCATAAGCACAACGAGTCAATCGCCTAGTCGCCCCCAAGCCACTTCCTTTGCCCTTAAACGACCGCGAGGACCGTCCGTCCATAACTCAATCTATTTCCCATCCTTACTTCTCCACCGCTCTTCCTCGACGATGCTAGCCGCCGCACACGCTATCGGAGCCGGCATGGCAACGATTGGGATCGCCGGCGCTGGTGCTGGCATCGGCACAATCTTCGGATCCTTGATCCAGGGCGTCGCTCGAAACCCACAGTTAAGACCGCAGCTGTTCCAACTTGCGTTTTTGGGGTTTGCACTCGCGGAAAGTACGGGCATATTTGCGTTGATGATGGCGTTCTTTATACTTTTCGCGGCACCGGAATAGGAGAGTGCGTGGCCTTTTCGAGAAAGAAATTTGCTCAGACCGTTACCATTGCTTGACTGTGGCGTTGGTGAAGAAGCAACATTCTCCTCTTTTGTGGTCGTTTCATTTCCGATCTCGAAGACTTCGGATTCCACCAACCTCCAAAGTCTCCTCTTCTGTACTACACTGTACTCATATCTGCAAATAGCATAAAAGCTTGGCCATTTGGCGCAAATCTGGCGCTGAAAGCCATCTAGAAGTTGAAATTTATCAATTACGTCGTAGTCCAGTAGTGATGATAGCCCATGTAGACCAAAGCTAAGCCATCAAGCCGAATTTAAATAATAACGACCGATAACAAGGTACGTCGAGCCAGCTATCACACTGATTGGCGCTGTGTCGAGCGAGCAAGTTAGTCAGGTTGATGCAGTTCCTTGACTATGTCGTTGCTGCATGACCAACATTCTTCTCTACTGTGTTTGTTAAACTTTTTACCTTGAAGTCTCAAGATGCTACTGTTTCTTTTCAATGTTCATTGGTATGTTTAGAATGGCATTTCCACAGCCAAAAGTTTACCACTTTGCATGGGATCAACACTGACGACGTTTTCAAGAAGGAGAAGCTCCAGGAGGCTCTGCGAGACCTGTACGTAGTAGGACCTTATCAAACAATGGCACACGTAGACCGAAGCTGAGCCACAGCTTTGTCGCCCCGTAAACAATTTTGCCGTGACATCTAGGTCAAGAAGCTGCGAATAGACTACTTGTCTGACGATCTGAAAAGCACGAAAGCCCTTTGGCAAGCCACGCCAAACTTCTAGACTCCAGCGATCTATGGAGTGTAACGCTTTGGCTTGGTCATAGCAGTTGCGAGCGTATTTCTAGGTACGCTTCTTTTCCACAGTGTTGGCGGCACCAGCTCTCGATAGCGCCAGCTGACTGAGACAAAAAGTGAGCCCTTTTTCTACTTTAACCACTTCTGTAATCCCGTGTAAGTCTGAGGCTGCTGAATTCTGGTCTCTCGATGCCAAGATAATTCGGTATTGCTCGACGGCTTCGTCATACCTTTTTGAATTAGAAAGACACCATGCATAACTATGTCTCCTTCTGAGGATGTCGACAAAGGCAGCTGCATCCAGCCACGCGTTCGAGGAAAAAACAAGCTGATATTGCTCAATGGCCTCGTCTGAGTTCCCCGACATACAGAGACATCTCGCATATTCCGCGCGACACTCTTGTGCTTCGGGATCATCTTCTAGACCTGGCGCCTTCTCCTTAGACGCAAACACTAATCTATAGTGTTGTATGGCCTCATCGTATCTTGTCTGGTTGTAGAGGCACCACGCAAGACCTTGGCGACATTTGAGAGTGTAGCGATGATGGGCTCCCAGCAGTCCTTCTCCTAATGACAAAACATACCGATACTGTTCAGCTGCTTCATCATATTTCTTTCTACGCGAGAGGCACCACGCTAGGTTATGCCTCATTTGAGTTGTGTTATGGTGATCAGTAACGAGGCTTTTCTCTTGAATTAGTACCGCTCTGCAACAAAGTTCCTCAGCTTCTTCATACTTTCCAAGACTGATCAAGGTCACTGCCAGGTTTACCATATCTCGAAGTGCGAGCGAGTGTGTGGGACCAAGCAAATGCCCCCGGATGCTGAGAATTCTTCTCTGCAGCTCCTCAGCCTCGTCCAAGTCCTTTTGTTTGTATAAAGTCCATGCGAGACGGCTCAAACTTCTGAGGGTGTCCGGGTGGTCAGGACCAAGCAGCTGCTCCTGAGCAGCACTACTTCTCCGTAACAACCCCTGAGCTTTCTGTCCTTCGCCTCGCGCTTCTAGACACATCGCATATGTGGTCATACTGGAGAGCGTTTCTGAGCTTTTCAAGCCCCGAAGACGCTCGAATATTTCCATGGATTCTTTAGCTTCAACTAAAGCAGTCTCATTATGGCTTCGGTATCTGTCAAAGGAAGCTAAGTGCTCCAGAAGCTTGGCGCGATCGAGCCGGGCATCAGTCGAAAGAAAATCAAATTGAAGCATCGTACGCGCGTGGGGTGAGAGAGCCTCCCAGTAACGCCAATTGTCAATCTTGTTGCCATTGGGAAATTGCTCCACCAATATATGTAGCGCTTCATGTCTCCAAATTGTAGTAGTGTTCTGAACTTCTAGCCATGCCTGTGTGGACAATTGGACAAGCCGATGCATCTCATAGGTCTCACTATGAGCTCCTTTGTTGACCAAGGAGAAATTCTGCAGCATTGCCAACGCTTGAATGAAGACACGTTTTGGCTCGTCTTTATGTTTGAACAGGGTAGGAGGGATGCCTTGCCGGTCAAACATGGCCATCAGTGAGAGCATCTGAGCTGCTCTGGGGTTCTGTCTAGTAATTAGATCGAATGACAGCTTCCAAGTCTTGATGACCGAGTTACTCTCCCTATCGGTTCTTCTATCGTCGTCGAGACTCTCGCAGAGTAATTCTTGTATGTCTTCGTCTCCCTCCTGAAGCATCGAGAGATAGTCTTCGACAGTTATGACTTGTTCGGTGATGTACGCCGCGGCTTGCGTGATTGCCAGAGGTAGTCGATCTAAAGCTTCGACGAGCCTTTCGAGATCATCGATGGTCACATTCATCGACGAAACAAGATAAGAACGTAAAAGCTGCACACTTTCTGTCGTTGTCATGGTTGAAACAATCGTCGTCTTGCCTCTGACAGCTAAACGTTCCCCAACTCTTTTGTCCCGAGTTGTAACAATGATAGCACCGTTTGTTGCTCGTGGGAAGTACTGAATCAACGAATTGTGAATTACTGAAGATGGTAACGGTTCATCAAGAAGCTGTATGTCGTCGAAGTTGTCAAGTATAAAGAGCCATTTTCCGTTTTGATTGCTACTAAGCCAGTGGTGAACAAGCTGCAGGACATCTCCTTTTCGGTCATTCCACCCTGGTAAGCGTAAGTTTTCAGCGATATGTTTGCACGCTTGCACGAACTTCGTGAGTGTTCCTGCATGAGCCCAAAATATCTGGGCTTCTGAATGAGTTTCGAGGAACCTGTGGCACATTTCGATGGCGATTTGGGTTTTCCTATATTTATGGATTAGTCTAGAATCGGTAATAGTGCTTGACCGATCTCCACAAAACGAGAGCTGCTATTCAGCATGAAAAAGCCCGTAGTATATCTAGCGTACAAGAAGCAGGGAAACGCGAATAGAAAGTAACATCCTTGTAACAAATTGCTCACCCGACACCTCCTATACCTGCCAACGCAGCACGACCATAATGAGTCAAATTACTCTGTAGCTCTTCGAATATTCTTGGGCGATCGATGAAATTGGGGTCTCTCTTGGCAGGTATCATGCTGATCTGATGCATGGAGAGAGATTGCGGCAATGCCCTCGAGGTGCCACTGGTGTTGTGGAGCACCAATCTTAGTAGGTACCGATCCAATTCTAGTAATAAGCTCCGGACCTCTTTGTCTTTGCTAATACTCCGGAGTGCTTTGGTTTTTCGAGTCCAAGAAGAGTCCTTATCCGTGGGTAGGACTTGGTCCAAAATTTTGTCTAAACGCCGAATCTGAGATTGACATCCCTCGAGTGCAGGCGTTAAAGCCTTCTGAGTGTCTGAATCCACATTTCCTGCTTGGGCTTCAGCGCTAGTTCGTTGGAGACTGTTAATCGTGATGGGTAGTTGGGCCTTGATGTGCTTGAAAGCCTCAGGCACCTCATGCGCCTTTTCGCGGAAGTCGTTGAGCCGACCCACCACCGTACTCCCAATCTCGATCAGCGCAGCCACTGCTGAAATGAAGGATATCACGGCAACGGCCTCCGCCATTTCTAATAGAGGCTGACACGCAAGGGCTCGTTCCAGCAGGCACTTTTGAACATGTCCTGTTGGCTCATAACAGAATATAAATTTTGATCGCTCTATTATAGGTCGTCACCAATCAAGTCAAAGGATGTACATAGAATGGCAATGAGACAAAATAGGCAATTGTGCCAAGGACACAGCAAAGTAGCGCACAACGACAGCAACAGTGCCAGAGGCTTGCTCGTCTTTTTTGATAGATGAGAGTAAAGGAAAGTACCGATAAGAACTCTAAAAAGCCTCTGGAAGGGTTCCCCTAGCAGTCGTCCAGCCCTATAGGGCTGATAATCCGTCTTTCATATTTTATTGCTTCAACCGATTTGTTTTTGATAAACTACGTAGCTAATAAGACCTCTTTGAGGCCATTCTGATACGTATGCCTCGTTCTGATTGACCAGTTGTAAATAATGTCGTGGGGTGGAGCCATGCACCTCGAGAGTTCACGGAACATTATTGGTCCGGGGATTTTGACTAGAATAGGTACTTATAGGGGTTTCCGCCTGATGTTTGACCCACCCTACCTGTATCTAGCCTACCTCCTAGATCTACCCACTACTACTACTACTATGCCTTCTGAGCTCTGACTACTAGTTGAGACATGCCACCCCTATACACTATGAAAGCAATAAGATCTAGACGTGAAAGTCTGTGATTTATTTGATAAAATATCTAGTAATCAGATGTGAAAGACTCATTACGATGAGATAGTTTGAGCTAAACGTTGATTCAAAAAAGTTACTCAGAGAATTAAAGACAAGAATAAAAAGTTAGAAAGTCAACTTCAAGTGATTAAAGCAGTCACGTCTTTGAGTTCTATTTATTTTCTTCGCAATCGGACTGAGATGAGTCTTCTGGTCTCGCCATTGATGTATCATTTTGTCAGAGGCACCCTTACTCAGCCAACCAGATATTCCAACAGCGTCCGTGGCGGCCAGTTGCTTCAAAATAGGCAGGTTGGTTCTCCTTGCGCTGTGGGCATACAACCTCCGATATCTCAGCGTGGCTCGATGGCTGCCAAATCGCCGAAGGAGTTGCGATATGGACTACCGCATTTAGATAATGTGGAGGATGTGGAGAAGTACACGAGTGGGGGATTTCACCCGATCCATCTAGGAGACGCTCTCAAAGGCGGAAGATATTGCGTTCTGCATAAATTAGGCTATGGAGGGTTCTCTACCGTCTGGCTGGCTCGCGACAAAGATCAAGACAGGCTGGTCTCACTCAAGGTACTCACTGCCGAAGCCTCCCAGCAACCCACGGAACTCACGATACTTCGGCATCTCGATGAACATGCCCATGCCAATCCTTGGCGTAGCAGCATTATCGCTACACTGGATGATTTCATCATTGACGGGCCCAACGGCAGACATCTTTGCTATGTATCGCGGCTGGGGGGTCCAAGCCTTTCCGCGATATCGGATTCTCCAGGCGAGATAGCGGGCACCCGCCGCCTCCGTGCTCCCCTGGCCCGTAGATTAGCTCGACAACTGGCAAAGGCGGTCACTTTCATGCATGATGTCGGTATTGTTCACGGAGGTACGTTGAACACTGGAGGAACTGAGAGGGTGTGCTGACCGCTGGGGTAGACATTACGCCTAAGAATGTCCTTTTACAACTAAAAGGTGTCGACACATGGCATACGGAAACGATCTACCAGCAAGTTGGCCACCCAGTTAGAGATGGGGTCTTCAAGACTTCCGGTGAAAAGCCAGACCTATCTGCACCTGAGTACCTCGTGGAGCCAGCATCCTTCTCTTGCATCGATTTCGAGTACATTTCCGACCAGGTTCTACTCATAGACCTGGGCGAAGCTTTTCTCGAGCTGTCTCCACCATGCAATGGTGTCGGAACACCAGTTTCCTATTGCTCTCCGGAATTGATATTGGAGAGCAAGGCGAGCAGAGCATCAGATATCTGGGCCTTAGCTTGTACAATATTCGAGATCCGATCTGGGTTTCCCCTGTTTGAATCATTTGTGGGGTCGTCCACTGAGATCCTTGAAGAGACAGTGCGAATCTTAGGCATGCCTCCGGAATCATTTCATTCGCTTTGGATGAAAGATGGGATTACCATCACGGATCACGCACAGTTTGACCGATCTACTCTAAACGATCGGATAATGGAGATCGGTATATACGATCAAAAAACATCCATTCACGAAGGCGATATTGCCTCTCTGAACCACCCTTCGTTACTGGAACCTTCTGGAAGGAGGGTTACTAGAGACGAGGCAATTGACCTAACCGATTTGCTGCGAAGGACATTGGACTACATACCCGAGAAACGTCTGTCTGCGGGGGAAGTCGCGAACCACTCGTGGGTATGCGAATAAGGAATAAATCACATACCACTCGTGGGATCAGCTTGGTGCTGCTCGTTCATGTTTCAACTGCAAAATCCTGGAACCCTTTTTCCTCTTTACGGGCACTCAATAATGCATTGGTACGGGCACCCATTACTCACAAAATGAGGTAAAGCTGTAGGAACAGATGATACACAGTCGGATGGACTCTGCAGATTTCAAATATCGGCCAGTGGCTTCCTCTGGTCTTGTATGCACTCAGAGCAGGCGTTATGAGAAAGTGGCGTTCGAAGCTTGGCGAAATTCAGTCTGCGCTTTTGAGTCCTTTCTGCGCAGGACGAGGGGAAAAAGCGAAAGCTCACCAGGCAAGAAGAGGTAGAAACGAATGAGATCAAGCGTACAGACATTGGTACCTAATAGAAGGATTGGATAACTGTGATTAAGTATGAAGAAAGTGGTCGGGCTAGGCGTGTGAGTACACAAGACCTGTCGTTCGCCGCATTTATCCTGCGACTGTATGTGGCCTTGTGGGTGCTTGTCATTTCTCGCTATGATGCCGAGTTCGGATCCACGGGTTTCAAATGGAAGGTGTTGTCATATGACGCCTTACGCGGAGCTTTCACATCTATTCATACCTACCTGCTTTACTTCTTCCCCTTCTATCGAAAGTATGCACGATGGAAGGGTCGGGCTTGAACATGATCTTGACGGGTCCGGTATTCGTACCCCGAACTTTCGCTCATTCTTCGCTTAGAATACCTGCCTAGTTGACGCAGGCGCGTTGCTTGGGGAGACGGAACAGATGGCTTCAGATCGTCGCTATAATGCTAGGGTACTTACAGGAGGCATAATATAAATGTCACTGGGCCAGAAATGGCTCCAGAAACGCTTTGCAGTGATAAGTCTTAAACCCCGGCGGCTTAAATTGTCTGGACGGAACGCGGAGCTTTACGGTTTATCCTTGACTACAATGGCGACAACAACACAAATGTCATCCACCTTGCCTCCATGAAACTCTTCATGTGGATAATATTTCTGTACTTCTTTAGCAAACGGACCATCAGCTTTCGTATTCAAGCTCGCCAGCTTTGCTTCTCCGGTAATAGCCACTGCTAAAGCCGCCTGGAGACTATCCTCATACTTCTTTGGGATACCGCCTTTCTGCGTAAGGGCATGTATATTTTCAGAAACAGCCAAACCCTTCTCGCCGGCTTCCCAAGCCTGAAATCCAGTCATGTGCCGGCTTACGATCTTCAATAGATCCAGGGAACTTAGGTTGTCCCAGACACCATCTGTAGCAAATACTAGAACATCCCCATGCCGTAGCTGATGGCCCGAGACACTGGCATCCTTGGGGTAGTCGCTCAGTGGCTGACTACCCAAAGCTCGAGCCCTAGCCAGAATCTTAGGAGGGATTATAGATAGCTGATACGGTGTGTTGAACGCATGTGTCTGTGGATTGGAAAAATGGTGGACAGCATTAAGCCGAAGCTGAACAAAGCCAGAATCCCCAAGGCTGGGAGAAGTATCAGCTTGCACAGGTGAAACCAATCCGCCAGGTGGCCTTACTTTGCAACCTCCAGATATCCGTCATCCCTTCCAACTGCGATGCAGGCGGTACTTCCGCCCCCAGGAATGCTGGAATCAGCGACAACTCTATCGTACCCCTTTTGTAGGAGTTGGCGCGGCCTTAATTTCCCTTCAGATTGGGTCTCTGTCCCTCTTGCAACCCCCATCATCTGCTCACATAACCCATGGGAGAAATGTGCCGAATCAATGCCGGAATCTGCCCATCCTCCAACGCCATCCGCGACACCGAATGCAATATTGCTACCATTTCCGATCCTGCTGACGAAGAACGCATCCTGGCCGCTGTTCGGCCGCCCCGTGAAATAATCTTTGCCAGTTGTAGTAGATTGTAAAGGGTCAAAGGAGTAGAGGTCATTCTTGGGGTTGAAGCGCCGGCCTTTAGCGGAATATGCAGCCCCAATTTTGTACTGGTATTCGTAGGTGGGGGTGGAAGTTGATGGTTGTCGTAAGGGAGCTGTGGTTGAGGATGCACGGCTCAGGTCATGGCCTGTAGGTCCGTTAAAGTAAAAGCACTGCGGGCGGAGATCCTGCTGTGAGAACAGAGGTGCGAAACGACAGGCGGAGCATTGAAGTATTGGCGATATTCCTAAAATGCTAATTGTCTTTAGTGGAAGCATCTTGCCCACTAAGGAGCAAGGCGTCATAAAATAGAATATAAGGAAGCCATGATGGACCTTTTAAACGAACGTGTCACCAGCGGGAAGAGCGACCTGCGGAATGAGAACAAATGAGGGAAGAGACGAAGGGAATAAATGCATGCAAGGTAGCTAACGGAAAAGCAATAGCTGTACTCTCGTAGGTAAAGGTAGTTGAGAACTTGAAGGATCTTTGCCAGATCGTACGGTTGTAAGAGTACCCATTTTACAGCGGCGGCCGCTTTACCCTCACAGCACGCTAGCTCAGGGCTTGCTGCAAAATGGGGTAGATACGGATAGCCTCGGCACCTAGAATAGTAGCCTCAACCGAAACCCCAAGCAGCCTCACATATGGAGGAGGGCTAAGGTACTTTACCTGGTCCATCCCTTCGCCATCACCCAAACTATCAAGGAAGGTCGAAAAGGGGCAGAGCTGAAAGGCTATGATAACTGTGCCGCAGCCTTCAGCTGTTTGTCGTAAATACAGCATGCAAGGCTCTCGGAACCAGTAGTAGCAAAGTTCGAGTCCTTGTGTGTAGTCCCTAGAGTCCTATATCTCATCCCTTTTTGATGCGTGTGATGACTTGATAGAGAGAGCGAATAGATCAGCCATGGCAGATCCTTTGAGCATGGCTGCCAGCCTGATTACAGTCGTGCAGATCAGCGGGCAAGTCATATCATACTGCTACGACTACCGCCAAGGCTTGAAAAATGCTTCGAAGGACCTTTTAAGAGTGACTGCAGAGGTGACAAGCCTGAGAAATGTTCTAGAGAGTCTTGTTGTCCTTGTCGATAAAGAGAGGAATATCAGCAACAACTTTCTCCCTATGCTGACAGATGTCCTGTTGACCAATGGTCTTCTGGATGTATGCCAGCGCGATCTGAGAAGCCTAATAGAGAAGATTGAAAAACCTGTTAGCGAGTGGAAAGCATTGGGTAGGCGCTTGATCTGGCCGTTGCATGAGAAGGAGATCACCAGGACGCTCGAGAGCGTACACCGTACAAGAAGCGTGCTGGAAACAGCTCTGATGGTTGACAATACGTGAGTTGTGGAACATTGTTGCTTTATGTGGCAATAAAATTTGACGCGTTGAAGAGCGTCGATGATCGAGATACGTGATACAACAAGGGATTTGAGGCAAAGGGTGCTCGATTTCACGCGCAGCATAACCCTTGCTCCTGGTTCGTCATATCCTCAACAATGTGGCGGCTGCTTTAGTATTGACCTTTAGCAGAGACAGAGTTCCAAGTCGTTGTGGATTGGCTCAATGGCCCAGATCCTTCTATCAAGCATAAAGCAGTGCGGGAAGCTCGTGGATCTCAGACCGGCAAATGGTTTCTACAGCGAAAGGATTATGAAGTTTGGCAAACAGAGGTAAACTCTTGTTTCTGGTTGCATGGTATTCGTAAGTCAATTTATCCAACTTCCTTCTTGACCAAGCATTTATATGGCTTCTAGCTGGCTGCGGCAAAAGTGTCCTGTGGTAGATATACCTTCCGCAGTCCGACATCCTGAATGCTCAATTGACCTTCCTAAGCTCTTCAATCATCGAGGATATATTTGCCCTGCCCCCCCGAGAGCATCAGTCTGTCGTTCTGTATTATTACTTCGACTTCGCCAATAAAGCTGTTAGTTCCGCGGAAAGTCTACTTCGCTCATTAGTGACACAAATGGCGAAACAGACACCCGATCTTCCAAAAGCACTAGACAGAACGAAGTGGGAGAAATTTAGCCGCACTCGGTATGGAACACGCATGGAAATGCAAGCCGATAGCGTTGCTCAGCCCTCCTTTACAGAGCTCTCGGACATATTGCATGATAGCATTGGGGGATTCGATCACTTTTATGTTATATTAGATGCCTTAGACGAATGTGTGGAAAGGCAGAAGGTCTTATCACTGGTTAAGCAGTTCGTCAAGTCAAGGACCGGCAAAGTCCATGTCCTAGTGACAAGCCGGTATGAAGTTGATATCGAGGAGCAGCTCCTCCCGATCATTACGGAACAAATTCAAATCGAAAGCCACTTGATTGAGCCCGATATACGCTCTCACATTCAGCAGCAACTTCAAACTAATCCTAGACTGAAAAAGTGGCCTCAGAAGGTCAAGGAAAGAATGGAGTCCGCCCTCGTGACGGGCTCGCAGGGAATGTGAGTTGCGACATGGCCCCGATTCAACTGTCCTATCTAATACTCGTTATAAAAGGTTTCGATGGGCTGCGTGCCAACTTGATGTGCTATCAAGGTGCAAAGTACTCAAACAGCTTGAAGTCGCGCTAAGAACGCCCCCAAAGGATCTGTCAGAGACATATCAAAGAGCGTTACAAAATCTCGATCCGGAATCGTATGACATTGTGTACAAGTTGTTAAGATGGTTGACTGTCGCTCCACACCCTGTGAGGAGTCCTGTCACAGAGCCTCTTCTAACCTAAGTGGACTGTCAATAATGATTGCGCTAGGTACGCCTTGAAGAGGCCGTAGAATTCCTTGCTGTTGACGAAGGAAACGGAGAAGGACTCGTCTTTGACCCTGATATGAGACTCTTTGACGCGAACGACATTCTGACGATGTGCACTGGCCTTGTTTCGGTTTCGCGTATCTTCATCAAAAGCAGAGAGGTAAGCACTTCCGTGATAATATCCCCGTCAGCTGGAGTCTATGACGCCTCGAGACCCTTTCATTGCGCAATTCTCCCGCTCTTCTCACCTACTTTGCCGGCAATTTCCTCCTTAAAAGTATACTGACTTCAGGAGCACCAGCAAGGGGCTATCGTCCAACAAGTACAGGAAATCCGTCTCGCGCATTCTTCAGTGAAAGACTTTTTGCTCTTACATTTCCAAAACCAAACCCTACCACCCGTCTTTGGCAACATTGATTCTCAAGCTTATGTTGCGGAGTGCTGCTTGGCCTACCTGCTCCATTTTCCAGGTCATTTGCAACCCGCGGATGACATCAAACAGTACCCATTGGCCAGGTACGCTGCTGAATGGTGGATGCGCCATATGCAGCACTCACAGTCGAAGATCTCGCCGCTAGGGACACAATTGATGCTCGAATTGATGGATGAGAGTAGCGCGGCTTTCTCAAATTGGATTTGGCTTTACAATGCCGACAAGCCCTGGCGGGGCGTTGATGCTAGTGCAGCAGACCATCCGTCAGCGCTTTACTACGCCTCGCAAAGTGGATTCGAGTATCTGGTTGACCAGCTTCTTAGAGCTGGATCCAAACCAGACTACGGCCAAGGAATGTTCGGCACACCTCTCCAGGTCGCTGCCTACAACGGGCACCTACAAGTGGCGAAGAAGCTCCTTTCCGCTGGGGCTTGTCCGAATACAAAGGGCGGCATGTTCTATACGCCGTTAAAAGCAGCAGCAGCTATTGGGCATGTCGACATAACCCGGCTCCTCATTAAGCATGGAGCCAATCCGAACGTGTCCGATACGAGCTCTGGCACAGCTCTACTTGAAGCCACGAAGAACAGACATCCCAACGTTACGCGAGTGTTGATAGATGAGGGACAAGCTGACGTCAACATCGTTGGTAGTCGAAAAGCAGCGGATATGTATGGTACGAATCCTCTAGAAATTGCTTCCCGTACTTGTGACATTGAAATAGTGTCACAAATACTCCCCAAAGCAAGTAAAAGTGTTATTGCAACAGGTATGCAAGCGGCTGCTCGGACAAAATCGAGAGAGCTGCTGGAGCTTTATGTATCGTACGATCTTGATGGCGTCCTTTATTACGCAGCCGAATTAGGTTGGGCCGACTTGGTGACAAATCTTCTTCAGAAGGACGCAGCCACGACTACCTTATTAGACGGTGGATACTGGGGACAGAACGCTGAAAGCTCATCTTTGGTGGTCGCAGCCGCAGGGGGGTATGAGTCAATCGTTCACGAAATGATATCAAATAAAGCAGATGTGAATGCGGCCTCGGACAGAAGATACGCGCTAGAAAGTGCCGCCGAGAAAGGGTTTAGCTCTATCATAACTCTGCTCTTAGAGCATGGTGCAGATGTCAATGCATGTGGTATGGATGGAACAGCTCTGCAGAAAGCTTCACATCATGGCAACATAAACATCGTCAATCAGCTTTTGGAGCATGGAGCCGACATCAAATTTGTCGACGGTTCTTATGGCGGGCCTCTTCAGGCTGCAGCCATCGGCGGGCACTACGAGGTAGTCAAATTACTCTTGAACCGTGGTGCTGATGTCAATGAACAGCCTGGACAACGGTGGCATTCATGGCGTATCCCTGTGTGCAGTACTCCGTTGACTGCGGCTACGTATCGGGGCGACATCGAGATGTTTGATTTACTGTTGAACAAAGGTGCTAGAACTGATTTGCAGGATCGGATGCATCCTCCCGCTCTACACGTTTCCGTAAAGGAAAACCATCCTGCTATCATGGCTAAACTCCTGGCTGCTGGTGCTGATATCGAGGTCGAGCATCAGGGTAATACACCGCTGTCGAAAGCGATCAGTGAAGGGAACTTTGCAGCAGCCCAAGAGCTTCTGAAAGCCGGTGCCAACCCAAACCATAATATTCTACAGAATAACTACCTTCATCGAACGCTTCTGTACCAAGCGATCACGCACGATGAAGGGGAGTTGTTGAAGCTGTTGCTTAATTTTGGCGCTGATGTCAACGCTCTGAGTGATGTCGGACAGTCTTCAAAGGAGCCTCCTCTTCACACAGCAACAGAGGAAGGTTCCATGGTTATGGTACAGGTCCTACTCGAGTATGGGGCAGATTACAACTGGCAGGACGACACTGGCTGGACAGTATCACATCTCGCAGCACGGTGTCATCCAGAAATCTTGCGTCTGCTCTGTGATGATTACGGAGTTGATCTCTCGCTAAGTCTCTCGAACGGCAGTCTTCCTTTGCATTCTGCTGGCTCCGGTGGGAACGTGGTTTGTATTGAGATACTACCTGCCCACGACGTCGATATCAATGTACGTAATAATCACGGTCGCACACCTTTGCATTTCGCGGTGGAAAAAGCAAATCTTCAGGCGGTGAAGTTGTTTATAGAAAGAGAAGCGAGACTTGACATTCAGGAAGAGGAGACTCAGATGACGGCGTTGGATTATGCGAAGATGGAGTTGATCAAGGAACCTGATAACTCGGATAGGCAGATTATTGTTGAGGTTTTGGAGGAGAAAACAATGTAGCTCTACACATACGGATTTACCGAAATTTGTTTATCTTCCTTTGCAAAATAGGCATTCGGCGAAATTATCAGATCTGATTTATGTTGTCATAGCTCTGTACCGTATATTGAGTAGCGTCGAAGACTACCTTACCCTTGGCCTGGGCGAGCGTCAGGGGCGTCAGGATAAACTGATGAATAAAGTTAGCCCGCACCCTAGCCGCCTTACAGGCCTCAATAAAGTAATTTTATCACTACATTATCATAACCAGTAAGTTCAGCCAGCAATCTAGCTGCTTTACGGCAGGATATTTTGCGCATCAGGCTCACCCTTGCGCCTAACAGCGCACGAACACCACCGCAAGCATGATGCACCCGTCGAGACAAGCGTACGTTGAAGAGGATAACCCCGAGGTAAGCCATCATCACGCCGCTATATACACCAATCTATGCAGCAATGTTCATATCGTCTCTCAGAGGAATACGGGCCTTCCACTTGGAGAGCCCAGCTCGAAACCATACAGGGAGCGACGGCTGATGGGATGGCTCGAGGTGACAGAACAATGAGGGGGTGGATCTTGCAAACATACGTATGTCTATTCTTCCTGAAGTGCCTCTTTCCAAGCTAACGTCTACCAGCTATCGATCGCGACTACCTACTCCCCTCTGGCATTGCGGGCATTGCCCCCGAAAAAGCCTCAGCGATCTTGTCCCAATTTTCTCGACGGCGGCGCGCAGCAGCAATAGCAGTTCCAACGGACGATGGCCGCGTTCGAAAACAATTACGCGAAATTGGCGAGCCCATTACGCTGTTCGGCGAAGGCCCAGGCGACCGTCGAGACCGACTACGAGAACTTTTGACCCAGCGAGCTGAGCTCGAGGCCGGCGAAGATGGCGAAGCCGATGTCCAGATGGGTGAAGTCGCGCAAGACTCTACTGCGCAAGGCGAACAAGAAGAGGAATTCTACACAGAAGGTATACAGGAATTGCTCGAAGCCAGGAGAGCAATAGCTCGGTATTCTTTACCAAAAGCCAAGGAGCGAATCGCAAGCCAAAAGCTCGAATCCACCATCCCCCTGCGCACCCACATCAAACATCGCAAAGCCCTGAAAGAGCGCCTATCTGACTTCTCCCTCTTCGGCTCCCAAATTGCCGGTGACCGCCCTGTCAGTATCGCCCGCTTCAGCCCTAATGGCGAAACCATTGCGGCCGGAAACTGGGGCGGCGGGGTAAAACTCCTCTCGGTACCCAATCTCGAAGAGACCAAAACCTTACGAGGCCACACGGATCGTGTAGGAGGAATATCCTGGTACCCCGGCGCGACCCTCCCTGGCACAACCGTCTCGGCCGACAGCGTCAACCTCGCCTCCAGCGGCGGGGAAGGAAATATCCACCTCTGGTCCCTCACGCAATCCACCCCCATCTCCACCCTCTCGGGCCACACCGCGCGCGTCTGCCGCATCGAATTCCACCCCTCAGGCGCCTACCTCGCCTCGGCCTCCTACGACACGACCTGGCGCCTTTGGGACGTCGCAACCACGACCGAGCTCCTCCTGCAGGAAGGCCACTCGCGCGAAGTGTACGCCCTCTCCTTCAACGGCGACGGCTCCCTGCTCGCCTCGGCGGGCCTCGACAGCATTGGCCGCATCTGGGACCTCCGCACCGGCCGCACCGTCATGATCCTCGACGGGCACATCCGCGAAATCTACGCCCTCGACTGGTCCCCCGACGCGCACCGCGTGCTCTCGGGCTCCGGCGACGGCTGGGTCAAATGCTGGGACGTGCGCATGGTGCGCGGGACCGGCGGCGTCGGCGCCCACAAGGGCGTCGTCAGCGATCTGCGCTGGTTCAAATCCCCGCCCGCGTCACCCTTGTCGCACCCCACGACCGACGCCGCGACGGGGGAAGTCACGCAGCCGAAGAAAAGCGGCGCCTTCTTCGTGAGCAGCGGCTTCGACAGGAGCGTCAACGTGTTCAGCGCGGACGACTGGGCGCTCTGCGCGCGGCTGCAGGGGCACGCGGGAAACGTGCTGGGCGTGGACGTGAGTGCCGATGGCCGGTGGGTGGGCAGTTGTGGGCATGATCGGACGGTTAAGCTGTGGGGGTTTGAGGATGGGGGGTAGGGGCGGGGGCGGGGGGATCTAGGGAGGCTGGTTTTTAGGGGGGGAGAGGAGGGGTGAGGTGGTAGGGGTTACAGTACTAGTATGTAGGTAGGCTTTGGAGAAAGTGAATGAAACAAAGAATACCATTCTAAACAAATTACTTTGAAACAAAGACTGGCACTTGTGCAGTACACAGTACACTGGGACGATCTACATTCCATCATTATTTTCAACCCGAATCTAACCCAAGAGGGCATGGGCGCCTATTCCAGAAACCCGCACACCGCGAGTACCTCTCTCCAAAGACTCACAGTTTCAGAAATCGAAATCATCAATGTACCACGTCAAAGCAAAGCACATCACCATCATCCATTGAATGAGAAGAATGGGCAATTCCTTGCTATTTCTAAAGCTAATGATGAGCCATCTCCGTGTACAGGTCAAGCCTTAGCCTAGCCATTCACAAAAAGCAGTCGCACACCTGGTGTATCAATCTTGTCCTTTCCATTCCACTCCCTAAAAGCACGCCTCGCTAATGATTTTTGACCGTTAAAAGAACTTAGAAGCCGAAGTAAAGGTACTCCCAACGTGTGCTTCAGCACATGAGCGCCCTGACCTTGTGGGATAGTCCGTTGTTGAAGCGCTGGTTGTGGGATTTCAAGTCGACTGGAGAGTGTTTGCCATACGATCCCTTCCACTCTCATCATCGGTCAGGCTCAATCAGTACTGCCCTGCATGAACAACTGCTTCTTCAAGTCGGATTTGAAATCTGTGGCAGCTTTGATGTAATGCATGGCCCCAGTCCGCTCCAGCGCCTCATAACCCGATCCTTGCAACATGGAACTCTCGGTGCTGGAATTTACCATGTCAACAAACGAGCGATGTCCTCCGCCCCAACTTGTCGTGTGCAGCGTCAACAAGGTGTAGATCTTGATTGCGCCATGGAAGTAGCTGAAGAGAATCTGGGCTGGGAGAAACTTGAGGTCCGATGGGCAGCGGTAAAAGTGGGGCCAGAGCTTCACGGTCTTTACCATGAGGAGCCAGATGGCAAAGACGCCGAATGCGTTGAAGTTGGTAGGTTTATACTTGTGCTCCTGCGTGGTCTCCAGGGTCTTCATCAAGAGGTAAGCTAGGGTACCGTCCATGATCAACGCCGGTGGGTTGAACGAGGATAGATGAAGAGCGTAGGTCGACCATGGCTGAGCCTTCCAGATGACTCGGTCGAGGAACAAGGAGGTGAAGTTGCTACGCCACGTCGTTCGGTACCACCTAACGCATTGCTCGAGATACTTGGAGTTGCCCTCGAGGGTGGTGGTTAGCTTGGCCTCGGGAGCGCATTGGATTTTGATCTGCCAATTGTGGTTTACCAGCCAGCGGGTTATGCAATTGTCGTCATCTGCTGCTAAGAGGCTGATATTGCCGAGCCACTTCTCATCAGAGAAGTGCTCGGTGAAAGTTGAATCTTGGACAATGCTTGTTCGAACGGCAGAAGTCCGTCCAGAAAGACAAGATATCCCACCATCGATGTGTGCTGTGGCGCTAATTTCAAAATTCCAGCGCTCGAGGTACGCCATGCTGAGGAAGTCCCAGAAGTTTGGATGCGCGGGTCGTTCAAGACTAGAAAAGCGAAGAGATTAGCTGTCATGCTTATGGTACCTAGGTGGAGAAAATGGGCCAATACCATGTATAACCGCCAACTGCTCCCGTACCAGGATCTTCGAAAGGTGCGAGCATATAGGTCAGAAATGTTGTCGGCCAGAAGACATCGTCATCGGCGAAAACCGTAATGGCTGTCTGGACTGCCTTAAGGCCTTGGATCATCTGGAGACGCTTGTTTGCTTTGGGCGCTCCAAGGACGTTGACGTGGAAGAGACTGAGACTCTCGCAAAGCTTTTGAAGGCGATTCACGTTCTTCTTGGGGGTGACAACAATGATGGTGTTGGGATTGCAAGCTGCAATGGACAGGATGCAGCGGCGAAATTCGTCGCTATCCCCAAGAGTCGGAATGATCACGCTAACATCTTTGGAGGTAAAACTAGGTGGGAAGCGAGGGCGAATTGGCTTGTAGGTCCAAGCGGCCACTACATTGACGATGGTGCGAGTGTAACGCCAGAGCCTGTGTTGTTGTGGAGGATGGTAAGTCGGGAAGTCGTTTCGGATCGGGATGGGGATGCTTGGGCAAACTTACCAGAGGCAGACAAACAGTATCAAGTACTGCATCTTGGGGTTCGGCGGAGACGGCTAGAGGTAGATGATACTAGGTATGAGTTGCAAGGTAAAGAGAAAGAGAAAGAGAAAGAGAATGGACAGTGATGTGTTCGGGGCTTTTGAGGAGGGAATTAAGAGCCTTTAATTGTCGAAGTGGGTGTTTGCTTCTTGGTTTAAGACGAAGCTGCTCTGGAGTTTTGTAGTTGGGGGGGGGATGGGGGGGGGGATGGGCCGAGAAATTTATAGAAGGTACGTTTCATGCAGTGAATAGAAGTGTTGGGGCGAAGCACGTGGTTTGTGGGTGAAGGGAATAGAAGGTACAGCTAGCTCCTGTGATTATTGCTGCTTCACTACTGTAACAGTAAGGTAAGGTATCTTAACGGTAATGTTTGGATTGGATGGGGACAAAGCGGAGCGACATCCGCCCATGTCACATCTGGAGCGATGGTGTTTTCAGATTCGACCGTGTTGTTGTCTTGGCCAATCACACCACGCCGTGTTGCGCGAATTGCGTCACACATGGGCAGTGAATTCGAAGTATTGGTGAACGGCGATGGCGATGGCGATATCAGGATGCGCGAAACTTCCACCGTACACCGTCGTATCGTACCGTATCGGACATTGGGACACTGGCGACGTCTAACTTACCTTAGGTACCTAAGGTAGTATACCGTACCTTACTGCTTTAGGGTACCTAGTTGCGACCAAGGAAAAACCTGGAATGCCTTGGAACGTCATCGTCGCCAGGGTGCTGCCACCGAACCAAAGTTGCATAGCCAGGGAGCGGGAATAAAGGTAAAGTCGAAACTGGCCATGCCACCCGGAAAGGATTTAGAGTTGTGGCACTCCCTGGCTACCTCTACTAAGTTAGTACGAGTACTACTTAGCTCCCCCTCGTCCTTCGTACCTCTCAGAGCGTCGAGCTTTATCAACGCCCCGGACCCTTTTCCCGTCACTCATGAGACGGACCAGCAGAGAGAGAATTGGTGATTGGACGGGGACAGAGCGCTCCAAGGACAAGGCAAGGTAAGTGGAGAAGGTAACCTGTACAAAGGTAAAGGAAGGTAAAGCCATTCATTTGGGTGATTCTCGGTATGGTACGACGTGTGACTACCTTTTAGAATACCATACCTAAGGTACCGTACTTCAGTAAGGTATTCCGTACGGAAGTACTCTACGTGTCTACGTACTCCTATCTTGGGGCGGAAGGAGATAAGGTGAGTCAGCCGCGGGGCGCTGCTCATAGGCGGGGGATCTCTGCCCGGAACATCCCTAAATTAACAACATGTCTTTTTCCCATCTGATGTACCAATGTGATACGCCGTATTCCGTAGAGATGATACTATCGTTGTAATCCTCCTTGATCCTTCGTTTCAGCATGCTCACAATAATAACTCGTCATTTCTGTACAGTGTCGAAGGTCGTTGGACCTTGGTACATAGGACATCAGCCCCATCAGCCACTCCTTAGAATGACGTCATAATCTCCGCAAATAGCGAACAACGAGGCGTGGTAAGTTTCAAAGCAATCCAAGAGTGAGGTACGAATATACGTATCGTTTCATTATGAGGGACACAATGTACCATCCAAGGTTTCAGCAGGTACTAAGAGAGAAAATAGGCTGCATGCTGGCCTTCCTGAATCAAACTATCCCGCGGGGGGGGGGGGGATTGGCTATGATGAACCATGACGTTGTCTTGTCGTCGCCGCTATTGCGCCGTCGTCAGTAATTGGATCGTGGAGTAGACCTTCAGTCTCTATGCACACATCCTCTTGTTCTTATCACCGTACTATTGCTCGAATCCGGTGTCAGCACTCAAGTCTGACGGTTGAGGAAGAACCCTTGTTCTCATGCTTTGAAACTCCGCAGAAGTTCGATCGACAACGTCCGTCAACACTCTTCCAATAGACTACGGTATACCATGAGGCTAGGCCAAACCCCAGACATTCCGCGGGTAGGTAACAACAACCAATGTCGAATGCAGCCGCTTAATCTCGGTATCGTGGACGGGATTTGATGGCAAGTTCATAAGGTAGAAGCTCTGAACATGTGTGGTGCGTCAGACATCTTTCTCCGCTTGCGTCCCATTAGAGCGTGTGAAGATGTCGAGAGCGATTGGAACCATTAACTCGGGACGGGCCTGAGATGGCGAATCTCGAGTATCGATTGATATAAAGGTTACACCACTTATGCGGTGACCACCACCTTATCCGCGCGGCGGCTTTTCCATCGGGCATGCATGCAACGGTCCGTACATGCAGCGCCTATCGCACAGTGCGCAAACTCGACGGAACCATAAATCACTCCGTACCTGGTAGCCCGAAAACATGTTGAGAGTGCGGTAAGTCGGATGGGCATACCGGTAGTTGAAGCCCTTTACAACATGTCTCTTGTTCCTTTCCAAGTCAGGAGCTATTCACTACCATGGCGCCCTGGGTACCAACACGGCAATTTTTTGCCTGACAGACCGAGTCGTATTCTCATGCCTTCATCAATAGAGCTTGTTGTCTAATTCGACTCTGTTGGAAACATACTGTTACCCCCGTGTGGTTGGCAATCTCGCTTAGCCCTATAGGGCGCGAGAGTCAGAGTTTTCACCTCCTTCCTCCCTCCGTAGTTCCTACTTTCTAGAATAGTTCAACCAATATATACACATGCACATACTCCTTCTGACCTTCATGTACCAACAGACTCGACTTGCGTGCCTCAGGTCTTCTAGCGCAATGATATACATTCTTGAAATGCAAATAACGTTGACACTTGCTGTGCTTCACCACAACATGAGAAGAGAAAGTTTGGTATTAGACCACTCTTTACTAGAACTATGCGCAGAAGAAACACAAGAGAGTTGTTTTAACATCGCTTCAGTCTCGAGACAGCTATGACCGAGCAATGTCAACTATCCTGCGCCCTTCGATTTTGTCGAACCTTGACGACCCGCCGGCTATGCTAACCAACTCGGTAGGAATGGAGATTCTGCTAAAGGTCTCCTACTAATGGGGATATATCCTCTCCAAATGTCAGAGTTATATTCAAGTACACACTGGCTGAACGTCAGGTGCCATAGGTGCGACATCTGTCGGGTTTGTCGCTGAACATCCAGCCACAGCGCCAAAGGTGGTGTCATCAATCGCAGCATCAAACGCCGCTCCACAATTTGGGTCACTACGAACAGAAACTGGTCAGTACCAACCCAAAGATTCAGACTTTGGACCTCAGCTATCAAAGAGCGATTCACCGTACCTAGCTCCGCCACTGGCATTGTTGAACCAGGAGCAAACATCGTGGGAGAAACAATCTTGGGTGCTTGATGAAGCAGCTTTAGCAAATTCACACAGACCGAAAGAGATACTAGGAAGATTCACTAGACATTCCCGAACGCTGCTCCTGTGCATCCGGCACCACATCTGGAAGATCGTAGAGTCAGAATGGCATCTTCTTCGAGGAGAAGAGGCGGCTTCATTACCGGCCATTGCAGCTATACCTGAATGAAGGTCAGCAAGATCCAAGTGCTTCGGTCTCACTGGGGTATATATAACGCACTCTCCGCCAGTCATAGCATTGGTGCCAAAATTACTTCCCACAGTCCCGGTCCAGGTACAGAGCTGGCTGTCTGCATTGGTCCATTGTGCCGTCGCTGTTGCCGACGGATCGAGGCACGTGATTGAAGCGAGGCCCGGAGCAGCTGCAAGCAAGAAAAGTGCAAGACTCGATATGTACATCATGACGAGAAAGGATGAGATGAAAGGACACTATTGTACAGTTGGCTTTGAATAGCTGTCTGTGAAGACTAGAATGACAGGAAATGCCTTAATTTCTAGTTGTATCAACAACGGAATATATACAAAATCATCACGGCACTGGAAGAATCTCCTGGCGTTTAACCTCGGTGGAACCTCTGTTTCACACCGCGGCTTAACCCTAACCCTTGCATAGCTGATTTTCCGGGGGGCAATGACACTATTTTCTATTTCAGTACGCGATGTTCGCTAAGTGCCCAATCATTACACCGCTCATCACTCGAATCGATATTTTGAGGTTTTTTCATTTGCGCGGCTAAACCATTTACCTTTTTCGGCTTTCTGATGCGCTTGGCATATCGGTGATGTGCTCCCTTTTGGCAACTCGGAATACTGTCAACTGGAGTAGTCGTCGAATCGTTCACTTTTCGCCTCGCCTTTGACTGGTTTTCTGCTTCAATGCTGTGGTTAATTCAACTGGTATAACACTGGCTTAGAGTATTACTTTGTCTTAATTCAGGTATTCGAATGGACTTTCGAAGTATTGATTACTTCATAAGAGTTCAACCCTGTCCTTGTTATTTCTACATTCTATAGCAAAAACTATTGAGATCGTAGGCTCCGTCACACCTATCTGTCTTCGTCCAGTATTGCCATTAAATTAACTTAGCTTCAAAGAACCATTTTCAGGCTTGAAGTTTGACTCGTTGCACAATACTCGACATTTTTAAAGCATCCATTCCCATCTCTTGTACCTTCCGCGCCGTATTATCGATCATCTTTACCACCCTGCCGTCAACACCGAAAGACAACTAAGTGCATCTGCGTTAACTGGAACCTTGTCATTGAAATGTTTTCCAGGCCAAATCTTCACTTTGAGTCATTAGAAGCTGCATCTTCTTCCCATTTCAAGTCTGCAACAACAAGGTAGCTATTGCAATGGCGATTAGAACCGCATCAAGTCCACCAATTGCCATGATACCGACTATAGCGAGAGGCAAACCTTTGCGATCCAACGCTCTCGAAGTTTATCGGCGCGATAAGATTAGACTTATCCTCTATCCCAACTTCATAGAAGACTTTCTTGATGTGACGCTTTGTCAAAGTCAATAGGGCCAGCTGGTTCTACGCCGGTGTGCCGGGCAAGCTCGTCTAGAGCAGCGAAGCTGAATCAGCAGAGTTTAGGTGGCTTGTATTGATGACAATCTGGTCAAGTGCACGGGCAATCCTGGCTGGACGAACCATGGATGAATTAGTCGAGAATTAAGATCGCCTACTCGCAACAATATGTAGCGGCCTTGATGATGGCACTATCTTTTTATAGCCGTGGGCGAATTGGACCAGCATGAAACCAAACCTCCGAAACGGGGTTTGTCGAAATATTGCTCTTGATCGGAAGGGGTGTTTCTCGGCGTTTCGTCAGCAATGGGAGTCCATAACGTCATAATCTGCTTAATGAGTTTCTCCAGCGCCAGATCAGAGAGCATAGAGGATGGAAGAGCAAGTCAGATCCGCAATGATAACCGCAACAGTGCAGACCCTTGCGTAATGCGTGGTGGTTCGAAAGAGATAATATGTCTTAACAAACTGAAAGAGGAAAGGGGCAAATCTAGGACAGTTTTCAAGTTCAGAGGATATATTTATTTCTATATTGCAAGACCATGATTCCGGAGTAAATCTGCTGGGGAAATGAGACAAAGAACGACGTCGAAAGATTCAAGCACTCGAATAAAACAAACACTCCAGTGACTGACGATGAGGAGGCTGGAGCAAAGACTAGGTTCTAAGACTGGAGAACCAGAAGCAAGAGGTCTTTTCAGGACAGATTGAAGTCGCCATTTCCTTCATGCACAAGGCGGACCGAGAACTTGAACGCCAATGGTTTCTCCCTCCACAGACCGCAGATGGAGGCCACGACCTGCGTCATTAACCCTTAGTCCGGGCAATTCTGCTACTGAAAGGTTGGTGAATACACATCAAACCATACTTGCCGTACGATGTATTACCGCAATGTGATCACCACCGACTAATTTACCTCCCAACAATTTACTCGACTATGTACTAAAGCGTCTACATGAACCCCCAACGAGCCCACTACCGTCTAACAGCCTTAATCATTTTCGTAACACGACTACGAGAGTGAGCTTGAAAGATATTTTCGATATCTGCATGCTACAAACCAAGGCAGCAATCATCAGAAATTGTATCCAGCATTTTATCTGAAGGGGAAGATGCAGAGTCCTCAATCATTGCCGTAGTATATACATAGCACTCACGACAGACTACCAATAGCGAAGCAGGATGCGGTCTCGGAGACAGAACCGTCATAGCAAGACCAATACGACTCGAAGGACCTAATTCTCGGGTAGCTCTTCGTTGGATCGCGCCATGGCAGCTGATACTGACTCTCATCCGAGCTTCGTACCTGTTCGCAGCGGACGATATGCAAGAAACGCGCAAGGCGGCGATGTGGTGGTTGCTTGTTTGAGAACAGCGTTGCGGTCCGACAGTCTTGTGGGGGGGCCTGGAGGGCTGTTGATGATCTGAGGAGAGATGCGGTTGAGGAGTGAAAAGTCGACTTTCTACCGTTATGTTGGGTTTCTGTGATTGGGTTGAATGGAGCATGGTGCATCATTTACTATTCTGGACTCACGCTATATTCATACAGGCACAAGGTACCTGCATTCGAGGCAAGCAGTAGACACCTATCCGTATCAAGGTCCATGATCAACAGCTGGTCCTATCATGTCAGATTGGTCCTTCACTTACATCTCTCGCCCTCAGTAATCTTACAATCTCTCCATGACCAGGCTCTTCAACTAATATGGTTATAGCACTTCGATCCTTGCTGTTTAAATCTAGAGTCTCATCGTGGTACAAGAGTTCTCGAACAACCGCAACGTGGCCAGCCTCTGCCGCAACCACGAGCGGCATTTTCCCTTCAGTCCCTACTGCATTAGCATCTGCTCCCCGCTCACGCAGTAACTCCGCCGTTGGAGCATGGCCAGCTGACGCTGCAAGCATGAGCGGCGTGTTCTGCTGAGGCCCCGCCGCATCTACGGATGCCCGCATGCAAAGCAGCATTTGATAGTTTTGTGTTCCAGCTGATGCAGCATACATCAGTGAGATTTAGTCGGCTTTATCACACACATCGACAGCAGCATTCTTTCGAAGGAGTAAGTCCGCAACTTCATAACGTCCGCATTTCGTCGCAAGATGCAGAGGCGTCATGCCCCCTGCATTCCAGACGTTAGACTTGATGCCTTGATCAAGGAAGAGTGAAGCGTGCTTAACAAAATCTCTCCTTGCTGCTTGGTGCAAAAACGAAGTTTCCCATGTAATTACACACAAAGATGTTAATTTCATGCACAAGCAACAAGTTTGCACCGCCGAGATCAGGCGTGCTGAGTGTTTCAAAAAGCGCTGTCCGCTTGAGAGCGTCGCGGGTTTGGATATTGAGGCCGTAGTCGAGCAAGAGGGCCGCGATATCCACTTGACCGAGCCTAACAGCATGATGAAGAGGGATAAAATCGTTCGGTGAATGATCAGGACAGCTGTGGCTCTCATTGGCGTTCAACAGTAGGTGGACAATCGCCTCGTGGTCTTTGCCAATCGTGAGGCGCGGTGCCGGTGTTGAGTTTTTGAAGAATTTGGTGCTGGTGCCGACCTGTAGTAGGTGTTCTACAACGCCTGCGTGGCTAGCTTCGGCGGCGTCGCAAAGAGCTTCTTCGAGTTCTGAGGATTTGCTGTGGCTTCTGAGAATGGAAGCAATGTGAGTGTGGCCATTAAGTGCTGCCAGGAGGAGAGGTGGTTACTCTTCATAATTTGTCCAAGAGGGCTGCGCTCCGCCTTTTAGCAACAATCCCACCAGATCCCCTCATCCAACCTGCGCAGCTTCATGCAATGCTGACATGCCGTGCGAGTTCTGCATGGAGATCGTCTCTGGGCTTCTCGTTATGAGTTCCTGCACAATTGCGGTGAGTCGATGCCGAGCAACCGCTTGCAGCGAGGACACGCTCTGGTACCCCTCCGCACGCAGGACGAGCCCTCGCGGTTTGCCCCGAAGTAACGCCTCGCGGACCTCAGGATCGATGTCAGAAACCTGAAGAGCCAGTTCGAGGTTGCTTTCGCTTTCCTAGCAGATGATTGACATCTCCAACAACATCGGCATTGTTTCTCGTAAGCAACAACGCCTCCCGTGCATGACGGCCCCAGACCTGTGATGCGTGATTCAGGGAATGGTACTCTTCAAGCTGGCTGCAAAAGGTCTCTCTATCAGGACAAGGACCGGTTGAGAAAACACTGAGTGACAGATAAGCCATGCACATCCTCGCAACCCTGACCGTCTCTTCCGGGCCGAATAAGTCGTTCCATTATTTGCGCATCTGCTGCGATATATCAACTCGCGCAATCGTAACAAGCCCACTTCCTAGATTGATGGCGATGAGACCCGTACAGCACTCTTCAATCGCTCCCGCATCCGGAACCTCCTCTCTACTAATTTTCACCATTTCCCCATCCACGTCAGGCCTGTCCAACATCGCCAACGTATGCCCCAAACCCCCGCACTCAGAGGTGTTTGAGCAGCTGTGAGCAGGGCTAATGGCCGCGTCGCCAATCGCGTCCGGGCCAGCTCTTGCAGCGTTAGCCTTTTCAGAGCGCTGCCAACTACCTATTCCCCTTATATCACTAGGAACAGATCGAAGCGCTTTCCGGATGCCGGATAGACGACTCTGATCGAATTGTAGGGCTGCCCAATGAAACCTAGCAGACGTAAGTTCGAGACGCAGCATACCACGAGCGCAAGAAGTTATATCTAGACAAGGACTTACCCTGGCGTGAGCTCTCAAGGTCAGAGTATCAATGACCTGTGCCCTCAAGTCCAGCTCGCGCAACATCATCCTATCAACCGGCCCCATTCTCCCTAAGAACCCTCTCCACATATCCGCGAATATTCTCAGCAACCCGTCCTCCCCAATCAAGAACCGTACACAACCCTCACCCACCCCCAACGCGCCACCCCACCCCTCCTGGCTCGTGACAAAAACCTTCCACCCCCCCCCCCCCCCCCCCCTTCTCTCCAAGCACCCAACCACCTCCCCCCACTCCCCCCACTCACCCCCATCACCCCCATCCAACCCATCCACCACAACCGCCTCACCACCACAACCGCCTCCCTATCCCCCGCCTCCCTAACCCCCCCAACCCCATCACCAACCCCCACCCCCACCCTCACTCCCGCAGCCGCTCACACAGCGCACAGATCTCCCCCAGCAACCCCTGACCACACCATCAAGTACGCAGTGCGCGCCCGCACACTGCCTACATAGGTGGAAACCACGCAACCAAAATGCGCAGGTCGCAGCGCAGCGCATGGAATGATCTTCGGCGCTGTGGAAAGGAGCGCGGCGCCATGTTTCGTTTCGTTTCGTTTCGTTGCTCCACAGACAGACAGCGGATCCGGCCCACGTATTCCGTACCCTGAAGGCAGACACATAAGATTGCCAGCGTACATCCCTCGCACGCTGTGGCGCACCTCGTTTAGCCCGTGCCCCCCCTCCTAGCACACACACACCGAATCATCCCCTTCCCATCCATCCCCCTCCATCCATCCCCCTCCATCCAACCCCTTCCATCCAACCCCTTCCATCCATCCCCTGCACACACCCCACCTCCACGTCCACGAGAACTCTCTCAGCAGCACCCCGCATGCGCCGCGCAGCTACGCTCCCTCGCGCTTGTACCAGTGCGTGGCGAGATTGCCTCGATTATCTGATAGGGGAGCTGGAAGGGGGGGGTGGGGGGGTGTGTGATTGAGAGCGGTGATGGTGTCGATGGTGTGGAGGGGTTTCGTGAGGGTGGGGGGGGTTTGGTTTTGTTGAATTTTGTGGGGGGTTTTGTTGGGGGGAGGGGCGGGGGTGAAGGTGGGTGTGGGTGGAGGGGGAATGATGGAAGCGAAATGAGGGATTCTCGGAGTGAAAGAGAATGAGGACTGGGAGGTTGAATAATAATTGAAACGTGCGTGAGCAGATCCAGCGCTTCCTCGCTCGATGCTGTGATATGAAACGATATATGCGGTCTTCCAACCCAAACACCTCCAATGCAAAAACGACCACAATGAAACCCAATCATCTCACAACTCATCCTTGTAAACCTCCTCACTCCCCACCTCCTCCTCCCCCCCATCCCCATCCCCATTTTCCCCACCCTCCCCCTCACCTTCCCCGTCCACATCCTCCCCCTCAACCACCCCCCTCAACTCCCTCCCCTCCACCCCATCAAAAACCTCCAACTTCCACCCCTTCCCCCCCGCCACCTCCGCCAGCTCCCTCCTCGCCCCCTCCACCAGCGCCGGTTCCAGGCCCATCCGCTTCAATTCCTCGTCGCTGACTCTTTGCACCTTTCCCCCTTTCTCCTTGGGGTCTTGTTTCGCGAGGAGTTCGACTTTGCCGTTGCCGCCGGAGCCCGATTGGATATTGGCGGGCGGTTCGAGGCGCTGGCCTTCTTTGCCGACGTGGTTCATGGCGCCTACTTCGATGCCGCCGACGATAGGGCGGCCGGACGGGGTGCCGGAGTTGACGAGTTTGCCGGCCAGGTCTGCGGCGCGGCGGGCTTGCCAGTCTGGGATGTCGGGCTCGGCGACGACTTCGCGGCAGGTGATGGGGTTTGCGCGGTTTTCGCGGGGGGGGAGGAAGGCGGCATCGTTGCAGAGGCGGGGGGTGTAGACGACCATGAGGTAGGAGCAGGTGGAGATTTCCTTGATCCAGGCGATGCGGTCGGCAGATTGGGGGTGGCAGTGGAATTGGATTTCGATTTTGCGGGGGCGGCCAGTAAGGTCGCAGGTTGTGCCGCCGGAGAGTTTTTGCACGAGGTAGCGGACTTCGCCTTTTGCTTGGAGGGAGGTTATAGAGGATTTTTCGGAGGGATTACTATTGGTAGAGCTACCGTCGGAGACTTGTTTCGAAGGAGGGAATATCATGTCGGTGGGAAATTTTCCGAGAACATAGGAGGGAGTCGCTGGGTCCTCAATGGGAGGGAATATGGGGGCGCCTTGGCCCGGGGGTAGTTGGTGGAATTGCTTGACATTAGTGTTGTAGCAGAAGGAATATGACCACCAGCCGGAGATGTAGAACATGCAATTTCCTTCCATCTCTTTGAGAAGTTCCCAGCCGCGATCTGTTGCGCGGGCAAGCTCGGCTTCTTCTTCAGCTTTACTTTGCGCAATGGTTGTTTCATTCTTCTGGGCAATCTCGACGTGCGGGATGGCGCATAGGTATGGTTTTCCATGGAGGACCATGGATTCATAAGAGTCGATCGAGCTCTCGATATAAAAGTCATTACTAGCTGAGCCGCCGTCATGATTCCGCCTCTTCGAAATCTCCCCTACAGGTTCCTGCGAGCGGGCAGCATCCTGTGCTGTTGTAGATGTAGATTGGGCGCTGGCGGAAGAGCTCGACACGTATGCTAATCGTGATTCGGCGTCTGTGTCGGATATGAATGTATCGGAGAATATAACTTCATACTGTAGGGACCATTAGCAAGATCCGTGGGAGCTTTGACTAGCCTACCTGAGGAAAAGCGAGGAGGTCATCATGGACACTAAATACGTTGGGGCTGCTGTATGCTAGGCTAGCGGTCGCCAGAAGTATTGTACGGCGTCTCATGTCTGAGCTTTAGCAGAAACCACAGGATACAAAGCAAGCTGTTCCAGCCTTCCAGGTTGGCTTGATGAGAGGTGTTCGCTACTAGATGAACCGAGGACTCTCAATCCACGCCCTGTAAGGCTGAACGACCAGTAACCCTAACCCTGAAAGCTTAAGTGCTTCGCTTTTTTGATATTTATGCACTGGAAAAGCTACTTGGGGATTACTCTTATTTCAGCCTAGGGAAAACACGTCTTATAGTTCAGCTGTATAGTGAAGCAGTTACGGGATAGATACTCACGGTATCGATTACAAAATGCTACAGGCAACAGTAGTCTCGATGACTTACAAACCACATTATGCACTTGATATGGCTTACAGAGACTGGTATGCCTCAAGCGGATTGCGATCAATTGGCCTGAGCCAATTGACGTGTGGTTCGACGACATGTAGCACGAATTCAAGGCGTATTCTAAATGTGCTATTGTGAATGAGGAAATTAGGTGAAGAAGTGTATAAAAAAGATATTCTTCTATTCCAAACATGGAGAGTTTAGGCTTCAATTCAGCAATGCTGACAGACAGAGTGTTTCTCCGAGCCCTTTCTTAGTGCATGAGAACAACCGGCTTCCCCTTCTCCCACGCATCTAGAGATTCTTTGATATTTATCCAATATCTCAATCTGACAGCCTCCTCCTTTGCTGCATCGATATCGTCGCTCTTGAAGGCCTGATCCAGTATCATCACGCTGTGCGCTATCTTTTTCTCGTTCTCTTCCTTCAATGGTTCTAAATCCGTTGCCTCCTCGGCCGCCTCAATATTCTCTCTCATTTCTAGAACTTCCATCAGCAATTCCGGATCCTCCACCTTTGCGGTCTCATCCTCTGCCACATCAATACCCCGTAATGAGAGTAGATATTGAGCCCTCAACAATGGGTTCTGTAGGGTCTTGTATGCCTCGTTTATCCGAGCCGAAGCTCCTTCCGCGCGGGCCTTGTCCGCGCCTTGGTGCCGATCAGGGTGAGCTTGTGCTTGCAATTGCAGAAATTCCTTCCTTAGCTGGCGAGGCTCTATATCAAACGGCCCTCGAGGGGGAGGACCTTCAGGTATTGTTTGAGAGAATATCTCATAGAATGTCTGTGGTCTAAGGGATTCTTTGCGGGGGTTGGCAGAGGTCGTCTGCCATCGTTGCGCACTGGAAGCAGGTTGGCGTTGAGGGCGTAGAGAAGCTATTGGGTTCTGGAATGGCTTTTGGGAGGCGGAAGAGATATATTTCTGAAAGGCTGCGAAGAAGCGCCCGCTATTACTTGGGATTCGTCTTGACATTGTAAATCTGATGGACCTAAAATTAGCGCCAGATGTCGACGTCGATGTCATAGGGCGGAAAATAACTAAGCGGACTAGCGTCCGGATCTTCTTCTGACAAACTAACCTGTCCAAGACTTACAGTAGAATTACAGTCTTAGACCTTGAAGCGAAATTGTCCTAACTGACCCAGAACGTATATATATGGATGTCAGCATAGGTTTCCCACATGAGGAAGAAAATCCAGCCAAGCCCGGCCACCCTCGAAAGAGAGAAAGATTGACGGTTCTATATCTAGGCTGGAGAGAATCTGATACTTCTAGTATGCGCTGACCTCTTGTGTTGTCTATCCTGGTATGCGGAAGGGCTGTGGCTCTCAAGTCTTCAGCAATATATCATCTGAGGTTCATATCTTTGATTTACATACGACTGCGCTTTTAGAATATTTTATTAGGCTAGTTTTCATTAGCAAGTACACCGTATTTCTTGTTCTGTCGTTCCACTGCGACCCTCAAATACAACAACACCTGATTCATAACTCCAAAAAATAAGTAATTTTGTTCCCCCCCGGTCATCAGGCAAGCCAACAGCAACTCAATCATGCGCATGACATGTTTCACAACCAGTATCTTCACAACCGGTTTAATAAAACATATACATACCACACTCCGCTCCTCGCAAGCTTCCAAAATTACCACATCCCTAACAACGACTCCCCCAATCTCCTAACATGAGTAACTGACTGACTACCCAACACGGCCGACCAACCGTTCCCAGAGCCGAGCTTCTCAATCGAGCCACCTCCTACCGAGTCCAAAGACCTCTATGTTCCTACAACTGTGAGACAGACAGACATACATAACATCGATTCGATTTTCCGACACGGCCCAAGCCCTTTTTTTAAAGGTCACGGACATGACTTAGCTACGCTAACCTGCCGGCACATGGAACACTTGTCGACATCAACTGTGCAAAAACTCTTGATCAGCTGACCCTGAACCCGGGAACGGCACCTTCTTGGTGTACCCGCCCCTTGCAGGTTTTATATGCCTTATGCGAAAAGGGTTGGTTGAGTGGGGAGGGGATGGGTTTGTGTAGGTGGGGGGTGAGGATGAAGGGGGCGGTAGGTGAATGGGGGGAGGATGGTGCAGGGGGTTGTCGGGTTTAGCTGGTAGCATGGGTTGGGGTGGGCTCGGGGTGTGGTGGGTGTGACCTGGTCCAAGGGGCAAGTTAATTATAATTTTATTGATTTATATATCTTTTTCTTTTTTCACCAAGCCTTCCTCCATCTCTAAGGCACCATCATTCCTCGTGTATAAATACACATCGTTCAATCATAATACTCCCCCCACCCTCATCCTCATCCTCCTAAAGAGACCATGAAAGCCATCACCGGCATCGCAATAGCCACAAACAACGAATTTAGACTCATTTTCATAGATTCTCCCGTGAAAATAGGCGGATATACAGTCTCGCCGGGTACAGTTCCATTCGCGATTGCGCCCGTTGTCGCTCCCGTTGTCGCTCCCGTTGCCGCCGAGGACGTTGCTCCTGTCGACGTGCCAAATCCGGCCATGATAGCGTCTCCAATCCCCTGTGTCGTGTGCAAGGACCCTGCATCATCATAAGGGATTGTACTAGTCCCAACGACTAACCCGGCCGTCCCGAGCGACATTCTCGTGCCGTCGATAGTGATTGCGGACCCATTCATTGCGAGCGTGGAACCGGATACTCGTACGCCGGTGGGGTTGATAGTGAAGGTTTCACCGTTGATGATGAGAACGCTTGATGGGAGGGATGTGGGGAGGGCGTAGGTGCTGCTGCCAATTATTACTCCTGAGGGGCCTGAAGATATAGGGGTGCCGGAGATTGTAGCCGCTGGAGCACCTTCCGTCAGCGTTGTGCCGCCGATAGCTATTGCAGCCCCATTGGCGGTGAAGGTCTGGCCGCCGAGGACAAAGGTGGACGAGGGGCCTTGGGTGGGTAGAGGAATTGTGGAGCTGCCTAGCACAAGGCCTGAGGGGCCAAGGGATATGACAGTTCCCGACATCGTAATGGCAGGAGCGCCTTGCGATATTGTTTGCCCCGCGATTACGACACCGTTGGCAAAAGGAGTGATGACTTGGCCTGCGATGGTAAAGACGGCGCGTGAGGCAGAGAATGAAATAGAGATTGTTTTAGACCCTATCAAAAGGCCTGTATAGCCCAGGGAGATCGCGGTACCTGAGATCGTGATGGCGGGAGCGCCCTGTGTGATGGTGTGGCCCAATGTCACGATCTCAGATGGGTAGGGGATAATTGGTTGAGGTGATGTGGTATGAACAACGTTCAGGGGAGATGAAGGAAGGGAAACAGTTTTAGACCCTATCATAAGGCCTGTAGAGCCCAGGGAGATAGCGGTACCTGAGATGGTGATGGCGGGAGCACCTTGTGTGATGGTATGGCCCAATGTCATGGCTTCAGTTGGGTAGGGAGTAATCGGTTGAGGTGATGTGGCATAAATAACGTTCAAGGGAGAGGAAGCAAGCGCGATTGTACTGGATCCGATCACGAGGTCGGAGGCACCCAATGAGACTGCGGTTCCGGCGATGGTCACGGCAGAAGCGCCTGGGTTCATTGTAGTGCCAGCAACAACAACGGCACCATAATCTGGCGACGAGTGAACCACATAACCACCAACAGTTGCGACAGGAATTGAGCCCCCAGGACCAGCGAACGAATGGGTTGAGGTGCCCACGACGAGTTCGCCTGACTGAAGAGATACCACCTGGCCTCCTATAGTAGCAGCAGGGCCAGTGGCGGCCAGTGTGGTGCCTGCAACGACAAGCTGAGAGACTGCAGACGATGGGAGAAGAAGAGTTTGGCTTGCTACTACTGCCTGTGTAGCTAGTACAGCCAGGGCTGAAGTCGATGAGGGATGGGGGTACATCTCACTGTTGATCGCAACGATGGATATTCGAGTGCTTGCCGAGACTGGAGCATCACTGATTTGTGCCGCGAGGGCGGTGCTCTGAGAACTTACTGAAGTGGTCACTGAGATAGTGGGTTCACGACCATTTGTGAGGACAGTACTATCGCCGCTGATGATGACAGTACTACTATCTCTGCTAGAGGACATATCGCTCGGCACATCTGAGCTTCCTTTTGGAGAGAAGGTTGTACTCGGAGACGTGCTTAGACTTAGTGTAGGAGTCGAAGTTGGGATTGGAGTGGGCGTTGGACCTGGCAGGGCATTCGTGGTACTATGTTCCGCTGAGCTAGGAGCCAACGAATTGACGCCTTGCGTGGTGGTCACAACTGTCTTTGTAAGAGCAGAAACTGGAATTTTGACACCGGGAGGCCCTTGAGGTCCGATTGTCAGAACGCAATGTCGCAAGTTTGGCGGCAACAGAGTTGTAGCCCACGGTTGCTTCACCAGCCAAGATAACAGGTCGGTCATGTTAAGAAACGCAAATTCATCAAGCATACCACTTTCAAGGAGAGGGAAATTAAAGTCCGCTGATGATATGGGAAGGTAGAAGTTCGATGGTAGACGGATTTCGGTCGCGCTGAGACCTGGTATTCCCTCCACAGGGGCCCCATTGAAGAGCGCGGCAGGGCCAGCATCCAAGATACAGCCACAATCGTAGCCAGCCAGCACACTCCTCGACACTGGTTGTAGCCCTGAGGGGCACCCGCTATAGGGCACTGTGGTTGTGTACGCAATAGCCGAAATCAGGACATAAGGCGTTGGCCATCCGTAAGATGTCATCGAACCAATGCTACCGTCTCTTCCCCTAGCCAGGAATACGCTTCCTCCGCCTTCATACTGCTCTATTGCAAACTTTATGTTCTTGCTGTAAATTGATTGCGCAGCTGGTATGTTATCGACATTCAAGGTACTAACGTCGCCATATATAGTAGAGTATCTTGTAATCGCCGTGGCATTCGATTCGTTGTATGTTGTCACATATATCGAAACGGTGTCGAGGGTCAGACTGATGCTTTCGTTGTACCAAAGTACCTGTTGAAGGCCTCCAAATGGAGCCGCATCTGCATTGATTGCACATGGTGAACAGTTCCAGTTTCCGTTTGCCGTTCCGGTCATTAGCGGAGGCGCTGTAATAACGGACGAAGAAGTTCGATTGAGGGGGTAGATTGCTGGATACCAGTCAGTCTAGCAAGAGAGATATGGTACATACACACGAGAAGTCAGTTGCGCGACTATCTCAATCGGAGTAAAAGCGATCAAGATTGCCCACCATACCACAATTGGATCCATTTTATGATCTTATCGCCTAACGTGATTCGGTAAGAAAACAGGTCATATCAAAGCGTCGTCAGAGTTAAGCAATACAGAGATTGGAAATTGAAGAAAGATGTGAGAGGGTTTTTGACGTTGTGAAGATCAACAAATGCAGCCTATGGAAGGAAGGCTGCTGGATCTTAGTATTAATAGCTGAGCATGGTTTAAGACCCTTCTCTTCCAAATAGGATTCGGGGCTCCGCCCGCGGGCCAGATCCTGCAGAAAGAGATTCCGAAGTCCCACGCAGTGACATGTGTTCTGCGCTATCGTTGGCTAAAAGATCCAGAGACCAGAGTACATATAACGAACTTAGGGTGGGCTCCTGCTTGTGCGAGGCCATTGAGCGTGAGGCTATGATGATAGGCCCGAAGGTGAGGCTGACATCTCCGTCGTGCATACGCGGCAATCCTGTGCAAAAGCAGCCTGCTGATTCGCTAGATACCGTATAGATACCTAGTCAGCCTCAGAGTTTCAATACTCCCTGCATGATTGTACTACCGGGCTTGGTCTCATTTGGATCTATAGGTTGTACATTTTAGTGTGTTTGCGCCGACGTATCTAGCACCTTCGGGCAATTTTCTTGGCAAAGAGAAGCCTTAGAAGCTACTCAAGAACTTCAAGACTTTTCGCTTTGAGCCACTGAATATTATACTGAGTAAATAGATGAGATCGAAATGTTTCTGGTCAGGCTTGAAGAAGAAAAAAAAGCACGGACGAATGTTTTACAAGCCTGAGACTTGAACAATGGAAAGGTGGGTATGTGTGTATGTTGCCCAGTTCTATATCTGGAAGTCGATTCGAACGACCAAAAGATTGGCGTGATGGAAACCGGATGGGTGGTTTAACCTGGTGATGAACGTGAGCTATCGTGCTACGATACTTACTCTAAGGGATTAAAATGTTAGTTCACGACTTACTGGACAGAAGTCTCTATATACACTTCAGCCATGAATCTATGCAGGAAGTCGTTGCTATACTTTCAACTTGCTTGAACTATTATCTAGCAACAAATTGTCTCAGATTTCTGAGTGTCGTGCTTAGAAACTACATTACCCAAAAAGGTGTGGGGCCAGCTTAGGGTAGGGCTACAGAACTAAAATCCGCATCGAAGATACCTACCTTACCTTACCACTTTACCTACCTATTAACTAAACAGACCCGTCGTATCGTCTCACCAACCCCAACGCGCCTCGATAACATACCCATCAACAACCTTTAATATACAGCCAAAAACAACCCCACTCAAAATTCCACACATCCCTCCGATCACTTTCTTCTCAAACCCCCTCCCACTGGTACTCACTCACCTCCAAAACACTACCTACCAATGATGAACATCCTGCTTTCGAAGAATAAGAATTCATCACCGCACCCATCATCCGCTTTCAGATTCAGTAGTTATTGTAACTTCGGCGGTAGACCGCTTTGACTACCTACTGCTTACGCCATGGCGGTATGGTGGCACAAACCTTGCCGACTTCGCCATCAAAAGTACATTTTCTTGAGTCAGTCACACGAGGGACACCGTGTTCTGAACTGATTCAACAATATGCCTGATCTATGTATGTATTGCGATGATTCTCTTTCCCAGCAATCAGATTTCCAGATCTTGTTCAATCGCAAAGTTTCCAAAGAAAAAGGAGGAAAAAAACCCTCAATCGCTCCAACTTTTGCCTTGGATTCCCCCGTTCGCTTCTTCTTCCCCCTTACCAGGATGAGCGCAACAACCGTTGACTACGCGCCCTTTCTAGGTCATGAAGCTTCTTTGTCCTACCATCCCCCCGGCCTCACCTCCACAACCAGCTTCTACCACCACCAACTCCACCCCCTTCGTACCGAGCCATACGCTCCAAATCCAAACCCCAGCGATCGGCTGTTTCCGTCCCCCGCTCCCTCCCCGCGCCCTTGAGACCCGTATTTCGTCCCCTTCGGACTTCGGGCACCCTCGCCTACACCTCCGTGAGCGAGTCCCGCTGGAAAGGCAATTGTCCCTTGCAGCGGGTGACGAATTATGCAAAGGGGATGGAAGACGTGACGACGACGACGGAGTACAGCTTTGGATGTTTCAGGGATCCGGTGGTTCGGCTTGGCGATGGGGATGCAAAGGATGACGAGAGGGAGGAGAGTGCAATCAAGAGAAACGGACTGTGGACGCGGACTGTGGGTTTTGAAAAGTCCAGGTCAGGGCCGCTTCGAATGAATGGCGCTATGCCACCAAGAGCGAACGAGCTGTTTGCGAGAAAGAACATGGATTTCCTCCTCATCCTCGAAAAAAAACCACCACCACCACCACCACCACCAACAGCGAAAAAGAAAGAAGAAGAAGAGAAAACCAAGATTGCGCAAACTAATCAGGGGTACAGTAAAGAAACCCGCACCCGCGGGCTCGAACAAAAACCCAGTTGCGGGAAACGAAGGCTTGTTAGAAATGAAATGAAATCTTGGCTGCGATGGCAGCTTTCCGAGGAAGAAGCCGCCGAGCAGGTCGATCGTCGCTACGCGCTTGTTGGTGTTGCGGTAAGAGATCAATCGGAGGAGGGAGGTGCAAGCTTTGGCGCCGGCGCTGGCGCTGGCTATGGGTGCAAAGAAAGAACGAGTTCGATGGGCTGCGAGAGGAGCGTACGAGTAGAGAACGCGTCTGATTGGTGGTTTTTTTCTTTCTTGCTTATTTTGTATATATCTACAGTAGGTGAGATGCTATCACGCTGTTTAAGAAACCCCCCCCCGAGGAGTTTATATACAGTACAGTACATACATCGAGGTGATTTCACGGAATTCATTCGCATTTGGTGAGAAAAGAGATATATGGATAATTAGATTAGCCCGCGAACAGAGTATTCATCCATCCATCCATCCATCCCTCATCCATCCCTCATCCAAAAAAAACCCTACAGTCCCATCAATTCGTTTTACCAGCTGCTACTGTATCTTCGATTCCATACCTACCTAGTTTCGAACGTCCCGTATCCGGAAATACTGTAGTCACCATAGAAATTGTGTTTTGAGAGGCTGATGCTAGAACACCGGGCCGGGTTAGGCAAGCAGCATATATTTGTCTCTCTCTCTCTGTGTGTGTGGGGGGGGTTGAGAGGAGTAGGTAGGTAAGGAAGGAATGATAGTAGGGTTAGTGGAGGCATCGAAACAGATAATTCGGTACACTGTTTCATACCACGTTGGGCTCTTCGATTCGAAAGCATGAATCCCGCTTGTCTGTAGCGGCGTCTGGCGGGGCTTTCGAGAGACTCCGTGCACATAGACATTTACTTTGGAGAAGCGGAATTGTGCGGTCGCTGCAGGCTTACCGACATACTAGAACATGTCGGGTGGCAGGATTGTGTTCTTAAAGTCTTTGGCTTCATAAGTCTTATACAAGCACATTCAGCTAGTCTTCACATACGTACAACCCATACTCTCATAATCTCTTCCAGGACCATCCGATTCTAAACTATTTCTTCGATACGCCCAATCGCGCTGAAATGCTCATAAAGGCTCCCTCCATCGCTCTTCTCATGCAGAGCAAATCAGTGCATCATATTCTTTCCAATCTCCGACTGCCAGCCCTTTGCTCGTTCGAAACCGTTCGAGTGGGATTGGTAGTCGAGCATAGCCTGGTAGACACCTTCTTGGGTGGTCTGGACAAAGGGGCCGTATTGGACGACTTTCTGGTCTAGGGGCTGGCCCGCGACGAGGACTGTAGAGAGATATTAGTAAAATGCCTCGGAGCGACTTGGGATTGGTATAGTGATATAGGACTTACAGAATCTCCCGTCTTCCTTGGCACTCTCCGGCACTTCGGCCGAAACCGAATCGCCTGTCTGCTCAAAGACTACGTTGTGATATTGACCAACAGCTGTCCGATCCTTTCCTACGCCGAATATCGTTGATCCACTGAGCGTGTATGCAAAAGCGTTCCATCCAGTGGGCAGGGGCTGTGTGACTCTCCCGCCGGGCTTCAGAATCATATCGAAGATCCATACGGGCGTATAAGCCAACTCCTGCACGCTGTCCGTACCATGCGATTGCCCCGAGATTATCTTGATGGTAACCTTGCCGTCGTCGACGTTGATTGTTGGTATCTCCTTGGCTCTTAAATCGCGGTATCGGGGCTCGCACGACTTTAACTTCTCGGGCAGATCAACCCACAGCTGCATGCCAACATTGGCGCTCCCGTCCTTGTTCTGCCGTGGCATCTCGGCGTGCATTATCCCCCGTCCTGCTGTCATGAATTGTAAATCTCCCGCCTCAATCGTGCCTGCATTGCCTGCAAAGTCCTCGTGGTCAACAGCGCCTGTGAGAAGATAGGTGATCGTTTCCTGGCCACGGTGGGGGTGATCAGGGAAGCCAGCGCCAGGAGAGATGTTAAAGTGATCGAGCATGAGGAACGGGGAGAAGTTGCGGAGTTTGGCTGTGCCAATTGAGCGGCGGACGCGGGCTCCGGCACCTTCGGCTTGTTCGACTGCCAGGAACGCCTGGCGAATCGCGCGAGGGATGGACATGTTTGCAGACTTCGATGGAGCGAAGAAGGAGGGCGACGTGAATGGGAGTTCGAGGATTGAGTCGGCGGTTGAAAGGCTGCTTTTATTATAGGGTAATGAGAGGAAAGCTGTCAGTGATGTATGCTGAATGAGATAGGTGACCGGAGAGGAGAGGAAAGAGTGATTGTAGAGGAGAAAAGCTACAATGCTGAAAATGAGAGACGAGAGAAACAGCTTCATGAACTCGGTGATCCTTTATAGAGGAATCTGCTTCGATGATGTATGTCTCGAAGCTTCTATCAGGAGACCGAATTGGGGAGGTTTGGGTTTTTCTAAGGTAGAATATCACCAATTGCCTCGGCCTTCAGGAAAGGGTCAGTCAAGGATGACAGCGACTTTGTCATGTCCCTCAAACCATCTGCAATCATTGATTCGGGCTTTCGAGTTCGGTTACACTGGGAAATGTTGTGCTTAGCAAGCGAACTGTAAGCAGCAGGGCTGGCATCAGGTGACTCGGCAATGTTCTCGGCAGAGGGAGATCATGACTAATACTGCACTTATCCGGCTTTTGAGATTTGAATTGGTTAATTGGGGTGATGGGTTGCATCAGCATGATAGCAAGCAAGTCTGCTTGTCTTCTTAAAGCGTTGGATATCTGGAGTGAGCTTATAGATGTTCGTGTTTCGTTGCGATGACTTCTACTCTGTTGCATTAACCAGACAGTATTCTATCAGACCAACAAGTACAAGTGTAAGGGGCGGCTTGAGAAGCAGGGTACCACCACCTAACAGACGACTAGAAGACCAAGGTTTCGCCATATCGAATACCAAAATCAACAACAACAGAGGGGGAAAGATACGACCAAGAGCAAGCTGCTATTGTGCTAGGCGATCGCAATGGACAGGCATCGTTCAATTACCACCAACTTTTGTGATGGCGAGTAAGTGAATAGGTCTCTGTGAGAAATCATGCGATTCCCAAGAGTTTGACATTCATAGTTGGGGTTTGTGTGTTGCGGCGGTGCCGAGCTCGAGCCCCAAGCATACCTAAGGTATTATACCTTAGCGGAATTATGAGGAATGGCTCTACCGTAGCAGCACCGTAGTACTACCGTAAAATATTGTTACTGTAATTTCGAGTTACATCGCCTTTAGGCGGTCCTCTTAATGACACGTTATTATAAAATATACGCTTAGAATTTCTAAGCGACCTTGTAAAGGAACAGTTATGAAAATAAGCATATGTAAAATACAGTATCAGGTATCATGAACAATACCTGCATCATCCTCCTGCAATGCCTCTCCGTATTCACCCACCTTTACTCTGCACCCCCGCATCAACCTACCCATGGTGATCTTGCCCATGCGATGTGCCCCCGTGTAGAAATTGGCTGAATCGATCGATTCTGAGCTTGAAAACACAGAAGCGTTGATGTTGTCTGGAATACAGTCTATCCGAAGATAAGGCTTGGCAATATTGTAGCAGTTATCATGAAACTACACAGAGCTTCAGGTTCTACCGTAGCAACACGGTTCTATTTGATATCAGTGTATTATCTTTAAACGAATATTCAACTAGACTGTAAGAGTATCATTCTTTTTAATACTCGGTTATCATTTTGTCACATATATAATGAGCTACTGTAAGTCAGTATATACACTATAATACCGCCTTTAGACGGTAATCTGAACCATTACTGGATAGATACAGTTAAAGGAAACCATATATTTTCGCTAAGGTACTCTATGTTGTATTTCCGACACGGGCCGTCAAATGAGCTTTACCAGTTTGGGTCGATGGCGTGATTATTACATCCGAAATCTGTACATCGAGACACGACTCTCGACGTGATCGAGGTCTGCCGCCAACATCCAATAAGTCGAGAGAAGCTCGTATGACAAAATTGTTACTTGCTTGCATGGGGCTTCTAACCATTGTTGATCATGATCGTTTGTTGATGAAATGACCACTCACACTCTGAGGTCTTCTGTCGCGTCAAAGATGGAGTTTTTAAAAAGGAGTTGAAGATGTAGAGAGAGATATTGGGGCGGAACTGGAAAATAGCCGACCGGCAGTAAGCGAAGAGTACCTTATTGTACTAAGGTACTTACGGAGTACGACTCACGCTAAGGCGGATAGTTCCCTAGGGCTAAGGTAACGGACTGTGTACCACAGTAAACATACAGTACCTTACCTTAGATGCTTAAGCTAGACAAGCTTTCGAAGGGAGAATTGGCTTGTGATTGGTCAATCAGTTCAGCCTCAAGGCAGACTCCAAGAGTACTTACTGTACCTACTGTACCACGTAAGCCGTATACAGTACATACACCCTCACTTGCCACCTGTCTCTCCGTTTCAGCCTCGCTTCGTAATTCAGATTTGAAAGATGCTGCTTGGAAGAGTATTCCACCCTTCACAATCTATACGTGCGGTAATGAGGTTGGTTCCGTTCGCCTGATGAACATTGAGATTTAACGCTTGTGAGCGAAGGGATCCGTGTATGGAGTGGGGAGGTCGAGATTGCTTGTCTGTCCTTCCTAATTCAACCATGTGCCGTGTCTTTCACCCGTCTCGAGTCTCGAGTCTCGAGTCTCGACAGCCATGCCGACTACAAGCCATGGTGCTGATATGTAGTGCCGTGGAAAGCAGCTCTAGATACCTCAATAGCTTCAGGTACATCGGTTTGCCGTTTCGAGAAGTGTTCTCCTTACGCGCTCCTTTCACATTGATCATCATCCACCACTAATCCACCGTTTGTATTTATTGTCGAAATGAAATGAAGAGTGTATTAGTAGCTTTCCAAGTCTGACATCCGCTACTTCCATGTTGCTGCCATCTTTTCTAGTACCTTTTCACTCCTTTAGGCACGATAAACCGCGGCCGTCACCGGAGTCATGGCTCTCATCACTGCCACCACTGTCTTTTCTGCACTGTTTTTCCTTTGCCGATTCTTCATTCACGCCGAAGCCTACGTTGTTGACAAATCATGCAAACCTTACCTGACAGACAACGTGGACAAAACCAGTATGATAAATGCCGCCATGGCCGAAGCCAATGAGATGATGACCCATGCGGCTTGGATGCTTGATTATAATCTCACAAGAGTAGCCGATAATTCACGGGATGCCCTCTTTCCAGGTGCTAGTACACAAGACCTGATCAATATTGCAGGTCAGTCGAACGCTTTGCGTTACAGATGTCGCAGCGACTTGCTTCTGGATTTAGCTGATTTTGTATCGGAACAACAATAGAGAGATTCACGTATGCTGCGAACCACGTGCCATGGTCAGTCACCGAGAGATCACCGATGAACCTCGATAGCCTTATCATTCACTGTGGCGATCATCACTTCAGCCCCGATCTGGTCAAGGCGCATAATTCATGGAGGGACATGACATCCGCTTACACCGTCTACGGCTTGCATCACAATGATAACGAGGGTGCAAGGCTATGTACAAGAAACACACTCGGGATGATGTTGGAGTCTGACGGCATAGCCGGCGGCGGCGATACTGTCAAAATCGTTCTGCTCTGTGACGGTAGCCTGGTTCGGGGCGTCGCCCCACACTCAACGGGCAGCCAATTCCGGGCGGCGGGTATAGCTGCACAGGCCGGAAAAGCAGGTTTGTATCCCGGGAAACAGATGGATGAGATCTTTTACACGACTTGTCTGTCGGCTGTCTTGCTTCACGAACTGATGCACGTCACTCAAATGGATCGCTGTCAGTTGACTTCTCTCTATATCACTTTTCCCGTTTCATGTGCATCAAACGACTGACGTGTATACGCGATAGTCTTCTCGGGTGATTCTGAAGTTTACGGCTGGGATAAGATCACTGATTTGTCAATTAACTGGGCCATGTCGAATATCGATAATTACGCCTATTATGCTCTTGGTATGTTACACCGATGAGCGATCCCCCTCGAACGGATTCATCAAGCTTAAGGACATGCGCCTGAATCTCGCTGACAACAGTCATAGCGATGTTTCTCCCATCGGAGTATTTCGTCTACGATGGAATCGTTGGCTCTCACACACAGCTACTATCCAACACCAACCCCTTCCGCTACTCCCAGTCTTAAGGATGGGTGAACTGCTCTTCGTTTCCGTTCCAATGTTCCTATTTCTACAACGTGCTCAACAGCAGGGATCTTTGACCCTTTTGTTCCACGTATGTTGACCGGTCTAGATAGGATTACCTATATTATCTCTAATACTACACAACTGAGCCAACCCGATCAGTCATTGACAACATCGCAGCTTCCTCTTGTGATCTTGTCGGAGATGGAGGAAGACGGCTCTTTCGTTGAATTCTGGAGGTGAACGAGGTTGACAGGAGATTGCTGCATATTGCGGAACAAAATGATGCTTTGTTGAAGACTTTGAAGCATCTTAATAATCCATCGTATCTGTTGCGCAAGGGGTCAATGATCGACATCGCAAGCGGATGAAAACCAGTCGGTTGAGCCTTACGGTGGCGCTGCTGAGGAAAATTTGCTCCGTATATTGTACCGCCTCGACCGAGTCCTCGGTATCTGTTGCCCTGGTTGAGGAAATTCTAACGGACTACCGTATGTGCTGTCTTCATTGCAGATGGTGAGTAAATGACTCCGTTCCGTCAGACGAAATGCTACTCAGCATTGAGAATGCCCATCTTGATAACATGTGTTGTTGGGAATAAGCTCGGGATCATTTGATCCCAATAAACAACAGTTTCTGTGAGTCAAGCTGAACATTCTTGATGCTTTACGTACATGTGCCCAAGGTAGGTTGGTATTACTTCTACACGATCGTTGTCCGCCTCTCGACTCTTATCCACATGTCTGTCCAAATCCCAATGCCTTCCATAACCGGAAATGTTCCAGGACTCCTCTTATCTACCAGTTGCGGCTCAAACGTCCGAAAGAACTAAAGGCTGGTCAGCTCATAACGTGTATCGGCAAAGGCAGACATCACCTGTAACGGGCCCTTGTACAACTCCATCATTGCGATATCCCTCCCCAGACATGTTCTCGTTCCATATTCAAACGCCAAGTTATACTTATCATAAATCTTTGCCTTATCGATATCCGGCCATCGCTCCGGTCTGGAAGCACATGCGTCTTCGCCATATATGTATCCATCTCTCTGCACCACCCACGAATTACATGTTACGTCCGTACCTTCAGGGACGAATCTCCTGATAAGCATTGTTTTAAGTTTGGCTACCAACCGTGGAAAGGTGGTTGGTGCGGCCGGACATAGATGCATTGTCTCCTTGACGCAAGCAATGTAACAAGGGCAGTGTTCGCGAACTTCATCATACTACGGCGTGAACGAGAGATGGCCGGCGCGGTCGGCATTATCGATCTCGGTCATAAGCTTCCCATGGACAGTGGAGTCGGCCATGATGAAATTTACCATGGCTTGGAAGGTTGTTCCGAACGTGTCAGCGGCCGCAAGGAGAAAAAGAAGAAGCTCGATGCTTTACCGTCTTCCGTGCGCGCTTCCAGGAGACTGGAAATTCATTAGCAATCCGCTGGTCCCCAGGCTGGAATATCAACCAAGCCACAGCCAGCACTCACGCCTGCAGCGAGTCCATCCTTCCACCGGCTTTTCCTGCCCAAATGTCCTGCGTTCGCTGATTGAGGAGCTTGTCTCGGAACCCCATCAACGTCCCAGTACCGGAGTCATCCTCCGGCTTTGCCACAAGATACCTCTCTCCGATCCAAGTCTCCTTGATTCAGGATGTGAACGGATGCAATCGCGCCATCATACCGAAGGCCGGGAGTCCATCATGGAAGCCTTTGATTAGACCGCCGACATCCGTGCCTGTCTCGACAAAGCCAGAGGGAGCGCCGAATCCAACCTCGGAGATAATGTCGTAGTCTAGGAATCTGATCCCATTGGTGTTAAAACTGATAATTATCTTGCTTAGGACAAAATTGGAAGCGTGAACTTACACCACCCAAGGTGCGAAATCAATTTTCCGGTCGTCTCGTTGAGCTTATCTGTCCAGGCACGCATCGTGCTATCGATCACCGGCTCCATTCTCTTGACGTTCGTGAAACTATACTTTGTCTTCCTACCAATCCGCCATCAAGGCCTCAGAGGGGAACTTTACAATCTCCATCTTTTCAATCCGAGTGCACAACGAAAGCAGTTATGATATACGTCCGCTCGATCGGAAGGAAACAACCATCTACAGGACCCGCAATCAACTTCCTCGCCGCCGCACGCTGCTGCCAATCCTTGAATATCAGACCCGCCCTCCGTCCTGCCAAAGCTCCCCCGTAATACAACGTTCCGGTCTATATCCACCTGTCCACGATAAACATCCCGCAGCTCCATCGCATCGCCCACAAGCAGCAACGTCGGGAGAACCCCTCATCACTGGCCCTTGCATATCCCCCAAAGATTTCAGCAAAAATCAATTTTTTTTCCCCTTTTGGCAAACCCCTGAAAACACGCATTTACCACATCGCTTAATGCAAGTCCCAGAGAAAAACGGGCGCTTCCAGTCTTCTCGGAGATTTGTGAATATGCAATCCAGAGCCTCGTCACCACGGTATGCCCAGAACGGGGGCCGCGGGAAATTGGGAAGAGGGGGGGTTGAAAGAAGCGGTGGTGGAGGATTTCTGGGTATACTATGTACGGTACGCGGCGGAAGGGCGAGTGAGGATTTACGGTGATATGCCGGAATTTTGGGGATCATCATCATCATTGCGAGAGAGGGTCTGTGGTGGGAGATATCTTGGTTTACGGTGGAGTTACTGGAGGAGTTGTTTCATATCACCGTTTTTTGTTCTCGTGAGTTTAAACAAGAAAAATGGGGGAATCTAACAGCCCTTACTCCGTACCCTCGTATGTACTCGTACATTCGCTTGAGTGCATATACAGTACAGTACGTAGACCCAACAAATATCCCAATTCCTCCATCGATTTATCATACCACTGCCGTCCCATCATAACCACCACATCGATTATCGTCCCAATCACACGCAAGCATAACCATCCCATACCAAAAACAACAAAATTGCGTTTTTCACTCTCTTAGGAAATGATATCTGTTGTTTCGACAAAAGATATGGTATTAGGCTACTTACCATTCCAAGGCGTGCGTTTTTCTTAAACAGTCGTTGGTTGAAAAAACACAGACAGGAACAGATCTTTGCCATTGAAGGACCGCGGTACTTGTTTACTGTACCCTTCTTCTCCTTCTTCTCCTTCTCCTTCTTCTCCTTCTTCTCCTCCTTCTTCTCCTCCTTCTTCTCCTTCTTCTCCTCCTTCTTCTCCTCCTTCTTCTCCTTCTTCTCCTCCTTCTTCTTCTCCTCCTTCTCATCAGCAGCCCAATAAAACCCAACCCAAAACCACATTTCGTATGCATTTTTACTCCCAAAAACCCCCCCACCCCAGAATTGCCCCGGTGCAGCCACCAAACATGCCTTTGCTATGTACTGTATCTACGTACGTACGTGACCGCTTAATAACCCAAGATGATGATTATATTAGGACTTGTGCTGGGTGATGCGAATGGATAGCAGCGATGAATAGGCGTCGGTGTGTTGAGCGGCTTGGCGAGGTGGTTGGAGGTTGGGTGGGGTTGTGGGAGTGTGGTGGTGTGGTGGTAGGGAGGTGGTAGGGAGGTGGTGAGGTGGTGAGGTGGTAGGTGTTTAATGGATGGAATGTGTGGCAGAGGGGGGCTAGGGAGTGAGGTCTGGTGGTTTGTGCATGAGGAGGGAGAAGGGAGAAGGGGAGACAGGTGTGTAAAAGTGATAATAAGTTTTCGATGGCGGATGGGCTTGTAAGATATCTTTCAGAAGGGGCGTATGATGTTCTACTAGTTGCGGATGTGATATGTTTCCCAATATCTCACTGATGGTGGGGAGAAAAGTCCCACCACTGCAAGGTCCCTTTTGGAAAACATCTAATGTACCAAACCCGCCTGAGCCATTTCTTTGACATATCGTTTGTACCGGCCAACACTCCTACGCCTCAACGTACGTCCGTGCTTGACGAAAATCAAGAAAGTCAAGACCTGAGCCAACCCCGCAAAGGCCGCGAGGATGAAAGCGTTCTGCAGCCCCATGTTTGTGACCCAAGGGGTAATGCTACCAAAAAAAATAAGCTCACAGGCTGTCAGAGATATTAAAAGACATGTGTACTGACCCATATCCTATAGCAAAACTCATGGTGTTCCGAACGATAATCACAGTCACCATAGCTTCTCCACTCAGCTCGCGGTATGAGTCTATGCAATAGCTCACCGAAATCTGGATGCCAAGAGTATTGGTGAAGGCGATGACTCCCATGGCAAAGACAAGGCCAAACCAATGGATGCCCTTGGCGGCACCAACACCCCAGAGTAACAGCGCCCCTGGAATGCACAGAAGAGAGACGCTGAAGAGCCAAAGCCGGTGCTCTGGTTCCATAATGCCCCGATTGCGCCGCGCCATCTTGATGACTAGCCAGTCCCCAAGGCGACCTGTGTAGATAAAGCCGAAAATCACCCCAATGAGCGGCGACAAGTACGCTAGGCCGACCATTGAAGATGAAAAGCGATAGGGTGAGTCAGAGAGTATCAGGGAAGCTGTAGCGTTCAAAACATTGAACCACACGAGGTTGGAACCGTATGAGAAACCGGCGTAGAAGATCACAGGGAAGGTCAGAAATATGAGTGGTCGTAGCATCATGCCTCCTAGTCGATTTGGGCGCTGCCACGCAGTGGATTCAAATAGCTTCAGCTTAGTCCAATATGTTTTCTGCTGATAGTTCTTAGAGTAGCCATTTTCAACACTACCTACTGACAGATCCATCGCCGCTTTCTTCTCTCCCGCCGGGTCTACAGAGCTTTCAGGTGACATCTTTACACCACTCTTAACATCCGCCGTATCCATGGGCCTTGATCCGCGATGGTAGTTCGTTTCTTCCATGCAGAAAAAGAGAAAAATGAAGCCGATCGCACAGAATATGGAGCACCAATAGAGGACCCATTTCCAACCTTGGCCATCGTTGATAAAGCCCGCTAAAATTGGCGCGAGGAAATTACTTCCGGCTAGGAACAGAGCGTACAAAGCCATATAAGTGCCTCTTTCGTGCGTGAAGTATATATCTGTCACAGATATCTCGCACAAAGATTCGATTGGGGCTCCAAAGAACCCTTGCAGGACCTTACTCGCAATCCACTGACCATTGGACGTTGTGTACGGCACCCAAATCATTATTGCCATTGTTGCTAGTATCGACAACAGGTATACAGGGCGCTTTCCATATTGCAAAGCAAGCGGCTGCCAGACCAGGCAGCCCCATCCGAATAGCAGAAACATGTATCCAGTGCCGGCGTTTAGGTCGTTCAAAGTAAGGCCTGTATCTTTGGCGATTGGTTCTAGAACAGAATAAATGGCCGCGGAGGCAATCCCAACCATCAACGTGTAGACGCACATGCATGTTGTCGAAAGCAATTTTCGTTTTGATGACCAGTTCAGAGGGTCATCGGGGTCATCTGAAGGAGCTGGGACCAGAACGATATCGCGCTGGCCACTCGAGCTATGTTTTGCGAGTATTGTTCCTTCGAGATCGACCAGGTGGACTGTTCCAGGAATCTGTTCCGCGTTTTCCATGGCTTGATGGTTTTCCCAACTTATCGATTCACGGCGTATCCTATTCTTTGTGTTTGGGTGATTCTACTATCTGGATAGAAGGATTGTATATATCACAGATAACTTTGCGATGGACTCTACCGATAGAGGAGTTTATAGTTGTCGATCTATGCAGCTAAACTGCATGAGCATGCATGTTGCATTGCATCAAAGGCCTTACCTCAGCGACACCAAGATAACAAAGATAGGCAAACCACTCGCAGTCAGGCATTCGGATATTGCTCAACCTGTTGTAGCGACTATTAGCCCCCAACGCTAGGAATTCAAATGCATACCCTGTCGTCAATTGAGAAAGCCCAGCAGACTGGTCAGACTCGATTGAATTTCGAACATGAACAATGCCATGATTGTGGTCTCGAAATTAACAATGCCATGATCGTGGCATCAAGAATATCGATACTCGCATGCACACGATTGGCTGAAGGCGGTGGCTAATGGCAAGCTGCACCGTGGCTGCCAGCTACCATCTTCGTATGCTCAGCAATACTATTCAACGACTTCTCGCGATGTCAACGCCTTGCGCAGCATCAAGTCGCTCACTTGAGCGTTGTCTTGGTGTTGAACTTCAGAATAGCAGATCCGCTTGGCATCATTACGGCAGTAGCCGGTCTTATGGGCCTCATCGAGCAAGCGATCCAATCCATTATCACTCTACCAAAATTTTGTGTCGACTTTCAAAACGCCCCAACAGAGATTGTTGGGCTCTCTCTTGATCTACACTTGTCGAAGGAACTGCTGGCATGTGTTCAGTCATTGCCTCCATCAAAAATTAGTAACGTTGACCAAGAACGAGGTATTACAATTCTGACCTATAACCAACGGCTCGTGCTCCGGCTTGATTGTCATACTATCATCACTCCATTGCAGTACAGTATGCAAAATTGTCAAATGCATCTTGCGGGTTTAAAACCGTCCCAAGACCACGTTTGCCGTTCCGCTGAAAAGGCAAACGATTCAGCTTCGAATGACTCGTTAATTACCTCTGATTATTAGCAAATCGAAGACCATTAAGACTGCTTGTTCGTCGTCTGCGGAATTTTATCGACCGACCCAAAATTCAATATCCCACGTCAATCAAGCCGGCATCGTAGTGTTGGACATTTGGAACGTATTACTCCCTTCAATTCAGTGCTACGTGGCCAGAGCAAGGCTGTCGCAAAGATATGGACATTCCTCAACCTTCAAGCTTAGAGCTCGCTCTGAACTAGTACCGGCCAATCAGGAATATCCTGTTCCTTTGTCTTCACAATCCAGTTTGGGCTTCTATCGCTACCTAGGAGTTGCAAAAGCCAGGCTTGTTCCCTCGGTGATGCACCGGAGATCATAGCTGACGCTTTTTCCACATTTTCTTGTTGGCATTCGAATCGCTGGTACATCTGACATTAGCTTCTGCTGTTATGAACAGGAATAGGAGTTCCAGTCTAGATAGCAGTGTTCCAGTAAAAGGTTATAAGTTCTCGCGATTGATACTTCTCTTTTTCAGCTTCTTCCCTGCCTCCACTCTTCCCTTCCTCAGCATCCCAGACGTCTACGTTCCCCCACTCCTATTCGTTCTGAATCGCCTTCTTCCATTTCCCCTCTCCAAGCCAGTCCGATCACAATGACCGTCGAAGCAAGTGTGAGCTTTCTCACAATTCGGAGACCCGAGCATATGGCTATCGCTATGGGAGTGAATGCCTTTGAGTGCTTGACCTGAGCGGCGAGCAGTCAGGTCGTTTTGGGATTTGGGAGAGAATTGAAGTAGAAGAAGAACATGGATTGAAAGTACAGGTAGAGGAGAAGTTTAACATTTGCGTATTCGAATGAATCAGCACTGAAACCTCTCGCGGCTAAATTAGTAATCGGCGTTGTATCTGTGCCTCTTTCTTGCCTCAGTTCTCAGACGTGCCAACGTCGCTAAGCCCCTTCGGGTTAGCGTCCTCACTAAGCCCCTTCGGATTAGCGTCCTGCTGACTTCGCAGCGTACGGGCGGCACGTCTGAGTGCAAACCCCTGTAAGATAGGTTGATCTGCGTTAATTTGGTGACAGCCCGCACAACTTGCCTCGTTAATTTTTGCAAGTCACAACATTCTTGTTTGCGACGCGATCATCAATGCACAACATGTAAATCATAATGTATGTGAACTTGCGATAGTACTTTCACATATGCTCTATCTGATGCGTCTAATTTAAATATCAATAAAATTCTGCGAGATCGATAAGTTGCGTCGTCGCATCATCGAGTCGACTGCGTGCGATAATTCGAGTAGTCGAACAGCGCGATCAAGAATATGCTAGCTTCGATTTTTTGCTCTCGTCGTCAGATATGTTAGAGACCTGCCTAGAGCGAATCAGATAGGAATGTCATTTAACTAGAAGATAAATGCTAAGGAAGAAAGATAGCTACGGGAAAGAAGCTGGCTACATATGTGTGTTTCTCAGCCGACGCTAGGCCCAATAGGGACTAGTCAAGGTGACGAAGCGAGAATAGGCCTGATAAGGCTAGAAGACTGAGCCTGACAAGGCTAGGATCGTGACATTACCCCCCCCCTTCGACGATTCATGTCCGCATGAATGTATTTTCTGCTCGGCTCGATTGATTGCTCAATCATGATTTCACAGGCTCAGATCTGTTAAATCGTGATTGATTGAATTGTCGATTAGCGCGATTTGTTCGAGTATCGAATATGAAAATCGTCAACGATCTTCTGAGCGTTCATAAATTCGTCGTCATCAGCGTTGTATCAATTGAGATCATTGTCATAGTCATTTCATTTGACTCTATACTGAAGTCGTCTTCGATATCGACGAAAATTCAATATATCATCGATTTCTCACTCGTCTTCGTCGTTTATCACTATTGAACCTGAAGATTCGTTCTTTTGATCAGGCAAGAGATCGTTGACGGCAGAGCGAAGCAGATCAGAATGAAATACATCATGAACACGCATAGACTCTGATAATTTCAGTTTATATGAAGAGTCGACGAGATCTAGATTGATGAAAGAATCGAGCATTTTGTCATCTAGCTTCTTGAAAGATCTCGCTGTAACGATGTTTCTTTCATTCAGAAACATCTTTGATTCGATCTCATAATCAACTTCTTTTCTATGCTTATTGACTTGTTTCATCATTTGTTTTCGTGTTTTGACTAGCGACTCGCGAGCAAACTTCAGTGTTTTGTTCATATTTTCAGATATATTCTCGACTTTAGTCGTCTGCAAGCGTTCACGAGAACTTTCATATTCGATGACAT
>JAABUO010000324.1_pt1 | contig 104518 bp, 98 predicted proteins | sample 5559291 | NCBI WGS metagenome assembly JAABUO01 (sample SAMN10711878, study PRJNA513372) | rock metagenome | isolation source: Antarctica rocks | place: Antarctica: Victoria Land, Finger Mt sud
ACTTTTGCTTTGATCTCAGCACTGTATCGTTTTCTTGGCATTGCCATCATTTTCTCCTCACAAGAGTCTTCCTTGATACAGTCATTCTACCTTATTGCCGTGTCCAGGTTCTGGGGGATATTATAGTATGGAGTGCATCCTAAGCCAACAATGAAAAGGGCAGAGATAGTATAATGTAAGGAGCCGAAGATTTTATGAACCCACATTAAACCTAATAACTTATATCTGTTACGGAACCAATGAGCTTTCTTGCACGTCTTCCGCACGAGAAGAACTGAATGTGCAAAATAGTGAAAGAGGAATAAGAATGAGAAAACTGAACGTAATGCTCTTTGTTCTTGTCTTGGTCCTTGTATTTTCTGGATGTGGAGGTGAAAGTACATCGACAGAACCTACTTCATTACACGTTATTCGTCCTGTTGATTTAAATCACTTTTTTACGCGCTTGGACCGTACCATCACTGACAAAAAGGCAATACAACACGTGTATACTGCTGCTCTTGCGCTTCCATCATTTCCAATTCACCAGGGGGCAATAAGTTGTGGTGCCGATTTTGGTATTGTATATCAGCTTATCTTTCTGCGTAGGGCCACTTCGCTCCATACGATCAACATAGTGGCAACGGGGTGCTCGAAGGTGCAAATAGATAATGCGTCTTTCCGAAGAATGAATGGACCATTCGAGGCACTTGTTGCCAAAACACTTGCTATTCCATCACTTCTGCCATCTGATACATGTCTCTTCCAGCATAATAAGTGTGATGCTACAAGTTAAGTCACTCTGACATAGTTTTGATGAGCTTTTCACCAACAACATCTACAAAATTTCTATTATAGCCAATTTAGAAATAATATCGTGTCGAACAACGCAAAAGAGGGAATAAGCACAACAAAACAGATTGTGCTTATTCCCTTTCATCAGCTTGAGAAACCGAACGAGGCTATTAATCTTCCCTCAACCACCCCGCCACACCGGGCGCAAAGTACGTGATAATCATATCGGCACCGGCTCTTTTGATACCTGTGAGGACTTCCATCACTACGCGGCGTTCGTCGATCCAGCCGTTTTGGGCGGCGGCTTTGATCATGGCGTATTCGCCGCTGACGTTGTAGGCAGCGATGGGGAGGTCGCAATGGTCGCGAACTTGACGGATGATGTCGAGGTAGGGCATGGCCGGTTTGACCATGATTACGTCGGCACCTTCGCCGATGTCGAGGTCTACTTCGCGTAGGGCCTCACGCGAGTTGGCGGGGTCCATCTGGTAGGAGCGACGATCACCGAATTGGGGCGTGGATTCGGCGGCTTCGCGGAAGGGACCGTAGAAACCGGAGGCAAATTTGGCGGAATAGGCCATGATGGGCGTCTGGCTGTAGCCGTGCTCGTCGAGGGCGTGACGAATGGTGCCGACGCGTCCGTCCATCATATCAGAGGGCGCGACTATATCTGCACCTGCCTCGACGTGCGAGAGTGCCATACGCGAGAGTAGCCCTAGCGATTCGTCGTTATGTACGTCGCCGTTGCGAATAACGCCGCAATGCCCGTGACTGGTATATTCGCATAGGCATACGTCGGTTATGACAAGCGTATCCGGCGACTCGGCTTTGATGCGCTGGATGCCTTGCTGAATGATACCTTTTGTGGCGTATGCCTGTGAACCAACCTCATCTTTTTCCGATGGAATACCAAAAAGCAACACGGCAGGAATGCCGAGATGCGTGATGCGCTCGACTTCATGCCCGACCGAATCAACTGGCCATTGCATGATGCCGGGCATGGAACTGATTTCGCGTGGCTCTCGAATGCCTTCCGCGATGAAGAGCGGGTAGATCAATTGATCGACGCTCAAACGCGTTTCGCGCACGAGGCTACGCAGTTTCTCGTTCTGGCGCGTGCGGCGCATACGAACTGTTGGAAAATTTGTCATGAGAAAACCTTTCTTACGCCACCTCGCGCAACACTTGCTCTATATGCTTGATTGTTTCGGTGAGCATAGCATCGTCGAGTGCCAGCGAAATGAAGCATGCCTCGAACTGTGAGGGAGGCAGGTAGACGCCGCGTTCGAGCATATGCCAGAAGAAGTGCGCGAAACGTGCCGTATCCGACCTCTTGGCACTGGCAAAGTCGATCACAGGTTCTTTTGTGAAGTACAGACAGAACATCGCACCGATACGTACCAGTTGCGCCTCGGCTTTTGTATCGGCGATGGCCCTGATGATGCCTTCACCGAGCAATGCGCTTTTTTGTTCAAGACGCTCGTACTGTCCTGGCTTGCCTAGCTCAGTAAGCGTTGCGATACCTGCCGCCATCGCCAGTGGATTACCAGAGAGCGTGCCCGCTTGATACATCGTGCCAACGGGTGCGACCTGCTGCATAATGTCACGGCGTCCACCGTAGGCACCAACGGGTAGACCACCACCGATGATTTTACCGAAACAGGTAATATCCGGCACGATTTCGGCTCGCTGCTGCATGCCACCGGAGGCGAGGCGGAAGCCCGTCATGACTTCATCGAAGATGAGCAAGGCATCATGTTGTTGCGTCAGAGTGCGTAGCTTCTCAAGATAGCCTGGGAGCGGCAAGACAAGCCCCATGTTTGCCGCGACAGGTTCCACGATGATCGCGGCAATCTGATCCGGGTACATGGAAAACAACTGCTCGATGGCGGCGCTATCGTTGTAGGCGACGGTCAACGTATTTCTTGTTGCTTCAACAGGCACACCGGGGCTATCGGGCAGACCCATTGTCGCAACGCCTGAGCCAGCCTGTACGAGCAGCATATCGGCATGTCCGTGATAGCAGCCGGAGAACTTGACGATTTTATCGCGTCCAGTGAAGGCACGCGCCAAACGTAGGGCACTCATGGTCGCCTCTGTGCCAGAGTTGACGAAGCGAATCATCTCGACTGAAGGCACACGCTCGATAACTAACTTTGCCAGTTCGCTCTCGGCCTGGGTTGGTGCGCCAAAGCTGAAACCGCGCTGGCTCGCCTGTATTACTGCCTCGACAACCGAAGGGAAGGTATGACCTAGAATCATCGGTCCCCACGACTGCACATAATCAAGGTACCTGTTACCATCGACATCGTAGAGATATGGCCCCTGTGCATGGTCGATGAACACAGGATTCCCGCCGACACCACGAAAGGCACGCACAGGACTATTGACGCCTCCTGGCATGAGGGTTTGTGCCTCGGTGAAGAGGTCGTGCGAACGAGAGAGCGTCAAGTTGCTCTCCGTGTATGCCTGATTTGTCATGTCTTTTAAGCTCCAATTGCCTCAAGGATGTCTTCCAGCGGCTGTGCGACACAGGTAAACATGGGAGTGTCACGCAAGGTGTACATGCTGGCCTCGGTCTCGCGCAGTTCTTGCACAAGGTCGAGGAAGTCGTTGATGTTGTCAGTCTCGAAGGCGACGACAAATTCCTGGTCGTCGATGCCGAACGAGTAGGTGGTGTTGAGCGACACGCTGGGATAGGTCAGGCCGACGCGGATATGCTCGCCCATCATGCGTTTGCGGTCCTCGGCTGGTAAGGCGTACCATGCGCGTGTCTTCACAAACGGATAGACAAACAGATATTTTCTGTCTTCGGGCATGATTACGAGACGCGGATCATGGGCACCGCGTGCGTTTTTGCCGACATAGACGGAACGCTTGGTCATCGACAGGAATGCCTGGGACTCGCGCAGATAGGGACCCATCGCACTGCGTCGAATCTGGCTACTCAGAACACGCAGATCTTCGATATCGTAGGTCGCTTGCCAGAGCATGAAATCGCAGTCGGAGCGTATGCCGTATAGACCAAAGCTGCGAACCAGAGCATTCTCGGCATGTCTGTCAAAAAGCTGCTTCATCTCGGCTTTGCCTCTAGCGCGTATCTCGGCTGGGAGCAATTGCCACTGCGGGTCAAGTTTATAGAAGGTGAAACGCACTAGTTGACGTGGCTGCTTGGCCTTTGGCTTGGCGGGAGCAGGCGCGGGTTCAAGATGTGTAATTTCGTTCTGATCGACAATAATTTGTTCTGTCATGATATTTTTCCCTCATATGCTACAATTGCCTCTAACAGGCCGTTAATCGTGAACTCTTGTGCCTCAACCGCAACGGTGAGACCGAGTTCGCGTGCCGTCTGCGAGGTTATGGGACCAATACAAGCGATAGCAGGTAGTTCGCTAGGGTGCAGGGCTTGACCTGTCGCTACCTCACATTGTTTCAACCATGCCATAAAGTTTCGCACAGTCGAAGAACTGGCGAAGGTGATGATATCTAAGCGATGTGCCTGCAACATCTGCCACAGTTCTTTGCCACGTTCATCGTCAACGGCGGCGGTAAGCGTATAGTACGCTGGCACGTCATCGACAATGGCTCCAGCATCGCGCAGCATGGTTGCAAGAACTTTTCGCGCCTCAGCAGCACGAGCAAGCAGGATATGTTGTCCTTCAAGCGAGATACCAAGCCAATTCGCATCGGCAATCAGTGCCTCGGCAACCCCTTCAGCGACATAGGCATCAGGGATAAGGTCGGTAGGCAGACCATATTGCTCAAGAGCGGCGGCGGTCGCGGGTCCAATGGTGGCGATACGGAAGTCGGGTATCTCAAGGAGATTATACCCTAATGCTTGTATGCGCTGCATACAGATATGTACACCATTGGCACTGGTAAAAACCACCCAATCATAGAGATAGAAATCAGCGTTTTGCCTGGCTTCGTCGGTCCCGCAGAGCCGCAACAACGCATGATCGAGTTGCGTCCAGTTGGTTGGCGGCACAATGCGAATGGTGGGAAACTCGATGGGAATTGCCCCAAGCGAGAGGAGTCCTTCGCTCAAGACGCTTGCCTGCTCACGAGTACGTGTGACAAGAACGCGCTTACCTGCTAATGGACGTGCGGCAACTTGCGAATCAGACATGCATCTGCTCCTCTTCTCGTAGGGCATCGATTTCATGGACGATCTCGTAGGCACCTTGCGACAGAGCATCTTCCGCGAGTGTGACGCCAAGCTGTGCGGCCTGATCAATTGTTGTTGTCGCGGCCCACGGCATGCTTTGTTGTACCTGCACACGGCGCCGTCCGTCAAGGCTGATGACGAGGCCGCGCACGGTAAACAGGTCATCCGCGAGAAAGCCATGTGCGGCTACAGGTAGATAACAGCCAGCTCCGAGGCGACGCATAAACATACGCTCGGCACTTGTCGCAGCCTCCACGTTGGTATCACGAAGCGGAGCAAGCAGTTCTAGCAAGGCTGGCTCGGAACGGGTTTCAAGTGCCAATGCGCCTTGACCTGGGGCTGGCATCATCATTTCGGTTGACAGGTGCGTCATGCGTTCGGCGAGACGTTCCTGTAAGCCTAGACGATGTACGCCAGCCGCCGCCAGTACAATCGCGTCGTAGTCGCCAGCGTCGAGCTTCTTCAAGCGTGTATCGACGTTGCCGCGTATCGAGAGAATGTTGGCATGCGGGTAAAACTCGCGCAACTGGGCGGTGCGGCGCAGACTACTTGTACCAATGCAAATAGGTGCTTGATTTGCTCGATATATCGCTTGCAAGTCGTCTTGCTGCATATCAAGGGCTGGATTAGTGATGAGGACATCGCGCACATCTTCACGCGGTCCAGCAATCACCAGTTGTAGCCCCGCTGGTTGTAGTGTTGGCAAGTCTTTGAGGCTATGCACGGCAAGGTCGATACGCCGCTCCTGTAAAGCGCGTTCGATCTCAAGCACAAACACACCATCGCCCCCAATCTGCGAAAGGGGAATCTGGGTTACGCGGTCGCCAGTGGTGCGAATCTGCTCAATTGTGATATCAAGGCTGGGCCACTGCTGGCGTAGTCGCTCGACGACCCAGTGTGTTTGTGTCATGGCGAGTTTGCTGGCTCGCGTTCCTATCGTTATTCGCATTCGTAGAATCTTCTTCCAATTTAAAAAGATAGCGCAAGGCTTCCGCATACACATGACCCTGACCATCAACCGCCGCCTCTTTAAGTTGTAGGGTTGGTGTATGCAATATTTTGTTGACGAGTCGCGTCGTGAGTTCTTGTACGGCTGCGGCTTCACGTTCAGAAAGAGTTGACGAGAGTTGGCGCATAGCACGTGCAAGTTCTTGCTGTCGAATGGCCTCAACGGAATGGCGTATGTCGCTGATTGTGCCTGTGACGCTCAGCGAAGAGAGCCAACGCTCGAAAGCCTGCACCTCTTCGGCGACGATGGCCTGTACACGCTCAGCTTCTTGTAGACGTAGGGAAATACCACGCTCCACCTGGGCTTGCAGGTCGTCCAAATTATAGAGGTGTATAGTAGATAACGATCCAACATCGGGGTCTATATCGCGCGGTAGAGCAATATCTATCAGTAAAAGAGAACGGCCACCGCGCTTTTCCAGGATGGGATGCATACGTTCAGGTGTGATAAGGGCGCGTGGTGCCTTAGTTGAGCTAATAACCACATCAGCATCTATGAGTGCATCGGATAGTTCAGCGAAGGTACGGTGCGTTGCACCAAGCGTCTCAGCAAGATTTACGGCGTTGGCATGCGTGCGATTGATAATGACAAGTTGCTCGGCACCATTATCGAGCAGGTTGCGAGCCGCGACCTCGCTCATCTGGCCCGAACCTACCAGTAAAATGTGAGCTTTGTGCAGATCGGGGAAGAGGTGACGAGCTAACTGAACGGCGACATGACTCACCGAAACCGCGTTGCGACTGATGCCAGTTTCGCTCCGCGCACGTTTGCCGGTGACGAGGGCGGCTCGAAATAATGCCGACGTGATAGGGCCAGCGAAACCACCACCTTGAGCCACCTCTAATGCCTCCGCCACCTGTCCCTGTATCTGTGGCTCTCCAGGTACAAGCGAATAAAGGCCACAGGCGACACCCAGCAGATGTGAAACAGCCTCTTCATCGACATAAGTAAAGCAGTGTGCCTCAAGTTCTTCCAGCGAAACCTCTTTTGCCTCGCTCAAGATACGGATCAGGTGCTCACGGACGGGATGTATGTCGGGGCAGACAGCGTAAAACTCCATACGGTTGCATGTAGAGAGTAGCACACACTCCTGTACAATCTCTCTAGCAACACTGAGAATTTGTGGTATTTGACGTGACGAACAGGTGAGCCGCTCGCGCAGTGCAATAGATGCGGTGGTATGGTCCATTCCAACGACGACGATATGCATGCAAACCTCATAAATCTCTAAAATTAGTAGTAGTCTATAGAGATTTTAGCGTTTTTTTGGAGATAGTCAAGTCCCATAGTGTCAAAATGGGACCTGATTTTAGGTCAGGTAGCTACCTGACCTAATTTTCATTACCATTATTACCGATATGATACAATGGCAAGCAATATGTTTCCTCTGGTTGCGAAAGGACGGTTGCACATGCAGGGCTTTCCCCCACAACTGATTGCTTTATTTTGTATTATGTTCATTGTGCTGGGTATATTTAACATTATCATGGCGCGACGGCGGCAACAACGGGAAGGGACACAACAGGGACAGCCCTGGTACAAGCAGGTTGGCATTCTTACAGGCATTGAATATATCTTGCTGGCGTCGGTTTTCCTTATCAACATCGGCATCAGCTATAAATGGTTGCCACCAGGTTTGAACGGTATTATCTTCCCATTTTTCGTGGTACTGTTGCTGGCTTCTGGTCTGCTCGCAGGTTTCGTCATCTATCAAGGTATGGCTAATGTGCGTCGTCGGCGTAATGCTACCGCCCGTAGTACACAGGTAAGTAGCAATAGCAACGCATATGTGGGAAACAATGAGGGGGCTACGAGAACAGCCGTAGATACGGTGCCGCCAGAGGAGCGCGAACAGTACCAGCAAAGGCGACGCGAACGCAGGCAGAAGGCAGCGGTTGCCCGTAGACGCAAGGCTGGAAAGGCATAGAGACCATATTACGAATTAGCCAACAATTTTTTCGTAGATATCGACGACGGTTTGCATGGCCTCTTGCTCGCCTACGTGTTGCTGTAGAGCGTCCTGATGAGTGTCGAGGTTGCGGTAACGGGCGTCGATTGCGGCATGAGAGGCGTAGATGGCTGGTTCCTCGAATACGCGACGGATGGCTTCACATTCCAACTCGATCTGGGCACGAATGCGTGCAACCTCACTTTTGTACTCTCGCATCTGGCGTTACTCCTTTTTTTGCGTCAAGATTTCCATCGACCGTAATTGTTGGTGGTTGAGGAACACTACATGAGGAGGTTACAGCACCATAAGGCATAGCTTCAACGCCCAGATAGTGCATACCCTTCGCTCTCGTAGTGTTGAGTTCGCGAGCCTTTGCCTCCGCCTCTTGTGGCGTCTCGACATAACAGAGAAAACTGATAATAGGGCCATTCGGCTTGTCGGGCCACTCAAAATTGATGCGATAGAGATACTTTACGATGTGTTCGTGAACTGTAAGCATATGACAACACCTTCTCTTATAGAGTATAATCGTGCAGCAAAATCAAAGTACCTCTATTCTGCCGCAAGCAACGGTTTTGTTCCCCTATTCAACCATAGAAAAACTCTATTGACTTGAATAACTAAGGTAAAGCCTTGTTTTCAAGTTAATCTGCTTGTGATAGACTATTTGCACATCACTACTTGCTACACTTCAGACCTATTTTGGTATATACCAATATATACCATAGCAAAGTTATTTGTCAATACTTTGGTCTATACCAATTTTTGTTTATCGAGAGGAAAAATGGAGTTAGGAAAAGCCGAGGAAATTGCTTCGCGTTTACGACTAGAGATCATAAATGGAACGCGACAGGATGGATCTAAAATTGCTTCAGAGCGTGAGCTTTCGGAAGAATTAGATGCTAGTCGCATGACAGTACGTCGTGCTATAGAGATTCTTGAGCGAGAGGGTCTTGTCAAACGATATGTAGGCAGAGGAACATTTGTTGCAGAAACGCGAGAAAGAATACTTTTAGATAAGGGAAGGGAAGTTGAACAAGAATCTAAGAAATCGTTAGTAGCGGCTAGTGAGTTACGGGAGTCTGGCTCCTTTTACAAGGATATGAAGCGTCTTGGTCGCAAACCAGTTATACACTTTTTAGAACAACCAGCACTTGTTGCTGCAGGTACTGAAATTGCTAAGCACCTTGATATTTCAGTTGATGCACTTGTACTAAAACGTTATAGGTTACAACTGGCCGATGATCTTCCTTATCGTCTTATTGAAAGCTATTATCCCTCTGATTTATTTGGTGAATTACTCACAACAAGTATTGATAATCAACCTTTATTTTCCTGGTTATACGAACGCCATAATCTTAGGGTCGTACATGCTCAGGAAGTCTTGATAGCGCGAGTTGCAACATCACATGAACGTCAATTACTTCGCATTTCACCGAGTGTTCCTGTAGTAGCACTTGATCGAACCGTATGGGCCGAAAAAGATCGGCCTGTTGAGTGGGCACACATCACGGCTGTTGCCGATCTTTATACTTTCACTTATGAATATGACATCCCCGAATGGAATCAGGAGATTAAGCATGGATAAAAGTGAAACTCAGCATATAAGCCAACTTATCCATCAGATACTTCGTGAGCAACTTCGTATCGGAGAGGGGGTTGATTTTCATAGTCTTTATGAGGGTTATCCGCTTACCCTGGCGGGGGTTATCATTCCTCATGATAGAGGATTTCGCGTTAAGCGGAGCGATGGCGATCCAGTTTCACATGCATTAGTCGATGCTTTTCTTGCAGCACTCAGCGAAGGTGATATCGCCGACTGGTTTAGCGACCAAGATGGTGTGAGCAATGCACGTTCTATCGAGTATCTTGGCACACTTCGTAAAAACTTGCTTGTACCACGTAATATAAGCATTATCAGTACACAAGTAACCATTCTAGCAGAACAACCAAAACTCAAGCCGTTCTTTCCTTTGATGCGACAAGAAATCGCGCAGCAATTAGAGATAGACTTGCACCGCGTCAGCATTACGGGGAAAACGTTTGAGGGCAAGGGCATTATAGGGCAACAGCAGGGAATAGAAACGCGTACTCTTGTGACGTTACTGGAAGAGAAATGAGTTCCTATGTTACAGGAAGGTTTTATGCTCGACTAGCGGCTGCTTGGAGTTGAGATTTTGATGTTCCAGGAGCCTGTAATAGACATTGATATCCTCTCATTCATTGTCCGAATTCCTTGAGATGGGTGCCACATGGGGAGATCGAATAGGCTGCGTTATATGGCGACGGCTTCGAGTCCTATATTGTGCCAAATGGTTCCGCGTCGCTCGTACTCGAACAGTTCTTCCACGGCGTGAGCGATACGAGGACCAAGTTCGCGTTCGAGCAGATACAGCGCGAGATCCAAGCCAGAGGTGACACCACCAGCAGTGACTAGATCGCCATCATCGACCACGCGTGCGCGAACTGGGATAGCACCAGTGGCACTAAGGACATCCATGCCCATATGATGCGTCACAGTATGGCGTCCTTCGAGCAGACCAGCCATCGCTAGCGCAAGGGAACCACCGCAAACCGTCGCAACGAGAACCTTGGGGTTGTCCAATGCTCTCCTCATCAAGGTTGGTAAGTCTGTTTCCATCGTCCGCGCCAACAGGATTGGAATAGTGTCGATCTTGCTGCCATCCTCAGGTTCGCTGATCGGCCCCTCTGCCCCTGGCACGATGATGATATCGGCGTTGTCTGGATCGAGCGTGGCCGTTGCACGCAGGACGAGGCCACCTGAGCCACCCACAACCTCTCGCGGTCCTTCCGCCGAGACCAGTTCCACGGTTAACGCTCCACCAGATGCGGCACCTCCTGCCCACAACACTTCATATGGGGCAATAACATCAAGTGGATTGAAACCATCAAATAACACAATCTGGGCATGCATTCCAATATATCCTTTCAGCAAAGCTTTGTAAACGAAGACAACGAAAACGACGAGTTGTCGTTTTCCCCACTATAGGACATGCTCATCGCACTGAGAAGTGGCAGGATTGCCAGTAATCAACGGATTTAAGCCAAATCGTGTGAGCGACAGGAGATAATCATTAGGCTCTCTTCGCAGTTGTTGAGCAGATGAGAATCTGGTATAGTATTGCCATGCATACAGTAGCTATTCTCGCCCTGGATGGGGTGCTGGCATTCGATTTGTCCACTCCGATTGAGGTATTCGGGCGCACCCATCTGGCTGACGGACAAGCCGCTTACCAAGTGCAAATCTGCGCTCCCACCGATGAGATCGACGCAGGCACGTTTACGATGCGCGTTCCCTGGCGGCTGGACATACTGGCTGAGGCAGACACTATTATCCTACCCGGTCTGGCTGATCCTACGGTACCGATTCCTAATGACGTATTGGCCGCGTTACGAACCGCAGCGGCACATGGGACGAGGATTGCGTCGATCTGCGTCGGAGCGTTTACGCTGGCTGCCACCGGGCTGCTGAACGGTCTTCGTGCAACAACTCACTGGGTCGCGGCCAGCGAGTTGGCGCGACGATACCCAGAAGTGGATGTCGATGCAAACGTACTCTTCGTTGACAATGGGCAGATACTGACCTCCGCTGGCGCAGCCGCAGGGCTTGATTTATGTCTGCACATGATACGTCGGGATTATGGTTCTACTGTGGCAGCCGACGCCGCAAGGATTGCAGTCATGCCCTTGGAGCGAGACGGTGGGCAGGCGCAGTTCATCATACACGAACCACCTCCCCCGGACGGGACGACGCTTGAACCGTTGTTGCGATGGATGGAAGAGAACGCGTACTAGAAACTCAGGCTTGAAGACATCGCAGCCCATGCGATGATGAGTATTCGCACCCTAAGCCGACGCTTCCATGAGCAGACTGGCACCACTCCATTACAATGGCTGAATCGCTCTCGGCTGCACAAGGCACAGTGCTTATTGGAAACCACTGATCGCTCAATTGAGTGGATCGTCAGTCGCGTTGGCTTCGGCTCATCAACAACCTTCCGTGACCAATTTAAGCAACTCGTCGGCATCAGCCCACAAGCATACCGACGAGCCTACCGAGGAACGACTACAAATTAATGAACAGACCTATCCTTTATGCTGACTGGTAGTAGAGTACAACGACTCCTGAAGGATGCGTTTTGGTTTGTACCAATTTCAGATTAATCTTGCGGTTGATGTCTTTGAAGAGAGGCTTTCCGCCGCCTAAAACAACAGGATAGATTAAAAGCTGGTATTCATCAATCAAGCCAAGGTTCGTGAGTGCTTGCACAATGCTGGCACTACCGTATATCACCATGTCGCGCCCTGGCTCTTGTTTCAGTTTCGTGATTTCTGCCGGAATAACCTCTTTCACCAATGTTGAATTGTTCCATTCGACACTATTCAGCGTCTTTGAAAACACAATTTTGTGCATAGCATTCAATTCATGAGCATAGTCAATCTCACCCTGTGAAGCATTGGGATTATCAGGTACATGAGGCCAAGCACCTGCGAAGCTTTGATATGTCACGCGTCCGAGGACAAGAGTATCTGCCGCGCTTACGAGGCCCATCTCATAGTTTCCCATTGCTTCATCGTAGAATTCCCCTACCCAATCCATTTCTCCTTTTGGTCCTGCGATGAAACCATCAAGTGTAACCCACATTGTTACAATCAGTTTTCGCATGTTGTTCTCCTTCTGATGTATAAGATTCCGCTTGTTTGTTGTCATTGCAAACAGTATACACTCTTATCCTTCCAAAACCAGGAAGCAAAAGCGGAACTGTAGGGGCCTTATTCTATAACGCCCTTCGTGCCAATCACCCATGGGTCAGGAATTGAGGGACAAAATCAATGGAAGGTAAATGTGGTCTGTATGTACGAGGGCGCTATAGAATAAAGCCCCTACCATATCCCCATTTATCGGTTCATTCACATTAATTAGGAGTGTTTTCCCACCACAATTTAACTGATTGCAGGAATGCCACTCCGTATTTGATGGCGTTAAGAGCTTCCTCAATAGGTGCTTCAGCAGCATAATAATTGCAAATGGCTTGATAAAATGCCTGAATCGTTTGTGCAGAAATACTTTCCTGTGGCAAGAGTCTCATTGCTTCGTGCTTTGGCAATTGCCAGGCCTCAATTCCTTGCCCTCGCTGGACAGTGAGTACATGATTGAGTGTCGGCCATACATCAGTGCAGAGCCACCGGACTTTTTGAGGAAGTTTCCATACCCCGTGTTCAAGAAGGTCTTGAGGCCGGAATACCCTGGAAACATCGAGGGGTCTAAAGCATGTCTTGCTGCAATTTGAAGTTCGTCTTCTGTCGCCTCTGGAACAGGTAATCTTCCAGCCACCATATGGTATGCCCCAGGAATAGGGCGGCTAAATCCCTTCCTTGGATAAGGAGGAAGAGCGTATCCCTGAATGTATTGAAACGGAGTGGGATCAATTTTCGAGAGGTCTCGTTGAATAGCAATACAAAGTTCCAGTGCGAGATCACCATTGCTGTTAAAGGCTGACGGCTCCAAATACAGTTGCAAATCGACATCACTACCTCCCGAAATGTAGCCGCCTTTTAGCGCAGAACCGTGAACAAGCACACCAATGCACCATTGACTAAGATGCTGGAGATAGATACCGGTAGCATCTCGAACAATCGACTGTGCTTCTGGTACAATTGGAGCAATATCGAGGTTATATCTTTCATGTTTACCAAGCATCTTACCGTTCTCCCTCTTCTTTAGGCTACTTGATTGATCCTTCGTTCGTCAAGTGGCCTACTCAGGTTGCTCCTAATTGCCCTATAGAGGAGATGGAGCGGTTGCGATCTGAATCATGCGCTCGCCTAGCCGCTGCAAGGCTTCACGCAGTTCTGGCGGATGATGGACGATGAATGGGAGATCGAGGGCCATCAGATAACGTGCCATACTTTCGATGTCGTCGTACTGCTCCTGAAGTAGCACCCCTGTTGTGGTAGGGGTTAGTGTGCCGTATAACATAGAGATTTTTTGCTGCACAGTAGACATGTCGGCTTGAAACTCGACCTCTATTTGCATGCCGCTCGCATTGTACTTCTCTCGCATTAACTCCTCGTAATCGAAATCTTGCGCTTTCTCAAAGGTTTCTGAGAGAACCTGTGCTTGCTGGATACGGTCTAGCCGAAAGACCCGGTAGTCCTGACGCAGGCAACAGTATCCGACGAGGTACCAGTGCCCTCTCCATCCGTTCATGCCATACGGTTCGACTTTGCGGTGAGTACTCTCTTTATGGATTGAGCGGTAGTCGATGGCGATGCGCTGTGAGGAGTGAATAGCCTCGCTCAGGTCGATGAGCAGAGAGGCATCGGGACGCGCTTGCTGGTGATGTGGAAAGAGAACGAGATGTGATGAAACAGCTTGCAGACGTTCGCGTGCTCGCGCTGGCAGTACCCGTGAGACCTTCGCCAGTGCGCCCTCGATAGCCACCGATGATTGTTCAATCTCCAGCCATGTACTCGTCAGCAAGCCAAGCATGATTGCTGTGGCCTCCTCTTCCGTAAACATCAGTGGGGGCAGTTTGAAGCCGGGTCGAAGTCGATAGCCGCCATAGCGACCAATGTTTGCCTCGACAGGAATACCGACATCTTGCAGATGATTGATGTAACGACGCACCGTTCGCACATCCATCTCAAGGCGAGCGGCCAGTTCTGGACCAGTGATAGAGGGTCTAGCTTGAAGCAATTCGAGGACGGTGAGAACGCGACTGGTTGGATGATACATGACAATCCTCCGCTTTCAGCAAGGTGCAAATTTCAGCAAGGTGCAAAAATTTGTATAAATTTCGCATAAACAAGGAACGATTCTGTCCTCCTTTCAGGATACACTTTAAGTATGAAACACGTCAAGCGACATGAGAAAGGAATTACTTGATGTCTATCACAGCTACTCCTACCGAAACCTACAGCAAAGATCATCTACGAGGTATCACGCTCATCGCTATTATTACTGCTTTGATGCTGACACTGTTCTTAGAAGCCCTCGACCAGACGATTGTCGGAACGGCTCTGCCACGTATCGTTGCGGAGTTGCACGGCCTTGATCGCTATAGCTGGGTAGTGACAGCGTATATCCTTGCGGCGATGACAATGATTCCTCTTGCAGGCAAACTCTCTGACCAGTTCGGTCGAAAATGGTTTTTGCTCTTTGGCACGGCGCTGTTCTTGTTTGGTTCCCTGTTGGCGGGAGCTTCGCAGAGCATGAATCAACTGATCGTCTTTCGAGCGATACAAGGACTGGGATCAGGCATGGGGATCGCGTTAGTTGCAACGGTCATGGCCGATCTCTTCCCGCCCGATCAGAGGGCGAAATGGAGTGGACTCTTTGGCCTTGTGTATGGTGTCTCTAGCCTGTTAGGTCCAACGATTGGGGGCTGGCTTGCTGAACATGGTCCACTCATGGGCAATCTCGTCACAGAATCAACACGATGGCGTTGGGTCTTTTATATCAATCTGCCCGTTGGTCTGATCGCCGTGATCGCGCTGCTCATCTTCTTACCTGTCAACCTCTCGACACGCACGACGATGTGGAATGGCTGGAAATCGCTAAGACATATCGACTTCCTGGGTGCTATGCTGTGTGCTTCAGCGACCATTTGTCTGATGCTTGGCCTCACCTGGGGCGGCGAACGTGGTTCGGCGTGGGCTTCGACACCAGTATTGAGTATGATTGTGGCAGGCATTGTGCTGTTTGTTCTGTTTATGTTCGCCGAACGCAAAGCACCCGAACCGATTTTGCCACTCGACCTTTTCCGCAATCGGGCCTTCAGCGTCGGAGCAGCACTGGGACTGCTGCAAAACATGGTGCTTTGGGGTCTGGCTCTCTACCTGCCGCTTTTCTTTCAAGGTGCAATGGCTCTTTCACCGACGAATGCAGGGTTTGTCATGACTCCGTTCTCTCTGAGCATGGTCGTTGGTGCTATCATGAGTACGCAAGCCATCGGAAAGTTCAAACGGTATCGTATTGTGAGCATAGGAGCAGCTTTGCTCATGAGCATTGGTGTCTTGCTCATCACGTTCATGAATCCAACAACTGGCATTCTGCTCGCTATATTGTTTATCATCTTGACGGGTATTGGCATTGGCCCCTTCTTCTCTGTGCCGATGTTGATGGTGCAGAATGCGCTACCAGAGAACTATCTGGGAGTCAGCACGGCAGCAGTGCGTTACCTGGGACAGATGGGAGCAACGCTAGGCATTGCGATTGTGGGAACAGCCGTCAGCAGTGGGGCATCTGGTGGCCTGATGAGTCATTTGCCGACGAATGCAGTAGGCAAGCAAGCCTTGGCGAATGCGCTTCAGCACGGTTTTCTCGCGGTTTTGATCTTTGCGCTACTCGCTCTGGGAGTCACCTTCTTTATGAAAGAGATACACGTCCAGGGGACTCAAGAAGATACTGAGCAAGAGGAGGTAGCGCAAAAGGGTGAGGAAGCCGACAAAGAACTGCTTCATGCCTAGACATTCGAGTACCAAGTAAAAGATTCTGCGGCCAATCCTTTTAGTAAGATTGGCCGCAACTACCAACACTGTTTCAAGACAGAAAATGCTTAAAGGAAAAACGTGATATGAGCATTCAACCATTCAAAGTAGACATTCCACAGGCGACACTAGATGATTTACATGAACGCTTAGGTCGCACGCGGTGGCCTGATGAGATTGAAGGTGCAAACTGGGACTATGGCACCAACCTGGGATATCTGAAGGAACTGGCGAACTATTGGCAACATACATTCGATTGGCGTAAGCAAGAGGCTCTGCTAAATCGCTTCGCACATTTTCGTGCGGAGGTCGATGGTCTAGGCATCCATTTCATTCATGAGCGAGGTAAAGGGCCGAATCCGACGCCAATCATCCTGACGCACGGGTGGCCTGGCTCTTTCTTTGAAATGCTAAAGATTATTCCACTTTTGACAGACCCAGAAAGTCATGGTGGAAGAGCTGAGGATGCCTTTGATGTTGTTGTGCCATCACTGCCAGGATACGGATTTTCAGACCGACCAACGCAACGCGGCATGACGATCTCACGCATAGCAGATATGTGGACAGATTTGATGACGAAAGAATTGGGCTACTCACACTTTGCTGCTCAGGGTGGCGACTGGGGTGGTGGTGTGACAGAACAACTAGCTATTGCCCATTCTGATGTATTACTTGGTTTTCACCTCAACAATATACCCTATACGCATTTGTTCGCACGACTTGATAATCTATCACAGGACGAGAAAGCGTATATGGCAGCACTTGGTCCCTGGCAGTCGCAAGAGGCTGCTTATGCGGCGATTCAGGGGAGTAAACCACAAACCCTTGGCTACGGGCTAAACGATTCTCCGGTTGGTCTGGCTGGATGGATTGTAGAGAAGTTCCGCTCGTGGAGCGACTGCAATGGCGATGTGGAAAAACGTTTTACGAAAGACGAATTGCTGACAACGATCACGCTCTACTGGGCAACAGAAACGATAAATTCTGCGAATCGTCTCTATTATGAGAGAACACATAATGCTACGCCTCCAAATTCTACAGAAAAAAGTGCTGTTCCAGCAGCGATAGCGAGGTTTCCACAAGACATTCTGCCCGCGCCACGCGAATGGGCAGAGCGCTGGTTCAACGTACAGCAATGGACGGCAATGCCACGGGGTGGGCACTTCGCCGCACTAGAGGAACCGGAGTTGCTGGCTGAGGACATCCGAACGTTCTTTCGGGATATTAAAGCGAAAAACTAGTACGGAGGGATGCATCATGACAAGCATGGACATTGCACGCCAGCGACTGCACAACCAACTCATCACACAGCGAACGTTTGAAGAGCCTGTCGATGTGGTGCAGTGGCTGGGTGCTGTCCAGGCTCAGGATTATGCGGCTGCGAAATGGGCGGTTGGTCTACGCATGCAGAATGCAGTCGATGACGATATTGAACGAGCGTTCGCCGACGGTGCTATTCTTCGTACTCATGTGATGCGCCCTACGTGGCATTTTGTCTCGCCAACAGATATTCGCTGGCTGCTGGCACTCACGGCTCCGCGTGTTAAAGCGGTGATGGCCTACTATGACCGACAGCTTGAATTGGATGATGCGGTATTTCTGCGAAGTAACGCGGCTCTGACAAAAGCGTTACAAGGTGGAAGGCAATTGACTCGTACTGAACTTGCATCTGTACTGCAACAAGTGGGTATTGCTGCTAAGAATGGACAACGCTTGCCCCATCTCATGATGCGTGCAGAATTGGACGGGATTATCTGTAGTGGAGCGAGACGGGGCAAGCAATTCACTTATGCTCTGCTTGATGAACGTGTACCACAAAGCAGGACGTTAGAGCAGGACGAAGCATTGGTAGAATTTGTCAGACGTTACTTTACGAGCCATGGCCCTGCCACTTTGCAAGATTTTGTATGGTGGTCAGGACTGACGGTAGCCGAAGCAAGAGCGGGTCTCGACATGAATGCTTCGCAACTTCTCCATGAGGCTATAGAAGGCCAGATATACTGGTTTTCGGAATCCAAGCCACTCAGAAAAGATATTTCCCAGATGGCACACTTGTTACCGAATTTTGATGAGTACACAGTTGGTTATAAGAATCGTAGTGTTTTGTTGGATGCATCCCACACAAACAAGCTAGACGCAAAGGACAGCGTCCTTCTCAACAACGTGATGGTACTTAATGGTCGGGTTGTTGGTACCTGGAAACGCGCGCTGAAAAAGGACGAGGTTCTTGTCGTCCTAAGCCCCTTTACGCCATTAAATAAAGACGAAACTTGTGCCATTGCCGCATCAGCAGACTGCTATGGTGCGTTTCTTGGTCTACCTGTACACGTCACCTTTCAGATGGAATAGCCTACCATGTTTTCTTCTTTACCAGACAATTGGTCGATTTCACAAAGAAACTACCTCAGCCCACTCGGAATATTCCACACGACCACAGCATTGACGGTCGGGTCCTGCGCGAAGATACGTGTACTGTCAGGCGACCAACTAGCGTCACTATAGGCATAGTATCCCATGTGTGTACTCTGTATATTGGGCAGATTCTTGGTGGGTGCCTGCAACGTTGCCACAGGATAGCCGCGTTTGGAGGAATAAAGATTTTTCTTTCCCTGTTCATAGGTCGTCATACCCATAAGATATCCGTTGGGCGACCATGCGATGTTCATGTGGTAGAACGTCCCGACCGTCTGCGCGGTACCTAGGATACGTAAAGCCGATAGCAGCGCTCCATCACGCACGGGCAAGACAGGCAGATTTTCCATGTGGAAGGCAACAAGCGTCTTAGCATCGGGTTTTGGATGTCCAGGCGGCTCTAATCGCGCGGCTAGAAAGGCGCCATTGATAAGGTAGCGGCCATTGGGCGACCACGCGGTAAAGCCCATATCCCAGACAAACACGCCTGGTACAAAGGTGACACCACCGCTCTCATCTTGCTTGATGAGTTCCACGCCCCCAGGTTGCCAGACGGTGAACGAGGGACCACCATCCGTACTACCAATAGCAGATGTAGGAGTGGTCTTCTGTCTGTGAGGGATAAGCGCTCCATTGTTATCCCACGAATATGCATCCGCCACAGGGATATTAGAACTAAATACAAACGGGTCGATATTCTCAACAGTAGGAGTGGGAACAACATCTCCCTGCTGTGTATCCCACTCCTTGTATGAAGAGCTACTCGTCTGATAGGAAGACGTGATGTCTTGTTGTTGTAAAAATACACGCATCCCTTTCTGCCCCAGATCGAACAGCAGCACACCTGAAAAAGCTGCGCCGCCAATCTGCGATTTGGTGTGAATGTTGAAGAGCAACGCGAGATGTTGTTTATCAGGCGACCATGAAACAGTTTGGTAGTAGAGTATAATCCCGTCATGGATGGCGGGGAACTGTGCATAAAAGGTTTTCTTAATCAGTGCATCTGGCTGTATTTGTACAAGGCGTGTCCCTGTATAGGCATCATGTATCGTCGCAAGTCCAACAGCATTATCCGAGTCGTATTCGCAGCCAGTCGAGTAGCCAAGCAAAGCTATCGACGCACTATCAGGCGACCAAGCCTCACTCGTCACACAGGAAAAGCCTGCCGATGCCAGGGGAATGGCAAGCGATGGCACGATGGCGAGAGGTGTTGGAAGCTTCTCACTCAATTTAGGTGATTGCTTTATGAAACGAGAAGCAACAGCATTGCGTGCGTTCGTGAGTAGCGTTGTCGTTGTATGGAAATTTAGTAGTAGCACCAGACAGACGAGCAGAAGCGAAAAAGTCACGCTCATTGTACGCCAACGTCTGCGATTGAAAGAGCGTTGCCAGCGTAGAACAGGCTCAACCGACCAGGAGGGAGCCTGCGTCGTGTGAATAGGTGCAGGTGCGTCTTCCTCGGTGTCATCGAGTGTTTCTAAATCAACAATTTCAACGTCGAGATTCTCGTCCCATTCAGTATCAAAACCATCGTGCGCCATACGTTCTTTATCGCTCATGCGTGTTCCCCAGTATCATGCTAATACACGAAATCAAGAAAAATGCGGCACAATTTCGCTTCGCCCACGCCCACCCATCTGTTGCCATGCCGCTGCTACACATTGTTTCAACAATAACACATTTGTAAGCGGTCCAACGCCACCGGGGGTTGGCGTTACAGCACTCGCAACTTCTCGTACAGAGAGTACATCAACATCACCGATGATACCACCTTCTGGTAAAGCGTTAATACCCACGTCGATAACCACCGCACCTGGACGCACCATAGCGGCATGTATCATTGTAGCACGTCCTGCCGCTGCAATTAACACGTCTGCCTCACGAGTAAAGGTTGCAATGTCAGGCGTGCGCGAATGACATACTGTGACCGTCGCGTTTTTCTGTAGTAACATCATGGCGAGCGGTTTGCCTACAACATTACTACGTCCCACAATCACAATACGTTTCCCAGCTATTGGCGTCTGGGTGCGTTCGAGAATCTCCATGACGGCGGCGGCTGTCGAAGGCAAAAAGCTGGGAAGTCCGAGAAAGAGGTTGCCAGCACTGCGTGGGCTGATGCCGTCAATATCTTTTTCCATTGCGATTGTATCTGCCACCATATTTTGTGAGAGATGCGCTGGTAACGGCATTTGTACGATGATACCATTGACCTCGACATCAGCATTCAAATGGAGTAGCAAGGAACGTAGCTCGTCAGGTGAAGTTTGCTCCAGTAGCTGTTCTAACCGCGCTTTTACGCCGATATCATCAGCGATACGCAAAATCGCTTTTGAATAGACGCCTGAAGCAGCGTCTCCACCGACACGCACAATCACCAAACCGGGGGGAACAGAACGTAACTGAGTATATTTTTGTATATCTGCTCGTAGCTCAGCACGAATCGCCATACCCATCGCACGCCCATCAATAATTGTCGCCGTCATGCCTTGTCCCCCACCAGCGTAATCACCTGTTGACTACACGTCGCGATAGTATCCAGAGCGGCATTCAAGCGATCACTTAGTTTTTCAACTCGTTCGAGGTCTTTCATCGCTAGCAGGTTAGTACGCACCATCCAGGAGGCACCCGTACCTGCGCTAGAGGCTAGCATTGTACCAGTTGCGATATCGCTCAGAACGGTTTTGTTGCCGATTTCGGCGAGACGCTGGCAGTATTGCAATAGTTCTGCGGCACGCTCGGTTACTTCTAGTGGCACCAGTGCTGCATCAGCGAGTCGCTCTTGAATGGCCTGTGTCCGCACCGCGCGTTCCTCATCGTTGGTACGAGGCATCTTGAAACAGGTGGAGAGGCGGCCATAGACATCACTATCTTCCTGGACAAGCTGTTGAAAACGGCTACGCAGTTGTTCTATTTTTGGAATAAGTGACTCGATTTCTGGCTGCACATCGGCATAATCGGCCTTGCCAACAGTGAGGCGAGCAACCATACTGGCAAGGCTGGCACCAAGTGCGCCAGTCAAGGCCGAGGCCGAGCCACCGCCTGGGGTCGATTGAGATGAGGCAAGGTCATCGAGATAGTGCTGTAGAGTTTCGTCTATATACATGCAATAGTATTCTTTCTAAAAAATGAAAGTAGCAAGCATCTATAATGAATGAGTTTGGGTTGCTATAATTGTAGCACTGGAATAGCGGATTCGTCGAGGAAAACCCTTACCCCCTTGATTTTCTCTGAATTACCACGTATAATGAATAATTGAATTAGTAAATATCCGAATTGAAAGTTATATATCAGAATTAGTTGCTTCTCGAAGGTAATATTTTTCTCGCACGGCTGTTTAGTTCGTATTTTATTGAAGCAAAGAAGCTTGCTACGAACGAGCGACGACGAAATAGTAACGGAGATTTGCGATGAAGATTGAGAACACGACATACGTCACACAACAATCTATTCTTCTTGATGTACCACGTCCTTTATCATGGTGTGTCACAGTCTTCGCCTCATGGTTCTTGCTTGTTTACCAACTTCACTATGCCAATATCAGTTCTCGTTCGCCTCCATGCATAATCATGTCATTATGTCCTGATGACCTGTCATTAAGTCGTAAGTTCACGATTTTGTAGATTAGTGTAACGCCATGAAATAATTGAACTTTCTGCTTACGTTGACGCAGTACAAAGATACGTTCTCGCTCAGGCTGGAACGGGTACTGCATAAGTTTAGGAGGAACTAGATGGAAAGCAACGAAAAATCAAACTTTGAAGCGTCCTCTTTTACGAGAATGGGGCGCAGAACATTTCTCAACTGGATGACCGCGCTGGGCTTTTCTGCCGCGGCTGTAGAGACGTGGTTCACCGATCATGGCATCGCCTTTGCTGCTACGGATAAGAAGGTACCGCCAACATTTACGCTCGCGGGGGTAAGCGGCGTATGGCCTTTCGATGAAGGTTCAGGGAAGGTTGCGCATGACATATCGGGGAATTCCTATGATGGTACGCTTACAGGAGGAGCTGATTGGGTTGTAGGGGGAGCTACCTTTACGGTCGGCAAGCCCTCGACCGATCACTCGCTCCACTTCAATGGATCGAGCGCGGAAGTCAACATCAACGCCAGTGTACTTGATACCAGTGCGAGTTACTCGGTTTCGGCGTGGGTTACGTTAGATACAACTCAAAATTGGGCGACAGCTTTAAGCCAGGATGGAACCGTTCACAGTGGTTTCTTCTTGCAAGCCACTGCACCGGATGCCGGAAATAAGTTCGCGTTCAGCCTGATTGGTGCCGATACTCAGGGCGCTCCTACGGCACGTGCTTTTACCCCATTCCAGCCCTTAACGGGAGTATGGTATCATCTCGTGGGCGTCCATGATGCTAGCAGCAACCAGATTTCGTTATATGTCAATGGCGCACTGGTTGATACGCAGTCGGTTAGTCCTGCCTGGAATGCCTCTGGACACACTATGGTTGGGCACGGAAAAGTGAATGGCGGCCCGGCTGATTACTGGTCCGGTAAAATTGATGATGTTCAAGCTTATCGACGTGCCCTGCCAGCATCGGACGTTGCTGCCCTCTATCAAGGTAGTAGTTTACAGAACCTGAACAAAGATGCCATCATCAACCATTACAGTACGTTGTTTGCTAACACGCCCTATCCAGAAAGTTTTGCCGATCCACAGTGGTTCAAGGAAAATATTCCCTTCCTGGACTGCCCCGATAGCAGCATTCAGGATGTCTATTACTATCGCTGGAGCAGCTACAAGCGACACTTGCGCTACACCGTGCCAGGCGTTGGTTATATCCTCACAGAGTTTCTGGCGAACATTGATTACGCGGGACTCTATAGCTCGATCAATGCTGCAGCAGCTTTCCACATCTACGAAGGGCGTTGGCTGCACGACCAACGCTATCTCAACGACTACCAGAACTTCTGGCTCAGTGGCAAAGACGGTAGAATCCAGCCTCGGCAGTACAGTTTCTGGATCGCCGATGCCTACTATGCTCGCTACCTGGTGAATGCCGATCAGAACTTTTTGGCGGGCTTTTTGGCCCCTCTGGATGCCAACTATCAGGCATGGGCCACAGCGACAAATTATAACCCTACGACGGGACGCTATGGTACGGGTTATGACAGCGGTGTAGGTCTCTACTATCAGACACCCGTTTGGGACGCAATGGAGTTCTCGCTTTCTTCGTATCAAGATCCAAAGGACCCCTATCATGGAGGAGAAGGCTATCGCCCAACGATCAATGCTTATATGTACGGCGACGCTCTAGCAATTGCCAACGTTGCAGCTATGGCTGGTAGGCAAGACCTAGCCAACGCCTATCGCAATCGAGCCACCGCGCTCAAAGCGACGATGCAGGCTAAACTGTGGAATCAATCGCTCAATTTCTTCGTTCCCCTGTTCCGCTCAGATCAGGTATTCGACGGACGCGGCCTCTTCGACGGGCGTGAGGAAATCGGCTATGTGCCGTGGTGCTTCAATATGCCCGACCCTCAGTACCTTACGGCATGGCAATACTTGATGGACCCCAACCATTTCTATTCGCCCTATGGTCCGACTACGGGCGACCAGAGCTATGTAGCCTCTATCTCCGCCAACGGCTTCAATCCCGGTCAGAAACTCTTTATGTACGAAGCCGGAGGCTGTTGTCGCTGGGACGGACCATCATGGCCTTTTTCAACATGCCAGACGCTGACTGCCCTAGCCAACGTACTCAACAATCAGAACACGCACCAACTTCCCGTGAGCGCGAACGACTACTACACGTTGTTGCATAATTATGCCCTGACGCAGTATAAGGATGGCTATCCCTATGTAGCTGAAGCACATGATCCGAGCCAGAACAGGTGGATTTACGATGCACCAAACCACAGCGAAAACTACAACCATTCGACCTACAACGATCTCGTCATTACGGGCTTGATCGGCATTCGTCCCCGCGCCGACAACGTGTTTGAGGTCAATCCTCTTGTACCAGCGGAGAAGTCCAATGCATGGAGCTACTTCTGCCTGGAGGATGTCCTTTATCATGGGCACCTGATGACCATTCTGTACGATCAAGATGGCACTCGCTATGGACGTGGGTCCGGCTTCCAAATCTATCAAGATGGTGCCTTGATCTACTCATCGCCAAAGGTTCGTCATGCGACGGTCAACCTTTCCTCTTCGGCTCCCGTTGGCTTGCCAGTTCGCTTCGAGAACTATGCCGCTGCCAACGTGTTGCCGGGGACGAATACGCCAGCGGCGACGCCACAAGCTTCGTACACGTTTTCGGCACCCGATTCGAGCCTTGGGGCAGCGTTTGACGGCATTATCAACTTTGATCGGTCGAACCCGACACGTTGGAGCAACTATCGTTCGGGAAATACGACCGACTGGCTGGGCATCACCTTTGCGAGTTCCAGAGCCGTCAATGCGATAACACTCTACTTTTACGCGGATACAGATAACCCTGGTACAAGGGCACCAAGCAACTATAACGTCCAGTGGTGGAATGGCAGTTCCTGGGTAGACGCAGCACATCAAAATAAAGCGCCCGCGACACCGACAGGCAACGCCATGAACACCGTCTTGTTCGACCGGGTAAACACCTCGCAAGTGCGCGTGGTATTCACCAATCCTCTTCCGGCGTACATTGGCGTCGTCGAATTTGAGGTCTGGTCTCCCGCATAGGCGTGGAGAACACAGTTCTATTGTTCCTTTAGGAAATTGTTTAGGAAATTGTTACACAGTGAAGCAAAGGAGTTTTCAAGGTGAAAGATCACCAAGACAACAGCTCATGGTTAGGAAACGACACCATAGGGAGACGCGAGTTCATCAAGTGGGCGAGCGCAATAGGACTCTCCGCAGGTGCGGTAGAAGCCCTCTTATCCCAGCAAGGCATCGCCTTCGCGAAGTCAATGGATTACACATCTGGGTTAGTCGGCTACTGGAAGTTCGATGATGGGAGTGGCACAACGGCTGTAGATTCATCAGCTAGCGGCAATAATGGAACACTGACTGGTGGACCAACATGGACTACAGGAAGAATCAATGGCGCGTTGAGTTTTAATGGTTCCAGCACAGCAGTTGACATCAAAAAGAATGTGCTTGACACCAGCAAAGACTATTCTGTGGCGGCGTGGGTCCAGTTGACCAAGACGAACATTTTTGCGTCTGCGGTCAGTCAGGATGGCACAAACGTCAGCGGATTCTTCTTGCAATGCATCAATACAGGGAGTTTTGCGTTCAGCTTGATTAGCTCAGATTCGACACAGGGCCAATCAGTAAGAGCAACCTCGCAGTTTACTCCCGCCACCAATCTCTGGTATCACCTTGTGGGTGTTCATGACTCGGTCAATAACCAGATCAAGCTTTACGTCAATGGCACGCTTGTCGATACGCAGTCTGTAGGAGCGGCCTGGAATGCAGTGGGAGAGACGGTTATCGGACGTGGCAAATATAACGGTGGTCCGGTTGACTACTGGCCGGGTCTCATCGACGACGTACACGTCTATAACCGCGTCTTGAGCGCTCAAGATGTCGCGGCTCTCTACAATTCGGCTCCAGGGCAAACCTCTACTGCGTTTACGCCTATCCGCCCACCGGCTACTCCACTCGTTGTACGCAATCCCTACGTGAGTACGTGGTTAGCGGCTGACCTGCTCCCCGGGAACTGGCCCAGATTCTGGACCGGTGCTATCAAAGCCATGACAGGTATCGCGCATATAGATGGTACGGCGTATGTCTTCATGGGCGATCCAAGAAACATTGGATCAACACAGACGATGACGCAGACCAACCTGACCGTAACGCCTACAAAATCCATCTTCACGCTTCAGGGGGGCGGCGTTACACTGACTGTGGCTTTCTTGTCACCTGTCGAAGCGGACGATATACAGAAGCTTTCTGTACCCCTGAGCTACATCATCGCAGAGGTACAAAGCAATGATGGGAAAGCGCACAATGTCAGTCTCTACTTCGACATCTCTGGAGAGTGGGCATATGGGGATACCAACGCACAGATTAAATGGGGTAGCGAACAGGTATCACATGCGAAAGGTCCCGGCACTATCACATCCTTTACCGTGACGCCCAATTCCCCACACGTCCTATCGGAAGAGAATGACTATCCCTCGTGGGGAACAGTTGTCTGGGCTACGGACAATCAACCGAACCTTGCAACACAAAGCGGTGAAGACCTCGTAGTCCGCTCTCAATTCGTTTCGCAAGGAAAACTGAACAACACGATGGATAGCGATATGCCACGTGCAATCAATAATCGCTGGCCTGTGTTTGCCTTCGCCTTGAATATGGGTAGCGTCACGAAACAGCCAACCCAGCCTGTAACTCTTGTACTGGGACATGTACGCGAACCAGCCGTCAGCTACCTTGGTAATCCAGTTCCTCCGCTGTGGAAGGCTTACTGGTCAACATGGGAGCAGATGCTAGCCGCTACCTATGATGATGCTAAAAATGCGCTCAAGCGTTCTGTCAAAGTTGACATAAAGATCGTTGGTGACGCTATCAACGCTGGGGGAATGAACTACGCGGCGTTATGCGCCCTCGCGCTACGCCAAGCCTTCGGAGGCACCGAACTGGTAGGAACTGCCAGCCAGCCCTGGCTATTCCTCAAGGAGATCAGTAGCGATGGCAACGTCTCGACAATAGATGTTACGTACCCCGGCATGCCGGTGTTCGTCTACACCAATCCCTACCTGTTAAGGTTACTCCTCGATCCGCTTCTGGCCTACGCGGAAACAGGGGGTTGGCCTAAAAACTTCGCGGAGCATGACATTGGCGCACATTATCCTAACGCAAGCGGTCACAACGATGGGAATGAAGAGGATATGCCTGTCGAAGAATCCGCAAATATGCTTATCATGACTGCAGCCTACGTGCGCTTCGGTAAGAAGAGCGACGTAGCAACGTATGCCAGTACCCACTACAAGATTCTCAAGCAATGGGCGGACTACCTGGTTCTCAACGCACTGGACCCAGGCTTCCAGAACCAGACCGACGACTTCACTGGCTTCATTGCACATAGCTCGAACCTCGCACTCAAAGGTATCCTGGGCATTGCTGCGATGGGGCAGATCGCAACGGCTGCTGGTAATACTGCCGATGCGTCATACTATCAAAGTAAGGCTAGCAGTTACATCAGCCAATGGGTAACCAAGTCGCAGGATTCGTCGGGTCTACACCTGAAGCTTGCCTACGATCAGGATGGCACCTGGAGTTTGAAATATAACGCGTTCCCCGACAAGCTTCTTGGTCTGAACCTGATACCAGCAGCAGTATTGGCGGAGGAAGCTGCCTGGTACGCGACCAAGGAAAATGCATTCGGTATTCCGCTGGATATTCGACATACCTACACGAAAGCCGACTGGGAGATGTGGACCGCTGCATCGACCGATGTCGCATCACTGCGCCAGTACTTCATTGACGCTCTCTACAAGTTCGCCAATACGAGTCCTTCGCGCGTTCCGTTTACAGACTGGTACGACACCATCTCTGATGAACAGATAGGCTTCCAGGCTCGTCCGGTCATGGGTGGCTTGTTCTCTATCCTTGCACGCTTGAAAAGCACCCATTAGAGAAGTTGTCAAGGCAGGTGACACGAGCATCAGGGTTATTCAAAAGTCCATTTGGGACATGGACGGCGACCACAAGGGATCGCCGCTACTATACAAAAGAGTATTATGTATAGTAGCGGCGATCCCTTGTGGTCGCCCGTTAGTCTTCTTCGACAAAGACCTATGCAGGTGCTTGTTGCGTCTGCTCCTCCCGTGCGACAGGGACAAAACGCTCTTCCTCGGCGGGAGTATTTTTATTACGTCCGCCTCTGCCTTCGACCAGCACATATAGCGTTGGTACTAGAAGTAGCGTTAGCACCGTTGACAATGCCAATCCGCCGATGACGGTCAAGGCAAGGGGTGCAGCGATAAAACCACTTGACGGGCTCAGGCCCGATGCCATTGGCGTGAGCGCGAGAATGGTTGCGATAGCCGTCATGAGAATTGGGCGCAAACGCCGACTCCCACCTTCCAGCACAGCACTTCGTGCATCCATACCTTTGAGCCGATACTGATGTACAAGGTCAAGCAACACAATAGCGTTGGTGACAACGATACCAACGAGCATTAACAGACCAATCAATGCAGGTACACCAAGTGGTGTATGCGTGGCAAGCAGTAACAAGATCGAACCTGTAGCGGCGAAGGGGATCGACACCAACAGGATCAGTTGCTGCACAAGGCTACGGAACGTACCCACCATAATCAGGTACACTAGCACAATAGCGGCAAGGAGTGCTAATTCTAAACTACTGAATGCCTGCGACTGATTCATGGTTACTCCACCAAACGAGTAAGATGCACCACTTGGGAGATGCAACGCATTCAGTTTTTTCTGTATGGCAGTACTTACACCACCCGTATTTTGCGTTGTTGTATCAGCACTAATGGTAGCGGTACGTACACCACCAAGATGTGTTACTTGGGTTGGCCCTTTGGCTTGCACCAAGTGCGGCATAGGCCGTGTGAGAATGATCGGGTCAAGAGACCTTGAGTCATGTCCCTTGCCATAGATACGCCGTGTAAGAATTGTCAAGCGTGCCGATGGCTACTACTGTCAATTTTCAGTACACGCTCATCGTGAAGTTGAGCATGTTTCCACAGGCAAGCAAATCGGTATTGATATGGGCCTCAATGCCTATTATACCGATAGCGAAGGCAACATCATCGAGAACCCCCGATACCTTCGTAAAGCAGAGAAACGGCTAAAACAACTCTCTCGTAAACAGAGTAAGTGTGAAAAGTCGTCGAAGAACCGCAAAAAGGCACAAAAGCAGTTAGCCAAAGCGCATGTGAAAGTCCAAAGACAGCGCGAAGATTTCGCACGGAAACAAGCGGTCCTCGATATTTCTATGTTCCATAGCAAAAAAGTACTTGCGTTCTGTTTTCTCTTGTCTAACACTATCAAGTGGTCTACTATTAAATTGTATCTTCCAAATTGTATCTCCCTTGCTTTTAAAGAGACTGAACATTAAAAATATATAAAGGTACGCAGAGTGGAAATTGTGTTACTATATAAAGTGAACGCTGCAAAAACGTAGTAGAGCTCGTTTGACCTAAAAAGCTAGCATCAGCGAAGAAGTATGTTAGAAATACTTCTAAAATATTTTCGGGTGGTTAGCAACAATGCAAACGTACATACTTGACCTTAAAACCCTTCTGACTCTACTAGAAGAGGTTGAGCAGAATGGCCGCCTATCCACTATATTGTTGTCTGGTATTCCTGGAATCAAAGAACGCTGTCAAGCAAAAGTTGACTTGCAAGAGGGGAAAATTGTTTTCTGCCAAATCGAGGGAAGGGATGGTCACGTCTTCGCTACAGGAAATCAAGCACTCCAACTATTATCTCAATTGGGGCCGCAAGAATGGCAACTAGTAGAGATCCTACAGTCTGGATCATTACTTCCCGCCAATACAGTCCAAATATCGCCAAAAAATCGGCGGAATCTGTACACATCCGATCTTGTCCCTCAACGGATAACATTCATCGACCAACGCACGCTGAATCGACTACCTCTACGCCATAAGCATGTCCTCAACTTAGTCGATGGCACGAGAAGTGTCGGAAGGATTGCAGCAATCCTTTTCTCTTCAACGGATGGTCAAATCATACAGCAGGTAGGAGAAATATTGCAGGAGTTGGAGGCGATGAAAATGATCGTCATTAAGTCGTAAAAATAGAGATATTTGCATATGCATTATACACGCGTTGCCTGCGCTATGGTAGCTTGTACAAAATTGTTTTAGAGGAGATCAATTATGGATACAATCCCTTCAGCATCAACGGATAATCAGCAAAGAGCAAACAATCCGTTGCCCAATTATTTACGTGATCCAAATCTTGATAGTACACGTCCAAAGGGCTTGCTGGCGACATGGTATCGCTATACTTCGCCACCTGAACCGTCAACAACCGCAACCTACAAAGAAAGGGATACGTATAGACGTGGACAACTCGCAAGCACAATTATGCTGGCACTACAGTTTATCCTTCTGATTATTATTCCCATAGGCTTGTTCGGTCCAAATAAGCAGATATTTATCACTGCGATATTTCTTACTATCATCATCATCATCAGCGCGCTGTTCAATCAACGAGGCAAGGTAAATATCGCGGGTCTCATCATGTCGCTTTCGTTAAATCTGGGCATTTGTTTAAGCATCCTCAGAACTCCTCATGGCCTGACACCGGATTCTATAGCTCTGTTTGATCTACTGGTATTCTCAGAGCTATTTGTGGCCTCTCTGCTACCAATCAATTGGGTCTGGGCCTCAGCCCTATTTAACATTGTTTTTAGCGTTTACGAACTTACATATGCACCTCGTACTCCGCTCTTTCAAACTGTCATGTCTACAAGTTATTACGCAGTTGTCTCTCGCCCTATCCAACTACATCTACTGGTGACTGTTGTGCTTTTCCTTTGGGTTGTCAATGCCAATCGTGCTATCAAGCGTGCTGATCGTGCCGAGGAAATTGCCAAGCTGCAGCGCGACCTCGCCCAACAAAGCAAGGTGATCAAAGGACAAAAACAGTTGCTTGACCGCAGTATCGATCAAATCGTTGAAACATTGATGCGTTGGAGCAATGGCGCGACGAACGCGCGCATTCCGCTCAACAATGAGAATGCACTCTGGCAAGTGGCTGGCTCTATCAATAACTTGCTCTCTCGTGTGCAGCGTTCGCGCCAAGAATCGGCGGCATTCCAGGCAAATAATGAGGCCATGAGACGTTTCTATGAGGCGCGTGAACGCTCGGATGGTGGTCCAATCCTTGGCTGGACGCGCACAAACACCCCTATCGACACACTCGTAATGCAACACAATACACAAATACGGCAGTTTGGTAGCTCGAACAGGCCAAGCGACCACAATGTCTCTCAATCATCATCGACAATGCCTCCTTTTACAGATAATGCTCCCTATTTTCAATCATCCAACGAGAGACGAGAGCAATGAATCAGTAGAGTTCCATGTCGGCTCATCGTTTCGACAAAGGTTGTGTACTGAAATTTTTGCAAGTCAGGAGTGATTGTGTGATGTCAAGTGGAAATAAAAAAGCACTGGTGATCGGAGGCGGTATTGGAGGACTGTCTACAGCCATAGCATTGCGTCAAGCAGGTATGGATGTACAGGTATTTGAAGCAGTGCGAGAGGTGAAAGAGGTCGGAGCAGGCGTAACGGTCTGGTCAAACGCGGTGAAGGCAATACAAAAGCTGGGTCTGAAAGATGAATTAGAGGCGATAGGTATGCCTGCGACCTACCGCATTATATACACAGCACGTGGAGAACTGCTTTCCAAAATCAACGTGGCTCAGCTTGCCAATGGTCTCAGTGCCCCTATATTGCTGGTTCACCGCGCAGATTTGCAGGGGATGTTGCTCCGTGCATTCGGTGAAGCGAATGTTCACCTTAGTACAAGATGTGTAGATTTCACACAAGACGAAAAAGGAGTATGTGCTCGTTTCGAGAATGGAAGTGAGGTGGAAGGTGATTTGCTCATCATCGCCGATGGCATACGCTCTGCACTACGAGCGCAATTATTTGGTAAAAGACCTTTTAACTACAGTGGCTACGCAACGTGGCGTGGCATTGCTTCGCTTGAAGACGAACACATTCCAGTAGGTGTCTCAAGTGAGACATGGGGACGAGGTAGGCGTATTGGCCTCATTCCGCTCAACAATGGACGAATGTATTGGTTCGCTGCACAGAATCTGCCGCAGGGAGCTTTCACGAGTGAAACGGCGGACGAAAAGAAGCAACGCCTGCAAGACCTTTTTCGTGGTTGGCACAAACCTGTTGAGGCGGTTATTGAGGCGACGGAGCCGTCAACGATCATACGTGCCGATCTCTATGAAATGGAGCCACTCAAACATTGGTGTCAGGGACGAATAGCGTTAATGGGAGATGCGGCCCATCCAATGACGCCTAATATGGGGCAAGGTGCCTGTCAGGCACTCGAAGACGCGGTTGTCCTGGGAGCCTGTGTACAAGAAGCGAACGATCTTCCAACAGCACTACAAATATATGAAGAAAAGCGCATACAACGCGTCAACCGTGTGACAAAACAATCACATCGTATCGGGATACTTTCTCAACTGGAGAATCCGCTCACCTGTGGAGTGCGCGATTTTCTTGCCAAACGTATGTATACCCAATTACTCTCCAAAGAGTTGGATTGGTTACTGAGCTTTAACATCTAAATAAAACCATGATGTTACCTTGTCGTACATCATAAGATTTGAGAAAGGTGTGTAATAGTGACGATTTCTCCCAAAGTTTCTGTGGCGGCTCGTTTGAATCGACTGCCGATTACGGCGACGCACCGTCGAGTGACTTTTATTATTGGCATTGGGCTGTTCTTTGAGTTTTATGAATTTTTCCTCGTCGGTGTGCTTGGTTCTACGCTAGCTAAGGATTTTCATATCCGCAATGGTAGTCCGTTGCTGTCGCTCTTGATAGCCTCAACCGCGATTGGCATGTTTTTCGGCGCGATAGCTCTCAATTATCTGGCGGACCGTGTGGGTCGTCGCACTGCATTTATTCTCAATCTGGGCATCTATTCACTGTTTTCTCTTATTGGTGCATTCAGCCCAAATGTCATTTTTCTGATCATTATGCGCTTTATCGCTGGCATCGGTGTAGGTGCGGAATTGCCACTTTGTGATTCCTATTTATCGGATATACTTCCGGCGCGTTCGCGTGGTACCTACATCGCATGGGCCTATACCTTGTCGTTTCTTGGCCTGCCATTACTCGGCCTGCTTGCAAGCCTGCTCGTCACCAAACATCCATTTGGGCTGGCGGGATGGCGCTGGCTATTCATCATTGGAGCACTGGGTGCAGCCATTGTCTGGTTCCTACGTCGTAGTCTGCCTGAATCTCCACGTTGGCTCGAATCTGTAGGGCGTGTTGAGGAAGCCGACGCCATCGTAAGCAAGATGGAAGAAGAGGCGAAACAAGTGACGGGCGGCGAGCTTGCTGAGCCACACACTGATGAGATTCCTGCTCAGGCAACGACGCCTCTTAGCGGTATTCTGAAGCGGCCTTACGGCGGTCGCGTTCTCATGCTCTCGGTATTCCACTTCTTTGAACCTTTTTCGATCAATGGTTTTGGCTTGCTTGTACCGCTCATTCTAACAGCTAAAGGGTTGACAATTGCCAATTCGCTCGCCTATAGCGCGGTCTCCTATATTGGTTATCCTGTGGGGTCTATCTTGACCACCTTTATTGTTGAACGGATCGAGCGGAAGTGGCTACTCGCAATATCAGGTATATTGATGATTATATTTGGTGTTGCCTTTGGCTTCTCGTTGGCTACTGCGGCTATTCTGTCGTTTGGCTTTGGGTTCGCGATCTGTAGCACCATTTTTAGCAATGCATGGCATGTCTATCAAGGTGAGTTGTTCCCAACCTATGCTCGTGCTACTGCCTCTGGTCTTGCCTACTCGATCAGTCGAATATCTACGGCTCTGTTACCATTTATTCTGATCCCCGTACTGTTCCGCACAGGTCCAGTAGCTGTGTTTGTAGTCATTGGCATTGCGACGCTTATCGCTCTCGCCGATGTGGTCTTCTTTGGTCCACGTACCACTGGTCAGCCGTTAGAGTATGTTAATCCACCTTCGCCTGATAGAGTTCCTGTACCATCAGAAAGCACGTTAAGCAGCTAAAAACATTGGACTTGCGAATTTTCAACGCTACCCCTATACATACTACGTCTTTGTAAAAAAATAGGATTGGCATTAGAATAGATATGGAAGCGGAGGAACAGTGAAGATTTCTTCACCGTCCCGCTTCCATATCTTCGTTTTTGTATTGCTTGATAGGAACACAATGACAACAAGAATTATGCCATCTATTCATTTGGAACGTGTGTATACGTTGCTCAACGAGACTTATGGCGAGCAGAAAAACAAACCTGATAATGATCCAATGGGTGGTCTAGTCGGTACCATTTTATCGCAACACACCTCCGACATAAACTCGGGACGTGCCTATCACCAGCTTATTAACACATTTCCTACGTGGGAAGAGGTCCGTGATGCTCCAACCGATCAAGTAGCGGAGGCTATAAGAAGCGGAGGACTGGCAAACGTCAAGGCTCCCAGGATTCAAGATGCGCTCCACACGCTTACAGAACGCCAACAAGAGCAAGGCGGCACAAAGCCACTTGCGGATTTCCTCTATGACGAACTCAAGAAACGCTCATTAGAGGAGGCATGGCAGTATCTACGTAGCATTCCAGGAGTTGGGCCAAAAACAACGGCATGCGTGCTCATGTTTGACATGGGCATGCCAGCCATGCCGATTGATACGCATGTCCATCGCGTGAGTAAGCGTCTAGGGCTGATTGGGCCAAAAGTGACAGCCGACCAAGCGCATACGCTGTTTGCACAGGCTGCCCCTCCCGATTGGGTCTATACGCTTCATGTTCATCTTATCCGTCACGGGCGACAGGTATGTCACGCTCAAAAGCCGGAGTGTGAGAAGTGTACGCTGTATAGTCAGTGCGCGTTTGTAGGGAGTGTCAATCCACAGGAGACAAGTCTTAGATAGAAGTGATGATGATATAATTTGTGATGAAAGGAAAGAGACTTTTTCATTATGCGTTTACTCGAACTCAGAAGCGAACTGGCACGCTATGGCAAAAAAATGTATGAGAGCCAGCTTGTGCAGGCAACTCAGGGCAATATCAGTGTTCGTGATCCTGAAAGTGGGCTTATCTGCATTACACCAAGCGGCGCGGATTATCAGTTGCTCACAGCCGAGGATATTGTCGTCGTCGATGAAAACGGCGCGGTTGTTGAGGGAAAGTGGCATCCCTCGGTAGAGACACCACTACACACACTGCTCTTACAACAGCGTGCAGATGTTGGTTGTGTCATGCATACACACTCTCCTTACGCGACAGCATTTAGCCTCGTCTATCAGCCAATTCCTATGTTTCTCGCGGAATCAGCTCTTTGTCTTGGTGGCGGGGTGCCAGTCGCCCCTTATATGATGTCTGGTACGCCAGAGTTTGCTGAGCATATCGCGAAACATTTAGGCAAGGGTACAGCAATTCTCTGGGGCAATCATGGTGCGCTCGTCGTCGGACCGACGCTGCCGCTCACCTTCTCTATTGCTCATGCGCTAGAGGATTGCGCGAAAGTCTATACTATTGCCAAACAACTTGGTCCCCTTGTGCCACTGCCGGAAGGTGAAATCGAAAAGTTGCATATCTCCTGGGTGAACTCCTATGGGCAAAAGGCAATAGAGAAAGAAACAAAATAATTCATTTACTCCTGGAAAGAGAGAATAGAAGATGTCTATTGATTTGCGTAGTGATACCGTGACACAGCCGACTTCTGCTATGCGTGAGGCGATGTATCGTGCCGAGGTGGGAGACGACGTGTACGGCGAGGACCCTACAATCAATCGTTTGGAAGAACTGGCGGCAGAGCGAACGGGGAAAGAGGCGGCCCTTTTTGTGCCGAGTGGCACAATGGGAAATGCGATTGCCGTGCTTACGCATGCAGGGCGCGGCCAGGCGGTCATTGTCGGCGACGAGTCGCATATCTATCACTACGAAGCTGGTGGCCCTTCGACGCTTGGTGGCTCGCCACTATGGGTTGTACCAAACAACGCCAATGGCACACTCGATCTTGCCAAAGTAGAGGCAGGGATTGCCGATGAAAGCGATGAGCATGTCGCGGCAACGGCCCTCATCTGCCTGGAAAATACGCACAATCGTTGTGGCGGCAAAGTTCTCACTGTAGAACAGACACATGCAATTGCGTCTCTTGCTCATCAACACGGAGTAGCGGTACACGTTGATGGCGCACGTATTTTCAACGCCGCTATCGCACTCAATACCTCTGTAAGCGCATTGGTAGAAGAGGTAGACTCGCTGATGTTTTGCCTCTCGAAGGGGCTGAGTGCGCCTGTCGGCTCTATGGTCGTAGGAACGAAAGAGTTTATCCGTCGCGCCCGTCGCACACGTAAGCTGCTCGGCGGCGGCATGCGACAGGCTGGTATTATCGCGGCGGCTGGCGTTGTCGCACTAGAGCAGATGGTAGATCAGCTTGCTGAAGATAACGAGAACGCCAAACGTTTAGCGCAAGGTCTCGCGGACTATCCACAGCTTGCGATTGATGCGGACTCTATTGCCACCAATATCGTCATGTTCAGTTTACGCAATATACACAACCAGGCAGTGACGCTCACAAAAACAGAAGAGTTCTTGCATCATGCACAGCAGCGCGGTGTGCTAATGGGTCATATGGGTGGTGGGAACATTCGCGCAGTCACACACTATGGCATTGAGTCTCAGGATATCACAACAGCACTCACAGGGATACGCCGCGCACTCATTGAAATGCCACTCTCATAAGCATATGACTTTTGATACAGCATACTCCTCTGTGGGCATGACTTTCGGCAGTTCGTATATCTCCCTGTGTAGTGTATACTCTGGATATTGAAATACTTCTTCGTATCGTTTGTTGTTATTCATCATCCACAGGGAGGTATAATATGCGCTATCGAAATCCAGTACGAGGGGTTGCCAATGGCCTTTCCGGTGCCATCATCTTGATTGGCATTGTACTCGCACTTGCTTTTGGCGGCTTTAATCTCGTCATCTTCTTTATTGCATTAGCAGTCGCGATCTTTGTCGGCTCTCTTGGTTCGCTCAATCCGGGAAGAATTTACGGCGGTATCATCGGTGCGATGTGGATGATTATTCTCGCCTTATTCTTCTTAACTCATTTTTGGCTGTTGTTTCTAATTGGTGCTGCTCTTTCTGCAATTCTAGGTGCATTAGTGAGACCCTTAATGGCTCTTTTGCTGGGTATGGGTATCTTCGGGCTTGCATCCACCGCGCAACAAACTCAGCAACCTTACTACCAGCCACCACAACAACCGCAGCAGCCATATTATCAGCCTCAACCGTACCAACAAGGTTATCAACCAACACCGCAAGTAGAGGCGTATCAGGAAGGTGGGCAACAGTATCAGTATCCTCCGCAACAGCAGGGCCAGCAATATGAACAACCACAGGCGCAGTATCCACAGGAATTGCCACCGCAACAATAAGTTCTCTAGCATTGTCAAGGACTCCAACACAAGCGATCACGCAACCAGACGTTTGACATATAGCCTCGACAAAAGATACTATCAGGTGGGACGTACTCTCCGTCTCACCTGATCTTTATTTTCAAAGAGGAGTTGGCATATGGCACTGAAAGACTTCAACGGAGCGGTTGCGGTAATCACAGGTGGAGCAAGCGGTATCGGACTGGCAACGGCGCGTGCATTGTACGCACAGGGAGCGCATGTCATACTGGCAGACATCAACAATGAACGACTGCAACAAGCAATAGAGCAGGTACGGCAGCAGGCGCCGAGCGCAACTGGAAAAGTCCTGGGCATTCCCACCGACGTAACGCAGGTATCTCAGGTCGAGGCACTCATGCAACAGGCACGTAATGCCGATGGTCGCATTGATCTTGTTGTCACCTGTGCAGGTATCGGGCGCGGAGGCCCGATTGATTCTTTCACATCAGAAGAGATGCAAGCTATAATGGACATCAACTTCATGGGCACCTACAACTGCACAAGAGCGGCACTGCCAGCCATGCGTAGCCAGCAGAGTGGGTACTTCGTCTTCCTCAGTTCAGTCGCAGGAAAGATATGTGCGCCACTACTTACTGGTTATGTTGCAAGCAAGTGGGCTATCCGTGGCTTCTCATCGGCGTTGCGTGCGGAACTATATGGCACAGGCATCGACGTAACTACCGTCTATCCGGCCTGGGTGGAGACGCCGATGATTCATCAAGAAAAAGACGTAATGGAGTTTATGAATATTGTTGCCATGCTCACACCCGATCAAGTCGCAAGCGAAATACTTCAGGCGGTACAGGAAGGGCGTCATGACTTGACTCTTGCGCCTAATCCAGATATCGCTGTAGTGCTACAAATCATGAAAGACGATCAGGATAAGGCCGAGGAACTTGTCGGGCAGAACTTTCAACAGAACATTCAGAAACGTATGCAACAACAGGCATAGTAGGAGCTATAACGAATGGGCGTTGACGTGCAAAAACATGGCTACTACGGTTCCGCAAGCATGACGTGGAAAATTGGACATAAACATGTCGCATAACATAGAATATGTCCCTGTTGAACGCACGCCCGACGCCTTTCAAAAGTCCGTTTCGTTGCCTCACATTCAAAGTATGTGTGCAAGAGCATTTGGAGAAAAAATACAGATAGAGTCTATCCGAGAGTTCGATGGCGGCGGCTTTAACAACGTTTACCTGATTACCTTAGATGAAACAAGGCATGTTGTTCTTCGTGTCGCTCCCGCTACTGATACACATATTCCAGTGTCTGATCAGACATTGATGCACAACGAACAATATTTACAACCCTACTTTGCGCCCATAGCACACCTGATGCCAAAGACGCTCATGATTGATTTTACGCGTCAAATTCTTGATCGTGATTATCTCTTCCAAACGTTTATAGAAGGTGAGAACTGGGCCAAGATACAAGGCCAGTTGACGGAAGGCGAGAAGATAAAGCTCTGGGGTCAATTGGGGCATATTGCAAAACAAATTCACTCGGTACAAGGAAAAAGCTTTGGTTCACCCTGTGCAGACCCACAATTTTCGCAATGGAGTGATGCAGTTATTTACGGGCTAGAGCAACGCATCAAAGATATTGAGATGTACAGCCTCGATGCAACAAGTATACGCACTATCGTTGAACTTGCACGTAATCATACGAAGTTGCTGGATGAAATCACACACCCCTCTTTATTACATGGCGACCTATGGACCGTCAACATACTTATCAAACGAGATGAGAATGGTCCCCGGATTGTCGCAGTGTTAGATTCTGATCGTGGTTCGTGGGGCGAACCTATGGCAGATTGGACCATGTTTTTGCTTGGCTGGCATAAGCCAAAGGGTGCAGAAGCATTCTGGGAGCGATATGGTCAAGTGGCGGATGGGTTAGGACCAGAGTTTAGAAAGCTGATCTACCAAGCTGGGGCTATCGGTGGTGCGTTTGTAGAGGCACAACAGCATGGCCGCAAAGATACGATTGTTCGTGGATACAATGACCTGAAAAATATCGTAACTCAATTGCATGCATTGGTTGGATAAGATACCTGTAAAAGGGCTGGACTCCGCTATGAGTGTTCAGCCCTTTATGGCATTAGTGAGATGCAACGTTGGTGATAAAAAACGCCATTACAATCAGCCAGCTAATCAGTAGGGCAATAAATACACGAATGACGAGGCCCGAAACATAAATATTGCGGCGACGTGTAGTAGTAGACATTTCATTTGTAGCCATAAAATATTTCTCCATTTTTTAGCATGATAGCCGTGCCCATAACATAAAAATCTATAGAGTGAATAGGCCGACTTGTAATACCGTCTCATCTTCTAAAACGAGACATGGAGAGTATGCTAACATATATTACCTTTTGGGTAATGTTTTGCGGCGGCATTCGTCACATTCACAACTTGCACGCAACTTTTCGTAGGTGTAGATACCTGTCTTATGTCCATCTTCCCATATGGGAGTCAAGCCATAGCGACCCACAGGCTGCAAATTCACCAATGTCGTCTCTTCGGTACTCAAACTCTGCCTACCTTGCAGCATTCCAGGTTGATTGCCTTCACCTGCACACCACGCACACGGACAAGCCCAGCGCAATGCCTCCCAGCTATGGCTACTTTCGTGACCATCGCTCCATGAAAGCATGAGCTTGCGGTCCCCCTCTTCAAGCAAAAATGAAGTCGGTGTTGGATGGTCGTACTGACTCATAGTTGATAAAATCCTTTTCTCAATGTGGATATGTATGAACGGTCGCTCAAGAACAAGCGAAAAACCATTGGTACTTCTTTCAAGATTATGGCGCAAATGTACGCTTTCGTCTATACTAGGTAACATATTGGATGAAAGACTTTCATCCCGCCATCGGTCGTCACCATATTTACCGTTCACACCGTTATGTAATATATGTAGCTTATCAATTACTGAAAACGGATTTTCACAAGATGATGCCGTTACTGGCACTATTTTGTTCGCGTTGTAAAACATAGATAGATACAAGAATATATAAGGGGAGCAGAGCAATATGTTAGGAACATTGCTGGTTGGAGGATTTGCTGGTGCTATCGTTGCCATCGTTGTCTCACTTATAGCATTTAGCCTATATCGACATAGCTTGAAGAGTACGTTGATTCAACAACAGGGTTGGGAGCATGCACAGGAGGCACGACAACAACAATGGCAGCTTCAGCAAGAGAAACATGCTACCTTTTTGGAAGAAAAACTTACTACAGATGTGCAGCAAGTGCAGCAAGAGTGGGATGTATGGGAGCAAAAAGATATCACTCGTGTACAAACGCTTGAGCAACAATACGAATTTGCAATAGCGCAGGCATCATTGGAACACACACTAGAACATCTGCCGTTTGTCGAGGATGCGTCACTACCACTCGCGGAAAATCAACTGGGGCACGATGCAACGGCTAAAGCTCACCCAGCCCAGCTTGCGAGAGAGGATTTATCTGGACGCAATCTCTCACGCCGCTACCTTAGCGGCGCAAATCTACGTGGCACACTTTTGACAAACGCAAATCTCTTCATGGCTGATCTCTCTCATGCATGCCTCGTCGGTGCTGATCTTTCCAGTGCTGATCTTTCCGGCGCGAATCTTGTTGGTGCTGACCTGAGCAATGCGGTATTGACCGATGCAAATATGCTCGTCGCAGATGTCAACAATGCCAAATTTCTAGGGGCAGACCTCTCGAAGGTACGAAACCTGCCAGCACAACAAATCGAGACGACCGCAAATACTAACATAATGCGGTTCGACGAAGACATAGATACCACGTTGGCACGCATTCCCAGCATTCCTAACGCGAGTGCGTCTACATCCTCTGCACCGCAAGTAGGAGCTACGCCAGAACGTACAACAACTACACCCAATTCCTATGATATCATCCGGGCGCAGAGCCTGGACGCCATTCCTGAACCAGAGGAAATGGGAGAGAATGAACGCGGAACTCCTATACTATCATTTCCTGGCATGTTGCCAGAGACACCATTTCCCTTTCAAGAGGTTGATGAAATGGATATACCTTCATGGTCGCCATCACTCTCAGACGATACACTACACGTTTTGGAAGAGGTACATTTTTCAGAGGGAAGGCAGGATCACATCCGCGCCGACGATTTTGACACGAGCGTATCTAAAGAAAAATATAACGGCAGGCAGCGAGTACGGGCGAGCTAACAAATTCTGAGATATGCGGTTGCGTTGAGTATTGCCGTCCTTTCCACGCGATTGAACGACCTGTTAAGGTATGCAGCAGGGAATTTAAGGCGATGAGAAGGAAAACGAAGGCCGAAAATGGTGCTAGCAATGCGTATCGTATGCTGATACTAAAGTGCTTGAGCCAGGGTATGATACTCAGTATCTGTGCAATATATGCCACCATCGCAATAAAGAACAGTGTTTGTGATTTTTCTCGATATGCGTCTCTAAACAATAGAGCAACAGAAGCAGCTAAGGCCGTACTCATAGCTGTCTGTACTCCTATTTGTGGGGATTGCAGCAGGTAGAGATAGCTGTTCTTGCCAAAACCATTAGCGATTTGGCGTAGATTTGTATACATCCTTACCGCTACAAGCGTTTCACCTCGACAGGTAAGCGGAGTAATACCATACTGCTTGAGACTCGTTGCTAGGGCAACATCATCAACAATGCTGGCAGCATTCTTAGCATGACCGCCAACTCGTCGATATGCATTCCGATCAATAAGAAAGTATTGTCCATTCGCAAGAATAGGACCATGTTTTCTCTGTACCGCCTGTGCATTGATACCAACAAAATACTGTTGGTATGCAAACGGAAGTAACAAACGCTCCCAAAAAGTCTTACAGTGCTGGTGAGGGAAAAGAGATAAAGCGCGAGCATTTTGCTGATATGCAAAACTTATCGTCGAATGCAATGCAAGTGGCGCCAGTTCAATATCAGCATCAACAAAAAGGAGCCAGGGATAGAGGGCGTTGCTAGCCCCTGTCCAACAGGCATGATTTTTGCCAGTCCATCCTCGCGGCGGACCATCGGTATGAATAAGTCGTACACCTTTGTTGCTATAGTTCTGTACAAGCGTTGCGGTTCCATCGGTTGAGGCGTCATCGACAACGATAATTTCGTATAGAGGATAGCTCTGACTCAATAATGACGCTAGTAGACGTGGCAGATTGGCGACTTCGTTCCGTGCGGGTATAATAATCGAAACACCAAGTAATCCCTCCTCTCGTAACGCTTGAGTCGCTGTAACAGGCTTTATCTCTTGCAATGACTGGTAGTTTCTTTTTGCGCGAATTCCACTGAGGATTTGACCTATACATACCAGCAGAGGCCATACAATTGACGCACGTTTATTGCTCACTCTTTTTTATACTTTCTTTTTCCGTGTATTCTTGATGCTATTCGTAGCACGTTGGAGGAAGTTATGATGTGAACACTTTTGGTCTTTATTGCGGAAGACACGAATACAAGTGATATACTAACGTCAACATCATCAAATTGTATAAGGATGTGTTTTTATGACAAGCGAACAGCAGATGCCGCTTACTGGCAAAATAGCTTTAGTCACAGGAAGCGGTCAAGGAATTGGACGCGCTACCGCACTGCGTCTTGCTCGCATGGGAGCCGATGTGATCGTTAACTATCGCAGTAACGAGGGAGCGGCAAACGCGACAAAGGAAAGCATTGAAGCTGTCGGAAGACGATGTACAATCATTCAAGCAGATGTAAGCCAGGAAGAGGATGTTACACGTCTCTTCGCTGAGGCTTCACAGGCACTCGGTCCAATCACTATTCTTGTGAATAACGCTGGCACCACACGCGACAAACTCATTCTCCAAATGTCGCTCGCGGACTTTGAACACGTTATGGACAGCAATCTCCGTTCTACATTTCTCTGCACAAAGGCCGCACTACGCCCCATGATGAAGGCACGCTGGGGCAGAATCATCAATATCAGTTCTGTCGCTGGCTTACTCGGTCCAGCGGGACAGGCAAACTATGCAGCGTCAAAGGCTGCGATTGTCGCGCTCACCCTCACAACGGCACGCGAGATGGCAAGTCGCAATATCACCGTCAACGCTGTTGCCCCTGGCTATATTCAAACAGAACTCACATCTACCTTGACAGAACAACAACAAAAATTTCTTGTTGAGGCTACTCTGCTTAAACGCCCTGGCACAACTGAAGAGATTGCAGGTACCGTCGCCTTCCTCTGCTCGCCTGATGCTGCCTATATCACGGGACAGGTCATTAGTGTCGATGGTGGTGTTTCACTACGTGTCTAGCAAACTCCGTTTTTTGCCAAAAAGTTGTGAAACAAATAGCAGACAAGCTATCTCTAATTACCATATTATGTTCCATCCTGAGTAAGAAGGAAAAACAGATGAGTTTGTTTGAAACGGACGAAACCAATCAGTTTACGTTTGAGCCGTTCGCGGCTCACGAATTCTACACACAAGTAAACCGCTTACTTGTGCAACGTGCCATAGCTCACCTCGTCGCACGTCAAGCAACAGATAGGGCAAATGCGCGTAGCAACGCGACAATTACTATCGTTGATATGGCTTGTGGGACTGGAGCCATTTCGCGCCTCATTGCAGAAGAGATGGCACAACATAGTCTTCTTACCAACACTTGTATCATTGGTGTCGATCCATCTGCTGAGGCACTGCGCCTCGCGGACAAATCCATGAAGACTGAGTATCCAGAGGTGCAAACGAAATTTCTGCAAGGCGATGTCACTGATCTACCACGCATTGTACATGATGCAGACGCGGCCTTCTTCTGCAATGCCATTCATCTCGTCCCCGATAAGCGTGATGCATTCCGATATATGGCACAAATCCTCGCTCCGGGGGGAATTTTTGCCTGTAACAGTGCCTTTTATCAAGGTACCTATGTTGAAGGTACTGATCGCTTTTATCGTCTGTGGACACGCCGCGCCGTTGGCTGGCTCAAAAAAGAGCATCCAGAGGCACACCTGTCACGCGAGGCGAAGGCAACTGCTATGCAGTGGATGACGCCCCAGGAATATGTTGCCGCGTTGCAAGAAAGTGGTTTCGGCGAGGTTGATATCTCTCACAATAACGCTATGTTGTCCCTCGATGCGTGGCGCGACCTGGGCAAATACTGGCTCTTCATAGAAGGGGCACTGCCAGGAGTACCGCTTGCCTTTGGTGCTGCCGCACTAGAGAACGCTGTCTATCAAGCAGGACAGGAGTTAGGCTTAACAGGGGTACCACGTACCTGGCTGCAACTTATTTCTACTAAAAAATAGTATTGTCACTATTTTGTATGATATACTACGCAGAGAGCATCTTTATGGCATAGGTGTTCCAATATGCTATGTTCAGAATAGGAGACTATCGCATGCAGTGGGCAGTTGCTACGGCTGCGTTTCTCGCCTCCGCAGTTGAATTTGTCGAGGCGTTTACCATTGTCCTGGTTGTGGGAGTCACAATCAATTGGCGTAGCTCGCTCGTTGGTGCTTTTGCCGCAGCTGTTACGCTTGCAATTATCATTGCTACACTTGGTGTTGCCCTTGTTCAATATGTGCCATTGAACGTCCTTCGACTCGTCGTTGGTACAATCCTCATTCTCTTCGGCCTCAAATGGCTCAAGAAAGCCATCCTACGCTATAGTGGCTTGAAAGCCCTTCACGATGAAGAGGCCATATATGAAGATACACGTGCAGAACTACGGGCACGCGGCGAGGTCACGACACCACGTTTCGAGCCATTCGGTATTGCTATGGCTTATAAAGCGGTCTTGCTTGAGGGGCTTGAGGTGGCCTTTATCGTCATCACCTTTGGCACAAGTGCAGTAGCCGATAAGACGCTTGGCATTACATCTGCCGCCATTGGAGCTGCTATCGCCGGTGTACTCGTCATCCTGCTGGGTGTCATAGTACGCGCACCACTCAAGCAAGTTCCCGAAAACACGCTCAAATTTGTGGTTGGCGTCATGCTCACAACCTTTGGCACCTTCTGGACCGCCGAGGGTATTCGCATCTCAACCGCAGGTGTTCATTTCGAGTGGCCTTTCGCCGATGTGTTCATTCTCGTCTTGGCCGCCCTCTATCTGTTGGCATCCTATGTCCTGGTACAGTGGCTGAAAAGCACGAAGCGGCGACAAACGATACCAAGCAGTACAGAAGGCACACAAGCGATACAAGAAGAGGTGACCTCATGAAGGTGATTAAGGCTGTTTACAACTTTATCGTTGGCGACATGATTATCCTGATCGGCATTCTGCTCACGATTCTGGTACTCGCCCTCATCAACAACATTGATGCGCTAGCACCGCTCCGAGTAGCAACGGGAGCCATTCTCGTTCTCGCTGTACTCGCCGTGCTGGTCGCGACATTAAGTCGTGAGGCACAGGGCAAGCGATAAATATTGTTGTACTCATGCATGCAAAGATGCTCTGGCTTAGCAGCCAGAGCATCTTTGCATGCATGAGTACGAACTTTTCTTGATTGTTATTCGTGTACTTACTAGCGGTATAACAAATATACTATGGCTATAAGAATACGTGTATAGATTGGAGTTGTATAGATGGCAACAGGATTTATTGGACGCAACTGGAAGCTTTTAGCAGGACTGGTAGGCTTTGCCGTTGTGCGCGAGTTACTACAAAGACGCAAATTTATTGAGTTGCAGGGGAAGGTGGTACTTATCACGGGCGGTTCACGCGGTTTTGGGCTTGCAATGGCAGAAGAATTTGGCAACGAGGGGGCACAACTTGTACTCTGTTCGCGTGAAAGTGACGAATTAGAGCGAGCGCAGACAAAACTTACTGAAATGGGTATCAACAACGTGCTTACTATTCAGTGCGACGTTACCGATACAGCGCAAGTACAGCACATGATTGCTCAAGCGACGGAGCAATTTGGACGGATTGATGTTCTAGTGAACGATGCGGGTATTATTAGCGCAGGACCCTGGAATACGCTAACACGAAGCGACTTTGAAGAGTCGATGAACATCATCTTCTGGGGAACCTATAACACGACAATGGCGGTTCTGCCACAGATGCGTGAACGAGGCAACGGCCGTATTGTCAACATTGCTTCGGTGGGCGGTAAGGTAAGCGTTCCTCACCTCCTCTCATATGCAAGTGCCAAATTTGCAGTTGTTGGATTTTCTGAAGGTCTGCATGCCGAATTAGCGCAAGAGGGAATAGATGTCATCACCGTTGCCCCTGGTTTGATGCGTACTGGTTCACAGGTGAATGCCATAGCAACAGGCGACAACAATAAAGAGGAATATACTCTTTTTTCTCTCATAGATACGCTACCGATTTCTTCTATTGACGTACAGCGTGCAGCAAAGCAGGTTGTACGTGCGACGAAGCGAGGAGATACGGAACTTATCATTACAGCATCAGCACAGATTCTAACTCGCTTACATGGAGCATTCCCCGGATTGATAATCGATGCGCTAGCACTTTCGGCCCGCTTTTTACCCAAAGGCAAGGGTACCGAGCGTCATCTAGGCAAAGATAGTGAGACACCAATCTCGCAGTCGTTCTTAACAACGCTAGGTCAAAAGGCTTCACAGAAATACAACGAAAAATAGGCAGTTTGCAGCAAAAACAGGCGAGCATGCATAAAAATGGTAGTACATATCATTTTTATGCATGCTCGCTTCTGACTCATTAAGATAGTATAAATACTCCTGGAATTATGTAGCAAAATGATTGACGTTGTTGGAAAGAACTGCTATTATTGAATGTGCTGGCTGTGCTTTTATGGCATATTTATAGTTAGGAAGAACAACATGCAAGAGGAACAGACTTGGCGAAATTTATTAGGCACCATTATAAGTAATCCCAAAGAGAAGCAGCGCGTTGCCAACGAATTAGGTGTAAAGCCTATCACACTGACACGTTGGGTAATTGGTGAGTCAGAGCCACGTTCGCAAAATTTGCGTCAACTTCTAAACGTACTACCAGGGCAGAGAGAACAGTTACTCGATTTAATCCGCTCAGAAGATGGGCTGGAAGAGTTCATACCTGTCATAAAAGATGATACGTCGAAGGATATTCCCTCTGACTTTTATACTCAAGTATTTATCGAACGCGTTTCCGCCACTGCAAATATGCGCTATTGGTCACTCTGTCAAATTATTTTACGACAGGCACTGGCACAACTTGATCCCGAGAGACTAGGTATGGCTGTCTGGGTTGTCCGTTGTATGCCACCTTCTGGCTCGTTCAATAAAGTTCGTAGTCTACGCGAAAATGTTGGCATTGGTACACCTCCATGGGGTGGAAATTTAGATCAAAAAGCTATGTTTCTGAGTGCAGAGTCACTGTCGGGCAATGTTGTGACGCTTTGTCGGCCCGCCATTGTCGAAAATCTGGACGAGGAACACAACATTCTCCCGGCTGCTCGTGTTCAGTACGAGAAGAGTTGCGCTATTTACCCTATTTTGTATGCAGGTCGTATAGCAGGTGTATTTCTTGCTTCCAGTACACAGTATAATCACTTTCTCTCAGATGCGAGAACATCGCTCATACAGAGTTATGCAGACTTGCTCGCCCTTGCATTTGAGCCGGAAGACTTCTACGAACCAGACGATATCGCGCTTTGTGTGATGCCGTATTATGATGAGCAGAGAGAATATTTTCTACCATTTCGACAGCTTGTCACAAACACATTGAAAGAAGCCGCACAGCAAGACAAGCCAATCAACAATACAGAGGCTGAAATGAAGGTATGGAAACAACTGGAAGACCAGCTTATACAGATTGCGGCAAACAAACGATAAGGATAACCTTGTTTACTATAGTATACTATGTTCGATGATTTTACGGACACGAACGCAATAGCGACACATTGGACGCAAACATACATTGGCGTTGGAACACTTTCTGTGCGTAATTCGGCCCTTCGGCTGGGATTTTCATCTGCACAGCAAGGGCACTACGTCGATGCACAAATTGACGACTACGGAAGTCTTGCACGTTCGGCATTTCCGTGGCGACCACCACTGCATATGGAGATACGTTCGCGTGCCTCGCATTCTGCCGCAACTCCTACTAGCACTCCTGAAAGTACGAGCATACTTCGTGGCACGGCAGGCTTTGGTTTCTGGAATTATCCCTTTTCGGTACGCGGCGATGTGTTGATGTTGCCAGAATCAATATGGTTTTTTTATGCTTCTCCGCCCTCGAATATGGCTCTTGTCCCCGGCATTCCTGGTTGGGGTTGGAAAGCACAGGTTGTACATAGTATGCGTACCGAGGCATTGATGGCTGTTGTACCCACGACACTAGCAACAGTATGGGGACGTATCAGTGGCAATACACAATCAGCGGCACGTTGGCTGCAACGTTTGAGCGGTGCCAGCGAAGCATTGTTGCCCGTTGCCATGACCGAATGGCATACTTACAGCCTTGAGTGGCGCGAGAGTGAAGCCATGTTTTGGGTTGACGATGTGCTTACGCTACGTGTGCCTCATCCACCAACACGTCCACTTGGCTTTGTTGCATGGCTCGACAATCAGTATGCGGTTGCGACGCCGCGCGGTGTTCTGCGCTTTGGCACAATCAGTAGCGATGAGCAGTGGCTCGATATTGACAGTATCAAAATTGAGCCACTCTAGCTGTCTTCTCGCTCTGGCGGACCCTCTATGACAATGGCATCTAACGCTTCATCTTCCGTCCACACCATATGATCGAGTCCAACAGGCCAGAGAACAGCATCACCAGCGATTACAGTGCGAGTCTCGCCATTTGGTCCACCGATACGTACAAAGCCTCGCCCACATGTTACAAGAAAGAGAATGGGGACATCGGCACTATGCTCGTCCATCGCTCCGTGTGGCTCGACATACATAGCTACAACCGACATAGAGCGATTCAACAATAGTGGTAAACCATTTGTACGTTGAGCCAGTTCTTCCCTTCGCTCCATAGGAATAGATGCAGCATCAAACTCTATCGGCACAGCGTACAAACCCTTGTGGCCTCCTGGTATCTTCGTTTTCAAATCTGGGCTAAAGCGGCGAACCTGCATACCATACCTCGTAAAAACATCCAAACAAAGAGAATAAGAACATAAATGTATTTTGTACTATGCAGCTTTGTAGCGGCGTACATCTACTTGCACACCTTCATTCACCGCTGCTTCTGCAATTTGAGAAAGCCGTTTGCCTGTTACCGCGTCTACGTACTCTTCGCCACAGATCGTGCATATAGAGCAGGAACATCACAGATGACAATGGTTGTCTCATCTCTAGTAAGCGCAACAGTAATAGTTTCTGGCTCAGTTTCTCCGTATTGGCAGATAACACACTTCATAGCTCTCCCTCTACACGTTTTTCTTTACTATATCATAGTATGGAGCAGTCGTCCCGAATGTATAGCCTTGAGAAACTTCTCAAGGCTATACATTCGGGACGACTGCTCCATACTATTTTTCTTACTTCTCAGTTGATGTCAATACCTCATCAATGAGTCCGTATTCCACCGCCTCCTCTGCACTCATGTAGAAGTCGCGGTCAGTATCGCGTTTGATACGCTCCAAGCTCTGCCCAGTATGATGTTGAATAATGCCATTGATTACGTCTCGCGTATGCAGCATCTCGCGTGCCAGAATGTCAATGTCACTTGCCTGTCCGCTTGCTCCTCCTTGAATGAGCGGCTGATGCATATGGATACGCGCATTGGGTAGGGCGCGTCGGCGTCCCTTATCACCTGCTAACAGCAGGATCGTCCCGAAACTAGCGGCATATCCAACACACGTTGTCGCGACAGGGCAAGAAATGAGACGCATCGTATCATAGATACCCAATCCTGCCGAAATCACTCCTCCTGGCGAGCTAATATACATATTAATTTCGCGATCTGGATTATCCGAGGCTAAGAAGAGCAATTGTGCTACAATCAAATTCGACATACTCTCCTCAATCGGACCGCTCACCATCACGATGCGCTCTCTCAAGAGCCGAGAATAAAGATCGTAGGCACGCTCACCTCGTCCGGTCGTCTCTATAACAGTGGGAATAACAGAATATATGCTCATTGTGAAAACTCCTTTAGTTCACTTTCTGGCGTACAAAGTAGTAGTGGACTATAGCAACATCGCCCGTTGGCCCTTGATTAAGAACTCCAACGAGAAGCCACCCCTCACGCCCCAGTTCGTTCAGACGTTCCTCATCAGGAAGCGATCTGCTATTGGTATCAATTGTCAGCACACGGTAATCCCAGTGAGCAGGCTCCATTGGAATATCTTCGTAGACTTTAATATCTGGCACAAACCCGACTGCTCCCTTCTCCGCGTATCGCGTTGGAGAGGATAAGGTACTAAACATCGTTTTCTTTCTCCTTTACTCTTTCTGGCTTGACCTTTATGTCACCTACTTGCCTCACCTTGAATATAGCATGCTATTGGTTTATACTGATAGACATAATATATGCCAATAGCATATGTTTGGGAGAAGATATGCTGACAGCATAGAAAGAGATAGGAAAAGGCTATGGCTGAAGAAGAGAAGACATTGGATTTACAGGAGGTTATCGGGCGTGTGGTACGTCGTGAACGCCAGGATCGCCGCCTTACAATTAAAGATTTGGGCGACAAGGCTGGCCTCTCGGAGATCTATGTGGGTGAGATCGAGCGCGGACAGAAATATCCTTCGTCCAAAGTGCTAGAGGCAATCGCAAGGGCATTAGAGCTAGACATGGCAGAATTTTTGGAACTCATGGCCGAAGAGATTCGCAACGAGCGTGCGCCACAGCTAGCTAATGCAATTGGCTTTGTTCTGCCCAGCACGCCGAATCAGCCGCGCCGCATGGTGGTGAAGCGCATCGTCAATATGCTCAACGAGGGAGATGTGGAGAGCGTGGCGAATTTCAGCGCATTCTTGCTCTCCAAACGTGTCCCTGAGCAAGAATAAATTACGGGCACTCCGCTTTAGCTGTAAAAGTCGGGCAATTTCTTCAGCGTTTGCCATTGCGGACCATCATGTCCAAAAATGACGAGAGCTACATGTTCGCGCTGGGCTATATCAAGCAATTTCTGCGTACTCGCTCACACACCATCTGCGTCAGAGTCCGTTGGACTAGTTTTGCGTTCAGGCGTGAAATCTTCCTGCCAGACGACTGCATCAATTGTGAGTAGTACCAGACCAGTTTCGGGAATGCGCACAAGCACAGACTGATGCCCAGGAACGTGTCCACTGGTTTCAATCAGTTCAAGCCCAGGCAGCAGTTCGGTGTCGCCATCAACAAACCTGTACCGTGATGACGGTAAGTCCCACTGTGAACGACTTCGTGCAAAGCGCGGATTGCCACCTTGAGCAGACTCCTAGTGCCGACGTTGCACAATAAGTTCCGCATTAGGAAAGGCACTATTATTACCCCCTGGTCAACGTCAAAATGGGTACCAATCATAAGAAAATTCCAATACGCACTGTTCGCGTTAAGTGAAAGAACGGATAAAGATGGATGTTCTTCCGCCTTTTATACCACATTAACTTCCACCTTCGATGAGTTTGTACTAGACAAAATGGCAAACATGATCGCTATGAGTATAATTACCATTAAAGCAAAAAGAAAGGTGTCCTATGCAAGCGAACAATCCTCAAGAAATTATTGTGAGCTATCTGCTCGATGCGTCAAAACATGAAGACAACGTGGCTCAACCTGGCTCCATCTCTATTTTGAAGGAACATAAGGTGGCTCAGTCTATCACCTATATTGTCAAATATATCAGCGTGCAGCAGCAAATCTATGCCTGTATAACTGTGCGCCAAACTGAAGCTAGTTTCTGGGAATTTGTCGGTTTTGGGCTGATGGGAGGAGCTCCAACTGTAGACCTTCCTCAGAAGCCTCCTCCTCAGATAGCATATACTCTATCTTCATATCCTCATAGTTCTTTTATCGGAGTTGTAGTCTTGCCAAATGAAGTACAAACCATCGCTATACGTCTCAAGGATAGTCATGGATTTGTTGCTACAAGCCTGCTGGAAAATGACGCAGCACCCTTTGTTACTTCTCAAAAACTTCATAAACCATTGTATATAGAAATGCTGGATCATGAAAATAGATTGTTATCGCAAAAAAGACTACCATGATAATTTGGCTAAAACAACAATGAACCAACCGTAGCAAGCAGCACAATGGCAAGAACGGTATAATCGATTCTCCCTAACGCTTTCTCGTATAGGCGTGTTTGTTGTCCATCGACCTCGTAGCCGCGTGCCTCTAATGCGGTTGCTAGTTCTGAGGCACGCCGCAATACTCCTTGCATGAGCGGCACAAAGAGCAGAGTCAGGCTCTGAAATCGTTCTCGCAATGTGCCTTGCGTAAGATCAGCACCACGAGCACTTTGAGCCTTCGTGAGTTGCTCTACCTCCTCTAGTAATGTGGGGATGAAACGTAGTGCCAGCAACGTCATGAGCGCGAAATCATCTACGGGTAGCTTCAAGCGGCGCAATGGAGAGAGCAGCATGGTGAGACCTTCGATAAGGGCAACGGGCGAAGTTGTCATGGTGAGCAACAACGAAAAGGCATAGAGCGTCAGCAGCACAACGGTAAAGCTGACGAGGCTCCAAACGCCACTATAGGTAATGGGCAGAGGTCCTATCAGGAGTTTCTCTGTCGGCGGAATAGTCCGTACAACCCATAAAAAAATACCTGCACCTATAACTAGGAGAAATAATAAGAAGCGCACACGTCGCAACCAGAACTTTTTCCATGCACGTCGTAGAGGTGTGAAATGAGACATAAATAAGAAAGTGAGTATACACAAAGCGAGGATCAGCACACTCTCACGAGCTAAGCCATAAGAAACGGTTAGCGGTCCCAAGGCGTATAAAACTTTATCACCATTTCCGCTCAGCGAAAATAACACTGTAATAGCACCAATCATCGTGAGCAGTGTCAAAAGCCACATACGTCGCCACAACTCGCGTGGCGAGATGTGAGAGCATGCAATGCTAATCGCAAGTAAGACCACGAGAACGATAAAAGGCATAAAATGCCATTCGCGCTGGCCTGCTATAACGAGAGAAATTACAATAAAAAACAGTACCAGCAGTTTCGTTCTCGCTTGCAAACGATGTAATAAGCTTTTGCCAGGATAGTATGTTCCCAATGAAATGTTCTTGAGCATAAACCATTTCTTTCAAATTAGCGTGAACGTGGTACTTGCCGTTTATCTTTTAGTACATTGAATGCTTCATCGAGCGTCAAGGTATCTTCTGGTATAGCCATGCCCTGTTTGCGTAGCAGCGTCAGCAACTCACTGAGCGGAGGTGGCGCGAGTCCCCACTGGTATAATTGTTCGCCTTGCGCGAAGAGTGAACGGGGAGTTTCATGCATCACAAGCTGCCCGTTATGCAACACAAATAACATGTCAGCAAGCATTGCCACTTCGTTCATGTCATGTGAAACAAGAATAACTGTTACTCCGCGCTCTCGCCGCACACGTTGTAAATACGAGTAGAACTCGGCGCGTGCCTCAGCATCCAGACCAACAGTTGGTTCATCGAGAATCAGCACACTGGGCGACATTGCCAGTACGCCTGCAAGTGCAACCCGTCGTTGCTGTCCACCACTTAGCGCAAACGGGGAGCGCGAACCATACTCCTGATGTGGCAAGCCAACCAGTTCTAGCGCGGCATGCACACGGGCGCGTCTCTCATGTCGTCCAACGTGCATACGTTGCAGTCCGAACCCAACATCGGCAAAAACGGTTTTCTCGAAAAGCTGTGCTTCTGGAAATTGAAAGAGCATGCCAACACGTTGCCGCAATCTTCGCAGGTCCACACTCCGGCCTCCAACATTGACTCCATCAACGATTACCGTGCCCGATGTTGGTGTAAGTAATCCGTTGAAATGCTGCACCAGTGTTGTTTTGCCAGAGCCAGTCACGCCGATAATCGCAGCACAACTTCCCCGCTCGATCTCCATGTTGATATTGACAAGGGCTGCCTTCCGTATTGCTCCCGACCGATAGGTGTGAAAAAGACTTTTAGTCACGACAATTGCATCGCTCACCGGCACAACTCCTGAGCAATTGCTTCAATAGTCAAAGCGTCCGCTGAAAGCGGATATCCAATTTGACGTAGACGTGCAGCTAGTTCGATTGGTTCAGGTATGGCAAGCTTTAGTGCGCGTAACCTGTCGAGATTGGCAAAGATTTTTGCTGGCGTACCATCCATCACAATCTGCCCCTGCTCCATCACAATAATTCGTCGTGCCAATGCCGCCTCCTCAAGCAGGTGCGTTACTTGTATGATTGTCAATCCTTGCTCTCTATTCAGTTGATGTAACAACGCCACAATCTCGCGCCGCGAAAGGGGATCGAGCATTGACGTAGCCTCGTCTGCGATGATACAACGTGGACGCAGTGCCAGGATACCAGCAATGGCGACACGCTGTCTCTGTCCACCAGAAAGCCTCTGTGGTGGCAATTGTCGTAACGATGAGATGCCGACAGCGGACAGTGCAGTCTCCACACGTTCAGCAATCAACGGACGTGCGTAGCCACGCACAGACAACGACCACGCTATATCATCCTCGACGATGGTAGCAATAATCTGATTGTCGGGATTTTGAAAAATCATTCCTACCATGTCGCGTATAGGGCGTCGTTCGGGTACGTTATGTGTATCAAGTCCATCGACAAGCACCCGCCCCTCATTCGGAACAAGCAAGGCATTACACAAACGCGCCAATGTGGACTTACCACTTCCATTATGCCCCAGCACGGCAACGTAGTCGCTCGCCTGTATCTGTAAGCTTACATCACGAAGAACGGGCTGTGGTGTCGCTTCGGATACTGCCTGAACCGGATAGGTATACGTCACATGCTGTATATCAATCAGTGGTATCATACCTTCGCTACCTCTCGTCTTCTAATAATGCCACGTCGAATACCATATTTCAGCAAGGAACGCGAGAAGCGACGCAATCTCTTGTTTAGCCTGCCACCTGGAAAGGGGCGTACAGCGTAGCCAAGCCTGCGTACCAGCATATTCGTGACGGCATAAATCACAATCACAAATGGACAGAGCAGTGTCCACAGGGCTACATAATATAATCCAAACCAGTATTTGAAGCCAAAGGTAGCCAGTGGCGTGATGAATGGATAAACTGTTTGTCGCCACCAGCCACCAAGCCCAATACTGCCTGAGAGAACGCCAATCAGACCGATAGCGGCGTTATAAGCGTTATGTAAACCACGAACCAGACTTGTCAGAGGCAAGCCAAGCAGGAACGTTGTAAGAAAAACTACGATATAGAGAGCAAGGGCACCACATGTAATACCAATGAGCAGTAACAGGAAATGCGCTAAACGATGTTTCATCGTAAAGCCCAGAAATAAACCACCTGTAGCCTCTAGGAACAGAAAAATCCCTACCTGGGGACCGGTTACAATCGCTGAAATAAAGAGTGCAACGAGCATACCCATCACCCCTACATATAATCCGCGTCGTAGCACAAGAATCGCGAACACGATAAAAATGAGAACGCGAAAAAAATCGCCTCCAATCGGCAAGTATAAGGTGAGCAATTGAAACACAACCGCGATATCGGCGAGTAATGCTCCCTCCGCAATCTCTATCGCGCTTAGTTTTCGGAACATTGAACGTCCTTAGAAAAGATATTTGTTGTCATATCTGGTTTATTGTAACGCTTTGCAGCCGAATGAACAATAGAGCAGAGATTCAGTTTACAAATTTTTTACATGTCGCGCAAAGATTCCTGATGGTTTGGTGATATGCTGTAAGTAAGGCGCATATGTTAATCTAGCAGAAGCAAGTAAGGGGCGAACATGGATAGAGATCCATACGAGGAGAATACAGAACTTCCGTGGCAAGAGCCGCAACAGCATATATATGGAGAGGCACCTTATTTTACATCATCACGTTACGAATGGGACAGACAAAAACTACGAGTCCCGTCTCCGCACCTGCCTAAAGAGCAAGTAGCGGATATTGTCGGTTTGTTAAGAAAAGGGGTCGTTGTGGCAGCTATCGTGGCATTCGGAACTTTCGGTCTCTTGACGGCGAATCTTGTGGGTGCACATAACTCGTGGGGAGTTCCAGGGAGAAACCAGTTCCCGATGGGCCATCCGAGTCATTTCCAGGACCATCACGGTTTCTTTCATCACCATCACAGAGGAGGGGGATATGACTTTGGATCATAACAGAGAAAGATATATAGCATACTCACCACACGCCCACTCACTTGACTGAAACAGAGTATAGCATTGGAAACTGAATGAAGAAGGATGCTCCTCACAACCCAAAGCAGCAGTTGCGGTCTGAACGCCTGCGTCATGGGTGGTCACAACAAGAATTAGCAGAGAAACTTGGAACATCCATAGTCACTATCAATCGCTGGGAGCGCGGAGTTACTGAGCCAAGCCCCTATTTTCGTCTCAAACTCTGCGCTTTGTTTGGCAAAAGCGCGATAGAGTTGGGGTTGCTCCCAGATGATGCCTCTCACATGAACACCTCTGCTCAAGCATCCTCGCAAGCGAGCGAACAATCATCTTCTAATACGGTCATAAAACCGCTCCTCCCTTTTCACAGAAATGCCCTTTTTACAGGACGCGAAACAACGTTAGAACATATTCACGCCTTGTTTCATGATAGAGGGACACACGTTGTCGCACTCACTGGCCTTGGCGGAATAGGAAAAACGCAGATCGCGATTGAATATGTCTACCGTTTTCGTCAGGACTACGATATCATTGTATGGCTGCACGCTGAAGATAGTACCACTCTCACCGCTGATTGCACAAAGCTTCTGCGACAACTCCATCTGTTAAAAGGAGACGAACAGCAACAAGGACAGAGTATCGAAATAATGCAGCACTGGCTTGCGAGGCAACGTAACCTGTTACTTATTCTAGATAATGGAGAAGACGGTAGGCTAATCCAACAGCTTCTTCCTTCGTTTCTTACAGGTCATGTCTTGCTCACGACGCGCACACAAGTTACAGGCACTATGGCACAACAAGTCGATCTCAAGCAAATGACGGAAGATGAAAGTATGCTGTTGCTACTTCGTCGCGCGAAACTGCTTTCACCAGATACAAGTATGAGCGATGTCGCGCAAAATATAAGAACAACAGCCAGCGATATCAGTCAATTGCTCGCTGGACTACCACTCGCGCTCGACCAGGCTGGGGCCTATATCGAAGAAACAAGCTGTAGTTTACCTGATTACCTGGAACGCTATCATCAGCACCGGAAAGTGTTGCTTGCCAGGCGTGGTGAAAACCCAATGGAGCATCCCGCATCCGTCGTCGCAACCATCTCACTCTGCATGGAGCGCGTTGAACAGCGTTATCCAGTGGCGGCAGAACTTCTACGTTGTTGCGCCTTTTTCCCTCCTGATGGCATTGACGAGAAGCTACTGTACATTGGCGCAGCCGCACTCGGTCCTGTTCTTGCGGAGGTTGTCACTGACCCATTCGCTTTAGATACAGCTATCGCAAATCTACGGACACTCTCGTTGCTCCATCGAAATACGACTACAAAGGTGCTTATCGTCCATCGCCTTGTGCAAACTGTTATCAAAGATAATATGGAAGATGCACTACAACGGCAGTGGGCAGAACGGGTAGTAGCGGCGGTATGTCTTGCATTCCCAGACGGCGACTCAATGGATAATATGCTGCAACGTGAACGGTATGTGGTGCAGGCATCTTATTGCGTAGAACTTATCACACAATGGCGGTTACACAGCATCGAAGCAAGCGTTCTGCTCTACAGGATGGGTCATTATTACACACAACGAGGGCACTATGCACGGGCTGAGAAACTTTTGTCTGATGCGCTAACTCTGCAACAGGCAATAGACGAAAAAGCCCTTGCAGTAGCCAACACTCTCAATACGCTGGGTACGCTTCGTGAGGCACAAGGCAAATATACAGAGGCGGAGCAAGCATATATACAAGCACATAAGTTGCAAGAAGATAAACTTGCACAAGGGCACCCTGATGTACTTGAAACACTTAGCAATAGTGGAAGGCTCGCCATGTTGCGGGGCAACTATGGTCAAGCTCAGTCATTACTTGAACACGTACTACGTTTGAAACAAGAGAGGTCAGGAAAGACTCATTATCAGCTTATTCCAATCCTGTACCTCCTCGGCTCATTATATCGGCAAATGGGCAAATATAGAGAGGCAATTATTTCTCTTCAGCAAGCTTATACTATTTGCCTGCAGGCTTTCGGAGAAATAAACTCATACACTATTGAGAGTTTGGGCAAATTAATATTTATCTGTAAGGCAATGGGGTTCGATAAAGAGGCACACGTTTTTCAGCAACATGTAATCACGACATTAACTCAGGCTACCATCATAGATACCCTCACCGTTCCCACTCTTCGCAGTCTAGCGGTAATGTATGAGTTAGAAGAAAATTATACACAGGCGGAGGCGTTACTCCGTCAAACGATTGCGATTTGTAAGTATACGTTTGGCAGTACACATCCTGAGACAGCCGAGAGTTTGAGCCGATTGAGCGAAGTGTATAGAATGCAAGGCAAGTACATAGAATCAGAAGAAGCATTGCTGAGAGCAAAGGACATCTTTTTGACTGTCTTTGGCTCTCGACATCCTGAGATTGCGGAAACGAATAAAATGCTTGGCCTTACCTATGGACTGCAAGGGAAATATGGGATTGCGGAGAAACTCCTGCAACAAGCGATTGACGTATTCTCAGACATATTAGGAGACGCACATCCTGAGATTGCGGAAACGCTGATAATACTCGCAATGACCCACCAGCTACACCATGACTTGACTGAGGCAAAACGTCTACTACACAGGGCATTGGTCATACAAAAACAGGCTTTCGGTCCCTCTCACCTTGATGTAGCTACTACTCTGCATCGCCTGACAACTCTTGCTATAGAAGAACATGACTATCAACAGGCAAGAGTTCTTGCACAGGAAGCTCTTGCAATCCGCCAACAAATTTTAATAGCAGAGCATTTCAAAATCAAAGAAAGTATGGATCTCCTTTCAATAATTATCGAGATGGGAAAAAATTCTCTATAGGTAGAAGCGGTTTTTAGGGCGATGTGTTAAGACGTTCGGGAAACTGGTAATAAAACTGATAAGGCATGTTCTTTTCCACTCTTAGCTCTCCCGGTATAGTAATGAATATCCTATATTTGAGAGAAAGCAAGAGGAAATACGTCATGACGGACATCATTGAGAGATTTTCACTCCGCAATTTAGAGCTACAAGAATCCCTGCCACGAAATGATGTGGGTCATTCTGTCTTTCCACTCACCATTGATGGTAAGGTTATGGAGGCATACGTAGGGCAAACCATCCTGAGTGTGGCGATTGATAACGGAATCAGTGATATCCCAAATCTGTGTAATGATGAGAAGCTAGAACCGACCTCGGCCTGTCGCATGTGCCTTGTACATATCGAAGGCGAGGCACGCTCGCTACCCTCCTGTAATGTTCCGGCTCAACCAGGAATGATTGTGACGACACAATCGGACGAACTCTTCCACCTTCGCCGTACCAACCTGGAAATGATGCTCTCCGACCACAATGCCTATTGTCAGCCACCCTGCCAAGTCGATTGCCCAACCCACATCGACATCCCTGGCTACCTGGAACTCATTGCAAAAGGTTCCATGAAAGAGGCGGCCCGACTCGTCAAAGAGGTGCTGCCGTTCCCCTATATTCTCGGCCTGACCTGTCCTGCGCCCTGTCAGAAGGCGTGCCGACGTGCGCTGGTCGATGAAGAGATCGCCATCTGTCGGATGCATGGGTATGCCGCCGAGACCTGTCTGCTCGATCCACCAGTGCCGTATCTGAAAGACCCCGATACGGGTAAGAAGGTTGCTATCGTCGGTGCTGGTCCTTCTGGTCTCACCGCTGCCTACTACCTCGCGTTACGTGGACACTACTGTAAGGTGTTCGATATGCAACCACAACCTGGGGGCATGCTCCGCTACGGCATTCCTGAGTATCGCTTGCAGAAGGATATGATGGACCGTGAGATAGAGCATGTGTGGCAGCTTGGGGTAGACTTTCAGGCCAATGTCAAGCTTGGTCGCGACTTTACTCTCGACGACCTGTTCGCGCTGGGCTTCGATGCGGTGTATCTGGCAATTGGTGCCTGGACAAGTAATCCGCTGAACACGCCAGGGCAGGATGCTGAGGGGGTCGTCAATGCCATTCAGTTCTTAGGCGAAAAGGTAGAGGGGAAACCTGTACCAGTACGGGAAGGCGATGAGGTAATCGTTCTCGGTGGTGGCTTCACCACGTTTGACTGTACGCGTACCTCCGTCCGCTTTGGTGCCAGAGTTCGCACAGCATATCGCCGCTCAAGAATGGAGATCAACGCGACGATGGAGGAACTTGAGGATGCAGAGGCCGAAGGAGCAGAGATTACCTATTATGCACAGGCGATGCAGGTGGTCACTGAGCATGGAAAGGTGAAGGGGCTTGAATTCATTAAAAACAAGCTGGGCGAACCTGATGCCAGTGGTCGGCGGCGTCCTGTGCCCATTCAAGGGTCAGAGTATATCGTATCCTGCACAACAATTATTCCCGCCTATGGACAGAAACCGGATAAAACAATTCTCAATGAGCAATCAGGGGTCAAGTGGACAAAGTATACCACCGTTCAGACTAATCCCCATAACCTGATGACAGATCGCGTCGGTGTCTTCGCAGGCGGCGACTGTCAGATGGGTGCCAAGACCATCATCGAAGGGGTAGCACAGGGCAAGCTGGGTGCCCGTTCCATTCATGGCTACCTGATGGGCGAGCAGATGAAAGAGGTCGCTCGCCGCTTAGAACTCGAAGAGCGACGCCCCGACCTCTTCGATATCGTGCCCTACAAGCCCGTCGAGCCAAAGGTCAAGATGCCCATGCTCCCCTACGAGGACCGCACGCGCAACTTCAAACTCATCGAGTTGGGCTACGTGCGCGAACAGGCCGAGCGGGAGGCAGCTCGCTGTCTGCAATGTGCCTGTCCTGCCGCGGGACAATGTGACTTGCAGAAGTATAGCATCGAACATGGGCTGGCCGATAACCGCTTTCATGATGGCGAACCCACCGACTATCACGACTACGACGTGGACCTGTCGCACAGCTTTATTCTGCGTGACCCCAACAAGTGCATCAACTGTACGCAGTGTGTGCGGGTGTGTCATGATGTCATCGGTCCTGACTGCTACGGCATGTTTGGCAAGGGCTTCGATACCATCGTGGAGACACCCTTCAACGTGAGCTTGCACGATACCGATTGTGTCTCGTGTGGAGCGTGTGTGCAGGTGTGTCCCACCGGCTCGCTCATGATGGCCGAGCGCACCCTCACACGCTATGCCTTCGCGTTGGATCGCTGTATCTTCTGTGGCGATTGTGTCGAGGTGTGTCCGCATGGGGCATTAGGGGAGACGCCCAACTTCGAGTTGTCCTTCTTCAACCGTTATGGGGATGATGTGACGCTGGAAAAGGACGACCTTGCCAACGCCCCGAACTATCTGGTGCGCCAACGTTTGCCGCGCAGCAAGAAGAGCTTGCCCGTCATGAACCCGTTGGTGCGCCCACTGCCACCACGTGGTATCCGCGAGTAGTGTGTGTATGACCTCTTACACCGGAGAAATTGAAAGCTGTTGAAACACTACCTCCCCATCATCAATACCTCGTAGTCCTACCGTTCCATTGGCAAATGTTGAGAGGTTTGCCTGGCCTACTGGAACCATATTCACCAGGAATGTCGTCGTCTGCCCTTTCACGATCACTTGCAGACGATTGATCGCGTTTGCCCCTGTATGAATAGCTGTGTTATGGGTAAAGGGAATAACGGTGTGCTTGACATCATTGACCACAACTGTCGTCGTAAAGCGACCGTGCCCATCAATACCCAAAAAGTAGTAATTTTGGGGTGCGGCATGGTGAAACGCAATGCCAAATGCCTGATCATTTGAGCCGCTTTTCTGCTGGGCAGTGATGCTCACTACCATATCGCCTAGAGATGATGTGGGTGCCAGACAGATGTATGCTTGCCCATTATCTGGGCGCACAGCAAGTCCATTGCTTGTGAAGACGCATGTTGGACTATTCGCCCATCCTGTCGTTTGCTGAGTGAGCATATTACTGTAGAGTATTTGTGTTGGGTCAGGTGTAGGATACGGCTTTGTAATAGCAGTCGAGCCAATAGCTTTAATCGGTGGGGGAGGTGATGTCACTAATGCACCACACGCCGCCAGCCATACAGCTAGTAGACTAAGCACTCCCATCATCCATATATATCGTAAAGAATGTCGCATAAACCTCTTTCTCCTTGTGTTGTAGCTCCTCCGTATGAACATACCATTACGAGCAGTATAAGTACGCTAAATGATAGGATTATGAAAAGCTCACAGTGTTCTCATGGTCCTATCATCTTGGCCCGTCATACTTCCTCTTACTTGTGAAGAATAGTCAGTTTAAGAACGATAGGAGAGATATTCCATGATTGTTGGGAATCAGATTGAGTTGCGCCCTGTGCATGTCACCGACCTTGCACTCCTACGACAGTGGGAACACGACCCGGCCATTGATTGCTGGATGGCAACAACTGCAAATGCCGTCGATGCCCGTGAAAGTTATGAGCAAGAATTTGATCGGCTGTTGCGGACACCACGCATCAAACTTCTTGCGATCCAGAACAAGGGTGGTACGGTTATTGGCTTCATTCGTGTCAACGATCTTGACCTTGCTGCACGAAAAGCGACTGTGCGTTTGTTAATCGCACCCAAAATGCAGGGACAGGGCTACGGAACGAATGCCTTACACACACTGACAGGCTTCTGCTTTCGTGAGCTGGGGTTGCATCGTATAGGACTGGTCGTGCGTGAGGACAATGCCCGCGCCCTCTCCCTCTATAAACGCCTGGGCTTTAAGGTCGAAGGATGTGAGCGCGAGGCTGTCTGGACAGAAGGGCACTGGATCAATTTTCTCCATATGGGCCTATTAGCCAGTGAATGGCACCAGGAGCTTGAATAGTATGCGTATCTGGTTGCGTTTCCTTTCCTTGCTCAAGCCTTATCGTGGGCGCCTGTTCGTGACATTTCTGGCAACACTGGCACGCCCACTGCTCAATGCAACGAAAATCTACCTGCTCAAACTGATCGTCGATAATCTCGCACAGCATCCCACGACCAATCTTGTCATGATCATTTGTGGTGGCTACTTAGCAATTGCCCTGGCAAAAGGAGGAGCTAACTATGTCGATCAGTACTTTGGGGCATATATAGGAGGACGCATGGTGATTGACCTGCGTGAGCAGTTGTTTCATCGTTTTCTGCGCCTCTCGTTACGCTATCATGGTGTTCACCGTGTGGGAGAGAGTATTAGCCGCCTCATCAGCGATGTGGGAGCCGTCGAAGATGTGCTTGTATCGGGGATAACTGATGGTGCGACACAAGTCTTGACAGTGATTGTGTTCGCGGCAATGCTCTTCTACCTCGATCCCCCATTAGCACTGATTTCGTTGCTCATCCTTCCATTCCTGTTTGCCTCGTTGGTTCTCTATGCTCGACGGAGCCGCTCCGCCTCGCGCGATGTGCGTGTCCGACTGGCAGAAGTGACCTCGACGAGTGAAGAGGCGTTCTCGGCTATTGCGCTGATCAAGTCATTCATGCGCCTCGGCCATGAAGAGCAGCGACTCCGTGATCGGGGAGAGCAGCACTGGAAAGCGCGGCTGAAAGCTGCTAAGCAGCGTGCGATCTTTATTCCTCTCAGTGACATTGTGGCGACGGTGGGAACTGTACTAGTCGTCTACTTTGGCGCACAAGCCCTCGCAGCAGGTACCCTCACCATTGGTGGCTTGGTCATCTTCCTTGCCTACCTCGGGCAACTCTACAATCCTCTACTCAGTTTGAGCAGACTTGGAAACAATGTGCAAGGTGGTCTGGCTGCGGCAGAGCGAGTGGCAGCCATTTTGGACCTTCCAGAAACCGAAAACGAGCCGTTGGCGGCCACGCTCCCCTGGCGCGAGCTTCCACAGGAATATGAGGCAAGAGTACCAGCCATCGCCTTTCATGATGTTTCCTTCGCGTACACCCCTGGACAACCAGTGCTTCAGGATTTCTCCCTAGACGTGCCTCGTGGAGCGATTGTTGCACTGGTGGGGGCGAGTGGTGGTGGAAAATCTACCGCCGTTGCGCTTCTCCAACGTTTTTATGAACCAGATGCAGGACAGGTTTGTATCTTCGGACACGACCTACGAGAATTCGATACCGCACTGTTGCGTCAGCAGATAGCTGTTGTTCCACAAGAGGTCTCTCTCTTGATGGGCAGCATTCGTGAGAACATCGCCTATGGACGGCTAGACGCTGACGAGCAGGCTATTACAGGTGCGGTTCAGCAGACGGGCATCCTGGAGATGAAACTGGCTGACGGGGTGAATACGATGGTCGGTCCTCGTGGAATACGGCTCTCCGGGGGACAACGGCAGCGAGTCGCCATTGCTCGTGCATTGGTACGTGAAGCTCCCATTATCATTTTTGACGAGGCGACTTCTGCACTCGATACACTTTCGGAAGAACGAATACGAGTCACTCTGGAAGCACTACGTTCACGCCATACGATTCTGCTCGTCGCGCATCGTCTCTCGACAGTGCGCTCGGCAGACATCATTGCAGTCGTGGAGAGTGGGAGCATAGTCGAGGCAGGAAGCCATGCACAGTTGCTCAAGTATGGTGGAATGTATGCAGCTTTGGTGCAGGGGCAGGGACAAGACAGTGAGACACAAACAATGGTGCATTTGCCATGATTGCTGTCATCTCTGTCTTCTCATTGTCCTTCTCATTCCCATCTCATAGAGGTGGTCTATGCTTACAGTGTGCGAAGGAGACAACCGCACAGACTCTCAAGGAAAGGAGGATACTATCATGGCAGAAGCAGTAGGTCTCGAAAGCGAAAGCGTCGAGACACCAGGAACTGAGAAGGATGGCTCCGGCGGTCCTGATACTCAGCAGGATGGCAACTTTGAAGGCAACTACTAAGTGGCCTGTGTCATAACACTACTGGAGTCCGGCGATAGTCATTCTCGCCGGACTCCATTTTTTGAGTAAGAATGGCTAGACGATTCATCATTGAGGCTCTTAGTTTTTTGAGGGTACAATGAAAGTAACATGAGACTTTTCACGTACACTAGAGTAGAGAAGTGCTGTATGCGAATTTTACTAGCGGAAGATAACCCGTCCCTGGGACCAAATCTCAAAAAAAGTTTAGAAAGTTATCGGTATGCAGTTGATCTGGCAAACGATGGGGAAGATGCTATATCGCTCGGCTTAAGCGTGCCATATGATCTTATCATCCTCGACATTCTGTTGCCTCATCTGAATGGATTTGAGGTGTGTCGGCAACTACGTGATCACAAACGGACAGTCCCTATTTTAATGCTTACGGCCCTTGGAGAGGTGGATCAGCGTATCACAGGGCTTAATCTTGGCGCGGATGACTATCTCATCAAGCCATTTTCGTTTCGTGAACTGGAGGCGCGGGTGAGAGCACTGCTGCGGCGCGAAAGTTCCACGAAGTCATCGGTGTTATCTTTCCTTGATATTACTCTGGACACCACGACTCATGAGGCGAAGCGAGGAGAACGCAGCATCTCTCTGTCGAGCAAAGAATACGCACTCTTAGAATTTCTCATGCGTCATCCCCGTCAGGTTTTGAGTCGAACCATGATTGCCGACCATGTCTGGGACTTTGATGCTGAGCATCTCTCGAACGTGATTGATGTCTACATTCGCTATGTACGCAACAAACTCTGTGCAGGTGGAGAACCCGATGTTATTCACACGATTCGTGGTTCTGGCTATCAACTCAAGGAGCCAGAACAATGAGGATTCCTTTCCGTCGTCTCTGGCCTCCTGGTATCCGCCTCCAGTTGATGTTCTGGTATACTGCTGTGTTTGCAGTACTGCTTTTCTGCTCAGATGCACTCCTGTACACGCAACTCCAAACGTCGCTCACGACGAGTTTGGATTCTGCACTTCAACTCCAAACAGAGCAGGTTGCGAGCGGAGTGAGTAACGAGAACGGGACGGTTGCCATCCAGGATGTCACAGGCGACTTCTCTGGTGGACACTCCAATACACTAGATCCACCTAGCTCACATACAGATGTTTCCTTCGGGACCCTGATTCGCATTCTTGATGGACAAGGCAGAGTGGTGCGTACCACCTCTGCGTTTCGTGCTCTCATCATTCCTGCAGTGAGTCTTATGCAACCGCTTCATGGGACGCCTTGGAAAGGAAACGTGACGACTCATGATGGGCAGTCTGTCCGCCTCTATAGCATGGCGTTGACGGATAATGGCGTTTCTTTTGCTATTATCCAGGTTGGAGAGTCCCTCTCACAACTCAACACCTCATTGCACAGTGTATTGCTAGAATTGCTCTTCATTGCTCCTTTTGCTTTACTTCTGGGTGCTCTTGGAAGCTACTGGTTAGCTAGACGTGCCTTTATCCCTATTGATCGCCTGACTCGCACTGCTCGACAAATCAAAGCGAGTGAGTTGAACCAACGTGTGCCTGTCCCTCATACTCACGATGAGGTGCATCGACTGGCGCAAACACTGAACGAGATGATCGAACGATTAGACCAAGCCTTTGCTCGCCAGCGTCGCTTTGTTGCTGATGCCTCGCATGAGCTTCGTACTCCTGTTGCCGTCATTCGTAGTATGACGGACCTTGCTCTATTGCGGGAGCTTACCGCCCAGGAGTATGCGACACTCCTTGCGAATATCAATATAGAGACCGAGCGGTTAGGGCATCTTATTAGCGATCTGCTTGCTCTGGCACGTTCTGATGAGGGACAGACTATCCTTGAGAAGGAAACTGTACGCCTGGACCTTCTCATCACTGCGGTTGTCGCAAATGCCGAAGTGCTAGCTGCCGAACATGGGGTCGCGGTACGGGTACAGCCATCTGAGGCAATTACCATCCTGGGCGATGAAGCCCGTCTCATCCAGGCGGTCATGAATCTGGTTGATAATGCTATTTTGTATACCAATGTAGGTGGACAAGTAATGCTTAGTGTCGAGAGAAAGGATGCCCACGCTTGTCTTACCATTTGTGATACAGGGATAGGGATTGCTCCAGAACACCTTCCCCATATTTTTGAGCGCTTTTATCGTGTCGATCCGGCACGTATGCGAACCGAGGGTAACAGTAGCGGCTTGGGACTTGCCATTGTCGAATGGGTTGTGCAGGCTCATGGCGGCTCAATTCTTGTTGAGAGTCAAGTAGGAAAAGGCACAACCTTCACAATAACCTTGCCGATAGCTCCTACATTATTGTGAACTTTCTCACATTGCTTCTATTCAGCGTGATGTTTTGGCAGATTGAACGTTATATATAGTAGAACCTAAGAAAGGAGGTTTCATTATGATTCAGCTTCATCAGAAGGTCAATCTCCTCGTGGTAACAGGGAAGACCTTACAAAAAGCCCTTCTACAGAAAGAGAGTCACAAATTGGGAAATTATGTCTCGCAGACACCATCACCTGCATTTCGCGCGTCATCTGTCGAATTGACCGATAACCCGCCCGGCGTCGAAACTCGTTGTTTTCTGAACGGTAGAAACAACACTGTAGCCACGCCCTCGACTTCCTCTTCCTCGCATAGGGCTTCATTCAACTAGAACGAAACGTTCTACGTAGATGAGTCCTTTTTTTATGAGTATTTTTCCTTCCTTCAACGAACAAATTTGTATTTTCCCTCACTTTATACTTCCCCAAGCAAAGCGTTCAGCCAATATAGTATCTCTTCTATAAGGCGAATAGAGCGCGGCGTAATCGCTGTTCCCCTGGCAGACACTAACAAATCTCGCATAGTTGTAACGGACAACGAACTCTGTACGAACTCACGAGCAGCCTCCTCGTTCTGAGTACGTAACCCTTGTAGAGCTAATGCTACATAATAAGGGTTGCGTCCAGCGTTGGTGTTGGTGAACCATGATATCAAAGCGTCTTTATGACGTTGTATTGATAGCGCAAATCCTTCTAGGCTATAAGAAATATTTGTGGTAGCAGCAACGCCTCTTAGGACAAGGCTCCAACCGATCTCTTCGGGCCACACCTGGCGCAGACGTTGTTGTATTGCTGGCCCGTCAAACGTTCGCAACATCTCGGCATTACTGACCGAGGTGAGATTCCACAGGAAGAAACACAGGTCTTCAGGCGATACGTCACTATATTCTTGCGTTCCTGGTTGCTCATCCAGATAATCACAATACATTTGTGCCAGAGCGTTGTCGAGGTGTTGATAGGTATTCCACAGGAAGAGTCCAATATCGCGCAGAGATGCCTGTTCGAGCTTCTCGATGATATTCGAGGTTGCAAGGGCTTGCTGTAGATATGGTAAGTAGTCTTCGTCGATGCTTGCAATGTTGAATATGAGCAGTTGGATACCGTGTATATCACTTACTGAGAGCGCGGTCTGTAGAACACCATCCTGGCGCAAAGGCACTAGTAAGCGCGGAAGATACGTGTTATCAATAGATCGAGTGTGATGCAATAAAAGGGCATACTGACGGAGATCGGTGTGCGCCACACGTACCGTTATGTCTGAAGCCAAAAATAGTTCAAGAGCTTTGCTTGCAATTGCCTGTCCATACTGCCGTATTCCATACACACGATCAAGAAATGCTCCGATTCCGTCAAGCGGTTCTGTGACAAGTCGCCTCTGCAAAAATTGCTCTTGAAAGTATGCGTAGCCCTCCTGAACTGAACGAGAAGCGTACTGATAGCGCAAAAACGTACCAACTACACCAAGTGGTGTACGCTGGAAAATATCAGCTATATCTTGTGCTGAGCAGTGCTGTAAGAAAAACTCCCAGAATGGCCTCGCTACAACCTTACGCAATTGTTCCAGGTCGTCTAATGTCACTCTTTGTGTATGGATAAAGTGCGCGATCCCAATAGGTGTGAGTATTTCCAACAACCTGTTTACGGTTGCAGGCGCAACGGCTTTGAGCGTGCGAAGGAAAGAGGCAAGACGGTGGAGATTAGCTTTTTTTGCCTCTTGCACAACCTGATCTACGTCTAACGCATCAGCGAATTCAATCATCTCCGCAGTGGTATAGCCATAGCGCACCATCAACTGCATTATCTGATCTACCGACCCCAGATTGCTCGTGCTAGCCTTCATCGAGAGCGTCCAGAGCGGAATATATCGTAACAAACGGTGTGCCTGTTGTGGCGAAAATTTTTCAAGCAAATGCAGTGTCCAGAACAAGCTTTGCAGGCTTACACGCTCACTTTGCTGTGCGAATTGCTGCATATCCAATAACTCGACAAATTGCTGCTGATGTATAAGAGGATAGTCATACGCACGTAATTGATTCATTGTACCTTGAAAGTTGCGTACAGTGGTCCTTGCAACAAGTGCGGCTAACGGAACGTGCGAAAGCAATAGACTCATCTTTTGGGAAGATATTCCTCGCATCTCGCGTAATATTCTAAAGAGACTTTGCAGGCTCTCCGTAGCCATTCGTTGAGCCAGTTGCTGCATATCCAGCGTGTCTACAATTTGTTGAGCCAACTCAGGATTGATATACTTGAGAAAATTAACGAGGAGTGCGATATCGTGAAATGAGGCTTTTGATAGCCTGTCACCTATCTCGCGTATACCCACAACTCGTACAAGTTTTTCTATGAGCTGAAAAGCCCGTTCTCGATTCACTTTTGCCACTTTGTGTACATAGCGGATAGCATCTAAACTATTCTCTTTTGTGAACCGACTGGCGGTAATCTCCTGTAGTTCATGATTTGTAAGAAGATATTGTAAAATATCTACATGTCGTTGTCGTGCAAGACTATCATAAACGGTGAGGAAGTTCGCTGGTTTCACACGCAAATATTCTTCCAGGGCAGAGATTACAAGCGTATTGATATTGCCCTGTGTCACGTTCCCATACTGACTGAAAACGTGGGCAATAAACAATTCTCTTGCCTCGGTTGGATGTAGCTCAAGGTCATAGAGCCTGCCATAGCCAGTCACCGTTGCGTGGGTGAGCAGCTTATCTTGCTGCAATCGCTTGACTTCCTCTTGCGCTAATTGCTTCTCGACATAAAATGTATGCGCCTGTATTTCGTAACGCTGCAGGGTACATAGTTTCGCAAGCGCTATTCCATAGGTAGAGAGATATTTCGTTTCTAATGCGCGATACAGGTCTTCTTGTCGTACTTCACTAAGGCGATGCTCCGGTCCCAATGCTTCCCATACGTTCAATCGTTCACGTGAGATAACAAGGTTGTGTGCATGCTGCTTTTCGAGTGCTGCCAGATTGTCGTTTCTTAGTGTTTCATCGTAATGTGCTGTCCGCTGTTGCAACGTCGTTATATATTGTTCAATGACCTGTAAGTATATATTTTCCGAGCGTACCTCTATCTTTTCATCATCGGCGAATGTTTGCAGATAGGCATTCACTTCGGTCTGCATCTCCGGCTGATTTGTGCGCGAGATGAGTAAATATTGCGAAAACGTTGGTGGTAGCTCTTGCCATTGACTACAAAACTCGTCTACCTCTCTCGCTGCAAGGTGACAATTATCCAGGATGTAGAGCATATTGGGCTGGTCGTGTTCTTTCGCAACTGCATACCATGCGCGTCCATCACCTATCTCCGCGTGCTTTGCATCCTTATACCCAACAATGTAATTGGCCTGCTCCTGTAAATATTTTGCCAGAGCAAGTGCCAACGTTGTCTTACCCGCCGCTGCTCGTCCAGTGAGTATCGCCCGATGTTTTGCGTCAAGGAGCGTTTCTATCCTGGCAAAATACTCCTTTTTGGGTGTATATATTCTCCCTTGCTCATTATCTTTCTGAAACCATCTTCCCTCATATGTAAGGTAGGTGGCAAGCGGAGTAAAATAATTGAGTCCGTTATGTACAAAGAAACGGGAGTTTTCCTTTATAGTATGTACAGAGGGTGAAGAGGCTTGTAACTCTTTAATTGATGTGCTGATACTCCCGGCAATCTCTGCGAAGGCGACATCTCGGTTACGCCACATACTGATTGGCTTCCCATTTTTCGGTAGAGTCGCCAGTTGTGTGAATGGCTCGTCCTCCAGGTACACAGGTCGCAGGAGAATAGGAATCACACGCGCAGCACCGGACTGATGCCGCTCCATAGCACGCAACATCTCAGCACTATAACAGTAATCCGAGGCGATAAAATCGGGGCTAATCAGCAGCAGAATCACCGAGGCAGCTTCAAGATGTTTGTCAATTTCCTCGCGCTGATCCTTACCAGCAATAATCTCTCGCTGCGACCAACTCTCGATGAGACCGCTCCGTTGCAAGCCAGCAAGATGCTTTTCTAGCGTTGCCCGCAATATCTCATCTTTAGAGAAAGGCGCATACGAGTAAAACACCGTAACAGCTTTCTTCGCGACATCCACCACTGCTTACATTCCTTCAAAGAAACCTAAACGTTACTGCTTTTCCCACGCAAACAACTCGACAACATAGCTATCTGGATCACAGATGTATAGCTGCATTACGCCATCACCACGTGGGCGTGGACCGCCCGCAATTGGCACACCCTTAGCATTTAGATAAGCAACCGTTTCTTGCAGGTCATCGACCTCAAAAGCGATGTGCGTGGCGCGACCAAGTGCCAGTTCATCGGGACGGTAGTTCCCAGGTTGCACTTGCTGTGTGCGTCCGGCTTCGCTTTCGCCGATAATATGCAGCGACTGTACACCGATTGCAAACCATGCACCAGGAAAGTCGAAATTTTGTGGGCGCGGAATCTCTTCCAGCCCTAACACCTGCCCATAAAACCGACGCGTGCGCTCGACATCTTTGACAAGCAATGCTACGTGGTCTAATGTACGTATCTTCATCATCAATCCTTCCTGCTACTACAAAGTACGTTTCGGGTCATCAATTAAGCGTCGGATGTCTTTTACTATCGAGGAGTAGGCTGCATCTCGGTTCGGCCACGAGGTAAGCGGCTTGCGCTCGCGTGGTAGTGCGAGCAGTTGCCCGAATTCTGTCTGCTCCCACCCTTCCGTGTCACGCAAAATGATAGGCACTACGTGTGCCCTGTTCATATGGTGGTGTGCCAGTACATACGCTAACTCACCATTATACAGAGTGTCCGAAGCGATAAAATCGGGACTGATCAAAAGCAGAATAATGTGTGCCGAGTTTATATGGAGGCGTACCTCTTCCTGCTGATTTCCGCCCGCACTGACATCTTGATCGTACCAATCGTTGATAAGACCTTGACGTTTAAGAATAGAAAGATGTTTTTGCAATGCGTCAAGAAAACTCCTATCCTCATGAGCATAGGAGAAGAAAAGATTGAGAGCATGGTTTTGCGTCGGGACTTGCGTAGCTTCAGAAGGAGAGTTCACGTGTGGTCCTATGTGCTGTTGTGCTCCCTGTACAAACTGAGGAGGGGCTGACGTGTCTGAGTGAAGCAAAAAAATGTGTGCAGGGTCGCTCCCTGCTCGCACCAGCAGTTCCGGCGTCTGCTCTTCGGGGATGCCTTCGAGAAGCAGAGCAGTCTGTCCTTGCTCGAAAGCCTCTTTGATAGAGCGACCGAAGCCGAGCGCACGATAGAACGAGGCGGCAAACGTTATCGCAGCCTCGTCACTAATCGCATTATTCATCCCAACAACACACTCTATCTCCTGAAGTATTGCTTCGGCCTGAGTCTTAGAGTAACAGGCATTCAAGACAACCAGGCGTATATTATCTTTCATCGTCTTGAAGACGGCTTTGAGAGCCGACACACTAATTGTTCTAGGGAGACCTTCGCTATCCTCCAATAACAACTCGCCTGCTTTACTGCCGTGTCCACTAAAATGCACAATCTGTGGTCGAAAGCGATTTAGGGCTTGTAACAGGTCATCAGGTCGCGTAGCCCAGGATGAGATCAGTTCTATTTGCTCGCGATGCTCGCTGGCATATACCTTTTCGCCAATCTGCCGCATCTCTTTAGTAAGAGCAAGGGGACTTGTCCCCATTGGATTCGCCGAAAGAAACAACGCCTTGATTTTATTCACTCATCGCCCCCATCAAATATATAGAGAATGCTCCATCATTATACATATTTCGTTGGCACAAGTACAATAATGTGCGATGAGATACTATTAGTGAGGCAAGGAAGCATACATCATTTCCTTGATGCGCTCAGAGCTTTATCTAAATCCCAGAGAATATCCTCAATGTTCTCAATCCCTATTGAAAGTCGAATGAGATCAGGTGTCACTCCACCTGAGAGCTGGTTCTCTTCAGAGAGCTGCTGGTGTGTCGTACTGGCAGGGTGAATAATCAAACTGCGTGCATCGCCTACATTCGCCAGGTGCGAGAACAGGCGTACACTGTTAATTACCTTCTTGCCAGCTTCATAACCACCCTTAACACCAAATGTGAAGATTGCACCAGCACCTCGTGGTAGATACCGCTTTGTTAACTCATAGAAAGGATCATCCGGCAACCCTGGATAATGAACCCAACTTACAGCGGGATGCTCTTTGAGGAATTGTGCGACACGCAAGGCATTTTGACAGTGACGCTCCATGCGTAGCGATAAGGTTTCCAATCCTTGCAACAACAAGAAGGAATTAAATGGGCTAATGGACGCCCCTGTATCACGTACCGTTTCACACCTCAACTTCATACAGAAAGCAAAATCTCCGAAAGTTTCATAGAACCGTACACCGTGATAGCCAGGAGATGGGTCAACAATATGGGGAAAATTCCCATTATCCCACGGAAACTTACCAGCTTCGACCACGACACCCGCAATCGAGGTGCCATGCCCTCCGATGAACTTTGTCGCCGAATGCACCACGATATCTGCTCCGTGTTCGAATGGGCGACATAGGTACGGAGTCGCAAACGTGCTATCTATAACCAAAGGCACACCCGCTTCGTGTGCTATGTCTGCCACCGCACGAATATCGAGTACATCGCCACGTGGATTGCCAATGGTCTCCCCATACAAGGCACGAGTTCGCGGCGTAATAGCTTTGCGATAATTCTCAGGATCAGTACTATCGACAAAGATCGTGTTGACACCCCAGGTGCGTAGCGTGATGTCAAACTGCGTGTGTGTTCCACCATAGAGGCTACTGGATGAGACGATTTCGTCACCGGGTCGTAGCAGCGTCATCATCGTTGCCATCTGTGCCGCCATACCTGACGCAGTTGCCACTGCTGCGGTTCCGCCCTCAAGAGCAGCGACACGCTCCTCAAAGGCAGCCGTAGTGGGATTCATGATGCGTGTATAAATATTGCCGAAACGTTGTAGCGCAAAGAGCTGGGCGGCATGATCGGTATCGTCAAATACATACGAGGTTGTTTGATAAATTGGCACGGCACGCGCCCCCGTCGCCGAATCGGGACGTTGGCCGGCGTGAACTGAGAGCGTATCGAAACCAAATATATGGTCTCCGTCGATTTCTGGCATAATATGTTCCTCTTTAGATAAGTAGGTATTGTCGGACTTCCGTTATGTTATCACATTATGCAAAATCCTTGTCTCCTTAATACATCTTATACATCGGAATACAACAGGCAGTTTGAACCATGAAAAACTACTGCGATGGGGCTATCATTCGCTGAATGAAGCTTTGCGTGGTGATGTACAGGAAGCTCTGACAACAAGCGACGTTGAGAGTTCTACATGGTTTGACTCAAACGATTGTCCTGCAATCAGACGTAGAAGCATCGTTGCAGCCATCTTTCCTATCTCGATGAGTGGTTGACGAATAGTCGTCAGTGGCGGCGACATTTGTGCAGCATACGTGACATCATCGAAACCAATCACGCTTATGACATCGGGAATACGAATATTCCGTTGATACAGTGCCTGATAGACACCAGTCGCCTGGGCATCATTCATAGAAAAAATAGCGGTGGGTGGATCGGGAAGATCGAGCAGCGTGTAGGTCTGTTTGATGCCGTCACCTAAGAGGTAGTTCCCTTCGCAAATCAGGGTAGGGTCAATAGGTATTCCCGCGCGTTCCAGAGCTTCGCGATAGCCTGCCAAGCGTGCGCGAGAAGTAGTAAGATGGAGAGGACCCGTGATGATGCCAATGCGACGATGACCCAGCGAGATGAGATATTCAGTAGCTGTATATCCCCCTAGCCAGATTGTTGAACCAATAGTAGGGAACGCCGTTGTTGGTTCGTTACGATCACCGATAGCGACAAAGGGGATATGCTGCTCTACAAGCGCATTCGCGATGCCGACACGTTCATAGGGGAGCAGGAGCAAAACGCCATCGGTAGATTGATCAAGTAAGCGACGTAACCAACGGCGTTCAGCAGTCTCATCTTCGTTCGTCGCGAAAACCACGAGACGATGCCCACTCTCCTCCAATACTTCCTGCACACCTTGCATAATGCCGAGATCATAGCCACCTTCCAGGCGCATAATCACCAGGTCAATAAGCCCGGTTTGCCCCTTACGCAAATGACGAGCAGCATGATTTTGTACATAGTCATATCGCTCAATCATTTGTTGGATACGAGTTCGTGTCTCAGCCCCCACCCCTGGCATCTGGTTCAGAACCTTAGAGACCGTTGTCGTTGAAACACCTGCCTCCTTGGCAATCTGGACCATTGTTAGGCGCTTGCTCTGCCTTTGCTCCATAGACATGCATTTTCCCTCTGTTTAGGGAAACGTTCCCTCTAATTAGAGGGAACATTTCTCCGAATATGTTGTATTGATCGTAGCATATGAGTATGCTCCTGTCAACACCGCTGCATTGTTCCGCGTACTGCCCTCACATACGAGTAAAATTTGGTGTAACAAATGAATTTTTGCCCGTATTCCTTCTTCCCTTGACAGAAACCAATTTTTAGGTTACAGTTTCTTTAAGAGAATTTAAGGTAAACGTTCACCTTACTATTTTCCCTTGTTTCGTCACCGTCCGACGAATAGATTTTGAAGGAGGTTTGTTAGCTATGATGCTCATTCCTGCATGGCATTCATTGCCCCATTACTCCACCCGTTTCCCACGTATGGTGCCTTACGTTCATTCCACGTATCTTTGTCCAGCACGCAAATAGTTTTTCTTTCCCTACGTTCTTTCTCTGGCTGTTTACCGGTTTTATTGATGGAAGGAACTACCTTCTTTCCTAACACTACTCTTTATTGGGTTATGTTGTCATTTTGCTAGAACATCCTGACGACATGATGCGGTACCTTATGCACATTTTCAAGGAGGTCATTCATGGGTACGACACCAAAGGACGCAAGCGTATTTACACGACGAAGTTTGTTGCAGCGTGGTGCTGCGCTAAGTGCAGGTCTTATCGGTCTGGAGGCATTTGTTGCCTGTAGCTCAACGGCAACAACTAGTAGCAGTACAATAACGGCAACAGTGAATACACTGCCTCCATCTAGCAATCCAGGTGCTGTATACGTATTCAACCAGGTTATTAAACAATTTGAGCAGTCGCATCCAAACGAAAAGATCATTGGGAAAAATGACCCCTATGATCCTGCAACCTTCCTGGCGAGGCTTGCTGCTGGTCAGTCGGAGGACGCTACGCAGAGCTATTTTACGGAGCCGCAACTCCTCATGAAGAAGCATGCGCTGGCCGATATTAGTGATCTCGCGAAAAGCTGGAAATACTTCAGCAGTTACAATCCAGGTGTTGCGGAGATCGTGACCGACGTTGCGACCGGAAAAATCTATGGTATTCCACAGAATGCCTATGGGCTTGGAGTCTTCTACAACCGTGCTATGTTCAAGGCCGCTGGACTCGACCCAAACAAGCCTCCGACCACATGGGATGAATTCCGTACTTACGCGAAGAAGTTGACCACATCATCTATAGCAGGCTTTGCCGAAACGAGTACCTCAAATCAAGGCGGCTGGCATTTCACAAATTGGATGTATACAGCCGGTGGCGATATGCAGTCAGACGACGGCAAGAAAGCACTTTTCAACAGCGATAAAGGCGTGAGTGTGCTGCAATTGCTCAAAGATATGCGTTTCACTGATCAATCTATGACAAAGCAGCAGTTGTTCACGCAGGCCGATACGCTCCAATTGCTGGCTACCAACAAGGTCGCAATGGTGATTATGGCACCCGACCAACTGAACTCCTTGAAGACGCAGTATCAAGCAAATATGGACAATTTCGGTATTGGACCGATGCCACAAAATGGTGGTAGTGCCGCGCTGACAGGTGGCAACATCTTCGTTTTCAATCCCAAATCGTCTCGCGATGCTATCAAGACGGCGTTTGATTACGTCATCTACTCAAACTTTGACCTGAATGTAGTAGAGAACAGCCTGGCATTGCAAGCCTCTTCTGGTCAGGTGGCGGGTGCTCCTACCAACGTTCTCTTTGTTGGAGATTTTCAGCAGAAAATCAACGCGCTTAACGCCAAATATGCGAATGTGCCGCTGCAAAACTACACGACCTTCGTCAACGCTCAGGTAAAGCTTCGTCCTGAACCGCGCAATCAGACGCAGAAAATGTACGCCGCTCTCGATCCAGTAGTACAGGCTGTCTTGACCAATCATGGAGCTGATCCAAAAGCTCTACTTGATCAAGCTGCACAGCAGTTCCAGCAGGTACTCGATCAGTCTGTCTCTTAAAGAGGAGGGAGGCGTGAATCGTCTCTCTGGTGTTCCTTCCAGAACACCTCGAAGGGATGATTCACGTCATCAGACAATGTATGCTGAGAAGGAGCTATCTATGGAACTCTCATCACCTACGTCGCCTTCCGTGTCACCTGTGAAATCGGTGTTTCCCCGACAGATACAGGAGGACAGAAGAGATGACGTACCTGGCCGACCCAAACCTCGGAACACACGCAAAATACGGATTGCTCTGCGGCGCAGTCTTAGTGGCTATCTTTTCCTCTTGCCTGCGCTATTTGTCTTTGCATTATTCGTCTGGTACCCGATTGTGCTTGGCGTTTTGATGAGCTTTCAGAGTGTTGACCTGATTAATCCCTCTACGTGGGTAGGGTGGACAAATTATCACGAAGTGCTCGCTGATCCACTTTTCGCTATCGCGTGGCGCAATACGCTGGCGTTCACAGGCTACGCGCTCCTCTTTGGCTACATTGTTCCGCTCATCCTTGCTCTGGTCATCAATGAGATGCGTCATGCCAAAGGCTTTTTCCGCCTGGCCTTCTATATACCAGTGATGTTGCCGCCGATTGTCACGGTCTTTCTCTGGCTTTGGATCTACAACCCTGATTCGGGGCTGTTGAATGCTCTCCTCAACGTGGTTCATCTGCCCAGTGGTCTCTGGTTGGAAATGCCGAGTAGTGCATTGCCTGCACTGGTCGTCATTGCGACGTGGAGCGGTGCTGGCACCTCCATGCTGATCTATCTGGCGGCCCTCCAGGGCGTGTCCGCAACACTCTATGAGGCCGCGGAGATTGATGGCGCAAATATCTGGCGGCGGCTCTGGCATGTAACGATACCGACTATCCGTCCAATATTGTTGCTGATGCTTGTCCTCCAGATTATTAGTACGATGCAGGTTTTTATTGAACCCTTTACTGTTACCCGTGGCGGACCGCAGAATGCGACGATGAGTGTCTTACTCCTGATCTACAACTATGCGTTCCAGCAGGCCGATTTCGGCGGAGCCAGCGCAATAGGAGTCATGCTGTTCCTGGTGCTCGCTCTATTTGCTCTCATTTATATGCGGATAACAAATCGTTTGATGCAAGGAGACTAAGCAATGGCTCTTACTCCACAGAATATACAAGAGGATATCCAGCTTTTAAGCAAAAAGAGATGGCGACGACGCGAACAGGCTGCGGAAGAACGTACACTGGTTTCACCGATTGTGCTTAGGCGTCCCGTCGCGCGTGTCATCTACTGGACGGTTCTCACCCTGTTACTCATATCTACCTTGATTACCATTGGTCCCATTTACTGGATGTTCAGCGGTGCTTTGAAATCGAGCGTTGAGATTTTCCAGTCTCCACCGACGTTCTGGCCTCTTCATCCGCAGTGGCTCAATTACGTCAACGCGTGGAACATTCTGAATTTTCCGCTCTACTTCAAGAATACGCTGGTGCTAGCTGCCGGTGCAGTCGTTTTGCAGATTATAGTATCGGCTACCGCGGCCTACTCGCTCTCGAAACTACGACCTGCGGGCAAGAATATTATCCAGTTCGGTTTTTTCTGCACATTGATGGTGCCCCCAGTCGTCTATCTGATTCCACAATTCGTCAATATCAGCGATCTCCCCTTCATTCATGTGTCGCTGTTCAACTCCTGGGGAGGGGTCTGGTTGCCCGAGGCTGCCAACGCGTTTAATATCCTGGTGTTGAAAAGCTTTTTTGACGGCATTCCTACTGAGCTGACAGATGCTGCACGCCTGGATGGTGCAAATGCCTGGCAGCTCTTTACGCGCATTATTCTTCCCCTTTCACGCCCCGCGCTGGCCGTGATCACGATTTTTACCGTCATTGCTTCCTGGAAGGACTTCCTCTGGCCTCTACTGGTACTAGCGAACGATAATCTTCAACCGCTTATCGTCTCCCTGTACTATCAGTCGGCCCAACACTCGAACCTTCCGTTTACCTATCTCGTCGCGGGGCTTATGCTTGCCAGTATTCCGCCGATCCTTCTCTTTCTGCTGTTCCAACGGCAGATTATGCGTGGGATCAATTTAACGGGTCTCAAGGGTTAAACCATAGTGTTGTGTAGTGTGTCCCTTGTACGTTGACGTACCAGTTCATACCGTGTCACAGGCTAGCGGTATAAAATGAAACAAAAGCCTGGAAAGGATTTTGCACAATGCAGAATGCAGAGAGCAAAAAGCAGAGGATACTGCTCGCAGTATGTGTCGCTTGCCTTCTCGTCATCAGTTCTGTCGGGGTGATTGCCACATTTCCCCGTCTGACGTATGCTCATAATGCAGCGAACGCATCTACCTCTGTCAAGAGCAAAACGAAACCCAATAGCGCAAGTACCAATGCTGGTGCCACGCTTCCATATGTCGAGATGGAAGCCCATAACGCCACCACCAATGGCACCGTCTCAGGCCCTGACTATCAGTTGGGGAACCTGGCATCTGATGCCGTAGATCGCACAATCGTCCAGTTGACGGGCACGGGGAAGTTCGTCCAATTCACACTGCCCCAATCAGCCAACTCGATCAACCTGCGCTATAGTATCCCCGACTCTGCCAGTGGAGGTGGCATCAATGCATCGCTGAGCATCTATATCAATGGGACAAAGCAGGCAAACGACCTGCAACTCACCTCAAAATATAGTTGGCTGTACGGGGCACCCGACTTTTCAAATTGCAACGGGAACGACTGGTCGAATACCCCCGGTGGCACACCACATCATCAATTTGATGAGGTGCATGCGCTACTGCCGCAGATGGCTGCTGGCAGCACGGTGAAACTGCAAGTCGATGGTGAAAATACTGCTCAATCGTATGCTATCGATGTCGCCGACTTCCAACAGGTAGCCGCACCACTGACCGAGCCAGCGGGCTACATCTCAGTCACCGATTCACCATATAACGCTGATCCAAAGGGTGTGACGGATTCCACCACAGCCATTCAGAACGCTGTCAATGCTGGATCCGCTCAGGGTAAAGGTGTCTGGATTCCGCAAGGCACCTATCTAGTCACTAGCCACATCCTCGTCGATAATGTCACCGTGAAGGGTGCGGGTCCGTGGTATTCTGTCCTGGGCGGTGCCCCTATTGGTAATGGGAATGGTGTTGGCATCTATGGACACGATACCTATGATGGCAACCCCAGTGCCAACGTCAATCTGTCGGATTTCGCCGTTGAGGGCCAGATCACAAACCGCATCGACTGCATACAGGACAATGGCATCGGCGGCTCGCTGAATAACTCGACCATTTCCAATGTGTGGATCGAACACACCAAGGTCGGCATGTGGTTCGACGGGCCGTTCAACGGCCTGACAATCACTGGTAGTCGCATTGACAGCACACTCGCCGATGGCATCAACTTCCATCGCGGCATCAGCAACTCCACCGTCACGCAAACCATTATTCGCGGCACTGGTGACGATGGCCTCGCGATGTGGTCGGACCTCGGCGGTGCAACAGCCGGTGATAGCGGTGATAGCTTCGATCACAACACAGTGCAGTCGCCCTACTTAGCCAACGGCATTGCCATCTATGGGGGTAATGGGAATAGTGCCACTAGCGATGTAGTCTCCGGCTCGCAGTATCGGGGCGGCGGCATCATGCTGGATTATGAAAATTTTGGCAACCCAACGGCACCTTTCAGTGGCACAACTACCGTATCGAATAACACCATCAAACAGACAGCCGGTTTTGGGGACCAGGGCATCCAACAGTTTGGTGCGCTTATGTTCTGGGCTGATACTGGCTCCATCAACGCTTCATTCACTGTCTCAGGGGATGAGATTGATAACAGTCAATACGCAGCGATTTCATTCGATGGTGGCAACCCCATTAGCAACGTCGCCATGAGCAACATTAACATCAGTGGTGCCGAGTTCGCGTTTTCCAATAAGGTGAACACGATAACGGGGTCAGCCAGCTATGTGACAGCTAGCGGCCTGACTGTGGGTGGCCTGGAAAGTTGTGAGGGTCCACAATCATGGAATATAACGATGGGTCCAGGCAACTCCGGTTGGAGTTCGACCTCACAAACCTGCGGTTTCCCAACTGGGACGCCAACACCAGCACCAACGACGCCTCCGGTACCGCCAACGGTACCGCCGACAACGCCGACAACAACACCAACACCGCCTCCCCCGCCAATCGGAACACTGATAACCGCGATCAACGCGGGTGGGGGAGCGTCGGGCAACTTTGTCGCCGATACCGACTACAATCAGGGCAACACTTATAGCGATACCTCCACCTCGATTGATACCAGTGGCGTGAGCAGTCCTGCTCCACAGGCGGTCTATCAGACCTGTCGCTGGAACAGTTCGTTCACCTACACCATTCCGGGTCTGACTGCGGGTAAAGCGTATACGGTGCGACTCGACTGGGCGGAGCTGTCCTTCCAATATGCCGGGGCACGCGTCTTTAACGTGGCAATCAACGGAAGTTCGGTATTGAGCAACTTCGATGTCTATGCCACGGCAGGATACAAGAAAGCTCTGGCGAAGTCGTTCAATGTGACAGCCAACGGCAGCGGCCAGATCGTCATCGCCTTTACACAGGGAGGTGCAGACAATCCTTTCATCAATGGAATCGAAGTCTGGGATCCTGCTGGTGGTCCTACACCAACACCAACTCCGACAAAAACGTTGGTCAAGGCTATTAACGCTGGTGGGAGTGCAGCAGGCAGTTTCGTTGCTGATACTGGCTACAATCAGGGCAACACCTATAGCGATACCTCCACCTCGATTAACACCAGTGGAGTAAGCAACCCTGCACCGCAATCAGTCTATCAGACCTGCCGTTGGTACAGTTCGTTTACCTATACCCTCACTGGTCTACAGGCAGGGAAGTCCTACACGCTCCAACTTGATTGGGCGGAACTGTCCTTCCAGGCACGCGGGCAACGGGTGTTCAATGTAGCGGTTAATGGAAGCTCCGTGCTGAGTAACTTCGATGTCTACGCCACGGTAGGCTACAAGACTGCTCTCGCGAAACAGTTCGCTGTCACCGCCAATAGCAACGGACAGGTCGTCATCGCCTTTACACAGGCTGGTGCGGATAATCCCTTTATCAATGGCATTGAACTCTATGCCTGATGAACAATGAAGTGTGACATGGCATAAAGCCAGCAGAGACTCGATACGATGGAAGGTAGGAGGAACCATCTCTCTGCTGGCTTTATGCCTTCGTGATATGTCTTGTAAACAGTGAAATTTGTTTTGAAAGGACTTCCTTGCTATGGAGATGGCACGGCTTGCAAGCGCAAACTATGATTCCTACTCTTCCTTTCCCGATGGCTATCAGGCTCTTGGTGCGGCACAAGGCTTTGAAAAGGATGCGTCGAAGGTATGCTTGTATACCGACTCGGCGACGGTTGAGGTGACGGCACTGGCCCCCAATCTGTTCCGCGTTGGGTTGTTTCCTCTGGGTCGTACCGTTGACTATGATTCAGTAGCCGTTATTGCACGGGACTGCGGTACTGATACAATAACTATCGAAGAGAAGAGGAATGAAGTAACTCTTGCAACATCTTTTGCGACTGCTCACCTCTCATTGCATCCCATACGTATCGGTTTTACTGACTCTACAGGACGTGCATTTGCGCTGGATGATACCGAGCGAGGTATGGGTTTCTTTCCGTTGCCTGAGCAGATTCCATCACTCGATGCCTTTAATCTCCTTAATCCTATAGGAACGCTAGGTACGCCGACCCGTGTATACAAACAGCATATGGCAGGATCACACTATTTTGGCTGTGGGGAACGGACGGGCCAGTTCGACAAGACCGGATCTCATCAAGTCTTCTGGAATGTTGATCCCCCTGCGGGTCACACTGCTCTGCAAAACAATTTGTATGTGTCGATTCCCTTTACTATAGTTATGGCAGACGGGCAAGCATGGGGCCTCTTTCTCGATAGTACAACACGCGTCGAATTCGACCTTGCATGTGAAGAGCCTCACCGCTCCTGGTTTGGAACCAGTAATGGCAACCTCATATACTACGTGTTTTGTGGACCAACGATTCAGGATGTGCTGGCACGTTATACAGAACTAACGGGACATACACCGCTCCCTCCTCTCTGGTCATTGGGAAATGGGCAGAGCCGCTTTAGCTACCAGACCGCCGACGAGGTGCGGACAATCGCACGCACTTTTCGTGAGCGCGATATTCCCTGCGACACGCTCTATCTCGATATTGATGTACTGGATGGCTACCGGGTGTTCACATGGGATCAAAAGCATTTCCCCGATCCAGCGGGATTGATTGCCGAATTGCGTGCAATGGGATTTCATGTGGTGTGCATTGTGGATGCTGGAGTAAAGGTGGATGAAAGGTATGATGTGTACACCGATGGTCGAGATCGCGATCTCTATTGTAAGTCTCCTCAAGGGCAGGATTATCAGAATGCTGTCTGGCCCGGTATCTGTGTGTTCCCTGATTTTACCAACACGCAAGCCCGAATTTGGTGGGGTGAGCAACATCGAGTCCTGCTTGACGCGGGAGTTGCCGGTATCTGGTCTGATATGAATGAGCCTGCACTTTTTATTCCATTAAACTCAACAATGCCAGCCAATGTGATTCATCCCGGTGATGGGCACGCTCGTTTGCATGTGCAGGTGCATAACTCCTATGGCTCATTGATGGTGCGTAGTACAAGGGAGGGCCTGTTACAACTTCGCCCTGAGCAAAGACCTTTCATCATTTCACGTTCGGGCTATGCTGGCATACAACGAGATGCAGTGATCTGGACAGGCGATAACTCCTCCACATGGGAGCATCTTACAATGAGCTTGCCACAACTCTTAAACCTTGGACTTTCCGGTGTGGGTTGGGCTGGTGTCGATATCGGAGGATACTATGGCGATAGCAACGGAGAATTGCTGGCTCGCTGGACAGAATTTGGCATTTTTCAACCTTTTTGCCGCAATCATGCGGAGAAGCAGACACGTCACCAGGAACCCTGGATGTTCGGGGAGCCATATGAAACAGTCTGTCGTGCGATGCTTAAATTACGGCAACGTCTTCTTCCATACCTGTACACGCTCTTCGATGAATGTCATCGTACTGGTGCTCCTATATTGCGCCCACTCCTCTGGGCGTATCCCGATGATCCAACATGTTGTACGATTGATGACGAGGTACTGTGTGGAAATGCGCTCTTGGTAGCACCAATCACTCGCCCTGGCACCGAGCATCGGCACGTCTACCTACCCGAAGGAGACTGGTTCCACTTCTGGACTGGAATTCATGTGGCGGGACCCACTCATATTCTAGCACATGCCCCACTTGGTCAACCTGCCCTCTATGTACGTGCCAATACGGTTGTGCCGCTCTGGTCTGCGCTGAACTCCGTTACTGATGAATATACAGAACCGCTCACATTTTTGCTTTACCCACATCATGGTAATGGGCAGGCGACGCTTTACGAGGACGTGGGAAATGGCTATGAGTACACGAACGGGATGTATGCCCGTCGTTCTATCACCTGTGATGGAACTCCCGACTGTATACGCGTCATTATAAGCGAGCAGGAGGGCAGGTTTGTTGCGAACCGGACACGCAGAAGGCTTGAACTGCGAGAACTGGCAACTGAGCCACGAAGCGTGCTGTGTGATGGAGAGAGCCTGTCATCTTGGCACTACAATCTTGATCGACGTTGCCTTATCGTCGAATTGCATGAAACGGTGGCAACTCAAACAATTGAAATTCATACATAGGTTGCCTGATCTCATTCGCCTCTCGATAGGCATCGAGAACGTGGAGGATATCCTGTGCGATATGGATAAGCAGTTGAGGGTAGCGTAAGGGCCTGATAACGTAATACATCAGGCCCTTACAGTATTAAGTAAAATTTGGCACGACGCGAGCCACGAAGTGTTCGAGCGTCTCCTGGTCGAGGAAACGGAAGATGAAGTGTGTTACGCCGATGTCGGAGAAACGCTGAATCTCTTGCGTCACCTCGTCGGCGGTACCTGCGATAAAGTGCTTGCCTGGGTTGCGCTGCACTTTGGCCGGGTCGTCCGCGACGCTGGCGGTGCCGAGATAGGTCAGGGTGATTTCAGAGGGGTCGCGCCCGATGTCTTTGCAGTGCTGCTTGAGAATGGAGAGTTTGCGGTCGTACTCTTCGACAGGGCAGGAGTTAAAGTTCCACCAGTCGGCGTAGCGTGCGACCACCGCTAACGTGCGCTTTTCGCCACCGCCGCCGATGAGTAGAGGAATCGTGGGCGAAGGTTGCGGAATGCAATAGGCGTCGCGAACAGCATAGTGTTTGCCCTCAAATGTGACTGGTTGCGGTCCCGTCCACATCTTACCCATAATTTGAGCCGCCTCTTCTAGCTGCTCCATCCGCACTTTTGTCGTCGGAAATGGGTAGTTGTAGGAGAAATATTCGTCTTCCTTCCAACCAGCACCAAGCCCTAAAATGACGCGTCCATGAGAGAGTGCCTGTAGCGTCGCCATCATCTTTGCCACTAATGCAGGGTTGCGGTACGACTGCGAGAGGACGAGTGTACCGACCTTGAATTGCGGATATTGTGCCGCGAGATAGATCAGCGTAGTCAGGCACTCAAAGGTGTCGAGCGTCTCCCATTGTAAGTGATCTTCGACCCAGAGCGAGGTGAAGCCAGAGGTAAGAGCGTTGATAGATGCATGGTTGTCAGCTATCAAATCTTGCCAGGAATGACTAGACTTGTTTTTCTGTTTGAGCATGAAGCCAAATTCGACGCGTGCCATGAAAGATACCCTCTCTATTACACCATAGGCCAATCGTGCCCGGCGGCCTGATAGATGGCCTCGATGGTTGCCATATTTTCCAGTGTTTCGGTGAGACGGAGCATAGGTTCTTGTCCAGTGAGGATGCAGTTGTCGAAATGCTCGACCTGAAGCTGATATTGATCGACACGCTCGAATTTTTGTTCGGTCATCTGCCCATTCTTGATAATGAGAATTACCGCCTCGATATCACCAGGAGTGAATGGCACAGGAATGGTAAGGGTGCCCGCTTCGCCAATAATTTCTACCATCTGGCGCGTTGGTAGTTCAAAGCTACAGTCGATCAGGCCAAAGCGTCCATCGCCGAAGTCAAGCACAGCGTTGGTCGCCATATCTACACCGATAGGAGACGTGGTATGCACGCGTGCCGCGACCACATGCGGTGCCTGTCCATACACAGCATGACACACATTTACGGGATAGCTGCCCACATCCATTAACGAGCCGCCAGCTAGCTCTGGTTTGAGTCGAATGTCATCGAGACGTGAGCGGATGTCAAACGAGAATGATGCACGTACCAGACGCACAGGTCCGATCAGACCAGCGTTGACCTGTTCAATAGCCCACTGCGTCTGTGGGTGAAAGCGATACATGAACGCTTCCATGAGCAGCACGTTATGCGCCTGTGCCGCGTCCATCATCGTCTTGCCTTCACGCGTGGTGGTAGAAAACGGCTTTTCGCACAGCACATGCTTGCCAGCCTCAACCGCCTTGATGACCCACTCAGCATGCAGACCATTGGGTAGCGGAATATACACGGCGTCAATGTCGGGGTCATTGATAATGTTATCGTAGCCTTCGACGATGCGAACTTCTGGCGCGAACGAGTATACTTCCGCTGCATGCTTAGGGTCGCGACCTCCCACCGCCACTAATTTTCCGTTCGAGGACGCCCTGATCGCGGGTGCCACTGCCTTCACACCAATATTCGCGGCACTAAGAATGCCCCAACGTATGGGGCTGGTTGCTGAATTGGACTGCATACGTTTACTTCCCTCTCGATTGTATTGAGATTTTTCTTGTCATGTTGTGTCTCTTTATGCTATCACATCGACGAAGATGCAACGTGTTCTTCAGCGCGGAAGATAAGATATACTATTGTAGAATAACATAGAAGCATAAAGTTCGTTGTCTGTTGGCATACCTTCGTTATTAAGCGCAGGCAGTACAGAAAGAGAGAACACAATAATGCAAGAAAAGCCATTTGCAAACCTACCAGACCTCTCAAGCGACTATCCCCTCTCACCTGAGCAGGTGAATCAGTATCAACAAAATGGGCATATCTTGTTACGTGACGTTGCTGCTACAAATGAAATCGCGCCTTATCGTGCTGCGATTAAGGATGCTGCACTGCACTATAACACAGAGAAGCGTGCATTACAGGAACGCGACACCTATGGTAAGGCATTTCTGCAAATCATGAATCTGTGGGAACGAGATGCCTCGGTTAAACGCTTTGTACTGGCACAGCGTTTTGCTCATATCGCAGCGGCGTTGATGGGGGTAGAACGCGTGCGTATCTACCACGATCAGGCACTGTTCAAAGAGGCGGGCGGTGGCCCGACTCCCTGGCATCAGGACGCATACTATTGGCCTCTTGATACGAATAACATGATTACCATGTGGATGCCACTCGTCGATGTTTCTGTCGAGATGGGGCCAATGGTCTTCGCAAGCGGCTCACAAGAACATGGCTTTTTAGGACATTTCGCCATATCAGACGAGTCGCAAGCGATATTCCAACGCCTGGTTGAAGAACATCGTTTCTCACTCAGTACGCCGCAACCACTCAAAGCGGGTGATGCAACCTTCCATGCAGGATGGACACTCCATAGTGCTCTTGGCAATACATCGGAGATGATGCGCGAGGTGATGACGATTATTTACTTCGCTGACGGGGCGCATATCGTAGAGCCGGACAATCCTGATCGCGCGAACGATATACAGCGTTGGCTTACAGGTCTCAAACCCGGCGATCTTGCGGCGAGTCCGAAAAATCCACTTATATAAGATGTTGACCACATTCAATATTCATAACGTCCTGTGCCACTGGACATAGTAGCAGGAATTGAGGCATCTGTTCAAGGGTAGGAAACATGGTCGATGAGGACAAGGATTGAGGGACGGAATCAATGAAAAGTGACGAGGGTCGATGTCAACAGGGCGTTATGAATAAAGGCCCCCTACAGTTCGTCAATATCACAAACGTTTGTGGTGTTGAACCATGTAGGGGCCTTTATTCATAATGCCCTGTTGCCAATAAACAATGGGGACGAGGATTGAGAAAAGAAATCAATAGATGGAAACGTGGTCGATAGGGAACTACGATGTCACGCGAAGATTAAATTTGTATTGCTTGCGTAAAAAAGTAAGTAAGTGTCATAATGTAAGTGAGCCGAACAAACGTTGTTCGGCAATTTCGTTACTACATTGTGCTACTAAGAGAGGCATACCTACTCATTATGACGCAATCTGCAACAACACGTCCACTGCGCGTGGGCGTACAGCTTCAGCCCCAACACACGACGTATCAAGATTATGCTGACGCCGTGCGACGCTTTGAAGATATGGGTGTCGATAGCATTTGGGGCTGGGACCATTTCTTTCCGCTCTATGGCGATCCACAGGGCAACCACTTTGAGGGTCTGACACTGCTCACCGCAATGGCAACGCTGACGCAACGAGTGCAGGTGGGCACACTTGTCACCTGCAACAGCTATCGCAATCCAGCATTGCTCGCCGACATGCTGAAAACGATTGATCACATCAGCAATGGTCGAGTTATTCTCGGTTTAGGTGCGGGCTGGTTCGAGCGTGACTATACCGAATATGGCTACGACTTTGGTACGGCAGGCAGCCGCTTAGCGGCACTGGAAGCGGCATTACCAATCATCAAGCATCGCTGGGAAGTGGATGTACCTAAGCCTGTACACGGTACCATTCCAATTCTGATTGGTGGCGGTGGCGAGAAGAAGACGCTCCGTATCACAGCACAGTACGCAGACATGTGGCATGGTTTCGGTGATGCCGCAACAATGACACACAAAATGGAAGTTTTAGACGGTTGGTGTAAAGAGGTTGGGCGCAATCCACAAGAGATCGAGCGCACAGCGGCCACTAACAAGGATGGCACTGACGAGGCACACGATGCTCTTGTCAAGGTAGGTATCACGCATCTAATTTATGGTATGCAAACACCATGGGAATACGATGGCGTGAAAAAGCTCATACAGTGGCGTGATAGCAGGCAAGGGAAATAAGAACGTTTTAGGATACAGAAAAACCGTAACGGTTTTTCTGTATCCTAAAACGTTCTTATTTTATTCGGTGTTCTATCTTTGGGAGAAAGCATGACAGTAAAGGTTGTTTCATTCGAGAACGCACAACAAGTCGAGCCTATGCTGGGGCAAATCGTGGCTATTTACCGCGAGGCATTCGGACAGGCTCCCTATTTCAAAGATGAACATGAAGTACGCTCCTTCGCTCGAGTTTTGCCACAACATATGCAACGTGCAGGTTTTCGCTGTGTGATCGCGCAAGATGAGGACACACGCGCTATTGTCGGCTTTGCCTATGGTTATACGGGTGCTGATGGGCAATGGTGGCATAACCTTGTGTTGCGTGACATGTCCGATGAGGATGCCGCACTATGGATGAGCGATGTGTTCGAGGTGGTAGAACTGGCGGTACGACCCTCGGAGCAAGGACATAGTTACGGGAGTATGCTTCATGACACGCTACTCGCCGGACGCCCCCATCGCACCGCCGCACTCTCGACCTACGATGTTGAGACGACCGCCCTCAAGCTGTACGAAAAGCGCGGCTGGATGACACTACTCCGCAATTTTATTTTTCCGGGCTATGCCGAGCCATATAGAATTATGGGTAAAAAGCTATACTGATATCGTTTGATTATAATTTTTTCCTGGCAGTGTATTGTAGCGGATTGATGTTTTGCGTTGCGGCCTCGACAATCTGCTCAATTCTTTTCAAGCGTGTTTCAGATCGTTTGGCACTTTCGATATACCAAAGGATTTGCTTTTTGGATGAGCCACTAAATGCCTCGAAATTTTGATGTGCTGTTGCATTTGCCGCTAACGCCTGTGCAAAGTCTGCCGCCATTTCTTGTGCTTCAATGGCGTCATAGATGCTCCAGAAACCATTTTGTTTGGCCGCTTCAATGGCTTTGAAGCTGCCTCTGTCATTAGACCCTGATCGATGAGCTTTTCAACTCGTATTTTGTTGGTTTTCGACCAGGGGCTTTTGGCTTTGCGCGGCGAAAAGAGCTGCATATAGCGTTCGGCGTCAATCGCGTTTGCTCTGCTATCAATCCAGCCAAAACAAAGAGCCTCCTCGACTGCCTCGTCATAGCTGACGCGAGACTGCCCGCTCTGCTGCTTGTAATAGATCAGCCAGACACCAGGAGACGTGGCGGCGTTATTTTCCAGCCATATGCGCCACTCTTTGCGGTCTCTGGCATAGTATTGTGGAAGTTGATTGTTTATCTCTGGCATATGTACTTGACCTTTACCTTATTCGTTACCTTGCCAGCGATAGATGTCCTGCTGTTGCACTTTCTCGAAACCAACTGCTTGATACTGCGCCAATACTTGTGGGTCGTCGCCCCATGACTCCATCTCGATATCGACAGGCTCCTGACCGCATACCCAATTGGCAGCATGGAGCAGTAGTGGTAGATAGAGATTGTTTGCACGCTGCTCTGGCACAACGCCAGGGGAATCGAGATAGCCTGTGCGCTTGCCTCTTCTCTCGCTTAGTTGCTGCATGTTAGTTTCGCCGTGACAGGTGCCAACTACCTCACCTGCTTGTGTGAAGAGTAGAGAGATTCCTGCTGGATTCATCCCCTCCATAAAGCCATGAAGATTCTCTGCGGTTACATGTTCCCAATGACCCCACAATCCTTGAAAGGCACGATTGTACATGTCCAGTAGCAACGGAAAATCGTTAGCTGGATTGTACGCACGTATGCTATAGCCGATGGGCCAAACAGGTTGCGGTACTGGCGTAGTGTTAGCAAGCTGTAGGGCTGTGTATGCTGCGATAGGAGAAAACGCACGCTTGCGTAAAAAGTCTACCGCGTCTCGGTGCTGAACGTCGGTGCTGGCAAGGATGTCTCGCGCCTGTAGCGTTTGTGCGCGTGCTATAAGCCGTTGCAATAACGCACCACCGATACCTTGCTTGCGCCATGCTGGATGCACACCGACGTAGATATCCGCGTACTTGTTTTCTGGCACCTTCCACGCTATACCAACACCTAGTAGCTGCTCGTCATTATCAGATGTCGTAACTACCCAACGATCTTGAGATGGGTTATGCCCCGGCAATGACAGTTGAGCTTGCAGCGTCTCTATGCTGATATCCTCGCCTGCATGGTCAACGGATTCGATCTCGGCGAGTAGTTGCACCAGACGTGGTACATCCGTATTCGTATCAAACTGGCGGAAATGGTATTGCTCTTCGAGAGTGTTAGGGGACAAGATGTTGCTCCTTTACTTGCACAGCATATTATACCAAAACTCATTGAATGCAGGGCCATCAATTTTCGTGACAACGCGTGTCGGTATACCATCCTTGTCGGGAATCTCATACAGGTAACTGTCTCTCACTTCGAGTTTGAGCGGGACTGTTTCAATCTCGACGCCCTCATGCCAACCTAGGGCGATGGCACAGGTCAAAGGGTCGTGTTGAAAATTGATGATATCGTTGGGCAACTTTGCACAGGTTTTACCGTAGGTTTGTTCTTTCTGCTCAGTTCTCGCGAAAAGTTCTGCCTGCCGCACGATAAGCTCACCTAGACGACCAGCGCGTACAAGTCCTGGAAGATAGGCACGTCTCAAGGCGGTTTGACATGTGACAGTGATAGGAACGAGCGTCGGGCTTGCATGTTCCAGCACGTACCGTGTTGCGTCAACATCAACCTGAATGTTGTAGTCCTCTTCCTTGCCCCATTGTGGGTACCCGGCTGGAATATCAAAAACATGGCCGCCCATCAAAAACAGGTTGGCTTGCCTCAGAATGCCAGGATACGCTTTTTCCAGTAGCATTAAGTTGGTCAATGGCCCTATCGCAGCGACAACCGCGCCTTGCTCGATACTCTGTTTGAGGAGTGCTACTGCTTTATCTGGCGAACCGGGACGTGGTGTTGGAGGTTGCGGCCAGTTTTCTCCGTCGGATGGGTAGTCCAGTGGATAGCGATAATAGCCGCTAGCGACATCGGCTCCTGCTGCATACGGGATATCGGCTCGGTCCATGAGGTTCAGAACGTATTGCACATAACCTGCTCGTCGCCCTCGTTCATCGGACACGGTGGTTATTCCTGTGATTTCGAGGTCGGGCCATTTCAAAAGCATCGCAAGGGCGCACAGGTCGTCCATATCACCACCAATGTCGGTATCCAGGTGGATTTTCGTCATAGGAATGCTCCTTCACCATATTTACCCATATACATACAATGCTTGTGGGAAGAAACAACTAAGGGACACAATAAACGCAAAAGATGCTTTGGAATGTCCCTGTGACTTTTCCCATAGGTTGTCCGCGGCTAGAGGTAAAGTTTGTCCGAAAGTGTTCTTTTTTAGGCTCTCCGATGATATTAAAAATATGATATTTTGTATCATTAGATATACTGTTTGTCCGAAAGTATAAATTGGACATTAACAATGTCCAATAGTATTATCTTGTCAGAATAGACATTTCACTCCATTTTTCAGCACTGGATAAACGCTAGATACTATCCCAAAATGTTGGTTCTCCGTCATCTTCCGTGCAAGAAAATGTGCTGTAGTGAAAGAACTATTCCTTTCCCTATATCTTCAGACCTCAAGAAAAGAGTCTCAGTCCCTCATTGCGTTCTTACCCGACCTTCCCGGTTGCTCAGTAGTACGTGTAAAGCGAATAGACGTGGCACACATCATCGCAGTGTTTCTATAAACAGAACAGGCAGCAGGAAGATACACTCACCAAACATCACGACCCTAGACATGTCATAATACAAATATGAAAGAACCTGTGACAGTATATCTACTGGTGGGACTTCCAGGGGCTGGCAAGACAACGAAAGCCAAGCAACTAGAAGTTGATGCCTTTGCATTGCGGTTTATCCCCGATGAATGGATGATTCCATTATTTGGAAGAGACGATCCGGTGGCACGAGATGCCCTAGAAAGTCGTCTGATATGGATAGCTATGCGTGCGCTTACGCTTCATACCAATGTCATTCTAGATTTCGGATTTTGGAGTAAAGACGAACGGTCAAGTCTGAGATGGACTGCAAAGCAAATAGGAGATGAAAGCCAAGTAATATATTTGCCCATTGACAGAGAGGTGCAACAGGAGCGGGTGCAGAACCGCTTTGTAGAGACACCGGACCAGACATGGCGGATGAGCGAAGCGGAACTGACGAAATGGCGCACGTTATTTGATGAGCCGGATGAAGCTGAGCTGAGTGGCTCATTTCTTCCAGAGCACCCTCATGAATATACGTCCTGGTCTGCCTGGGCGGCAAAACGCTGGCCATCATTACCAGATGAATATGCATGAACATCTGAAGTTCTCCGCTCAGCGCATACCTTGCAACCAAAAGAAAGGCAGACGGAGCTTAGAGGAGACGCAAACATAAAAGGTGATTTCTGTTCCTCTTGAACACTTGCGGCATCAGATAAGAGATTGTACAACAAATGGGTCTCCGTCATCTTTCGTGCAAAAATCTCATCAAGAGAGTAGTAGAGAAACCTTGATCCGCTCCAGAAGCGGACAGCGAGGTACAAGAAAGTTCTCATAAGCTCATTCAACACTAAAGATGACGGAGAGCCAGATTTCTAGGGCCAGTATACTCTGCCTCTTGCCATCTTCGACGTCAGGGTGCGGGTCTTCAAAGAAATTGACGATATCTTCTCGAAGCATGAGCTGGTTGTCTTTGGCAATCAGCACTTAGTCTCCTTCCAAGTGGTGAACGTGAGTGCAGAACTCCCGTTGCGTATGCAGAGCATCCAAGCTGAGAATACGTCCTTTGACCACCTCCGTCGTCAAAAAGGGCTTGAGTTCACTGATCTCATTGTGTTTCTCTTGCACATTGCAATGCCACAGCACTCGGCCTGTCGTTACGCGCGTAGCAACTGGGCTGATGAACAGGATGCTCTTGTGTGCTGATGGCACGAAGAGCTTTGCCGTCAATCGCTAGATGTGAATGATCGGCTTTGCCTTGAGGAGTCAACAAGCGACTCGGTTCCTCTCTACAGCGGCTTTGCGACTCCCATCGAAGAAAAAATGCTGAAAGAAGATGGTCGAGCTGCACCGCGTCAACCCTTGCTAACACGTTGCAATACGTCATCTAGCAGGACATGTATGTCCGATACTGTCCAAATCGCTCTGCGAGAGGATTGCGTCGGTGACGAAGCCATTCGGTTGCCCCACTCAAGCTCTTCTGACCTGCCAATTTTGCCAACAGGAAGAGGCAAAGGATGAAGGCAAGCTCATAGCGTTTGCCTTGTGCGCGTCAGGCATCGGGAAGTTCGTGCCGGGCTTCATAGAGGGAGACGAGCGGAAAGTTCTCTTCATCCATCGCCCGTGGTTTCTTTGAGGGCAATGTTGTAGAGTCCATCGTAGAAATTTCCTTGTGGTTCTTGATTTTTTTGTATTCTACAAGAAAATCTCTTCCTTTTCACCTCCTCTAGGAGATTTGGAAAGCCCTGATACATTCATTAACTCCATTGACATTATTATTAGTTCCATATATATTGATAGGTGCAGATATTTACTAATAGTTCACGGAAGAAGTAAAGATATGAAAAGCCAAAAGATTGGACGTAATGCTCTCTGTCCATGTGGTAGCAAGAAAAAATATAAAAATTGCTGCCTCCCAAAGAGTAATCTTGACGAGGATACTATTAATTCGTCTTCTTTGGACCGAGAAATCCACGAAGTTGCTATTTTAGCATTAAATGATAATGAAAGGGATATTACCACCTCGATTGAAAAACTAAAGAATTTTCTAGAACATGCTAACTTAAATATTACACAAAAGCAAAATGTTCAGATGTTACTTGCTCAGTCATACCAAAGGCATGGTGAGCACATTGAAGCAATAAACACCTTGAGACAGATTGAAATAGATACAGGGCACAAATACGATCAATTAATGATCAATATTAAATACGTTGCAGCTATGTCTTATACTGCGCTCGGCTCATATCAAATATCTTGCAATCTCTTTGATGAAGTTCTTAAAGAGTCAGAAGTGCTGGGTATGGATCTAAGGTTTCGAGCAGGTATTTTACTTGAAGCTGGAAGAGCTTTTTTCCGTAATCATAATGATGATAAAGCTCAAAAGTATTGGGAAGAGGCTATTGAGCTTCTTGAGGGACGTGAAGATGCCACTGAGTCCTACATCCGTACAAAATCTAATCTAGGATACCTTCTCCTCAGAAATCCTGATGAAGCAAAGCAAGAAGAGGGAGTCAAGATAATAGAAGAATGCTCAACTTTCAAAAAGAGTATTGGTGATATTCAGGGGCTAGCCACTAGCTATAGTCAACTAGGCCGCTACTATTGGAAGAAGAAAAGATATCAACGCGCTATTGCTTCTACTAGGATGGACCTACATCTAAGCCGTAAAATCGGCAACTTACGTGACATCGTTACTAGCCTATGCAATTTGGCAGAAATATATATAGACTTAAAACAACTAAGCTCAGCTCGACAACAGCTGAAAGAAGCAAAACAAATTGGTGAAATTATACAAGATCAATCACTGATTATGTTTATAAATGAACTTTTCAACAAAGTGTCTGAAGTTGGAAAAAGTGCAGATCATAAGGGGGAAAAGATTGGGCCGCAAGCTAACTGTCGATGTGGTAGTAACAAAGAGTACCAAGTCTGTTGTGGTCAGGCAGATTTTGAACCTATTGATAATCCTCTACAATTTGCTGGTATTTCGAAAGACTTAATACAGAGCGTTAAGGAAATGGAAAATGCTGGGGTAGAACCTTCTCGTTTAGATTTTATATTACGTGAATCTGATGAAGCAAAAGGTCGTTTGGCATGGATTCGCATTGAGGGACGTGACGGATGGATAAAAACAAGTGAGCTTCCTGATATGGCAAATCACCACCTAACTGCAGCCAGAAGTTTGGCGGGGGAAGCACAATCCGAGGTAGTCGATTCTACTGCTAAACCACTTTCTTGTATAATTCTGTCTGTTTGTGCTCTCGAAGCATTCATCAATCATGTATCCTATGCGCTCAATGAAATCCAGGCTTTTCCGGAATCGAAGCTACATTCTATCCCACCAGAAATAGCTACGGATATAATGGAGTTTCAAAGGCGAACAGAGCTGACTCAAAAATGGGCTATTCTGGGAAAGGCACTTTGTGTTAATGGCTGGCCACCTCCTGATTCTCTATGGAGCGACTTTAGGAATCTCATTTATGTACGTAATGAACTCGTCCATTTTAAATCGGAAGAATATGAACAAGTAGATCCGATGCCGAAGGAACTACATGATGTTATGAAACATGTGCCTAGTTCTGTTGAGACAAGAAAAATTCCTAGTAGTTGGCCTAGTCGACTACTAACTGCATCATATGCAAATCATTGTGTGACTGTTGCAGAGTCAATGATTAAATATTTCAAGAAGAGCTACAAAGAAGCTAGAGGTCTTCCTGACATTGAGAGTGAATTATAAAAATATGGGTGATTTTAGCTTACATTTATATCGTTCTTACTCGATTTTTGACGTCGCCACCAATATCACTTTTGTGCTAGCAATTGCAAGTGTATAATACTTAATGACAAGAGCAGTCCTGAGAAGCATATTTCTGACTTTGTGAGCCAAAGAACGCTCAAATTTCTCCTTGTAAGCGTAATTCCATCACCATATTATTGAGCATGAGAAGTGCTGAAGAACCTGACAACGTAGTCCACCATACATCTCTCATTGTTTCCAGTCTAATATGATGGTGCGAAGAAATGGACTATGTAGAGCTATGATTGAAGTTATCTTTTGGAACAGATATCCTAAGTGCCCAATACAGGAGGCACCCAACACACTTTGCCTGAATACAATATCCCTTCTTCGCACATTCTACCTTGGACTAATTTGTCAAAACAATGGACTGAACCCCTGAGACGACTCCACTCTCAAAGTCAACATCTCATACCTTGCACATAGGCGGTCTCAAACTCAACAGGTGGCACATACCCCAAGCTGGAATGGAGCCGTTTGGTGTTATAGACTCGCTCGATAAACTGGTCAAGGTTGGCTTCAGCTTCGGCAAAACTGTGATACTCTTTGAGATACACCTCCTCCGATTTGAGCGTCTTGAAAAAACTCTCCGCCTTCGCATTGTCGTAGGGATTGCCCACTGCCGACATGCTCACCTTCGCTCCAATGCTTTGGAGACGTTGCACGTAGACCGCACTCGCGTATTGGACTCCGCGGTCTGAATGGTGGATCAACCCCGGACTTACATCACGAGTTGCCAGAGCATCCTCTAATGCGTCGAGAGCCAGTTGAGCATCAATCCGTTTGGACAACTTCCACCCAACGCACTTGCGTGAATAAGCATCCAGCACGCAGGCTAAGTACGCAAACGCGCTGGGGAGCCGAATGTAGGTCAGATCGGCCACCCAGACCGTATCAGGTGCCTCGACCTGCATCCCTTGCACCAGGTTGGGATACACGTGATATCGGTGATGCGAATCCGTCGTGTGAACAAACCGTCGTGTGTGTCGGCACAAGAGCGACTCTTCTCGCATGATCCGTAGCACTCGTTTGTGATTGACGCTCCATCCTGCACGCCTCAAGGCGTGAGTGACACGGCGATAGCCATATCCTGCAAACTCTTGCACGATCTGTTCGATGTCCTCACGTAATGTTGCCTCGACTTCTTGCGCCTTGCTTGGCTGACGACTTGCGTAATACCAGCGTCGATTGACGTGGAGCATCTTGCAGAGATGGCGAACCGACAGGACTGGCATCTCCTGACGTTGCAGGGCTTCAATCACCGCGTGTCGCTCTTGGACGGAAGCAGTCGCAAGGCTTTTTTTAACACGGTGTTCTCCAAGGCCAATTGCCCACAAAAGCGTTCCAGTTCCGCAACTTTGGCTTCCAACGCTTCGGTCGCTGTCGGTTCTACAGGCGCAAACGCGGCTTCGCCTCGCACGTCATATTCCTGTCGCCAGCGAGCTATCATGCTTGCCGCCAAGTTGTGCTCTCGGCACACTTGAGCAGGGTGTTTCTCTCCACTTGCCAACTCTCGAACGATACTCAATTTGAACTCTCGGCTGTGAGGTCGTCCTCGCATGTCTCATCTCCTTCTGAATACGTAGCGGTAGTATACCGCATTTTCTTGGAGATGTTGACTTTGGCTATGGAGTCGTCAAATGGGAGCAGTCCACAAAGAATTCTGCTAAAACAAGGGCGACTAACCTCCTTTTCAATGACGATTTGTTCTCAGTCGGCTTTATGATTGGCTGATAAAAATATAACTCAACAAATTGATAATTGAACTTACCCAGATTTCATAGCTTTAATCTATCTCAAGTTCGCTGGGACTGTTATATTAGGTCCACTTCACATTAACTACTGTCGAAAAGAAGTATAGAACTCTGATGAAACCATCTTCTCATTTACATCAAGCATGAAATCGTAATTGTTCAGGAAGCTATCGTGCCAGAGAGAAGGTTTACCGCAAGTTGCAAGCAATATACCAGCTGGATCAAACCATTGTAGTGAATTATCCACTTCGGCAGGAATCACTCGCCATTGCTTCGCCTCAACTTTGCTAAAATCTTGAAGTAATCTGACCTGCATACGGTCTGGCGGTCTTAAGTTCGGTAAATTCTTTTCTCGACTATAGCGAGTCACAGCCCAATCTCGAATAGTAGAAGCATTCAAAAGTTCGTTAGTATCTTGTCCCACGTATTGTTCTTGGTAATATACTTTTGCCGCATCCTCTGCGGATGCGCGAGTTGTCTCCATACTTTTCGAGAGAAGGTAGGCCGCCACGGGCTCTAACGTTCCCCATATAATAAGCTCTTTTAACCACAAAACGATCCAAGGAAGTCCAAGTTGAGTCCAATTTTCAAGCGATGGTTCGAGAAGTTCACCATTGAGTGCTTCATCTGCTGCTAATGCTACAATACTGCCAAGTCCCCAATTAAATCGAAATCCAAAATTGTCGCTGACATACTTGTACCAAGTAGACACATCAATGGATGTTCTGTTCTGAACAGATATAGGATTGAGCCACCACCGTAAGACTTCGCGCCAATGCACTTTACTGCTTTTACCTACTTTTTCATCTCGTTTATATTTAGAGAGTGATGTTAGTTGCTCTATTAGCAGTTGAATGTAGTCTAAACGTTCTTCCTCATTCCAAAGTGCGTAACCACTACCTCTCTCCAATGCCTGTCTAAAAGATGGATAAAGCTCTAACAATTGGTTGCCTGAGCGAGGAGGTAGACCAGTACGATATAATCTTCTGCGTTGACGACTACTGGGATATATCTTGACTTTTAATGCTCGCCCTCGTCGCACAAATATTTCCTGTAAACGGCTCTCTTCTTGAGTAGCATAGTGTGCATAGCTTCTTTGCCATATCTGGCGAAGTCGTTCTTCGAGCAAATCAGCATTTATATCTTCATGCGCCAATTGCTCAATCTCTACAATTCCTGAAAGTAAGATACTATCGAGTGTATCTAAGGTTTCTATGGCGTCTGAGCCATTATTCTCGTCGAGGTCATCTTTTACTGTTAATGGTTCTGTTTGCTCTAACCAATCGAGAAAGTTTCTGGAGTTATCTACACCAGGAATATGCCTCCACATTTCTTCAAGATGATTCAGTAGTTCTGCCAAAGGACTTCGCGCTAGTACCGCGCCCTCCTGCTTTTGTCCCTGAGCTTTCAAAAGTGTGACGAGATTATCATACTCTCGTCGAGACTCTCGAGCCGAATAGCTATTTCCTCTATCCAGTATTACCAAACTACGGCCTTCAGTACCATACCCTGGTCTTCCTGCTCGCCCAACAAGGTTGCCAAATTCGCGCACTGTAATTGGTTGATTGCCCCGACGCACACTAGGTATGAGTATTGTCTCAAAGGGCAAATTGACCCCCTCAGAGAGAGTGGAGGTTGCCAATACAAGGTGAACAACTTGTTCTTGCACTAAATCTACAAGTGACCTAGCTAATAAACCAGGCATTCGCCCGTGGTGAACTACAATTCCTTTTTGAAGTAGCTTATACTCTTTTGAGTCTTTACCAAAATAATCTTCACATGAACGAAGACATTTTTCCCATAATGATGCCTTCTCTTCTTCTAGTGGCGGTTGAAAGAACACTGGTAGTACAGTATTATGCCAATTTTTGTCTAACATATCTAGAAGATCTCCTGCATATCCGTTAATGTTTTGCATAACAGAAATGAGGACAGTATGCTGATGTCCTCCTTCATCTTGCGAGGCCAGGTGTAATGCTGCCCAAAAGAGATAAGGGCGAAGACGAGTTTCTGCACCAGTTTTATAGCCTTCAACAACTGGTAGGGATGGAAAAGGTTGAGGGATATAGGGCTGTTCCTCTTTCCTACTATTTTCAGTATATTTTAAGCTTGCACCGTCGAGCAAATCATATTGAATTTCAAAATTATGATTTGGTAAACATTCAAGGCGTCCTATTAGCTGACGAACACTTCGATATGATGTTTTTACTGGAGAGGCGTTTCTTTGCCCTGTTGCCCATCCCGCCAAATTTTTCTCTATTCCCGTTGCTACTGCTGATAGAGCGATTACTCTACCATGGTTTTGGTCAAGATAGGTAAACAATCGTGAACCCAATACTTCTAGGCGTAAGGCACGATTATCCGCCTGCTGCAGTTTTTTTACTGGAGCATCGAACTGAACCGAGTGCGCCTCATCAATGACCACAAGAGAAACTCTGTGAAGAAATAAGGGACCAAGAAATCTTATTAATGCTTCAGCTTTCTCGTATGTGCAAATTAAAACAGTTTGCTCTCCTGCTGTAAGCCATGCATCAGTCGGTCCCCAATCTGTCCCACCGTAAAGTCCAGTAACATTTATTGGTGGCTCATTCAGGTCGCGCAAAACACGTGATAACTTTGCCTCAACTTCTGCAGCAAGAGCTCTTGAAGGAACTAAGTAGATAGCTAAAGAGGAAGAACTCTTTTGTATCAAGAAATCTAGGTCTTCGGTACGACTAGAAAATAAGCTTTGTAATATTGCTAATTCGGCAATAGTAGTTTTTCCAGACCCCGTTGGTGTACAGAGGACGAAGGAACTTTCATCTGCTAGTTTTTCAATACCTTTGACTTGAGACTGCCAAGCTAATGCTTTGTTTGATTGATAGCTCTGGCGCAAGTAACGCTCTAATGCAGTTGTCCCTGTGCCTGTTACCTTATCAGCTAAGGAGGTTAGATTGTATCGCATCGAGGTGCGAGTATAAACTACAGCGATTTCTACACAGAGCTTAGCAAGCAACCAAGAATAAGGATTGTCTCCGTGAAGGAGTACGTTTCCTATCGATGTGAGTTTTGCTATGGCCTTTTCTAGGCGCGGCTCTTCGCCCCAACGCATCGTTGCACACAAAACACCTAGAGATCCAACTGTTTCTTTCAATATCCGTTGCTGAAGCCCGGTACTTAACTCATCAGGATTCTGCCAAGCTAAAGGTAGCCCACTCTTTCCAGGAGATACTGTGGTTGCCCAGTACTTTACAATCTCGCTTAATAAATTTGGGAATTCAGCTTTTAACAAGAATTTGAGGATATTAGATTCGTTTTCTTCACCTATATCTACATTGAACAATCCACTTGACCTTGCGGGATAGCCAGCTAGCTGGTAGGCTGCTGCTGATAAGAAGCGTGCTGGTAATCCATCCGTATTCAATTGAGGATGAGCTAGCCACTCAAGTATTTCCCCTGCTCTCCGAACGCTCTCACGCCAGTTCTCGTTTCCTCCCTCCCTTTCCGCAAAAGCAGTTTCCAAGAGCCGTAGAGCATCATCTAAGCAAACTGCTGTCTCTGTTTCGGTCCAACTGACCAATCCCAAACTACCAGCTTCCAGAAGCGTATGTTGACTATACAATTTGGCGAGAGATTTAGGAAACTTTGTTCCTGCTAAATCCTCCCTGAGTTTACTCGCTAAATTGAGAGTTTCTTTACTTGGTTGGATCATTACCTTGTCTTCCTGAGTTGGGCTTGGCTGCGTTACATTGTCTGTAGACAACTTACTAGAGTATACGTCCTGAATTAGTGTCTCGACGTCATAAAGATGAGTCTCTACTGCCTCTAGTCTTCGTTGTGCTTTATAGTTTGGATGTGGTTTATCAGTAGGTAGCCACGCATCAGTTTGTTTAGGATGACGCCCGCAAATGTAACTAACAAGATCATACCTTTCATATTGTACATGCTTTGCCCTTGCTCTTCGGATAGCATCAATCCATTGCTCCATTAATGGGTCTTTTTTTTCTCGTAAAACTTCAATAATCCGTAAAAAATCAACGATAGGAGACTCGCTAGCTTTTTTGTACGCATCTGCAATCATACCAGTATCATGATCTGCAGTACATTTCGCTTCACCATAAAGAACACGCACAATGCTTCCGTTATTATCACGCTGAAAAGCAAGAAAATCATCGCCTGTACGACCTGGACGCTTCTTAACCTCACCTCCTATTTGATTTAAAGCCTCAATATGCTGAAGCTCAACCACATGAAACCTGAAAAGAAAGGCTGGAATTTCCCAATTCGTCACTTCAAACGGAGAAAAATGCTGAGCGATAATTGCAGCAAATATCTCTCCGAAATATCCTTTTAAGGTTACTATATTTAATGACTCTGGATATCCTTTAGCAGGGTCATCATTTATTATAGACGATTCAAATGGGTTAAGAGAATATCCAGCTAATTCCCTAAGATGATGCTGAGCGTCCTCATGAGCATCTTGTACATAGCGTTTGAGTTCTCTTATTACTTCGTTGTATTGAGCAGGGTCTTCTTTTAGAAGAATATGTCTATAATATCCCCCAGAACCTGGACACGGCAATAAGGTAGAATGACTGTATCAAGGAAGACTCTTGTGAGGAGAAAATGATGGCAATGCCAAGAAAACGATACAGTGCTGAGATCAAAGCAAAAGTT